>Ga0181532_10005214_pt1 | contig 11118 bp, 7 predicted proteins | sample PEATcosm2014_Bin_33_FD_119768 | JGI IMG/M metagenome (GOLD analysis project Ga0181532, IMG submission 119768) | Peatland microbial communities from MTU Mesocosm Facility, Houghton, MI, USA - PEATcosm2014_Bin11_30_metaG | ecosystem: Environmental > Terrestrial > Soil > Wetlands > Peat | place...
GCAATCGTGTCGCTCGTTTCGAGCGCTTGCAATTTCCCGCTCGTCCAGGAGCGGTAGGCGTCGTCGGCCCGCTCCGGTTCACAGCCGTAGACACGCACTCGGGCCCGTGTGCCCTTCGCCCCGAGGCACGTGCCACTCAACAAACCTCCGCCGCTGACGGGCGCCAAAACGGCGTCCAACTCCGGCACCTCTTCCAATAACTCCTTGGCTGCCGTTGCTTGTCCCGCGATAATGCGGTCGTCGTCATACGGGTGCACCATTACCGCACCGCTCTCCGCCTGAATGCGCGCGGCGGTTTCCGACCGGGCCTTGACATTTGGCTCGCAAAACGTGATTTCCCCGCCGTAGCTCTCCACGGCGCGGCATTTCACACCCGGTGCATTTTTCGGCATGACGATGGACGCCGCTATTCCGCGCCACCTCGCCGCGCAGGCCACCGCCGCCGCGTGGTTTCCGCTTGAATGCGTCACGACCCCGCGACGCGCTTGCTCCTCACTGAGGGAGAAAATCGCGTTGGTTGCCCCGCGGATTTTGAACGATCCCGTCTTCTGCAGGTTTTCGCACTTGAAGAATATTTTCGCGCCTGTCAACTCGTCGAGTGATTTGCTCGTCAGCACTGGCGTGCGGTGAATCCGTGGCCGGATTCGTTCGTGCGCCTCCACAATCGTCTTCCACTCAATTGGGGAACCACCGGAACTTCCTGGTGCGTTTGCTGTCGCCATTCATTGAGTTTAGTCCATGCCGCGTCCGTTGTCAGTCTTGACGCCAGCGATTTCAGCGACTGTCACGCAGCTTTTCGCGCCAGGACGGCACGAAACACAGAGTCATTTACGGTGTGGTCTGCTCGTAATTTGGAAGGTTCGGCGTGAATTTCCGCATGACAAATTCTTGCAGGAGATTTACGGCGGCAGTCTCGCCTATTCCGATGAGCGTGTTTTCGAACATCAAGGCCGCATCGCTTCGATCCGCTGCAGGGTAATACAAATTGGAGATGGCTCCAGAGGCGAGGCTCCCCGCGATACCCGAGTAGTTTGGCTGCCAGTGCCCATTGTCGCCTTTGCAGATTACGGAATTGGCAATCGCATACAAAGCCCGCGAGCGCACGCTACCCGTCCCTTTATAGAAATAACGCGGATCCTGCTTCAATAGCGACGGCAAGATCGCCCCGCCGATGTATGTGCCGGTAACCAAATCACCATACGCGGCACCGTAACGCTTCCCGTAACCTTGCGCGCCCTGCCCATAGCCACCAAATGTATTTGTTGTCTGCTGCACTCCGGCAACGGCTGCGGTCACTCCGAACGAAACAGGATCCACGGTCGATTTCCAGGCGAGTTGGAACTTTTGTTTGGGGGTGAGCGGAGCTGCATTTTGGACATAGCTGACATAGAAATTTGGAATCACCCCGAACAACCGCTGCTTCTCTTGGTCTTCGATCTGCTCCTGCGCTATCTCGATCGTTGAGAGCTCAACGCGGACCTCGGTCACATTGGTGGCCACTGCCATTGTAATTTGCGGCATGATACAACTCTCTCCGGAACCCAGCTTTCCAGAGGCGCCTTGCGCGGCGAAGCCTGTCGAAGTGATTATGAGGTGGAAAGGTCCGGGGGAGACATTCGAAAATGAAAATTGGCCATCATCTTGGGCAAGCGTTTCCTGGCTTGGGGATTGCTCCTCACGCGTCAACGTTAGGTGGGCTCCGGCCACGCCGGTCCCTTTCGGGTCAACGACCGTTCCACGGATGCTTCCCGGCAATTGCCGATCAGGCTGTTGGTCAACACCGCACCCAGGAGTTGAAACAGCTCCTGCGTCTGATAGCGGAGGCGATTGTTGAGATTGCCCAAACGCCGGATACGCGCTTAGCAAGATTCCCATGCACACAAACAGCAAGCTCCGTCGGCTAAAGGGCAGCCAGGCAGAGCGGCGAGACCTGATCCTGATCAACGCATTTTTCTTGGCAAGCACACTCATTAGTTTACAGCCTTAGCCCCATATTCCAATAGATTTTGAGTGCATATCGTTACCTGAAGTTGGCCGGAATACCGCTGTACGGAAGGACAGTCGAGGGTGTAGGGACGAAGCCAACCCTTTTCAACCATATGCCGCCAATTATCCGCAACCCATTAAAGAGGATTTCGCGTTACCTCGGACGACGATCGTTCGAATCCCGATAAAGCGTTGCCGCGATTTTCGGTGATCAGCTTTTGCTTGCTCTCGGACGGTCCGTGCAACCCGTCAAGATAGGCCGCAATGCCGCGATAAAGTCCCTCGGCGATGCGCTGGCGCTGGCCGCTCTCCTGTAGCAGGCTTTCATCGTTCGCATTGCTCACAAACGAAATCTCCGATAGCACAGCGGGCATGTTGGCTCCGGCCAAAACAATGAACGGAGCCTGTTTCACACCGCGATTCTTTTCGCGGCGGCTCACAAGCTGGAGTCGTTGCGCCAGGGTGTCCTGGATTTCCAGAGCGAGCAGTCTCGATTCGGCAATCTTCTCGTTCCGCGTGATCTTTTGCACCAGATCCGGAAGATCGTGGAGCGACGATTGCGTGAGTGCGTTTTCGCGGATGGCCAGTTCCTTGGCCTCCCTGGAAGCGGCCAGGCTCAGATAGTAAGTTTCCACCCCTCGCACTTCGCGGCTATCGCTCGAATTTGCATGAATTGAAATAAACAGATCCGCACCGGCGCCGTTGGCGATCGCCGTGCGCTCTTCCAGCGGAACATAGCTATCGTCCTTCCGCGTGTACACGACTTCCGCGCCGTGGATACTCTCCTCGATCATTTGGCCCAATCGAAGCGCCACATCGAGGCAAAGGTCTTTTTCCAACAGGCCGTGCGGCCCCTTGGCGCCTGTGTCAGACCCGCCATGGCCTGGATCAATTACGATGCGGTTGATTTTCAGCCCTAATTCCCGCGTCAGTGAGAGTTGCCCACCTTCGTCGTACCTTGCTTCCGGCAGCGCCTCAGCCACGTCGCTCGGGGCGGTATCTGCGTTCAGGCTGCGCTTCGTCGAAATTGCAGGTTGCGCGAGCGCGTTGATCACCGGCCGAACTGGATTCGCAGGCTGCTGCGGCGCCTCTTCGCGCTGTTCCGGGCTCGCGAGCACCGCCTGTTGACCGCGCATGATCTGCGTCATTCCCCTTAGCATTCCGTGAGGCAGGGCCAGACCCCCCGAAAGCAGAACGCCGAGGATCGTAGCCACCCAAACACCAGAACCGGGCAGGCTGAATTGCTTGGCTTCCTTGCCTATCCACTGCAAATCTGCGGACACACCTTCGATCTCCTCCGCATGTGTGTCTGTCGGTCCGCCCGCCGCAGCCATCGCAGCCAAATTCCGCTCCGCTTTTTCGACAATATCCTCGGTCACTGTATACAGCCCTCTGGCATAGGCCTCCAGCAAAGCGCGGGAACAGATCTTGTTGATATCTCTCGGAATCCCCTGGCCCCGCTCCGCAATCAGTGCCAATGCCTCCGGCTCAAACCGTGATTTGCCTCGATGACCGGCCGCTGTCATCCGCTTCTGCACGTAACCATGCGTCTCCACCACAGAGAGAGCTTCCAGATGCTTCACTTCCACAATGCGCTTCCGCAGTTGCGCCAGGTCTGCCCGCCCCAGCGTCTCCAAAAGCTGCGGCTGCCCGCACAGGACTATTTGCAGCAGTTTCGAGTTCGAAGTCTCATACCTTGAAATTTGCCGAAGGGTTTTCAGCACAACATCATTCAGCTCTTCGGCGTCATCAAACAGCAGGACAAACCGTTTGCCCGCCAGCATCTCCGCAAACCAGTTTTCGTTCAGCTTGGCGTGCATGGCCTCCAGCCCCATGCCTGCCGAATCTATTCCCAATTCATTCAGGAGGAATTGCAAGATCTCATGCGCACTGCAGTGTTTTTGGAATAGGAATGTGGTGCGCCCTGACTCGCGCAGTCCTACGAGCACTTGATAGAGCAGCGTCGTCTTGCCCATGCCCGACTCCGCGATCAGCGCCAGATTTCCCCGCTCACTCAGGAGGGATTCGCCGAATAATTCGAGCGCTTCGCAGTACGTGCGACTCGGATACAAATACGCCGGGTCGGACACCGGGCCGAATGGTTGCTCTCGCAATTGGTAGTAATCGAGAAACATGCGCTGGGCCTCCAATTCCCGAATGCGCAAGCGAAGTGCTTTTTCGCTCCCGCGACGTGCTCCAACGTTCATAGCATCGCAGAAAATCTGCATCTGCTGTTAGCGCTCGATGAGCGGCGACAGGAATGCTACTGCGAACTTTTTTGCCGGCATTTCCAGCTCGTATACCGGCTGAGCTACTGTACTTCCGACCGCCGGCGCACGCAATGCTCCTGCAGATTTAGTGGCTAGAACGTAGCTTTGGACGGTTCGGGGCTTTCTGGAAGCCTGCTCCCGCACAATTCTTCTATTCTCGCTCAATACTGGTACTACCTCCTCGTTAGGACTACCTGTCCCGTCTTGACCCTGTCCCCACACCTGCTACCCTAGTGGCCAAGCAGACTATCCGGGTCCGTCCCCGATTCACCCGGTTCGGAGACTTTTGTGCCTCCTTCGGAACGCCGACAACTTGAGCGCTTTCGCATCCGTGTCCCACTGCGTTTTCGACCCGTCGGATTGGCTTCCGGTCCCGCCGAACATTTCGCCGAAACCACCAATATTTCTCGTGGTGGATTCTTTTTCGTAACTTCGGCCCCCCTTCAGGTCGGCATGCCCATTGAGGCCACTCTGGTTATGCCCAGCGAAGTGACTGGCGGCAAGTCCGATGAGACACACTGCCGCGCCCGCTTGGTCCACGCAAAGCCAGACGCATACAGTGATGGCAGAATGGGTTTTGGCGCGGAAATCGAAATGTATATCGAACCTAAGAAATCCCCCGAACCTCGCGCTCCACAACTCCCGCCCGGCTCGCCCAAGCTTTCCGGATAATTCTATTCGCCGGCAATCTGGATCGTGGTCTTTGCCGCTCCTACATTTTCAAACCGGTCGTAAGCCCGCACTGCGATTGTGTGTTCACCTGGGCTGAGTCCGCGCACGGTAAACGAATACGTTTCCGTCTTGTTGTCGCTAATACCGCTCACCGGCCGCACCAAAATCCACTCGCCCCCGTCTACACTGTACTGCGCTCTCTCAATGCTGTTGGTTGGATGGCTTGCCGTGAACCGGAGGTCGTAAGAAACGCCTTTGGACCGGTCCGCATTCATTCCCGTTGGGCTCGCGTCGATCTTCCCGATCGCTGGCGCGGTGTTGTCCACCTCAAACCGCTCACTCTCTCGTTCCGCCTTTTGCGCCAGTTCGGGCGGATTCGAAGGCGCGTCGCTGGCCACAATCTTCAAATAATAGGCGCCATCCGGCATGGAAGTCGTATCCCACGAGTAGAATTTTTGCTCCAGGTTATCCTTCAACAGCAGCCAGTCTCGCTGGTTCTCTCCCCGGAAGTACACCGCGTACTTCAAGTCATCCTCGTTGTCGTCATGCGCCGACCACAACACGGACTGATACCCCTTCTGCAGTGTCCCCTGTGGTTGCATTTCGAATTTCGCTGCCGGTGTTGGGTTGGCGTTAATGACCATCATGCCGGGATTCGGGTTGGGCGCAGGTGCTTGCTTTAGGGTCACGTTTCCAGGTTGTCCGATCACTCCCATCGGCGCCTGCGCGCGTACTCCCGGCTCCTGCATGGCAATTCCGTCGACCACCGGCGCCACGTTTGTAGGTAGGTACGCTACGCTCACCCAATCGATTCCGTCTCCCAGACGGCCGTCGTGGATCACCGCTTTCCACTGCAGGAATCGTGCGGCTGGCGCTTCCACCGGCGTATCCGTCGACGTGTACGGTCCGAACCACGCCGACCACTCTTTTCCCGGATCCTCGGTATTTCCGCTTCTCACGTAAAATTCCAGTCGCGGCTCGCTACTGTCCTTCGCGTTTTTAGTGGATCCAGTGGTCGCGGGTGGACCCCACCACTCGATGCGTCCCCATTGCGAATACAGTTTCGCATCAAAAGACTGCGATTCGAAGGTGCCTTCCGATTCGTACTCCGGTCCGAGCGAAAATACCTTTCCGGGGTTCGCCGTGCACAGGTACACTTTGCCGTTCGAGGCACGCGAAATCCCCGTGATTTGTGCAGACCCGGCTTTTGCCAACTGCGCGTAGACGCCCTGTCCGTCAATCACCAGCAAGGACCCATTGTTGCCTGTGCCCGCCAACAACCGTCCGTCGGAATTCAGTCCCAGCGAGTACACGACGTCGTCTCGTGATGTCCAGATTTCCTCCGGCACTCCCTCTCCTGTAATTCGGTAAATGCTGCTCGAAATCGCTTGCGGAAACGCCACGAAGGGAGCCGAAATCGCTCCGGCCTGCATTCCCACATTCGCGACCGTGGTTGTGCCCTGTGGACTGGTGACGATGGTCGGTTGTCCCGGCACGCCTGCGCGAGGTTTGTCTCCGATGGCCGCGACGTATATGCTTCTGTCTGCACCCACCGTTAAGGAAGTCACTTCCCGTTTTGTAGTCTCGTAGATGACAAAACCTTCTGCCGCGCCGCTTTCGGACTTCCTTTTTCCTCCCTTCTCCGCCGTTCGACCGATTTGCAGCACGCGTCCATTTGGTTCCGTACCGGCCAATAAATCGCCTTTTGCGTCAAAGGCTAAAACCTTGATGTGCGCTTCATCGCTCGCGTAATAAATTTCACCCTTTCCCTCCGGCGACACTGCGTAGATCTGTCCTTTATCGCCCGTAGCCACGTACAGCGTGCCGTCGGCACCGAACGCCAAATCCCAGATGTATTTCGTCTTTGGCTCAAAGAAGACCGTTTTCTCCCCGCCTGCCGAGACCTTGTACACCTTTCCATCCGGCGAAGTCCCGACGTACAGGGAGCCCTTCGCGTCGAACGCGATGCATTGCGCCAGCAATTCTGTGGACTCGAACGCCGTTTTCGACTTTCCGCTTGCGTCGAAACGAAAAACCTTTGCGGGCGATCCCCCGCCTGCATACAAAGTTCCTGCTGCGTCCATCTTCAGGGACCACAGGTACGACGCATCGGCATCCGCTACCAGGGTAAACTTCGGCGCCAACTCCAAATGCCCGTCGCTCCGTACCGCTACGCCTTTCGCCGTGCCCTTTAAGAATTCTTCATACGTCGATTGTCTCCATCGCCGCGTGTGGTCCGCGTTGCTGAAGCTGGCCATGCCGCAAACCAGCAAGGCTATGAGCAAGAGCTGTTTCAATTGTTTCGACATAGACGAGATCACCGGATTTGTAAATTGAGCGAAATGATTCCTGCTACAGGTCCGCCGAGTACGATCGACGATTCGCTCGCCAGCGATTCTCGCAGGACCTGCACACTTCCTGGCGCTGGGCGTCCATCGACCATGTTGATTTCCGACAGGGGCACGTTGGGAAGTTCTTTATCATCCCAGACCATCGTGGGTGCGGGCACAAACACGCCCACATACAACCTGTCGTTGTGCCGCTCGCGGTTGATCAGCGCAATTAATTGGTCCAATCCTTCGGGTCCCGAGGCCCCTCCAGGCATCACTGCAAAGTTGAATCCGCGTGAGGCGCGGTTCATCCAGTCCGCGTCGCTTACCAGCACCCGCAACACTGCCCCGCGCACGATCTGGTCCGGCACATGCACCGTCGTTTCCTCGATGCGGGGAGCACCCCGGTAGGGCCGGAGTTGCACACGCACCTTGAGATTCTCCCCTGGCGATGCCTCCCCGGTTTCCAGCCACGCGCTCTCGATGGTGTAGGAATTTCTTCCCGGCAAACTCTCCACCCGCAGCGAAACGTGGTCCACGTCTGGCACTTCGTAGTTATTCGTGAACAGTCGGCCAAACACGTTTTGCACCACTAACGCAATCGGCATACCGTCCGGCATGAGCGAATCCGAGGGCGCAAAGGTGTTTTCTAGTTTTACCGGTACGTGACCCTTCAACTGGATTTCGCCAGTCAGGTGCAGTGTCGTTCCTTCGCCGTATAGCGAATTCTGCGTCACGCCATTGAACGTGGTCATGGCCACCAGCAGCGGCGTCAGTTTGGGATGATTCACCATCTCAAAATGCAGCTTTTTTTCACTCGAACCCGTGACGAAAGCTAAATCCATGGGAATCATTGCTGGCGGCGTTCCCAGTTTCCCGGTCACAGCCGTTAGATGGTCGCTGGTGATCGTGCCAATCGTTCCGCCCATATTAACGATCTTCGTCGATGCCAGGGTCGAGGACAGTGTGGTCACCACTTCGCTTCGCGCCATCGGCATCTGGATATCGCCCAGGTTCAGGAACGGATGACCGCACAAGAACACGCGATCGCCTCGCACCGCCGTCACCGTGCACGCCGAGTTGATCGACGCGTCGCCACGCACCAGCACCATTCCCGCCATCTCTCCCGGCTCCAAATGCGCGTGCACGTCGTCCTTCTGGTCATCGGCTGTGCCGCCTTGTGTGGTTACCAGCCCATAACCCTGCAATTGCCCTGCGAATTGTTGTAGCGTCGCCGATTGAAATCCCGAAAACACAAGTGGCGTTTCAATCGGCTCGAGCGCCGAGCCGCTCGGCAGCGTATTCTGCGTTACGGCTTCTTTCGGGAGTGCAAACTGTTGTGGCACCGCCTGCGCGGCAGCATTTGGCACCGGTGGACGTAGTACGTCTTCAATTGGCGTTACGCCCGCGATCGCTTCCTTCGTGAAGATTCCCAGTTTCAGTGAAAGAGCACCAGCCAGCTTGCCGTCTAGGTACACCGGGCTACCGCTCATGCCCGCCACTACCCCGGTGTGTTCCACCTTTGGACCCTTCAGCTCCACCAGGATGATTGACTGCTTTGGCCCCAGGAAGTTCGGCATGACGCCCAACACTTCCAGTTCGAACTTCTCCACCTGGTCCCCGGAAAAGATGGTGTAGGCGTATCCCTGCATTCCGGCTTTTATTTGCTCGAGGGGAATGATCTCAGACGATTGTTGAGCCGAAGCCACGGAGGAGAACGCCACCAGCAGCAAGGAAGCGAGGCATATGAGTTTTAGTCGTTGAAAGTGTTGTCCCATGGACAGATAGACGTAACCCCCGAAGGAAGCCAGCATGATACCGGGCGGCGACCAGCATAGCAATTGAACCTCCGGCTAGACCGCTCTAGCCCTTCCGTCTTAGAAGTCCTAGTCCTTCACTTGGTTGTGAGGCGGTCCTGTAACGCAGAAGTATGCTGGTTGCCCGGCTGTACTCGTCGGGACCGTCTCCCACAGTAGCGCCTAGCTCCCCGTCTATGCGAGGATATTGCCACAGGAGACCCTCATGTCTGAACCAACCAAAGAAGAACTGTTGGCGAAAATCGCAGAACTCGAGAAAAAGGCCGAAGGCCGCAAGAAAGGCACCCTGGAGTTCCGCGTAGGCGAAAAAGGAGGCGTCAGCGTCTATGGCCTGGGCCGCTTCCCCGTCACGCTCTATTATGAGCAGTGGATCCGTCTGCTCGACGTCTCCAAGGATCTCCGCGATTTCCTCGAAGAGAACAAGTCCCGTCTGAAACTCAAAGATCAAAACGGTTGATTGGAAACATGAAGGAACTTCACAAAGAATAAATGCGGAAACGTTGGCCGCCGCGGCGACCATTTTTCAACTGGTGACTCCCGATTTTCTTAATCCCGGTGGTGCATAGCGAAGATTTTCGCCGTGCTGTCTTCGTATGGGTACACGTGCACCATCCAGCCAAAAATCACTGGATAGAATGTGCCGCCCGCGGCATCGCACGCTGCTTCTGTTGTGATTGAGCCTCGCAGCCCGAACTTCATCCAGTTGGCGTGGCGCCGGTCGCCCTTTGGCGGCATGCATAAATTTGTGTGCTGATGCCACATCGCTACGCTCAACGGCACGCGCTCATTCAACTGTTCCTCGGTTGCGCGCTTCGGCATCGTGTACATCGCTCCGACCAGCTCATATCCGCTCGGGGTTTTTCTGTACAGCAGGGAAGTGGGCCGTGCCGGATTGAATATGAATGCTTCGAGGAAGCCATTCTCGTAATTCGTGAAGTGGTATTCCTGCTGCGGCACATTCGGCATGAAGATCTTGTAACCGTCGTTCAGCGCCGCGTGGTAATCCTTGTACTTCTCAATTCCTGCTCGTAACTGCTCCGCGATTTCACTCGCGCGCTTCTGATCTTCGGCAGTTGCTGGACGCGGTTTGGTCATGTGCATGTGTGGAGTATCGCCGCTATGCATATGCTGCATATCCACCATCGCGTTGTGTTCCCCCACGGACGCATCGTCCGCATCCATATTCATTCCCGGCATGTTTGCGTGCTCCCTGCTTTGCGGGTCTTGGGCCATCTCCGGAGCAGTCATCGCCACCGTGGGAGCGTGGTGGCCTGGAATCGCCGCCAGCAACACTCCCACAAGGAATAGCGCGCCAACGCCGATCGCGGCATTGGTCATAAGCTGTCGTAAGGTGCTACGGGCGAACATGTATCCTCTCTTGGTTCTTGTTGCGCAGGGCGAGTCTTCGAACCCTGCGGTTCTCGCGCAATGCGTCGCAGTTCTGCCTTCCATTTCATGATACGCAAGCGCAGCTGGCTAACTTACCTGGGATTCGCTAGCCGGTTCGAAAGGCAAACTGTCCCGCAGTACAGGGAATTTTCTTCTATCCCGGCCGCTGATCCTGATTCGCCAATCGCCGCCCCAAAGAATTCGTCATGCTAAACTGGCAATCATCGTGAAATCCGAGTCTATTCAGCCCGTCAAGGCACTCTCCGGCGCCCTCGAGCTCCCCGGCGACAAATCCATCTCGCATCGTTACGCCATGCTCGCTGCTCTCGCCAACGGCACCAGCGAACTGCGCAATTTTGCCGCGGCACGCGATTGTTACAGCACACTCGGTTGCATCAAATCCCTCGGTGCTGGTGTCAAAGTCGATGGCACGAAGGTGCAGGTCACCGGTCACGGCCTGCGCGGTTTGAAGAGTTCCTGGCGCACGCTCGATGCGGAAAATTCAGGCACTACCATCCGTCTACTTTCCGGAATCCTCAGCGGTCAATCCTTCACCACCAAGATCACCGGCGATTCTTCCCTGCAAAAGCGTCCCATGAAGCGCGTGATGATTCCTCTCCGCGAGATGGGCGCGGACATTCGGGGCCGCGACGA
>Ga0181532_10005216_pt1 | contig 11116 bp, 7 predicted proteins | sample PEATcosm2014_Bin_33_FD_119768 | JGI IMG/M metagenome (GOLD analysis project Ga0181532, IMG submission 119768) | Peatland microbial communities from MTU Mesocosm Facility, Houghton, MI, USA - PEATcosm2014_Bin11_30_metaG | ecosystem: Environmental > Terrestrial > Soil > Wetlands > Peat | place...
ATGTTCTCAATGGCCACGGTGGCGTCATCCACCAGAATGCCGACCGCCAGCGCCAGGCCTCCCAGCGTCATCAGGTTAATCGTCTCGCCCAGCGCGCTCAGGATGGCGATGGAGGTCAGGACCGACAGCGGGATGGACAGCGCAATGATCAGCGTGCTCCGCCACGAACCCAGGAACAGCAGGATCATCAGCGCCGTGAGCGCCGCCGCAATCACGCCCTCCCGGATCACGCCGGAGATAGCCGACCGCACGAAAACAGATTGGTCGGCGAACTCCTTCACGTTCAGGTCAGGCGAGAGGCCGCTGAGCACGCGCGGCATGGCCTTCTTTACGCCGTTGACCACGTCGAGGGTGGACGCGCCGCCGGTCTTATATATGGTGAGCAGCGCGCCCCGCACCCCTTCATTGCGCACGATATTCTGCTGCGGCTGGTAGCCATCACGCACCTGGGCCACGTCCTGCACGCGGATAACCGCGCCGTTGACGGTCTTGATGGGCAAATCGCCCAACTCGGCCATCAGCCTGGGTGTGGCGTTGAGCTCGATGGGGTATTCAGTGCCGCCGATCTTCGCCGTGCCGCTGGGCATAATCAGGTTCTGGGCATTGATGGCGTTGATCACATCCATCGAGGCCAGGTTCTTCGCCTTGAGGGCGGCCAGGTCCAGATCCACCGAAACGATGCGGGTCTTGCCGCCATACGGCCAGGGCATGGCCGCGCCCTGCACCGTAGCCAGCCCGATACGGATTTGGTTGGCGCTGAGATCGAAGATCTCCTGCTCGGTGAGCTTGGGGCTGCTGATGCTGTATTGCAGGATGGGAACGGTGGAGGCGCTGTAGCGGATGATGAGCGGCGGGGTTGTGCCCGGCGGCATCGTGCGGATGACCGTCTGCGCAATCGCGGTGACCTGCGCTACGCCAGCATCCACCGACGTCCCCTCGCGGAAGAACACCTTGATCACGCCAATGCCGTTGTAGGCATTCGACTCGATGTGCTCAATATCATTGACGGTAGTAGTGAGGGAGCGCTCCTGGGTGTAATTGAACCGCTGCTCCATCTCCTGCGGATCCAGGCCGGCATACTGCCAGACAATGCTGACGACCGGGATGTTGATGGATGGGAAAATATCCGTGGGCGTTCGCAGCAAGACGAACGGCGTGAGCAGCAGCAGCACCAGCGCCGCTACCACAAAGGTGTAGGGGCGACGCAAGGCCAGCCGAACGATCCACATAATCGGCCCATAGTATTGCCAGAACCTTCTGCCGAGGCCAAGAGAAAGCTGGAAACGCTCCTTGACGCGTGTTGAAGCTGCTCAGCCGCAGACCTGGGTTTCCGGACTTGGCCCGAAGCGATTCTGCGCTATCAGTAACCACTTGCGGTCGTAGGACTTACACGGATTCGGGCCGCTCGGTGTTTCTGCATCTGACGTAATATCAACCACATAAACCGGGCACAGCCTGTACCAGGCAGTGCAGGGCGATTTCGATTGACGCGTACTATTGCCCCATTCGCATTCGGCCATCCACTGCCTCGCTGCGTTGACAGAGCCGCCGTGGTACGACTACGACACCAACACGAAAACACTCCCGGGTGGACTGGAGAGGGCAATAGGACCTGCGGCCTTTGGTCTGGCAGGCCATTGCCTGGCCAACGCCTAGACAGTGCCAAGACAGTACTAGGCTTAATAGAAAATGTATTAAGCCTAGTACTGTCTTGGCACTGTCTAGGCACTCTCGGGCCTTCCCGCCAGTCTGGCGTATATGCCGATAACGTTACAGGAACCACACAGCCCCGTCACCTGGCCGACGTAGGGCAGCGCGTCCCGCCTGCCCCTGCGTCTGCCGTTGCGCCCCGCTGGGCAGGCGAGACGCGCTCCCCTACTCTGGAGGCTGGCCGGCGTCACCCTCTAAACTGCCCCAAAGCGGCGGACGGAACCTGCCTGACTGGCTGCTACGGATGCCGCGTGCGGTAAAACCGCCGCGGAAAGGTCGCCGCATTGGAATCAATGAGAGTGAAAGGAGAGGTGTTGGTCGTCAACGCAACCCAGTTGGAGAGGTTGGTTGAGGCCAGGACCGTGTAGGAGTAGCCGGAGCCGCCGCTGACATTGAATTGGAAGGTGCGGTTGGTTTGGTTGTAGTGCGGGGCGCTGAGGCTGGGACGGGGCGCGCCGGTGCAGCAAACGTAGGCGACCTGAGAGATGGAAGAACCGGATATGGTGTCCACGTACCAACCGGTGCCCGCGTTGCTACTGTCGCTGCCCAGCCGCCAGCGGAATTGGATGACCTGGCCGACCGTTGCGTCGGGCAGGTTTACCACGGTAGTGACGAAACCGCCCGAGTTGCCCGTCCAAGCTGGCCGGCCCGCGAGAACGTTGCCATAGTCGGAGGAGATCGTCCCGTTATAGCCGCCGCTGACGAACGAGCCGCCGGCGGCCAGGATGTCCGCGAAGCTCCCGTAGTTGACGGCAATCTCCAGCACGCAGCCGTCATAGGTGGATTCGGTTATGTAGTAATGACGGAATGTGAGTTGCGCATTGGCGGAGCTGTCGTAAACGAAGGGCGAGAGGAGCGAGTTGTCGGTGTTCGTGCTGGGATCGGCGACAAAGGCGGAGTTGGGGGAGGTATCCGCCTTGGCGGTGACAGTGGTCCAGTGCAACGCCCCGGTGGTCGTCCAGCCGGCAGGCAGTGCTGGCGCGACCACGCCATCAAAGTTCTGGGAGAAAGGCAGCGATGGTGTCGGCACGCCCAGCGCCATCGTGAAAGACGCCGTGCCAAGGTTTCGGGTGCCGTCCTGGAGCTGGAATGTCGGGAGGATCAGCCCACCACAGGTGCCGGTCGCCATGAAAGTGAACGAGCGCGCGACTGCCGCCCCTCCGGCCACCAGGGCGCCATACGTTTGCGACCCGCTGGGGGCCGTCACACCGTTGGTGGCCAGCAAGGTTGCGACTAGAGTCGTCGTTGGCCCCGTGCCGGTGTCTTGCAGGCTGAAGTTGACCGTAACCACTTCCCCGGGGTCCACGGCCCCGTTGCCCGGGGGACAGCCCTCCGCGAGGAGAGAAGTGCCGGTCGGCGTGACAACCGGGACGGCCGAGTTCGAACCGGCCACCGAATTCACACCGGTGTTCAGCGGATCGAGCCAATCCTTTAAGCGGGTGGCCGACGAAGTGCCACTGGCCCAAGAGACGGAGAACTTCCCATAGCAGTCGGGGCTGGTTGGCGTGCTGCAATCCGATCCGCCCCCTGACAGTGTTCCCACCACCTTATGTGTCGCCGGGTCCCAAATCCCTGAGCCGGACGAGCCCGGTTCGGTCACTCCGGAACTCCAGATCACCTGCCAATGGGTGCTGCTGCCGCCGGTGCCGATGCAACTGTTGACGGTGGTCAGCGGATTGCTGGAGAAGCTGATGCACTTGCCATCGCCGTTGGGGTGATGGATGCCCACGCAGCCTGCGGGCGCCGTGCCGGATCGGTCCCAGCCGGCGTAATAGACCTTGTAGCTGGTTGGCGGCAATTGATTCAGCTCGATCAAAGAGAAGTCCACGTCTGTCTTGGCGGCCCGGAAGGTGGCCCCGGTCTGGTTGTTGGTGGCGGAAGCTCCCAGTCCATGCAGGCCACACGTGGGAGATTCATAATTCCAATAGACGACGACGCTCGAGGCGTTGGCGGAGGTGATGCCGCAGTGGTTCGCAGTCAGGAAGAAGGCACGAAAGTCGCCCGGCGCGTCCATGATGAGTGTTCCGCTGCAAAGATCCGTGCCGCCGATCTGTATCCGGGCAACGCTGCGAATCTCATTGGTCCAGGGGGCCCCTTGCGGGCAGACCACATCAATCTCGCATGACTCGGCCTTTGGAGTGATGAGGTCTTTCCGGAGGTGGAACAAGTCCCGGTATCCCGTGCCTACCTGGGTCAGCACCAGCCGGGGTTCTCCATTGGCCCCTGTCGGCACAAACAATTCGATGATCGCCGCTTCTCCCGGCACGACCGGTGTCCAAAGCTGGCCCGCCGCGTTGTTCTCCGCCGCCGTATAGGGACCTTGGTAGGAATTGTCCGTCTCGGAGATCACGTAGAGCGTTGCGCCGTCCGGCAGCCAGAACTGCGTGAAGCCGAAGTTCAGGTCGGTCGCATTGGTGCTCACCAGGCGCAGGCGCCACAGCCGGCCCTCGGGCAATTGCTCCCACGTGCCGGCGTTGGCTGGGCTCATTATGACATTCTGAGGGACGGCAAAGCGCAGCGGCACCGGCTGGCCTGCCTTCGCGTCGGCGGCGAGTTCCGCGGCAGGGTCGGTGGGCAGCAACGCGACCTGCTGAATGGCGGTGAGGGGAAGGACGCGTAGTTGGGCGCTCACCGGCGGGGCTCCGACGTGCGCTGCGAGGGGAAGTGCCCCCGCCAGGAACAGGATCGCGGTCAACAGCCACCGCTTGTTGCAGGGGCGGCTCGGGTCGGATGAGATGTGGGCTTTCATCGGAGGGCCAGACAACTACTCTCCTTACTACCGGAGCCGCGCTACGCCGTCCAGCCAAAGTAGGGCTCGCGCTGCAAAAGCGCTCCACCGGCGTTGGAGAGGACGTGGCCGTCGCAACAATTCCTGGTGTCCTTTGGCAAGGTCTGCGGCTACAGTGTGCCGGACGAAGATTATGAGCCATTACACTGTTCTCTGGATTTATATCTTTCTGTTGCTGGTTGGCGGGCTGATTGGGTTCCTGAAAGCCGGCAGCAAGGTATCGCTGATCACCTCGGCCGTGGCAGCGGCGGCACTGGTCTTGACGGCGATCCCGGGGCTGTTTGGGACGCGCGTGGCGAGCGGGTTGGCGGACATGATCATGGCAGCGTTGCTGGTCGTGTTCGCGATCCGGCTGACGAAGACGAAGAAGTTCATGCCCAGCGGGTTGATGCTGGTAATCACGGTACTGGCACTGGCGTTGCGGCACGTGCCGTGACCCCCGGGGCTCCTCTGGCGCATGAAGTACCGACGTTTTGGGCGCACCGGGCTGGCTATGCCGGTCATTTCCTGTGGCGGGATGCGCTATCAGTACAAGTGGCAGGACGTTGAGCCGAAAGACATTCCGACCGAGAGTCAGGCCAACCTCGAAGCGTGCGTCCACCGGGCACTCGAACTGGGCATCAATCACATCGAGACCGCTCGGGGTTACGGCACGTCCGAGATGCAATTAGGGCGCATCCTCCCCACGCTGCCCAGGGACAAGATCATCGTTCAAACCAAAGTCAGCCCACGGGCAAAGGCGAAGGAGTTCCTCAGCACGTTCGAGGCCTCCATGCGGTATCTGCGGCTCGATCACGTGGATCTGCTGGCGCTTCATGGCATCAACAACCGCCAGCTCCTGGACTTTGCCCTGCAGAAGAACGGCTGTGTGGCGGCGGCGCGCAAACTCCAAAAGGCCGGGCGCGTCCGGTTCCTTGGCTTCTCCACCCACGCGACCACGGACATTATCCTGGATGCGGTCAAGAGCGGCGAGTTTGATTACGTCAACCTGCACTGGTATTTCGTGAACGACTTGAACTGGACGGCCATCGAAGCCGCCCGCGCGCGTGATATGGGGGTTTTCATCATTAGCCCCAACGACAAGGGCGGGAAGCTTTACGAGCCTCCCAGGAAGCTGGTCGAACTGTGCGCACCGCTGACGCCCATGCAGTTCAACGATCTCTATTGCCTGGCGAAGCCACAGGTCCACACGCTGAGCTGCGGCGTGGCTCGGCCGGGCGATTTCGACGAGCACGTCCGCGCTCTGGATTTCTACGATCAGATTGGAGCGACGATCGCACCTATCGAAAGCCGGCTGCGGGAGGAGATGAGGCGGGTGCTGGGAGTGGATTGGTGCGAACGCTGGCCTGAGGGGCTGCCGCAATACGTGGATGTGCCCGGACAGGTGAACATTGTGGAAATCCTGCGCCTGTGGACTTACGCCAAGTCGCTGGATTTAGTGGCATGGGGCAAGATGCGCTACAACTTGCTGGGCCAGGCGGACCATTGGTTCCCAGGCGAGAATTCGGGCCGGCTGGGGGAACTGAACCTCGATCGGACCCTGGGCGGGAGTCCGTTCGCCAAACGCATTCCTGCCGTGCTGAGGGAGGCGCACGAACTCCTGTTCGAGGCGCCCGTGAAGAGATTGAGCGAGAGCTAGCGCCCCGCTGCTATTTGTTCTTCTCGTCTTTCTTCTTGTCGCTCTTCTTATCGTCGGCCTTCTCGTCGGTCTTCAGCGACTCGACCGGCGCATTGGCATTAAGTTGCTCGAGGACAGCCTCAGTCATGTCATTCTCGTTGTTCGAGTAGAGGACAACCGGTGTGGCGTTGGCGCTTTCGGCGGCGGTATCAATCACCAGTGCGTAGCCGGCCGACTTCGCTTTGGCGGTCAGGGCGGTTTTGATTTCCTCCAGGATGCTGTCGCGCATGCGCTTTCTCTGCTCGTCCAGCGTCGTGCGCGCCTGGCGTTCATACTGCTGAATAGTGTCTTCGTTCTCCTTGAGCTGCTTGAGTTTGTCCTCGGCGGACTTCTTGCGCTTGTCCCTTTCCTCCGGCGAGAGCACCTGGTTATTAGCGTCAGCCAGCAAGGTCGAATACTCTTCCTTGCCTTTTTTCCAATCGTCAACCATGGACTTGTGCTCCTTTTCCAGGTCCGCGGCGCGTTCTTTGAGTTGCGCGTCAGCCTTCTTGGTCTTCCAGTAGCCGTCGAACAGTTTGCGCAGGTCCACCGTTGCGAGCCGGCCTTGAGCCAACGCCGTGCCGCTCAATAAGGAAACCAGCAGCAACCCCGGAATAATCTTGCCTAGTAAACGTTTCATGATGAATGGAGCCAATCAGAATTTACCTGCCTAGCCAATCCAAAACTGCCGCCGCCCGCTTGCGGCGCTGTCCAGATAGAGACATCCCGGCGCGAGGAACGTTCATTATTGCGAGGCGCCTGGCGGCACTCCCGCCTCCCGGACACCCCCGCGCCTCCTCATCCGCCGGACTAGAATGGCCGCTCCCAGCCGACGCCGAACTGGAACTGGCCGCTGCTGCCGTTGAATTGGTCGTGCCTGATCGGGATGCCGTAGTCAAGGCGGATTGGCCCGATCGGCAGATTCAGGCGTATGCCGAGGCCCCAATCGTCGTCAAACACGCCGGGGCTGAGGCTGTAGGCCTTTTCACCGATGCCGCCGATGTCGAAGAACACGGCGAAGCGGACGCCGACACCGTGCTCCTGCTCGAAAATGGGGATGCTGTATTCCACAGTGCCAAGCCACATGGTATCGCCGCCGATCGGCTCTTGATAGGGGATTAGGTAAGGGGCGTAAGCGGGGTTGTATTGGCGCGGGCTGACGTTGTGATATTTGAAGCCGCGCAGGTCATACATGCCGCCCAGATAATAGCGCTCATAAAATGGCACGTCGGTTGAGCCGTCGAAGGCCTGCACCACGCCGGCGCGACCGCCGATCTCGAGGATGTGTCCCTTGGCGAAGCCTTTGAAGAACCAGGCGGTGTGCGCTTCCAGCCGGTAGAAGCTCTCCTCGCCTCCAAGGGGTCCGCCAGTCCCTGCCACCGTCAGCTCGGTGCGCTGGCCTTTATCAGACAACTGGACACTGTTGCGCGTGTCGTAGGCGAGCGAGCCGCCCAAGGTGGAGAGCCCGTGATTGCCAACCTGAGTCAATATATCCGGAGGAACATTCCTCGCCAAAGGAGGGGTCAGGATAGCGTCGCTGGTCAGGTTAATGCCAATGTTTTCCAGGGTGTAGTTCAGGCCGCCCCGCAGGAAGTCGCTGCCCAGTGCGCGCGTGATTCCGACCTTCCCGCCTGCCTGGACTTCGTCGTATAGGTTGTTCGGGCTCAGGTAAGCCAAGTCCCGATAATACAAATTGACCCCTAGCTGCAGTTTCTTTCCGAGGAACCACGGCTCGATGAAGGACAACTCGTAGTCCTGCTGCTCCAAGCCGATGGCCAGGCGAATCCGGAGTTTCTGGCCGGCACCTTGCCACCACGGGTGCATGGGGAACTTCGAAAGATCGAAATCACTCTCGGTGTATTCCACGTAGCCGACCAACGACTCCACGGAGCTGAACCCTGCGCCCAGCGTGGTGTTGCCCGTCTTGCCCTCATCCACAACGACAACGAGGTTTCGGGCGTTCTGGACGTCCGTCGGCTCGGGGTAAGTATCCACGCGGTCAAAGTAGTGCAGCCCTTCCAGGCGCCCCTTGCTGAGCTTCACTCTCACCATGTCGAACGTTTCGCCGGGGGAGACCGCCAGCTCGCGCCGGATCACCGTGTCTCTGGTCTTGGTATTGCCCCGAATCTCGATGCGCTCAATCCGTATCTTCTGGCCTTCCTCGATCTGGAACTCAAGATCCATGGTGCGCGTTTCCGTGTTGGGGATTCTGAGCACCCTTAGGTTGCGTGTGGCTGTCGTGACGTCAATATAGCCTTTGGCGCCGTAGTAATCCTCAACTGCCTCGGTATCCTTGGTCATTCCCTTGGGAGTGAAGATGTCGCCCACATCCATCTCAAGGCCGTTGGGCCCGACCTTAGTCTTTGCCCGCTTGGCTGTGTGCAGGGCTCGCAGGCCGCTGGCAATCTCCGCGGTGCTGAATAATTTGTTGCCGGTGAACTTGACCGCTCCGATCCTGTACTGGACCCCCTCGTAAATGATGAACTTAAGGACCATCGTCCGCGGCGTGGGGTTGACGATTTGCACGTCTTTGATCTCGAAATCAATGTAGCCCTTGTCGCGATAGAACTCCGTCAGGGCTTCCTTGTCTTCCTGGAGCTGCTCGTCCTTCAGAAAGCCGTGGCCGGTGATCCAGGAAAACATCCAGTGCTTGCGGGTTTTGACGACACGGCGCAGCTTTTTCTCCGGGATGGCTTTCGCCCCCACGAAGTCCACCTCAATGATCTTGATCTTCGGGCTTTCAGTGATCTCGAACGTGGCAGTGGCACGACCACTTTCCTCGATCACCGAGGATACCGCCTTCACTTCTGTGTTCGGGTAGCCCTTCTTCTGATAGAGCTTCTGGATTTCCTGGGCGTCAGTGAATAGCTTTCGCTCGTCCAGGGGCTCACCGACCTTCGAGGTGAGCTTGGTCTTCAGCTTGGCGGTCGTGAACTTGGTGTTGCCGTGGAACTTAATATCCGTCAGGCGCGGTTTACCCATCAGCGTATAGGTGAGGACCAGGCCATCGGTGGCGTTGGAGGCGGAGACGTGGATGTTGTAGAAGAAGCCGGTCGCGTAAAGGTTGCGCACATCGTCGTCCACCGCCGTGGGCAAATAGATATCGCCAGGCTTGACGCGAATATTCCCACGGATGAGCTCATCACTCGCCGCCGGAGGGCCGACCTGCCTGATATCAACCCGGGCGACTCTGAGGGAGGACGGCTGCGCCAGGACCAGAGGTAGCCAGGCCAGAAGCAGGCACAGTCCGCAGAGGCGAGGCATTAATTTCATTCTTGCTGGCTCAGTTCGGCACGTCTTCGTCGCTTACTTTTGCTTTGCTCTCAAATCGTGTATAGGACTTCAGAAATGTCAATTCCACATCGCCGGTCGGCCCGTTGCGCTGCTTGGCGAGCAGGAGGTTGATCGAAAGGGCATCTTTTTCCGCACTGCTGGCCCCGCCTTCGTCGTCATCGCCGCCCGACTTCGGCTCGTATAGCAACCCGACCACGTCCGCATCCTGCTCGATCGCGCCCGATTCCCGCAGGTCCGACAAGCGCGGCGGGCGGCCCTTCTCGCGCTCGATCTCGCGATTTAACTGGCTCAAGACGACGATCGGAACATTCAGTTCCTTGGCCAGAGACTTGATGCCGCTAGAGATATCTGCAATCTCCTGCTGGCGGTTCTCAGCACGGCGCGAAGTAGAATGGAGGAGCTGCAAGTAGTCAACTACGAAAAGCTTAATGCCGTATTGCTGGGACATGCGGCGCGCTTTGGCCCGCAGTTGCAGGATGGACAGCCCCGACGAGTCATCAATGAAGAGCGGGGCGCTGGCCAGCTTGCCAGCCGCGCCGGTCAGCTTGGGGAAATCACGCTCCGCGAGAAAGCCCTCGCGCACATTGCGCAGGTTCACCCGCGAGCGGGAACACAACATGCGCAGGACCAGCGACTCGGAAGTCATCTCCAGGCTGAATACGCCGACGGGCAGGCGTTGCTCAATGGCCACGTGTTCGGCGATGTTCATCGCGAGGGAGGTCTTGCCCATCGAAGGCCGCGCGGCGATGACAATCATCTCCCCGCCGTGCAGCCCGCTGGTCATTTTGTCCAGGTCCGTAAACCCGGTGCCGACCCCGGTCAACACCCCTTGGCGCTGGTGGAAGTCCTCGATGGTATTGATCGCCCTTTTGACGAGGTCCTTGATCGTGGTGGTCTGGCTCTGCACGCGCGATTCGCTGATGCGCAGGATGTCGCGCTCGACTTCGTCCATCAACGCGTCCACCTCGCCTTCGTGGTCGTACACCCGCGCCACCACATCGGTGCAGGTATGAATCATTTTCCGCAGCAGGTACTTCTCCTGCACGATGTCGAGGTAATAGCGGAGGTTGGCCGCGGACGGCACCGTGTCCGGCAGTGCCGCGAGGTAGGCGATGCCTCCGACTTCTTCGAGCAGTTGCTGGTTCTTCAGGCGCTGCTGCAAGGTGATGACATCTATCGCCTCGCGGTGATCGTACATCTCCGCCAGCGTGCTAAAGATGGTCTGATGGCGCAGGTCGTAGAAGACCTCGTCGCCACCCTTGAACTTCTCGATGCACTCACCCATGCATTCATTGGGCGACAGGAGCACGCAGCCCAGCACCCCCTGCTCCGCTTCCGGTGAATGCGGCGGGAGCCGGTCCACCCGGGTGACGTCGGGCAGAACCTGTTTCCGGCGAGGTGTGCGTTTCAAGTCGGGCGGTCCGCCCGCGCCTTCCGATACTGAATCAATCATGGCTCAACCAAATGAAATCCTTCTGTCTGTGGCAATCGGGAGTTATTGAAACTTGGTCACACGTTCTTCACAAGCAGGAACTGCCCCGGAACTTCCCAGGCCAGTTGCGCGTCCGGTCATCCGTGCTATCGTAACGGATAGTTCCGAACGCCGGTAATGAATCTGATCACAGAGCGGGCGAAAAATGTTCTGGTGGTTGAAGACAGCGCGGACG
>Ga0181532_10005217_pt1 | contig 11116 bp, 7 predicted proteins | sample PEATcosm2014_Bin_33_FD_119768 | JGI IMG/M metagenome (GOLD analysis project Ga0181532, IMG submission 119768) | Peatland microbial communities from MTU Mesocosm Facility, Houghton, MI, USA - PEATcosm2014_Bin11_30_metaG | ecosystem: Environmental > Terrestrial > Soil > Wetlands > Peat | place...
CGGCACTGTCGAGCTTGTCGGCTTCGTCGTCTTCCAGTTCCGAGAGCAGGTCCGCGCCTTCTTTCACCCAGATGTGGCAGGTGGTGCAGGCGCAGTTTCCTCCGCAAGCATGATCGAGATGGACGCCAAAGTTCAACGCTACATCGAGCAGCGACTCTTCCTTGCCATGATCTTTGTAAGGCAGCTTGCCGTGTTCAAAGGTCACCGTCTTGCCTTCGGGAAGAAAAGTGACCTCAACCGTATTTTCGTTGTTTTCCGTCGGGGGAGCGTCCATCGTGGTGGCTCCGATTCCCTGCGTTTTCTCTTCAGACATTTAAAAACCCCATGTTCTTATTCAAAATCTGCTTTCGCCACCGGATGACCGGCCCGCGGACCTTCCTCGATGTCGGTGTCGTCCATGGCCTTTCCCTTGAGCGCGGTCGAGACGGCCGTATCCATCATTAATTCCGCCAGATGCATGGTGGCCTGGTTCAGCCGGTCGATGCCTTCGCGGATCGCGTGATAGTCGTCGCTGTCCTTCACCGCAAGAAGAGCCTTCTCCAACGTTTCGACGCTGCGGCGTTCTTCGCTGGTGAGCTCCGGCCAGGCCTGATTCTTCTTTCCCTTCGCCAGCGCTGTCAGGATCGTGTCGGCTTCGCGTCGCGCCTCAATCACCTGCCGCTGCCGGAAATCCTCTTCGGCGAAGTCGAAGGATTCGAGCAGCATGTTCTCGACCTGTTCGTCGGTGAGGCCATAGGTGGGCTGGACGTCGATTTCAGCTTCTTTCCCGCTGCGCTGCTCGCGCGCCGAGACTCGCAAGATGCCATTGGCGTCGATCAGAAACTTCACTTCGATGCGCGGCATGCCGGCGACCATGGGTGGAACGCCTTTCAGATCGAATCGCGCCAGCGACCGGCAATCCCGCGCCAGTTCGCGTTCGCCTTGCAGCACATGAATCGCTACGTTGGTCTGGCCATCCACCTGAGTCGTGTAGTACTGCGTTGCCGACGCCGGCACCGTGGAGTTGCGCAGAATGATTTTATCGGTGACGCCGCCCGCTACTTCGATTCCGAGAGACAACGGTGTCACGTCGAGCAGCAGCATGTCTTGCGTGATTTCAGAGCCGCCGCCCAGAATATTTGCCTGCACGGCCGCACCGAGCGCGACCACTTCGTCGGGATTCAAATCCGTGTGTGGCACGCGTCCGAACAGATCCTCTACCAGACGCCGTACCTTTGGAATGCGCGTCGAGCCGCCGACCAGCACCACCTCGTCGATTTGTTCGGGCTTCAGACCTGCGTCTTTGAGTGCCTGCTTGCAGGGACCGACGGTGCGATCAATGATCGGTTGGATCATCTGCTCGAACATTTCGAGCGTGATCTCACGTTGGTATTTCTTCCCGCCGGGAAGATCGACATCAAGCTTCGCCGTTGGCTGCGACGAAAGAGCAATCTTGGCCTCAATGACGGCCTGGCGGATGCGCTGCACCGCTTCGCCGCTGTGCCGAGCATCGCGTCGAAAATCGAGTCCGAGGTCGCCGCGAATGTCGTCGAGCGCGATGGCAATCAGCAGATTGTCGATATCATCTCCGCCCAGATGCGTGTCGCCGTTGGTGGCAATCACTTCGAAAATTCCGTCGTGCAGCTTGAGAATCGAAATGTCGAACGTGCCGCCGCCTAGATCGTAAACCACCACGATGCCGTGCTTCTTCTTGTCCAGACCGTACGCGAGCGATGCTGCCGTCGGTTCGTTGACCAGACGCAAAACATTCAGCCCGGCGATGCGGCCCGCATCTTTCGTCGCCTGCCGCTGCGCATCATTGAAATAGGCTGGGACGGTAATCACTGCCTGGGTTACGGGCGCTCCGAAAAACCGCTCGGCGTTGCGCTTCAATTGACGCAACACCAGCGCCGAAATCTCAGGCGGTGTGTAGGTGCGCTCACCAATCTTGATGCGAAGAACTTCTCCTGGCTGGAGATCGTCCGCCAACTGGAATGGAAACAGCTTCAGTTCGTCCTGTATATCCTCGACGCCGCGCCCCATCAGGCGTTTGATCGAGTAAACCGCCCGCTCCGGCGTTTCGATCAGATACTTGCGGGCGGCGTTGCCGACTATGACCTGGTTGTTCTCGTCGAGCGCCACCACTGAGGGCACAAGATTCAGCCCGTCTTCTCCGGGGATCACGACCGGGGAATCTCCCTGCATGTAGGCCACGAGCGAGTTCGTGGTGCCGAGATCGATGCCGACGATGTAGTCAGTTGCAGCCATTGAATCATTTATTCATTGAGCCATTGAATCAATGACTCAATGATTCAATCTCTCAATTCTCTAACGCCTCATTCACGTCCCGCACCAGGTTCCGGACGTAGTTCCTGCGGTTCAGCACATCCAGCATCTTGTCGAGGATCTTTCGGCGGTCTTCTTCGCTTCCGCTGCCGACCGCTTCGTCCCATTTGTTCCACTCGGCCTTGAGTTCGCTAAACAGCGCGTCGTATTTTTCTTCCAGCGACAACTTAGCCTTGCCGATTTCCTCGAGCAAGGCGGGGTCGTCTTCGCCCATCTTTTTCTGAACGCGCAATTCTTCCAGATGCATGTTGAGTTCGAAAACTTCCTCCAGCAGGTCGGGAGGCACGACTTGCTTCTTCAGTTCTCCGGTGGCGCGCGCCTTTTCCGTCGCCTGTTTCGATTGCTCTTCCAGTTCGATGCCTTCGAGGCGCAACAAATATTGGGTGCGCTTGATCGGATCTTTCAGCGTGCGGTACGCGTCATTGAGCATGGAACTTTGTTCCAGGCTAAAGGCACGTTCCTCGGCATTCGCCTGCGCAAACAGGTCAGGATGAAGGCGGCGGCTCAGCGCGTAGAACTCTTTTTCCAGTGCGGCCGTGTCCAGGTTGAGCTTGCGCGGGAACCCAAAAAAAGTGAAGTAGTCCACCGGGACGGGCGGCTGTACCTTCCCGCACGAACTGCAGAAATGCACCTCGCGCATGGTGCCGCACGACCAGCAACTTGGAGTTGCCTCCCCGGGCGCTTGCCCGGGAATGATGATCGACGATTTGGATTCTGCATTCGCCATACAAAATTCAGGGCGAGCGCGCGGCCCGCCCTCTCACCACTCTGGTTGTGTGGTGACGGGCCTAGGGCCCGTCTGGACGGGGCCGAGCCCCGTCACCACACGATTCTGCTACGAGAACGAACTGCCGCAGCCGCAAGACTTAGTCGAGTTCGGGTTTACAAACACGAAACCCTGCTGCATCAGGGTTTCCTGGTAATCGAGCGTCATCCCGTGCAAATAGATGAAGGACTTCGGGTCCACAAAAACGCGGACGTCTCCGAACTGAAACACACGGTCGCGCTCGCGCGGTTGCGTATCGAAGCGCACGTTGTAGCTCAGACCCGAGCATCCGCCGCCTTGCACGCCCAGGCGAAGTCCGCCCTGCTCCGGCGAAACGTTTTCTTTCACCATGGCGGAGCGAATTTTCTTGAGCGCGTTCTCCGTCACCTGGATGCCCTTGGCCGGGGCCATGGGCTTGACGGCTTCGTCTTTAACGGCTTGATCCATAGTTGATTCTGATTTCCGCGTAGAGACGCGGCTTGCCGCGTCTTTTCTAGCGCCGGGTACTGCCGCTGTCGGCGGAGACGGGGCAAGCCCGTCTCTACGGCGACAACACGTTACTGTGCAGCCTGTACGGCCGCGGGTTTTACGGCTTCCTGCTTCTTCTTCCAGTCGCCGATCGCGGCTCGGATGGCATCCTCAGCCAGCACCGAGCAATGAATCTTCACCGGCGGCAAGGCCAGTTCCTTCACGATCTCGGTGTTCTTGATGGCGAGGGCCTCGTCAACTGTTTTGCCCTTGACCCACTCGGTTGCCAGCGACGAAGATGCGATCGCCGAGCCGCAGCCGAAGGTCTTGAACTTGGCGTCTTCGATGATGTTGGTCTGCGGATTCACCTTGATCTGCAGCTTCATCACGTCGCCGCACTCCGGAGCGCCGACCAGGCCGGTGCCCACATCGGCATCCTTCTTGTCCATTGAGCCCACGTTGCGCGGATTGTTGTAATGATCGATTACTTTATCGCTGTATGACATCTGTCACCCCTTAGGTTTCAAAGTTCCAATGTTTCAAGGTTTCAACGACTTTCCCCACTAGGTCGTCAGAATCTCAGGCTCGATCAAGGCACCTTGAAACCTTGAAACCCTGAAACTTTGAAACCTTGCTTCTAGTGCGCTTCTGCTGCCCACTTTACGCTCTTCAGGTCCACGCCCTCTTTCGCCATCTCGTAAAGCGGCGACAGTTCACGCAGACGCAACACTGTCTCGACCACGCGGTCGGCTACGTAATCGACCTCGGCTTCGGTGTTGAAGCGTCCGATGCCGAAGCGGATCGAGCTGTGCGCCAGATCGTCGCCCGTGCCCAGAGCCTTCAATACATAAGATGGTTCAAGGGTCGCGGAGGTGCACGCCGATCCGCTGGAAACAGCGATATCGTTAATGCCCATCAGCAGCGACTCGCCTTCCACGTAGGCAAAACTGATATTCAGATTGCCCGGGAGGCGATGCTCCATGGAGCCGTTGATATACACCTCATCGAGCCGGCTCATGATGCTGTCTTTCAGACGGTTGCGCAGGCCCGCCATTTTGCAGGATTCCTGCGGCATCTCTTCCTGCGCGATGGCGCAAGCCTTGCCGAGGCCGGCGATGCCCGGAACATTGAGCGTTCCAGAGCGCATTCCGCGCTCGTGGCCGCCGCCGTCAATCAGCGGCACGATTTGCACCCGCGGATTCTTGCGGCGCACATAGAGCGCGCCCGCGCCTTTCGGCCCGTAGAGCTTGTGTCCGGTGATGGACGCGACATCGATGCTCATCTTGTTCACGTCGATCGGCACTTTCCCGATCGCCTGCACCGCGTCGGTATGGAAGATTACGCCGCGCTCGCGGCACATCCTGCCAATTTCCGCGATCGGCTGCAGTACACCGATCTCATTGTTGGCCGCCATGATCGTCACCAGAATCGTCTTGTCGTCGATGGCGCGCTTCAGGTCATCGAGATCAACCAAGCCGTCTTTCTGAACTGGAAGATAGGTTACGCGGAAGCCATACTTCTCCAGATGCTTGCAGGTATCGAGCACCGCTTTGTGTTCGGTGACGGCGGTGATGATGTGGTTGCCCTTCTCGCGGTACATCTCGGCGACACCTTTGATGGCGAGGTTGTCGCTCTCGGTGGCGCCCGAAGTGAAGATGATCTCCTTTGCGGTCGCGCCGATCAGCTTGGCAATACGCTCGCGCGACAACTCGACTGCCTCTTCCGCCACCCATCCGAACGGATGGTTGCGGCTGGCGGAGTTGCCGAACTTCTCCATGAAATAGGGCAGCATCTCTTCCAGAACCCGCGGATCCATGGGCGTGGTCGCGTGATTATCCATGTAAATGGGCAGCTTGATCCCGTTGGGGGTCGTGCGCTGTCCGAAATCGATACCTTTATTCTTGCTGGTTGGGGTCGCCGTCTTCACATCCGTGCTCATGATTACGTTCTCCTTAAAAGCGCTCCGAAATCGTTACCAACTCCGCCGGCTTCTTCATCTCCTGCTTGTCGACATGGAGAACTTCCGGCTCTTCCTTCATCTGTGAAATCTTGATGTTCTTCAGCACCTGCTCGATGCTTTCATTCACTTTGCGCAGCGGCTCGCGAATGGTGCAGCGATCGCTCTGGCCACACTCGCCGCGAACCGTCACGCACGAAGTAATGAACAGCGGGCCGTCAATGGCCTTGATCACTTCGAACGCGGAAATCGTCTTCGGATCCCGGGTTAGCGTGTAACCGCCGTTCATGCCATGCTGCGACCGTATCAAACCGACTTTCGCCAGCCGCTGCAGGATCTTCGCTAGCGCTTCCTGCGGGATACCGTAGGCCTCGGCCACATCCTTGGCGCTGCATGCGCCCCGGTCGGCGTGCTCAGCCAGATGCTTCATGGCCATCAAACCGTAGTCCGCTTTTTTGGTCAGTTTCAGCATGCCCGCGAATACCGACCTTTATAGTCGGATTCAAAGCCGACTGTTTCGGTCGCATTTTAAGTTTAACCGCAGCGGGCGGTTCGCGCAAGGGCGATCAGGCATTGGTTGAATTTCGTCATCGAACGGTAAGTCTCGGCAACCAAACGGCTTAGCGGTTAGCGTCGCGGGCAGGGCCCGACACAGTGCTGGGTAGCTTTCAGCGTTCCGCGATCTCTGAAGCTCGCGGTCGTCGCAACCCCTGCAGCACCAGCTGGCAGACTTCGTCGGCGAAGCTTTCTTCGAGCTTGATGTGACGGATGAGAAAGCGCATCAAAATGGGCCCGTAGAGCGAGTCGAGGATAAGGTCAAAGTCGCAGCCACGGGGTAGCTCGCCGCGATCTACGCCGCGCTGCAGAGTTTGATATGCCTGCCTGCGTCGCGGCCACAGAAATCTGTCGCGATAGGCCTCAAGGAGCGTGGGATCCGATTGCCCTCCGGCGAGCAGCGCCGCGACGACCTTGCCCCGTTGAGACCGGAAGATTCGAATCAACCCTCTCATCTGCAGGTTCATGTCGCGTTGCACGGAGCCAGTGTCCGGGAAGCGAAGTTCGTCGTCAGCGCCGGCGGAGAATGCGTCGGCGACCAGGGCCGCTTTGGTCGGCCACCAACGGTAGACGGTTGTCTTGCCAACATTGGCGTCGGCAGCGACAGCTTCAATGCTCAGTTCGGCGAACCCACCGTCGCGTTGGAGAAGCTTCAGGGTGCTGCGCAGGATCGACTGCCGCGATTCCTCACTACGGGGGCGGCCGGGCGGACGCTTCCCGTTGGCGCCATTGTTTCCGTCGCGGCCGTCTTCGTTTGGAGCTTCAGCGCTTCGAGCCCTAGCATTTCGAGCCCCGACGCGCAGGATCTGATTTTGGGCCATACCCAAAGTCTAATATAATTTAAATCCGAAACGTACTGTTTTGAATCTGTTTTACAATAACCTAGGGCAGTATGGCGCTGGGGGTTGGTGTCGTGTGGTGACGGGGCTCGGCCCCGTTGCAGCGGGGCGAAGCGCTGCCACCACACAAGCTAGTTTCGAGTTTCAGCAATACTCGTTTTCGCCAGTCTTATTCTTATGTGGATAGTCGCATTAGCGCTTCGCCGGCCTTATACGTTTGTGGTGATGGCACTGCTCATCATCATACTTACACCCATCACCATCCTGCGCACGCCGGTCGATATTTTCCCTGACATCAACATTCCCGTGGTCAGCGTGGTGTGGAACTATACGGGTCTGTCGCCGAGTGAGATGGCGGACCGGATTGTGACCAACTCGGAGCGCGGAATTACGGTCACCGTCAACGACATCGAACACCAGGAGTCGCAATCGCTGAACGGAATCGCCGTGATCAAAATCTTCTTCCGGCCTGGTGTCAACATTGCAATGGCAGTGACGCAAGTGACGGCGATTTGTCAGACCGCGCTGCGCGCCTTGCCGGTGGGCACAACTCCGCCGCTGGTCATCACCTACACGGCATCGTCGACGCCGGTAGTGCAGCTGGGCGTGAGCAGCAAGACCCTTCCGGAACAACAGGTGTTCGATCTGGCGCAGAATTTTCTCCGCACGCAGCTGACCACGGTTGAGGGTGCGGCCACTCCTTATCCTTACGGCGGAAAGCCGCGCCAAATACAAGTAGACCTCGATTCCGCCAAGCTGCAAGCCTATGGTTTGTCGCCGAACGACATCGTGAACGCGGTGGCGGTGCAGAACCTGATTCTGCCAGCAGGTACGACCAAGATCGGGCCGACCGAGTACAACGTGGAGTTGAACGGCAGTCCGCGCACCGTCGTCGATCTCAACGACCTGCCGGTGAAGTCATCGAGTTCGTCCACGCTCTACCTGCGCGATGTGGCGCATGTGCGTGACGGGTTTGTGCCGCAAACCAACATCGTCCGCCAGGACGGCGTGCGCGGCGTGTTGATGTCGATCTATAAGCTGGGCGGCTCTTCCACGTTGACGGTAGTCAAAGCCATCAAGGATATGGTGCCGCGGGCGGCGCTGCAGCTTCCGCCCGAACTGAACATCAAGGCTCTGTTCGACCAGTCGCTTTTTGTGCGCGCGTCGATTCAGGGAGTTATCCGAGAGGGCATGATCGCTGCTTGCCTCACCGCTGCGATGATTCTGATCTTTCTGGGTGATTGGCGACCCACGGTGATCATCGCGGTCTCTATCCCCCTATCCATTTTTGTTTCTGTGATTCTGCTGAGCGCGCTCGGCGAGACCATCAACATCATGACCCTGGGAGGGCTGGCGCTCGCGGTCGGCATCCTGGTAGACGATGCAACGGTAGAGATCGAAAACATCGAACGCAATCTCGCCATGGGCAAGGAGATGAAGCAGGCCATCCTCGATGGCGCGTCGCAGATTGCGGTGCCCGCGTTCGTGTCGACGCTGTGTATCTGCATTGTGTTCGTGCCGATGTTCTTTCTGACTGGAGTCGCGAGGTTTCTTTTCGTTCCACTGGCGGAAGCGGTGTCGTTTGCCATGCTGGCATCGTATCTGTTGTCACGAACCCTGATCCCGACCATGGTGATGTACATCATGCGTGGTCATGAGCACCGCGCCGCCGAAACGAATAACCCCTTCGTCAAGTTCCAGCGGAAATTCGAGCGGGGATTTGAAAACTTCCGCGGCGGCTACCAGCAACTGCTGGAAACCACGCTCGAACACCGGCAGATATTCTCCATCTGCTTTGTGATTTTCTGCGTCTTGTCGCTGGGTCTCGTGTTTTTTCTAGGGCAGGATTTCTTTCCGCAAGTGGATGCGGGCTTGGTTCGTCTGCATTTTCGCGCCCGGCCCGGCTTGCGCGTAGAAGAGACCGCGCGTCTCTGCGATGGAGTGGAGCAAGTGCTGCGCAGCGAGATTCCAAAGGAAGAGTTGCAGACCATGCTGGACAACATCGGTGTCCCGTATTCGGGCATCAATCTTTCTTATGCCAGCTCGGGAGTAATTGGGACGAACGATGCGGAGATTCTGATTGCGCTGAATCCGGAACACCATCATCCCACGGCACAGTACATTCGGACTTTACGCCGCGTGTTGCCATCGCGTTTTCCGGGCGTGGAGTTCTTCTTCCAGCCCGCCGATATCGTGTCGCAAATTCTCAATTTCGGATTGCCCGCCCCGATCGATATCCAGATCATGGGCGCGGATATGCGCTCGAGCTACGACATCGGGCAAAGGATCGCCAATCGACTGCGCCAGATTCCCGGAGCCGCGGACGTGCACGTGCAACAAATGATGAGCCTGCCCACTCTTTATCTCGACATGGACCGAACGCGCATCAACCAGGTCGGGCTGAACGCCCAGAATGTCGCACAAAGTGTGCTGATCAGCTTGAGTGGAAGTTCCCAAACGACGCCCGATTACTGGCTGAACCCAAAGAACGGGGTCACGTATCCCATCGCCATCCAGACGCCGCAGTACCATATGACATCGATGCAGGATCTGATGAACACGCCCGTGACGAGTTCGAATGCGCAAGCGGTTCCGCAGGTGCTTGGCAATCTGGTGCAACTCACGCCGGTGGCGCGTCCCGCCGTGGTCAATCATTACAACGTACAACCGGTTATCGATGTTTATGCCAGCACGCAGGGCCGAGATCTGGGAGGGGTGGCGTCGGACATCCTGAAGGCGCTTAAGCCATTCGAGGATCCTGCCCATCTGCCACGCGGAACGCGCATCGTGGTCCGCGGGCAGATTGAGACCATGCGGTCTTCATTCTTCGGGCTGGGCGTTGGCCTTCTGGGCGCGATCGTGCTCGTCTATTTGCTGATCGTGGTCAACTTTCAGTCGTGGCTCGATCCCTTTATCATTATTACTGCGTTGCCCGGAGCGCTGGCGGGAATCTGCTGGATCCTGCTGATTACGCGCACCACGCTCAGCGTTCCGTCCCTGACGGGCGCGGTCATGTGCATGGGGGTGGCGACCGCGAATTCGATTCTGATGGTGTCGTTTGCGCGCGATCGCATGGATATGGGAGTGCCGGCGCTGCATGCCGCGATCGAAGCGGGCTACACCCGTATGCGGCCGGTGATTATGACTGCGCTCGCCATGATTATCGGCATGTTGCCGATGGCCTTGGGTTTCGGAGAAGGCGGTGAGCAGAATGCACCGTTGGGCCGTGCCGTGATTGGCGGCCTGCTCTTTGCCACCGTCGCCACCTTATTTTTCGTGCCCAGTGTATTTACGATTATTCATGGGCGACGTCAGGCACGGCTGCAGTCGGAGCTGAAGTAGGCCGAAGCAACGTAAGAAAGAGCAAAAGCTAGAGATGGGTGGGAGATCGTAATCATGCCAGTGCAACCGCCACAAGAAACGACCGAGCAGAACGCGGCGCATCCCGTGCACGCGCAAATCGAGGTCCCTCCCGAGCGGGGTGCCGCTCCACCAGGGCGGGCAAAAATTCTGGTTGGCGCCGCGCTGCTCGTTCTCATCACCGCGGGAGCAGTCACCTTTCTGAATAAAAAAAGCGAAAGCGACGCGTTGGCGAAAGAAACCGAAGCCGTGTCGGTTCCGACGGTCGCCGTGGTGCAACCCAAAACCGAGCCCGGAAACGACGAACTGGTGTTGCCGGGAAACTTACTCGCCTTTATAGAGTCCCCGATTTTTGCCCGCACCAATGGCTATCTCTTACGCTGGTACAAGGACATTGGAAGCAAGGTTGAAAAGGGTGAACTGCTGGCGTCGATTGACACTCCAGAAGTCGACCAGGAACTTTCACAGGCCCGGGCCAGCCGCGAACAGATGAAAGCGGCGCTCGGGCTGGCGAAGATCTCTGCCGACCGCTGGGAGAATCTGAGGAAGACCGACTCGGTTTCGCAGCAGGAAGCCGACCAGCAAACGAGTGGCTACGAGCAGGCGAAAGCCAACCTGGCTGCCGCGGACGCGAATGTTCGCCGCCTTGAAGACCTTGAGTCTTTCAAAAGCGTGTACGCTCCTTTCACCGGCGTGCTTACCCGGCGCAATGTCGATCCGGGTGCGCTCATCAATTCCGGAGCGGCGGCGGGCAGAGAAATGTTCGATATCGCGCGCGTCGATCCGCTTCGGGTTTACGTGAGTGTTCCGCAGGCGTATGCACCGAACATAAGAGCCGGCATGAAG
>Ga0181532_10005218_pt1 | contig 11115 bp, 7 predicted proteins | sample PEATcosm2014_Bin_33_FD_119768 | JGI IMG/M metagenome (GOLD analysis project Ga0181532, IMG submission 119768) | Peatland microbial communities from MTU Mesocosm Facility, Houghton, MI, USA - PEATcosm2014_Bin11_30_metaG | ecosystem: Environmental > Terrestrial > Soil > Wetlands > Peat | place...
AACAGCGTGAGCACGCCGGCTTGCAGCAACAGCAAGGTAGGCCGAATCGCGGCGACGTGGTCGGCGTGCAACGGCACCACAAGCGAGCGGAACCCGGCATCCGCCACCATTTTGGCCTGCGGGTCATCCAGTTCCAGGCTGGCATTCCGCGCGTCGATCTGCTGCTGGGCCTGGGCAAGAGTCGAGCCCGCCCGGAGCCGCGCGATCATCTGGATGAAATTTCCGCCGGCATGCCGTCGCGATGGCCCGCGATCCTCAGGACGCGATGCCAACGGCAAATACAACCGTGCCTCGGAGGAGAGGAACCGAAAACCCGGAGGCAGGACGCCGACCACGATTTTCGGCGTGTCGTCAACCCGCACAGATCGTCCAATCACGTGCGGGTCGGCGTTGAACTCCCGCCGCCAGTAATCGTCGCTCAGAATGACGACGTTATCGGTTTGAAACGTAGTCTCCTGTTCCGTGAACGCGCGCCCCATAACAGGGCCGATTCCCAGGGTGGTGAAATAATCGGGGGAGACTCGCGTGATCTGCTCCCGAGTGACAGAGCCGGGCTCTCCGACCATGGCTGTGTCGTAGGCGTAAATCGAAAGTGAGCTGAACGCAGGAATACGTCCACGGCGTTCGTAGTAATTGGTGAGCGTCGAACCATCGCGTTCGACATGCGCTCGCGGGTAGGTATTGAATAGCGTAACCAGCCGTTGGGCCTCAGGAAATGGCAGAGGACGAAGGAGGATCGAGTCGATCACGGCCAGGATCGTCAGGTTGGCCCCCAGACAAAGCGCCACGGTCAGAAGGGCTGTCACTGCAAATGCCGGCGTCTTCCTCAGCAAGCGGGCGGCGTAGCGAATCTGCCTGCCAAGTTCAGCCGGAAAGAGGAGGCCGCGCGCTCCGCGGCACTCTTCCTTGACTGCTTCGATTGCGCCGAATTCCGCCCGCGCCCGCCGCCGCGCTTCTTCTGGGGCTACTCCGGAGCGAACAAGTTCCTCCGCGTATTGCTGCATGTGAAAACGCAACTCTTCCGTCATTCCGGCTTCGAAATCTCGTCGTGACGTGAGCGCATGAAAGAGCGACCGCAAGCGGGCCAGCATCTCACACCTCCTCCGGTTTCGTATTCAAGGCGGCGGCAATCGCGGACGCCAGGCGGTTCCAGCCCGCCGTCTCCTCTCGCAGGCGCGCCCGCCCCGCAGTGGTTAAAGTGTAGTATTTCGCCCGGCGGTTGTTGTCGCTCTGACCCCATTCCGCCGCGATCAGCCCCTGATGCTCCAGCCGGTAGAGCGCCGGATATAAAGATCCTTGCGGAATCTTCAGAGCGTCGCGCGAAATCTGCTGAATGCGCAGCAACACGCCGTATCCGTGCAGCGGCCTTAACGACACGGCTTTGAGGATCAGCAGGTCAAGTGTTCCGGGAAGTAGTTCGGCGGTTTTGCCCATCGTCTTCGGCTCCTAGTCTGTCTAGGAGTGTACCACAACTCTCCTAGCTTGGCTAGTGGAAGCCGAACTGGCGGCGGCGCGGAGGTATGCTTCAGCCGACGGATTCCTCTGCGGTTCTTTCGAGATTTGGGTCTGCGCTGCTTTTTATAGCGAATGCGAGGCGAATAACCGCACAGGAGAGCACGTCGGCAGCACTTCTCCGTTGAAGGCGAATTCCGTTGACATGAATTGGTTCCCCCTCAGCCGTAACAACTACCGCCCGACATTGAAGGCGAAGCTATGCGGGCGAGAAGGCAAACCGAGAAACCGGGCGTTCCGACCTGAAAATCCCCGCTTACTCTGCTAACATAGGCCTGCATTACTCGGAATCGATCTAGGTGTAAAATGGGGTACAGCCATGCTAACCCGAATCTATATCGACAACTTCCGCTCCTTCGTAAACTTCGATTACAAGCCAGAGAGCAAACAGCTGTTGCTTGGAGAAAACGGTAGCGGGAAGTCATCTCTGCTCGACGCCTTGAATTATCTTAAGCGGTTTGTCAATGGTGATGAGAACCGCTTCACACAATTGACCCGCACTCGCTGGCAGAATCGTCCGAGTCAAGTCTTGGAGATTGAAGCTGTCCTGGAAAAGAGGAAATTTGAGTACCGAGTAGAGATAATATTCGCTCCGGATACCAAGCAATTGTCGGTTGGACAAGAACGGCTCAAAGTCGACGATGCAACGGTTTTCGAGCTGGCGAAGGGAAACATTCACTTCTTCACTGATGGCAGCGGGCAAGCGACTAGTGTGCCATTGGAAACGACAAGATCCGCCTTGCACCTGTCTCTGTTAAGCAACTCGCACGTACGACGGTTTGTGGAGTGGATGAAATCTATTCATTGTTTTCGAATCGACGAGTATCCGGAGGCCATGGAAGAGAGGGCTGACCGCGAGGAGCGGGAGCCCGATTCCGAACTCGAGAACCTTGCGGGGTGGTACCGCCACCTGGTGCAAACTTATCCCAAGGAGAACGTGGCATTCACGAGGTCGTTAAGCCACGCGCTGACTGGTTTTCAGACTCTCAGATTCTCTTCCGACGAGCACGGTAGACTGAGGCTATGGGCCGATTTTACGGGACCAGGAAAGCGGAACCTTAGTTATGCGCTGTCGGAACTTTCCGATGGTCAGCGGTACCTGATCGCTCTATATATGATCCTGCACTTCCTGATTGCTCGGGGGCAAACTGTTTTTATCGATGAGCCGGACAATTTCATCGCCTTGCGTGAGATACAGCCGTGGTTGCTGGCTGCCGAGGCAGCCGTCGAAGACCATAAGGGACAACTGATCCTCATTTCCCATCATCCGGAACTGCTTGACCTCTGGGCAGTGTCCCACGGACTGCGCTTCTTTCGCGAGGACAATGGACACGTTCGAACGGAGAAATTCAAGTCCGATCGCGGTGGGAGTTTACAGCCTTCCGAATTACTTGCTCGGGGGTGGGAGAATGAGTAATCCCTCTCAGGTCATCGTTCTGGTGGAAGGTGAGTACCACCGAATGCTGGCCTACCGGTATTTAATCGCGCGCGGGGTGAAGGCGCATGCGGTGAGAATTCGCGAATCGCCGTTGGGCCGGGGTAGCGCCGAACGTTGGATACTGGAAAGGTCTCCCACAGAGACCAGGGCGTACCGGGAGCGGCAGACGAGCGCGGAGAGCGCATTAATTGTAATGATTGATGCGGATAAACATTCCGTGCAATATCGGTTAGAGCAACTCGCCCAAGTGTTGAAAGACAGCCACGAACCTCCCCTTGCGACCAGTGATAAAATTGCCCGGCTCATTCCCAAGCGCAACGTCGAGACATGGATTCTCTGCCTCAATGACAAGCACACTCTGGACGAGGCGGCTGACTACACTCAGGAAAGGCATGACTGGCACGAGTTGATTCCCGTAGCGGCTGAGACCCTTTCCCAGTGGACCCATTCGAAGATCGAACCGCCCGCCTATTGCGTCAGTTCCCTGCGAATCGGAGTCAAGGAACTAAAGCGCCTTAGCGAGTAAAAACTACTCGGCCGTCCTTACACACTGTGAGCAAAGACCCGCAATCAGAATTGGACCCGCCGGAATACCCCTCCAGAGCTTAATGGTTATCCAGTAGCGTAGCATAGCAGCCTCTTATGCGCCATCGGGCGAGCCATCAGCGATCACGAAGAGCAGGAACGGGCTTGTTGTCCGTTTGGGCGCCCTGTCGGCGAACATTCCGTTTTAGCCGCCCTTACTAACCTATTCGCTGACGAGGGCGCCCCACTGGGGTTCGCAGACGCACCTTCCAATAGTTTTTGCTTGACAGGAACTGCAATTCATGGTAGGCTATTCAAATTGTCGGAATGCGGGCTTCTTGTCGCATCATGACGCCAACGCCACACCGGCAGGAAGGAAAGGCGGGCTAACCACCGCCGATCAGCAAAGAAACATTGATTCCAGGAGCACAAAAATACGAACGAAGCCAGTATGTTATTGAAAATACAGAAAGGCCATCGAAAAACAAAGCTAAAACGAACTCAAAACGGACCGGTTTTGAGCCCCAATGTGGGTATTTGACCCCAAAAGTGAGCCTTCAAGAGCCACGCCCGTCCGGGCAACAGGAAGTCGCAGCAGAATGCCCCGAAGGGTGAAATCGATCCCAGCGGCGAGACTGGAAGACTCGTGAGCAACTACAAAAACAGTCGGAACGAACTCAAGAAGTACTTTAAAACAAAGGACTTGACTTTTTGCAATGCTGCTAATTGAGCGGTTTTTGCGCGCATTGGTACCCCGATTAAACCCCAATAGCTCCAGGAAACGCTCCCATTCGAACGAAACGTCTCGCAATCCCATCGCCGATCGACTCAGCCGGGCGGTTGACATGACGGGGGGCTACAAGCGGCTGGCCCGGCGAGCTCATCCTCAGGATTTGGGATTCAAGATTCGAGATTCAAGAAGTCGCGGGTGGAGGCCGACAGGGCCGGCGCATCAGAGCGAAGCTCTGCGGGTACCGAGTCCAATTTATCTTTGTTTTGCCGTTGCTTTTGTCTTCTGCGCACTGAGCTTGTGCAAAGCCGCAGGCCCCCAAACCACACAGGCCGGCACGTCCCCTCAAGTCACTACCGGTTCGTGGCAGGGACTGGTGCGCGACGCGAACGGAAACGCCTTGCCCGGGGCGCAAATCGAACTACGGGAAACCAGTTCGGGCCAAACCCTGACTGCCATGACCGATGCACAAGGCGCCTTTCGCGTCCCGGAAGTTCCGGCGGGCGTCTACATCGTGCGTGTGCGTTGGCATGATACGGCGAGCGCGCCGGGGGAGTTGCTGAGAATCCGGCCAGGCAGCAGCCTGAACTCCACCTTGCAGTTGGCTGCCGCCGGAGCAGAGCTGACTCTCGAGACGCTGCCGGCGGGTGAGAAGCCGAAGGCAAGCGGCGGCGAGAATCTCTCCAGCCGGCAAGTCTCCGAGTTGCCCCTCAACAAGCGCGATTTCAGCCAACTCTTGCTACTCGCCGCGGGCACAATGACAGACACCAACGGTTCGGCGAATTTCACCCAGCAGTTCGCCGTCAACGGCCAGCGCGGCTCCACCGCCATGTTTGCCATGGATGGCGTGGACACGACCGATCCGGAACTGGGCGGCGCCACGTTCTCGAATTTCAACATCGACGCCGTGCAGGAAATCCAAGCCTATTCAGGCGTGATGCCGGCGGAAATCGGCCACGGCGCCGCGGGACTCACCAACATCATCACCAAGGCCGGAACCAATCTGATGCACGGCTCGCTCTTCGAATTCGTGCGCAATTCCGCTTTCGATGCGCGCAACTTCTTCGACGAGCGATCTCTAGGCAATCCCGGCCGCATCCCGCCTTTCCGGCGCAATGAATTCGGATTCGCGCTGGGCGGCCCGGTGACGCTGCCGGGAATATACCGCGGGCGCGACCGCACTTTTTTCTTCGGGGAATACCAGGGCTTCCGGCAAGTGCTGGGCTCGACGGAGGTACTCTCGGTACCCACCGTGGCGGAACGGCAAGGCTTGGACACCACGGCGTTTCCCGGCGACACTCTGCATGTTCCCGTCAGCCCGCTGGTCGAGCCCGTACTGGCCGGCTACCCCTTGCCGAATGATCTTCAGGGGCCCTTCGGGGCGCGCACGTATGCCACGTCCACCAAAGTGCCGACGGACACCAATCAGTTCTCCCTGCGCATCGATCACCGTATTTCTCACCAGGCTCAGTTGTTCGCGCGTTTCACGCTCAACAACGTCAACGGCCCCCTGACCAATCCCGACCAATCTGCCATCGCTTCCAGCTTCGCCATCCATTTTTTCGACCACCAGCGCAACGCTGCGCTGCATTACAGCCGCTCCGTGTCACCGCATTTCACCGCTGAAACTTCCCTCGGCTACATCCGCAGCACTCCGACGTTCATTTCTCCCAATCACGTCCAGCCCGCCATCACTTTCGCCGACAGCCTTTATGAACCGTTTAACGCGGCCGCCGGCACCGCCACGGGCAGCATGGGAAACCTGTTTCAATTCCGGCAGAGTTTCGCCTACGTGCGGGGAACGCACGCCTTCAAGTTCGGCTTCGAGATGCGCTTCAACCGTGACGGCAGCGTTTTTGGCGTGAATCCCGATGGCACCTACGCCTTCGGTGGAGGCACCGCCTATTCCCCGGCCCAGATTCTCTCCGACAGCGGGCGGCACAACATCGGCGCGGGCGCTCCTCTGCCCGACTCACTCTCGGGATTTCTGACGGCCACGCCCTTCTCCTATAACACCACCGTGCCCGCGCCCTACACAGCGGTGGGAGACCACTTTGATGAGGTCAACATTCACCGCAACGCTTACAACTTTTACTTTCAGGACGCCTGGAAAGTCTCGCCCGGGTTCACGCTCAACTACGGCCTGCGCTACGAAGTCAACAGCCGCATTGGCGAGCCTTTGCATCGCACCTCGACTGCCCGCTTTGTGGACGCGCAAGGCAAGCTCGTTCCGCCCTGGGAGCCGGGAGCCGAAGAAATTGTGCTGATGAACCCGCAGCCTCCTTACAGCCAGGACTGGAACGGTTGGGGGCCTCGCCTCTCCGCAGAATGGCAAGTGGCCCGCAACACCGTGGTGCGAGCGGGTGGCGCGATCACTTCCATCCTCCCGAACCTCTTCTGGATGAATTTCCTCACCGGGGGATTCCCGTTCATTGTCAATCCCTACCTCTCGGCAACCTCCGGCGCGCCGCTGCCCTTCGCAGATGCCGTCACCGCTTTCAACTTGCCCACTCTCTACACGACGACAGGCCAGATCGCTGTGCCTGGCGGAAATACTCGAGTCGTTCCGCCCAACACCAATCTCGACATGCCGCGTTTTGAATCGGAACTCTCCGCTCTGACGCCCGGCGGCCAGCCACAACCGCTCGCCATGGCAGGCATGGCCCCGGACATCCGCACGGGATACATCGTCAGCCAGACTGCAAGCGTTGAACGCACCGTGAAAGATGTGGTGCTCGCCGCTTCCTATGTTGGCACCGCCGGTGTAAAGCTTGAGACCGTCAATAGCCCCAATGGCTACGCGGGCGCATCTCCTCAATTCGCTCCCTTCACGCAATTCAACTCTCTGGGACAGGTGACGGGTGGCTATGGGCCGGAATACTTTGTGACCACGGGTTCCCACTCCACGTATCACGCCTTGCAGGTTTCCGCTTCGAAGAACAACCCGCGTCTGGGGTTGGGCTTCCAGGCCAGCTACGCCTTCAGCAAGTCGATTGACGACACCAGCGCCGTGGTCGTCGGCTATGGCGGGCCGACAGGAACCATCATCCAGGCCGTCCCGCAGGACCCCCGGAATCCCGGGGCCGACAAGGGGCCATCGACCTTCGACGTTACCCACGCGTTTACGTCCAGCCTCATCCAGGTATTGCCCCTCAGCCGCGTGAGCTGGTTCCGCCCGCTGGGGCAGAGGTTTAATTCCGGCTGGCAACTGCTGAACATCACGACCCTCACGAGTGGCTCGCCATTCACGGTCTATTCCGGAATTCAACAGACCGGCGTAGGCTCGGGGGGCGGCGACCGTCCGGACCAGATTGCCGTCCCGGTTTTTTCCACCAGCCGGACGATTCGCGAAGATTATTTTGGGCGGGGCGCTGACAATGCCATGTTCTTCTCTGTTCCGATTAGTATTCCCGGGGGGACCGGGCCCAATTCGGGACGCTTTGGGATGTTGGGCCGCAATACGCTCCGCGGTCCCGGCATGCACGATCTCGATCTGGCCTTGATCAAGGATACGGCCCTCAGCAGCCGCGCGGGTTCCGAGCCGCCGACCCTGGAGTTTCGCGGAGAATTCTTCAACGCGTTTAACCTGGTCAACTTCGGGCTGCCCGTGAATATCCTGCGCGGCTCGGGCTTCGGACTGATTAACCATACAGCCGGAACTTCCCGGCAGATTCAGTTCTCACTGAAATTGCTGTTCTGACTTTTCGCCCTATGAATAGGCATGCCGACTAATGTCGCAATATCGAAACTACCGCCCAACATCTAGTGGTGGCTTTTGAAATTGCTTTCTTTTCATCGCGTTCCTTTTTTTCGTTGACAACTTCTGCCAATGTTTTAGAATGACGAATGCCCTGAGCCAGCAACATGAAAATAAGTGATCAATCTGTTCTCACTATGACCAGATTGCCCGGAGTGGAGCTTTTCTCCCGAGGCAAAGTCCGAGATGTCTACGAGGCCGGGACAGACCGGCTCCTGGTCGTCGCCACGGACCGCCTTTCAGCGTTTGACGTCGTCATGGACCAGGGTATTCCGGGCAAAGGCTGGGTTCTGACGCAGCTTTCGTGTTTCTGGTTCGAGATGTTCGGGAAGACTTTTCCCAATCACTTTCTAAGTTCGAAGCTGGGCGACTACCCCGCGGAGTTCCAACCGTTCGCCGATCAATTGGAAGGCCGCTCGATGCTGGTGCGTAAGGCCGAAGCTTTCCCCATCGAATGCGTGGTGCGAGGATACCTGGCAGGCTCAGGACTCAAGGAATATCGGGCTACGGGAAGAGTTTGCGGAATTCAATTGCCCGCGGGTCTGAGTGAAGGCTCAAAGTTCGATCAGCCGATCTTTACTCCGGCCACCAAAGCCACAACCGGCCACGACGAAAACATTACGTGGGATGAAGCCGCCTCGACCGTGGGCCGCGAGACCGCCCAAAAGCTCCGCGACCTGAGCCTCGAGCTTTATTCCCAGGGGCGAGACTACGCAGCGGAACGCGGCATCATCATCGCCGACACCAAGTTTGAGTGGGGCCGGAGCGGGAATGAGATCATCCTCATCGACGAGGTTCTTACGCCGGACTCGTCGCGTTTCTGGCCCCAGCAAGGTTATCAGCCCGGCCGGCCACAACCTTCGTTTGACAAGCAGTTCGTTCGCGACTACCTCGAATCGCTGCACTGGAATAAACAGCCTCCCCCACCTTCCCTTCCGCCTGAGGTGGTGGAAAAGACGAGTGAAAAGTACCGGCAGGCGTACAGTCTTCTAACTGGAAGGGACTCCTAACTGAAACCATCCCGCCGCCGCGGGGTTGCGCTGAAACTCATGGGTGCTTGGAACTGGCTCGACTGGACATTTGCCGCCATTGTTGCGGGCTCGGTCCTTTTTGCGATCATGAAAGGTTTCGTCCGGGAGTTGGTCTCCCTGGCGTCACTGGTGGCCGCGCTTGTGGTGGCTGCGATGGCATACCCGAGAGCGGCCCTCTGGTTTGAAGATCTGACCAAGTCGCACGAAGTCGCCCTGGGGCTGGGTTTTTTGACCTTGTTCATAGCAGTCTTGATCCTGGGCGCGTTGGTGTCGCTGCTGGTCAGAAAGTTGATTAAGACGGCCGGGGTTGAATGGTTCGACCGTTTCTTGGGCGGGGTTTTCGGCCTGGTTCGTGGAGTGCTTGTCGATTGCGTGCTCCTCCTGGCCCTCGTGGCTTTCACCATCAAACCGGCAGCGGTGCAGCAATCGTCCCTGGCTCCTTACGTCACCACGGGAGCGCATATCATTTCCCTGGCCATGCCCACCAATCTCAAAGCCCAATTTCGCCTGGGCTTTGAGAGGTTCAGGGAAACACTGAGCCAGAACGACAAGAAAGCAATTAAGAATTAGACAGACGGAGCAAATACTTTCGCACGGGAGCGCTGTCGTGAAAGACCAGCTAGAAGCCCTCATCAACCGCATGATTGATAACGGAATTCAGTTCCCCGAGGCCATCAGCGAATTCGAGAGGCGTTTTATCCAACGCTTGCTTGAAAAACACAACGGAAACATGTCAAAGACCGCTGAGGCCCTGGGAATTCATCGCAACACGCTGAGCCGAAAACGAGAAGAGCTCGGGCTCGACCACCATGCCAAAAGACGGAAGCGTCCCACTCGTTAAGTCAACACATATTATCCTAATCGACAATGCCTGATTATAGGCGGCACCGAGTGTATAATTATGCCTGCCGCCGGCCATCACTCCTCTGGAGTCTGCTATAATCGCGATTCAGGCTCAAGTGTGCTGTCCTGATTTCACTGAGCTTACAGCTTTCGAGGGAGGCCGTACTTGTATCTGGAAATCCAGCGGAGGATTCAGCAAAGATTTGTGGCACTGGTTCGCGAGGTCTATGGTTTGGAATTGGAATCTCCCGCGCTGGATTCCCCGCCCTCGCTCGAGATGGGCGATCTCTCCCTGGCCGCCAGCTTCGAACTGGCGAAGAAGCTGCGACAACCGCCGAGAAAAATCGCCCAGACACTGGCGGATCGATTTCTTCCCGTAAACGGAGTGGTGCGCGTCAGCATCGCCGGCGCCGGCTATCTCAATTTCCATCTCGACCGCGCCGAAGCTGCCGCGGCATTATTCGCTCGGCGTGCGGCCGGCCCTCCTTCCCTTCCGTCTCTTCAGGGTAAGGTCCTTGTCGAGCACACCAGCATCAACCCCAATAAGGCGGCCCACATCGGGCATTTGCGAAATTCGATCCTGGGAGACACTTTCGTTCGCCTGCTCAAGTTTCGCGGCAACCAGGTGGAAGTGCAGAACTACATCGACAACACGGGTGTGCAAGTCGCGGACGTGGTGGTGGGGTTCATACACCTCGAAAAGAAAGGGCTCGAGGAAGTGGAGCGATTGATCCGGAATCCCGAGCGGCGATTCGACTATTTCTGTTGGGATCTCTACGCAAGAGTCTTTCACTATTACCAGACGAATCCCGAAGCTCTCAACCTCCGATCGCAGGCCCTGAAGGACATCGAAGAAGGCCACGGGGAGCCGGCCCGCATGGCCGACCTTGTCTCCACCGCCATCGTGCGCCAACACCTGGAGACCATGCTGCGCATCAATGTGCAATACGATCTCCTCGTCCAGGAAAGCGAGATTCTGCGTCTCGACTTTTGGAAATCCGCCTTCGAGCTTTTGAAGAAGAACGGGGCCATTCGCTTCGAGGAGACCGGCAAGAACGCCGGCTGCTGGGTCATGAGCCTGGCGGACTCCGCGGCAGCCGAGTCCGAGAGTGAAACAGGCGAGGAGGATGTCAAAATCATCGTTCGTTCCAACGGCACGGTCACCTATGTAGGCAAGGACATCGCTTATCACCTGTGGAAGTTTGCGCTGTTGGGAAAAGACTTCGGTTATACCCTCTTTCATCGCTACCCGGACGGCCACGCGGTCTGGCGAACCGCC
>Ga0181532_10005220_pt1 | contig 11112 bp, 7 predicted proteins | sample PEATcosm2014_Bin_33_FD_119768 | JGI IMG/M metagenome (GOLD analysis project Ga0181532, IMG submission 119768) | Peatland microbial communities from MTU Mesocosm Facility, Houghton, MI, USA - PEATcosm2014_Bin11_30_metaG | ecosystem: Environmental > Terrestrial > Soil > Wetlands > Peat | place...
CACGCGTAACGCGATATCCTCGCGCCAGGGCGCGGCGATGATCTGCACGCCGATCGGCATCGGCTCGAGCGGGACCGGGACTGCAACCACCGGCAATCCGACGAAAGAGATCGGCTGGGTATGGATGCCGATATTGGCGCGCACCGGCATTTCGACGCCGTCGAGCACGAAATTCACCTGGCCCAGTTTCGGCGCGATGCATGGCGTTGCCGGCGCCAGGATGACATCGACCGATTTGAACAATTCCAGCACTTGGCTACGGTACCAGCGGCGAAACTTCTGCGCGCGATCGACCAGCGATGCCGGAATCATCGCACCCGCGATCAGACGGTCACGCACCGCGGGAACGAAATCCTCCGGCCGCGTGCGCAGACGATCGAGATGAAGCGAGCCGCCTTCGCAGGTTGAAATGACATAGGCGGCGGCGCGGGCACGCGCCGCTTCCGGAATTTCGACCATGCGGCTCACACCGAGCGCTTTCGCAACGCGGCCAACCGCCTCGATTGCCTCGGGGAAGACATTCTTCTGGAAATAGCCGCCGGCAATCGCAATGCGCAAGCTTCCGATGCCCTGCGCGAGCAATGGCAAGACCGGCTCGACCGGCCGCGTCGTGCAGGCGGCATCGTCCGGATCCGGCCCCTGCATCGCGTCATAGGCGAGCGCAAGGTCGCCGGCGGAGCGCGCGAGCGGGCCCACGTGATCGAAGCTGAAGACGAACGGAAATGAGCGCGCTCGCGACAGCCGGCCGTAGGTCGGTTTCAATCCGAAGATTCCGCAAAACGACGACGGCACCCGGATCGAACCGTTGGTGTCCGAGCCGAGCGCCAATGGCACGAGCGCGCCGCCGACCGCGCCGCCGGAGCCGCCCGACGAGCCGCCGGTCATCCGCGTCACATCATGCGGATTGCGGGATGATCCGTCGTGAATGTTTTCGCCGGTGAAGTCATAGGCGTATTCGCCCATGTTGAGCGCGCCGATAAGCACGGCGCCCGCGGCTTCCAGCCGCTCGATCAGCGTGGCATCACGTGAGGCTGCGGGACGATCGCGGTTGATCTTCGATCCGGCGCGGGTCGTCAGATCCTGGACGTCAAACAGGTTCTTCACGGCAAAAGGAACGCCGGCGAGCGGCCCGGCATTTTTTCCGGCTGCAATCGCCGCATCGACGGCACGTGCTTTGGCGCGCGCGCGCTCCGCGGTGACGTCGGTGAAGGCGTTCATCGTCGAATCGTATTTGGCGATCCGTGCCAATGCGGCTTCCGCTGCGCTCAGCGCCGAGAATTGCTTACCCCTGACGGCCCGCGCGATGTCGAGCGCGGACATGCCGTCTCCGGCGCCCATCGTGATATCAGGCTGTGAAGACACTGGCCGGCTCGGCTTCGTCAGGGAGCGCAAATTCATCCACCAGCCGCGCCAGTCTCATGGACACTTCGAGATTGGCCCGCACGGCGGGCTTCCAGGCGTCCTTGACGGGAAGCCTCAGCGCCTTGGAGGCCGCTTCGATGTAATCGTCCAGCGAATCTTCTGACATTATTTTCACAATCCATCAGGTAACTGGTAGCGGCGGATGGGGAATCGCCGTCAGCAGCTCCTTTGTATAGGCAATTTGCGGATCGCCCAAGACCTGGGCGGAAGTGCCCTGCTCGACGATCTGGCCCGTCCGCATCACAATGACACGATCGCACAACAGCCGCACCACGTTCAGGTCATGCGAGACAAACAAATAGCTCATGCCAAGCGACTGCTTGAGGTCCTGCAGCAGATTCAGAACCACCGCCTGCACCGAAACATCGAGCGCCGCGGTCGGCTCGTCGAGGATGACCAGCTTCGGGCTGAGGGCAATTGCTCGCGCAATGCCGACGCGGGCCTTCTGCCCGCCCGACAATTGATGTGGAAAACGGTCGAGCAGACTGAGCGGCAGGCCGACCATACCGGCCAATTCCTCACAGCGCGCCCGCAGCGCGTCGCGTCCCTTGATGCCGCCGAGCCGCATAATCGGATCGGCGATGGCGCGAACAGCGGTAAAGCGCGGGTTGAGGCTGTCGGTCGGATCCTGGAACACCATCTGGATGCTCTTGCGTTGCGGCAAGCGCGCAAACGCATTGGGCAGGATGCCGCCGATCTCTTCGCCGTCGAACATGATGCGGCCCGACGTCTGGTCCAACAGCCGCATCACCATCATGGATGTGGTGGACTTGCCGCAGCCGGATTCGCCGACCAGGCCGAGGCTCTCGCCATGGCCAACCGTAAAGCTGATACCGTCGACCGCGCGAAAGGTTTCCGGCTCGGCCGGCGGCTTGCGCGCGAACAACTTGGCCAGCATCGCCGGCGCACCCTGGCGCGGATATTCCTTCACCAGCTTCTCGACCAGAAGAAGCGGTTTCGAATTGCCGTCACCCCCGCGCTTGACCTGGGGGTCCATCTTCTCCGCCGCGGAATCAGAGGACGCAGGATGGATAGCCGGACATAGGCTAGCGGAAGCGACGCCGTCCTTTGGACGGCTATGTCCGGCCGCTGCTTGCGCTTCCTCCTCCGGCAGCAAATCGCGCAAGGAGACGCCGATCCGCGGCGTCGCGCGCATCAGCTTTCGCGTATAGGGGTGTTCGGGCTTGGCGAAAATGTTGGCCGAGGGCGCGGTTTCGACCACGCGTCCTTTCTCCATCACCACCACGCGATCGCAATAGGCCGCCGCGAGTCCGAGATCGTGCGTGATCAGGATCGTCGACATGTTGCGCTGTTTGGTCAATTCGACGACGAGATCCATCACCGCTTTCTGGGTGGTGACGTCGAGACCGGTGGTCGGCTCGTCGGCGATCAGAAGGCGGGGACCACAGGCGAGCGCCAGCGCAATCACCACCCGCTGGCACATGCCGCCCGACAACTCGAACGGATAGGCATGATAGCGCTCGCGGGGACGCGCGATCTTGACCTGCTCGAGCGCTGCGATCGCCCGATCGGTGACCTGCGAACGGTCGACCTGGACATGTTGCAGCAGCACGTCCTCGATTTGATGACCGATCTTTCGGATCGGGTTGAGCGCAAGCCGTGGGCTCTGGAAAATCATCGACATTTCGCGCCCGCGCAGATCGCGCATCTGATCCTCGGTCGCTGCTTTGACATCGACGCCGGAGAACATGACCGAGCCTTCGGCGATCCTGCCGGCGCGGTCGAGAATCCGCATCACCGCATAGGACGTCACGGATTTGCCGGAGCCGGACTCGCCGACGATGCCGAGCGTCTCGCCCTTGGCGACCGCGATATTGACGTGCTGCACCGCCTTGACGATGCCGCGGCGGGTGGAAAACTCCACCGTAAGGTCGTTGACGTCGAGCAGCGGCAGCGCGGTCATGTCAGACTCTTTTTCTTGAGCATGATCTCCGCGCAAACGCTTCGCGTTTGTCGCGAGGAAAACCGGTACCCACTTTTCCGGATCATGCGTCTCACGTCCTCCGCTGCGGATCGACCAGATCGCGCAAGCCATCGCCGAGCAGGTTGAAGCAGAACACCGCAATCATCAGCGCCCCGCCGGGAAAGAAGGCAATCCACCACTCGCCGGAAATGATGTTGGTCGCACCCTCCGCCACCATGATCCCCCATTCCGGCGTCGGCGGCTTGACGCCGAGCCCTATAAACGACAGGCCTGCGGCGTTGAGGATGGCGTAGCCCATGGTCAGGGAAATCTGCACCATCATGATGGGCATGATGTTCGGCAGGATCTGCGTCAGCAGGATCCGCATGTCGCCGTTGCCGGAAAGCCGCGCGGCCTGCACGAACCCGGCCTCGCGCCGCACATTGGCTTCCGCGCGGGCGACACGGACGTAAAGCGGAAAATTGATGATCGCGGTTGCGATCACGATATTGGTCACGCTGTTGCCGAGCGCAGCGACGATGCCCATCGCCAGGACGAACAGCGGGAACGCCATGATGGTATCGGAAATGCGCCCGACGACACGGTCGGTCCATCCGCCAAAGAAACCGGCGGAAATACCGGCGAGCCCGCCGATGACGAGCACCAGCGCGACGGAGGCAATCGCGATCGTGAAGTCGAGGCGGGTTGCGACCACCACGCGGCTGAAAATGTCGCGCCCGAGCAGATCGGTGCCGAACAAATGGTGCAGCGACGGCGACTGCAGCGTCGCCGAAGTATCGCTCGCCAGCGGATCGTAGGGCACGACGTAGGGGCCGAACACGGCGCAGAGCGCGATCAAGACGAAAAGCCCGAACGACAGCCCGGTCACCGGATTATCCGCCACGACATAAATGGCATGGCGCAGAATCGAGTTGGTCGGGGGTTTCGTCGGAATGCTAGCGGGCTGCGCCGCGGCGAGGCCGGCTTCGGTCATGCCTCGACCCTCACGCGCGGATCGATCACGCCGTAGAGCATGTCGATCAGAAGGTTGAGCGCGACGTAGAGCACCGCCATGGTCAGCACGAAACCTTGCACCGGCGCGAAGTCGGATTGCAACAGCGCTTCCACCGCGTAGGAGCCGATACCGGGCCAGGCGAAGACTTTCTCCACCAGCACATTGGCGCCGAGCAGGAAGGAGAACACCATGCCGAGCGTGGTCACGACCGGCAGCATCGCGTTACGAAAGGCATAGGTGAGGATCACCGTGCGGCCGTTGAGACCGCTGGCGCGCGCGGTCCGGATGAATTCGGACGCCAGCACCGCCAGCATCGAGGCACGGGTCATCCGCGTGATCGGCGCCAGCGAAAACACCGCAAGCGTCACCGCCGGCAGGATCAGCTGACTGAACGCGGCGCGGAAGGTCTCGAAATTGCCCGTGATCAGACTGTCGATCAGATAGAAGCCGGTGATGTCGGGCGGGGTTGTGGCAAAGGCATCGAGCCGTCCGAGTGGCGCGGGCGACCAGCCGAGGCGGAAGTAGAACACGTAGACCAATAGCAGCCCGGTAAAGAACACCGGGAGCGAGACGCCGGCCGTCGCGATCACCCGGCACAGATGATCGATCAGGGAACCCTGCTTGACCGCAGCAAAGATGCCAAGCGGCACGGCAATCGCAATCGCCAGAAACAGTCCCATCAGCGTGAGTTCGGCCGAGGCCGGCAGGCGGCTTGAGATTTCGGCGGCGACGGGGCGGCCGGTCGACAGCGAATTGCCGAAATTGCCGTGGGCAAGATCATTGACGTAGCGCAGGAACTGATCGGGCAGCGGGCGATCGAGCCCGAGCGATTTGCGGATTTCGGCAATCGACTGCGGCGTTGCCGCAGGCCCTGCGAAATACACCGCCGGATCGCCCGGCAACACCCGCGTCAGCAGAAAAGTGACGATCACGACGCCGACCAGGGTCGGCAGAACGGTTGCGAGCCGCTTGAGGATCACCATGGTGTTCAAGCTCCAGAATTATCCGGATCCGCTGGCTTTGCGTCGGACCGTGGTCACGCCGAAGCCGCTGGTCCGCCTTACCCCTTCACGATCGAGCGGTAGTCGAGCTGGCGATGAAACCAGTAGACGTAGCCGGAAATGTTCTTCTGCGTGGCGACGTTGAGGAACGGTTGAAACAGCGGAATTCGGGGAGCCTCATCATAGGCCTTGGCAATGAAGCCCTCGACGTCCCTCGCGTACTTGTCCTTGTCGCCGACGGCCGCGGCTGCGCGCGCGCCGTCGATCAGCACGTCCATGTCTGGATTCACATAACTCGATGTGTTGAAGATGGCGTTCTGGCCGGAATAGCACCAGAAGAAGAAGTATTCCGGATAGTCCAGCCAGCCGGAGAAGAAGTTGACCATCAGCGGCATCGTCTTCTTCGCCATCTCGCTACGCCAATTGGCGCCCGGCACCTTGTTGATTGACGTCTTGATGCCGATCTGGCCGAGGCTTTCCTGCACCAGCACGGAGATCGGCTCGCAGATGTCACCGGCGCCGAGATCGTAGGAGATGGTAGTGTCGATCTCGGATACGCCGCTCTCGGCCATCAGCGCCTTGGCCTTCGCCAGATCGTTGGCGTAACCGCTCTTCGCGGGCCAGGCGATATCGGTGACCTTGTTGGAGGGACCGCCGAACAGGGGATTGGCAAGGCCAAACATCGCCGCATCCATGATCTTCTGGTAGGGCAACGCGTAGGCGACCGCCTGACGAACCTTCGGGTTATCGAACGGCGGATTTTTCACGTTCATGTCGATCGAATACATGCCGTTGCCGATCGGGTTGGAGACGATGACGAGCTTGCCCTCCTTCTTCATCTCGGAAGTGTCCTTGCTGGACAGGTCGAAGGAGATGTCGGCATCGCCGCGTTCCATCAGAGCGCGGCGATTGCCTTGCGAGGGAACGGTGCGCCAGATCACCTTCTTGAGCTGGGGCAGCTTGCCGCCGACCCAATCGTCGTTGCGTTCGTAGACGGTTTCGACCCCCGGCTTCCAGCTCGTCACCTTGTAGGCCCCGCTGCCGGCGGTGTTGCTCTTGGTATAGTCCATCGCCCACGGATCTTTTTCCGTGGCTTTCTTTTTCAGGAGTTCGGAATTGTAGACGCCCGGCACGATCACTGCCAGGTCGGGGATCGTCAGCCGGTCTTTCTTTGCGAAATCGACGCGAACGGTAGAGTCGTCGATCACCACAAACTGCTCCTTGTCGGACAGCGAGCCGGCCTTCATCTGCACCGTCGGGAAGCCGCCGACCGTGACCGCCCGATCGAGCGACCATTTGACATCCTTGGCCGTGACCGGCGTGCCGTCGTGGAATTTTGCGTTCTTCTTCAATTTGAACGTCACCGACATGTCGCCGATGTTCATGTCTTCGGCCAATTCGGGTTTGAACTTGTCGCGGTCGTAAGACTGCGAGCCGTCAGGCAGCGTTTTGGTTTCGTGGCTGATGAGCCGGTCGTAACAATTCCACGACGTCTCGTAGCCCGGACGGTTGGTGCCGACGCCATGAATGTCGAGATTATTGGGACCGCCTTCCGTCACCACCAGCAACGTCTCGGAGCGTGCATCCGCCTTGGCCGGTGACCAGACCGCCGGCGCCTGCACCGCAGCGCCGACGGCGATGCCTGATACGGATTTGAGAAAATCGCGGCGCTTCATCGGATGCTCCAACACACGAGGTCAGTTTTGGAGCAACCATCGCAAGGTTCGTGCCAAGGTTTAACGGATCGTTAACCGCCCGTTAAAGCCCTGATTCGGCTTGCGGATAGCGAGTCGATCGCGATCGCCGCGGCGATCCGGCCGCAAAAATCCATTGCATACATAGGGATAAAGCTGCTGAATAAATGGGCAGGATTTAAAGTCCGCTCATGGCCCCCTTGCCGGCCGGTGACGGTCTTTGGAGGCAGAGACAAGCGCCAGAAGGCGTAAACGGCGGCGGCTTGCGCGAATTTGTGCTTTAAAACCCGGCGTGAGACCAACGTTGAACCTTTTTTTCCCGCCATCGACCTTATTACAGGGGGTTAGGTTGCCTGTGTACACCCGCGCCGGCCTTTCGCGGACCGTCACCATCGTCGCTGCGCTGCTTTTGACGGCCGTCACGACGAACGCCCCGGCACGGGAATTTCGCGCCGCCGACACCCAGAGCGAGGATTATCCGACCGTCCAGGCGCTCCGCTTCATGGGCCGGCTGATCGAGGAAAAGACCGGAGGCCGGTTGCAGATTCGCGTATTTCATTCGCGTCAGCTCGGCGAGGAAAAGGAAACCATCGAGCAGACCCGCGCCGGCGCCATCGATCTCAATCGCACCAATGTGGCTTTGATCGGGACTTTTGTGCCGGCCATGAACGTATTGGCGATGCCGTTTCTGTTCCGCTCCATCGAGCATTTGCAGAAAGTGCTGGATGGCCCGATCGGCGACGAAATCCTCGGCAGCTTCGAGCCGTTCGGATTCGTCGGCCTCGCATTCTACGATTCCGGCGCAAGGTCGATCTACAACAGCGTCAGGGCGGTTCGCACGATCGACGACATGAAGGGTTTGAGGATTCGCGTGCAGCAATCGGAATTGATGTCCGACATGATCAAGGCGCTCGGCGCGGAGCCGATCGAATTGCCTTATGGGCAGGTGCGCACCGGCCTTGCCACCAAGCTGATCGACGGAGCTGAAAACAATTGGCCCTCCTTCGTCACGACCGATCACTACAAGTATGCCGGCTTCTACACGCTCACCGAACACACGATGAGCCCTGAGGTGCTGGTGATGTCGCACAAGGCCTGGGCTAGCCTGTCGGCGGAGGATCAGGCGGTATTTCGCGATGCGGCCCGGCAATCGAGCAGCTTCATGCGCGAGAGGTGGAAAGACCTGGAGGAGCAATCGCGCCGGCAGGCGCAAGCCGCAGGCGTCACCATCGTAAGTGACTTCGACCGCAAACCGTTCGAAGCAGCGATGGCCAATATCTACGTCAAGGCCCGGCGCGATCCGGCTGCGGCGGCGCTGATTGAGCGAATTCGCAGGGTCGACTGAATTGATCTGGAAAACCCACCAGCGCGACACCAGGGAATCGCAGGCGAGCCTTGCGTCGCGCGGCCATTCGCGGCTGGTCGCGCTGGTCCGCGCCGTGCCGATCCGCTGGCGCATCCTGTCGATCGCGGCGCTGAATTCGGCGGTGGTCGTAGTGCTGGTCGCACTGATATGGAACGGCGTTCAGGTGCTCGGCTCGGCCTGGGACGACGTGCGGCAGGTGCGGGAATCCGACAAGATTCTGGCGGGCCTCGAGAGCGAAACCGGCCACCTGCAAAACCTGATCCACCGCTACATCAATCAGCCAAGCCCGGAAATGTTCGCCGAGATTTCGCATGTGCGCGAGACTGTGCTCGGCACCCTGACGACGCGGGCCTCGACTGACCCAATGCTGTCGGGCTCGGTCGAGCGGCTCGAGCATGTCACCGAGCGCTTCCTCAACGGCTTCACCCAGTTGAGCGCCGTGCAAGCGACGATCACCAAGACCTATGAGGAGGAGATCCTCACCCCTGCCCGCGACATGGCCGGGCTTTATTCGATCATCGAGGGTGCGACCGGTCACCGCGATGCGCTGATCTGGCCATCGCTTGGAAAATCCCGCGAGGCCTTCACGGCGATGCTGGTCGCCGCCAATGCCTACTACCTTTCGCTGGCAACCGCCTCGGCCGAGGAGGCGAGCCGCAATACCGAGACCATCCGGCAGACCATTCCCGTCATGATCGACCTTGCCGACAACGATCTGCAGCGGATGGCGTTGCAGCGTTTGGACACGCGCACCAATGCGCTGGGCGAAGGGCTGGCGAAACTGTCGGCGCAACTGACCAACCGCACCGAGTTGCTGCGCGAGGCGATCGACGCGAGCCAGGCCGAGGCATCGGGCGTGATCGACGAATTGTCTGTCAAAATGCGGCAACGCGAGCTGAGAGCGCAGGAAACATTCGACCAGACGCTGGCCGACATTTCCCGAAAGATGCTGTCGATCGCGGTGATCTTTCTCGGCATCATCATCACCGCCGGCGTCCTGATCGCGCTGTCGATCCGGCTGCCGTTGCAGCAGATCATGGCGGCGATGGCCGCGATCACGTCAGGCGACTTTGACCGCAAGGTTCAGGGCACCGGCGCCAAGGACGAGGTCGGCGAAATGGCGCGGGCGGTGGAAGTTTTCCGCGAAAATGCTATCGCCAAGCGAAAGACTGAAGACGAGTTGCGCGCTTCCAAGGAAAAGGCGGAAAACGCGCTGCATGAGCTGAACGCCGCCCAGCAGAACCTGATCGACGCCGAACGCCTGGCGGCGCTTGGCGGACTGGTTGCGGGCGTCGCCCACGAGGTGAACAATCCGATCGGAATCAGTTTGACGGTCGCCTCGAGTTTTGCGCGGCGCACCGAGGCGTTCGAGGCCGAGCTCAAGTCCGGCAACGGGTTGCGGCGATCGCAGCTTGAAGAGTTCGTCAAGACCTCGCGCGACGCCGCCCAGCAACTCGTCGGAAACCTGCATCGTGCCGGCGAACTCATTCAATCCTTCAAGCAGGTTGCCGTGGACCGTTCGCACGCCGAGCGGCGGACCTTCAATTTGAGCGAAGCGACCGACCAGATCATCGCCAGCCTGCGGCCGGCACTGAAGAAGGCCTCCATCGCGCTGTCGGTCGAAGTGCCTGAAAACCTCGTCATCGACGGTTATCCCGGCGCCTACGGCCAGATCCTGACCAACCTGTTCCTCAACGCCGCCAACCATGCCTTTGCCGACGGGCGCTCCGGCGCCATCACGATTTCGGCAAAACCCCGCGGCAACGACGACGTCGAGATCATTTTTGCCGATAACGGCGCCGGCATGACGCCCGACGTGCAGCGGCAGGCGTTTGATCCGTTCTTCACCACACGCCGCAACGAGGGCGGCACCGGACTTGGCCTGCACATCGTTTACAATCTCGTCACACAGCAATTGGGTGGCCGGATGATGCTGGATTCAAGAGCGGGACAAGGCACCACGTTTCGCATTATCATGCCCAAGACCGCCAGAGGCGGTCAGCCAACCGAAAACCAGGATCGCGACGGGACTTCTTCATGGCCGAACAGGACGATGTCCTCCACCTGATCGACGATACCGGCGATGCCCCGGAGGTATCCGGCGCGCGCAAGTGGAAGATCGCGGTCATCGACGACGATCAGGCCGTCCATGAGGGCACGCGCTTTGCGCTGAGCGATTACAGCCTCAACGGCCAGACGCTCGAAATCCTGTCGGCCTATTCGGCTGCCGAGGGACGGACGCTGATGCGCGCGCATCCGGACATCGCCGCGGTGCTGCTCGACGTCATCATGGAGACCGACGCGGCCGGTCTTGATCTCGTCGAATATATTCGCAACGAACTCAAGAATGAGACTGTCCGCATCATCCTTCGCACCGGCCAGCCCGGGCAGGCGCCGGAGCGCCGCGTCATCGTTCAGTACGACATCAACGACTACAAGGCGAAGACCGAGCTTACGGCCGACAAGCTGTTTACCTCGCTGACCGCGGCGTTGCGCAGCTATCAGCAGCTCGAGCGCATGGTTCAAACCCGCCGTGGGCTCGAAATCATCATCGACGCCGCCTCGACGCTTTACGACTTCAAGTCGATGCAACGCCTCGCCGAGGGCGTGCTGACGCAGATCGCTTCGCTGCTCAATGTCGATTGCGCCGGCATCCTGGTGCTGCGCGACGGCGGCGAGGTGAGCGATGA
>Ga0181532_10005224_pt1 | contig 11105 bp, 9 predicted proteins | sample PEATcosm2014_Bin_33_FD_119768 | JGI IMG/M metagenome (GOLD analysis project Ga0181532, IMG submission 119768) | Peatland microbial communities from MTU Mesocosm Facility, Houghton, MI, USA - PEATcosm2014_Bin11_30_metaG | ecosystem: Environmental > Terrestrial > Soil > Wetlands > Peat | place...
AACAACCACGGGCTGATCACCCGTTTCGACACCGGCGGGACCGGCAGCGGTACCCTTGACCTGCAGGGCAGCGCCACTCAAAGCCAGCTCACCTCCCTAGCCTTCTCGCTGGCTGGCTCTGTTAACTCGAGCCAAAATTCCATTGGCACGGCAGGAGCGTTTACGCTCAGTTCCACCGGGACCATTACTCCCCCCGGTATTCAGGATTTCAATGACAGCGGTAGTTCCGCCGGACTTACGAGCCTGGCCCTCAATGGGCAGGTGGTTCTGAGCTCTGGCACCGCGCAGCTTGACACAGCCTTTGGCTCGCTTGCCTTTGACGTCTGGGTGATCGACTCAACCCACCTGAAGCTTATCGAGACCGACACCACTTCGGGAGTCGCCCTCGCCGGCGACGCTTTCACGCAACAGACCTCCTTCACCGCCGGTCAGACCGTCTTCACGGTTGGCGGTTTCGACCTTAGCGGCGATCCCGTGGTTGCCGGTGGCTTCGCGACCACAGACGTCAACGGCAACCTCTCCAACGGCCTTGAAGATTACAACAACGATGGCACCACCGGCACTGTGCCGACCTTCACAGGAAGCTGCAACGCGACAGCTCCTTTTACTGCGGGACGGTGCCAACTGACCTCGATCGGCTTCACCAACGGTGTTCAGGGTAATCTCATATTCGCCGCTTATCCCTCCAGCGGCGGGGCCCTGTTGCTCGAAGTGGATAGCCTCGGACTGCTGCAGGGAGCTGCTTACGCCCAGACTGCTACCTCATTCGCTGCCCCACAAGGCTACGGACTGAACCTTTCCGGCAGCAATGGCGCCGGTGTGGGCGACGGCGAGGTTGACACAATTGCCCAGTTCAACGCCACCACCGCAGCGTCACCAGCAACCAACATGACCGGCATTGTGGACGAAAATGACCTTAGCACTCCGCTTAAGCCTATCCCTTTGACCGGCACCTACGCGCCGGGCGGGTCTTCTCCGGCGGACGGACGTGGCTCGATCCTTGCCACCACCACGGGGACGTTCATGAACTTACTAACCCTGGAGTACTACGTGGTCGACGGCTCGACCATGATCTTCATCGAGGGCGACACTGAGCAGGCATCGGTGGGAACCTTCCAGGTGCAGAGTGCCGCCTCGGATACGGGAATGGCGCAGTCGCATCTTGCGATGGTGCACCCAGTAATCCGGCCGCACGCAGCGGCCTGGCACCACAAGTAAAGTCTGACAGATCGCCTAAATCGCCAAGGGGGCGCGGCTCCAAAGCCGCGCCCTACCAGCAATCCCACGGTGGAGCGCCGGGAGCCCCGCCCGGGCACGATGCTGCCAGCCCTTTTTCCGCCCCGGAGCTGAGAGTCCCACTTCTCGATTCTGAAAAATCTTGTCAAGCCCCCGTTTCGCCGATTTTCCCCGTAAGCGACTGAATCAGCGAGGAAAATAAAGTCGGCAAAGTTGTCGGTTGAGGTAGGGTGAAATTGATATAATAGATATATAGATCGAAAAAGGGCGCGGAACTACTCCCGCGCCCTTTTTCATTTTCTGGCCTCATCGCTCGGCAGGCAAAGAATATCCCCTAAGTCCTTATTCCGGAATATCTTACGAATACGCCCTTTAAACCCAAAGATTTGGCGGGAGTTTTCGCCTAAACCCATGATTTCAATGGATCGGGAAATAAAGAAGCTTGAGCCCGATGGCCCGACTTAGAAGGCCAAATACCATAACTCCTTATTTATGAATATTTTGCAAGTAAGTCATTATTTCTGAATATTTTAGCAAAAATAGGGGGGAGGGGTACCCGCCAGAAAAGCTCCCAAAGCACTTATCTGAGAACCCGAGAACCGAGAACTGAGAACTGAGAACTGAGAACTGAGAACCGAGAACTGAGAACCAATCAAGGAGCCATCATGCCAATTTCCCCAAGCGAACGCTGCCAGCATCTGAAAGTGAATGGAGATCGCTGCGGATCGCCCGCCCAGCGCGATCAGAAATTTTGCTACTTCCACAACCGCTGCAGCTCGGTCCAGGTCGACGTCAGCATCTCTGCGGCGCACCCCGCCTGTCCCTTCTTCCTTCCCGTTCTTGAAGACGCCGCTTCCGTCCAGTGGGGAGTTGCGCAAGTCTGCGAGCACCTGCTGCACCGTCGGCTAGACACAAAAAAGGCCGGAGTTCTCCTCTACGCGCTGCAAATAGCGTCCTCGAATCTAGCTCGCCTGAAAGAAGACAAAAGCCAGGACAAAACTGAGGACAAAAGCGATGATAATCGTCCGAAGGAAACCAGTGAGGAGAACAATCCCGCGAACTGGAGAAAAGCGTAAAGCCGCCCTCTACGGTGGAGCGCCGGGCATCCTCGCCCGGCCTTAGGAATGCCTGCAGCGTCGAAGCGAGAACACGCGGCCCAATTAGCCCTGGGAACCGACCCGGACAGCCAGCGGCGATGTTCGCCGCCATATCCACGGATAGTCCAGCGGATTGCTAACCAGGCCGGCCCGCACGGGATTCTCCAGCATGTAATAAAGCTTCTCGGTGAATTGTTCTTCTTTCCTCAGCGCGCGGTCAAACGATTCCTCTTGCCAGACCTTCCTTCTGCGGTTCAAGAGTTTGTTGATGCGATGCGCCGAAGCGCCTTTGATAGCCTGCATGATCTCTGCAATCGGAACGGGGCCGCAAAGACTGCAAGCCGGGACGAGGGCAAGGTGCACGTGATCCGGCATGACGACTAAACCGCAGAGATCAAATTTCAAACCATGTCCAGCCACGCAAGTATCTACGACGATTGTCCTCGCAGTCGGAGGCAGGGTCCAGCGAAGATACGTGCAGAAAGTAGTGAAGATGATTTTGAAGTCCGGCTGTAAATGGGGTAAACGGCGGCGGTATTCGTAAGGGTACACACAGAAAGGTTTAGCACCGCTCTAGGTTGAGAGCTAGGAGCGAGATCACATGTAACGAGTGATGAATCATCCAATGGAATGGAGCGACGGGCGTCTCGCCCGTCCCCGAAGTCCATCTCTCGATTTTGCGAAATCTTGTCAAGCCCCTGTTTTGGCGATTTTCCGGGTAAGTCAATGACCCGGCAAGGAAAATAAAGTCGCAAAAGCTGTCGGTACAGGTAGGTCGAAATTGGTATAATGGATATATAGGATCAAGTAAGGGCGCCGAATTCCTCTCTGCGCCCTTTTTCATTATCGTGCCCCGCCATCCGATTGGAGCTTCCGCATTGAGGGACGGGAGTACGACGATCTAGCCGAAGACCGTCTAGCCGCGGGAAAAGACCGCGAGCGGCGCGAGCGGTTGCAGCGACTTCTGGATGGTAAATGATGCAAACGCTCCCGTTTCCGCAGAGAAGGCAAGGGACTCCGCTCCTACCCTAGCGTGAGCGGGGAACACGACTTTAAGCCTATACTGTGAGACAGCATCCTAAGGGGGAGCCTGATGCCAGCATGTTAACTATCGAAAAACCAATACGTTGCGGCGGTTCACACATCGTGACCCACGCCCTATAGGTCCGTGACCAATGTCACTATGGGTTTTGGCAGGTTCGCTTTATCCTAAACCCAACGCAACTTTTTGCTTGACACGAGACTCTACTTAATTGAAGACTTTCGACCCAAGGGCCGAAGTACCGCTTAGGAGAGGCGGGCAAACATCATGAGCAGCCATAGTGGTGAGATCGTTGCCAGGGAAGTGATCCTGAAAACGGAGTTCGTTGATCCCGATTACTTCCTAGTCCGCGTGAGACAATTCGAGCAGCAGTATAATGAAAGCTGGGGTAAGTTTTTCGGTGAATACACGTCTGGCCAAGCCGACAAGTATAATCCTGATTTCGTGGAGTGGGCCTTCCTGTGTCGCAATTTCCTAGGCGAGCTGATTCGAGCCGAGGAAGGCGAAGGGCCACCGGGTTCCGTGTCAAGTATTCTCCCTGAAAAGCCCGAGACCGACTCGGGCTTTTGCTTTTGGGCCAGGTGCTCATCAATGGGACGTGAATGTTCAACGCAGAAGAATATTTCGCGCTGGTGGAGGATCGCTTGCGATCTACTAAAGATGCGGAGATCGATTCGTCCGGCCCAACAGTTACGCCAAGCTGGGATAAGTGGGAAGTAATTGTCTGGCGCGCCACGATTGAGTGGATTAAACGAGATGAAGTACTTCAGATCGTTGATGCCTGGAGTCGTAGGCGTCGGGCGCTAGTCATGCATGATTTCAGTTACCACTTCATGCGCGCGAATGGGGAGTGCATCTTCCGCATTGACAGCCACGGGGAGGAAATACCGTACGAAGGGGCCTGTCATGTCCATGTAGGGCCTAATGAAGATCCTATAAAAGATGGCGACAGCCGGCTGCATGGACACCCGCTTTGTGCGATAACTTTTGAGGAAGCATTCAAGCTCGTTCACAAACATTTAAAGGGCAGGAAGATGCCTTGGGATTAACAATGCAAACTTCATCGAATTCCATACTGTATTTCGAGCAAGAAGGAAGACAGAACCTTCCTCAGGTACTTCGTGTCGTGAAGCGGGTAGTCAAGAAGCGCTCCGATTTGCAAGGCTGCAAGATAGTAATGTTCACCGCGATTGGCGAAGGCCCGGCTCTAGCTTATAACTTCTTGCAGGAATACGACCCCAAGATCATTGCAGTCACCTCTCCTCCAGGTTTTTACGTTAAGCGCGGAGAGGAGAAATTGTTTCCGCGCATACCGCCTAAGCTGCAGGCTTTTTTCAACGGCGTTGGCGTCGCCGTAATCACATCCCGACTACCATTTGACGCGATGGACGGCGCAGACGCACACAATGAGCAGATGAACCTCATCAGAAGAGTACTGTCGCTTTTTGGTGGTGGCTTCTCAATTTGCGTACAAGCAGTTCTGCAAGCCTGCGATCACGGAGTCGTCGAACAGGGCGAGAAAGTGATCGCAGTGGCAGGGGATTGTGCCGCCGTCATGACAGCATCTATGACCAAAGACTTCCTTTCTAGGGATCGCGGGCTTTCGATCAACGAGATTCTCTGCAAGGCCCGTAAGCTGACAATCGCTAGAGGTTCACCAGCCATAGCAGTAGAAGCAACCCGCGATCTGTTTGATCCAACAGGCGCACCATTACTTAGAATCGCAAAGTCCAAGCCACAGGAGCTACTAACGGGCACAAATGAGCTTGTTGATGCCAGCAAAGAGTTGAGGAAAAAGCCATAGCATGAGCTCCTTGCAGTTTGGCTCGTGAAGGTGGTAATTCCGGACACCTCATTTGTTACTTAATCGCTTCCGCCGCGATCCGCTCCGTCACGAACGCCTCAATCACGTCGCCAGCCTTGATGTCGCCGTAGTTCGAGATGGAGATACCGCACTCCATGCCGCTGGTCACCTGCGAGGCGTCGTCTTTAAAACGCCGCAGCGACGCCACTTTGCCTTTGAACACGACCACGTTATCGCGCAGCAGCCGCACTTCGGAATCGCGCTTGATAAAGCCATCGCTCACGCGGCAACCGGCAATCGTCCCGACCTTCGGAATGCGGAAGGTTTCCAGCACCTCGGCGCGGCCCTGGTAAGTCTCTTTGATCGTCGGTTCAAGCAAGCCGGTCATGGCGCGCTTGATCTCGTCCTGCAATTCGTAAATGATCGAGTGCAGCCGGATGTCGACTTTTTCCTGATCGGCCAGTTCTTGCGCTTTGCGCTCCGGACGCACGTTGAATCCAATAATGATGGCATTCGACGCCGAAGCCAGCAGCACATCGGTTTCGGTGATCGCGCCAATGCCCGAGCGCAGCAACTTCAACCGAACTTTGTCGTTCGACAGTCGGCCCAGCAAATCGCCCAGCACTTCTACCGACCCCTGCACGTCGGCCTTCAGGATGACGTTCAGTTCCTTCATGCCCGCCGTCTTCAGTTGCTCAGCCAGGCCCTCCAGCGAAACGCGTGAACTCTTGGCGAGCGCGGCTTCGCGAGCTTTCTGCTCGCGGTAGTCCGAGATATCGCGCGCCTTCTCGCGGTCGGCGACCACCACAAACTGATCGCCCGCCTGCGGCAGCCCTTCCAACCCGATAATTTCCACCGGCGTCGACGGCGGAGCTTCTTTCAGCGCCTTGCCGCGATCGTCGAACATCGCCCTGACTTTTCCGTATACATTCCCAACCACGAAGTTGTCGCCGGCGCGGAGCGTGCCATTCTGCACCAGAATCGTTCCTACCGGTCCGCGTCCACGGTCCAGTTTCGCTTCCAGCACCAGGCCGCTCGCTGCGCGTACCGGAGTCGCTTTCAATTCCTGCAAGTCCGCTGTCAACAAAATCATTTCCATCAGCAGATTCAGATTCGTTTTCTGCTTGGCGGAAACATCGACAAACACCGTCTTGCCGCCCCACTCTTCCGGTACCAGCCCGCGATCCGCAAGTTGCTTCTTGACCCGCTCCGGCAGCGCGCCCGGCTTGTCGATCTTGTTGACCGCGACAATGATGGGAACTTCGGCGGCGTGCGCGTGATCGATCGCTTCAATCGTCTGCGGCATAACACCGTCGTCCGCCGCGGTGACCAGCACCACAATGTCGGTCGCCTTCGCTCCGCGCGAACGCATGCGGGTGAACGCTTCGTGACCCGGAGTATCCAGAAACACGATCTCGCGCCCGTAAGCCGGAGACGTCGTGTCGGTGATGCGAACCTTGTATGCGCCGATATGCTGCGTGATGCCGCCCGCCTCGCCTCCCGCCACATTGGTGGAGCGGATCGAATCCAGCAGCGTCGTCTTGCCATGGTCGACGTGACCCATGATGGTGACGACCGGTGGACGTGGGATAGCTTCCGCGCCTTCCTCGCTGCTCTCGACGGCTTCGGTGGTATCTTTCGCAGCTTGCTCTTCGAAGGTGATCACTTCCGTATCCGCTCCGAAGAAGCGGGCCATTTCACTGGCCAGTTCGGCATCAAGCGTCTGGTTGATGGTCGCGAACACACCGCGCACCACCAGTCGCGCAATCACATCCTTGGCGCGAATGCCCAGTTTCTCGGCCAGGTCTTTCACCGAGATTCCCTCTGTAATCGTGATGTTCCGCGTGATCGGCGCCGGCTCGGTGTTGATGGTCATGCGCGGCGGCGGAGTGTAGCCCTTCATCGGGCCTTCCTTCACGCCTCGCGGTACATATCTTTGTCCTGGTCGCCGCGCTGGTCCTCCCGGACGACTTCCCGGACGCGTCGGTCCCGGCGGTGGCAGCGTTCCTCCTGGACCTACACCCAGCGGACGCGCTCCCGCAGGTGCCACGCGCGTCGGATGCATCGGTCGCCGTTCACCGGGACGAAGTATGGGACGCGATCCTGGCGCTTGAGGCCGTGCCGTGCGCTGGAAAATTGGCTGTCCTGGCACAGGTCGTCCAGGCGTAGATCGCGGCGGCGGAGGTGTTCCTCCACCCGCGACAGGCGAGCCTGGCGGCGGCAGAGGCGCCTTGTATACCGGCCGCGGGCCGGTCTGCGGCATGATCATCCGCGGCGGCGGCGCACTCGGAGGAGTTGGCTTCGCGGGCGCTGCGCTTTGCATCTGCGTGACACTAGCCGGAGGCTGCGCCGCTGTCGGAGCACTCCCGGTCTGCGCCGTGGTACTAGTAGTCGTGGTTCGTGGCGGAACTGCGATAGCTGGCGGCGCACTCGTGGCTGGTGAGGTTGTGGTGGGCGGCGTCGCGGAAACTTTGGGCGGAATCACGACCACGGACGGCGGCCGATATCCAGCAGCCACCGAAGCAGGCGTCACCATTCTCGGCGCTGGCGGTGCGGTAGGTTCGACGACAGGCTTGGGCGATGTTGCCCTTGCTGGCGCCATTGGAGCTGCCGGAGCTTCTGCCTTCGCCTCTCCCTTTGCTTCGACCGCGGGCGTCGCAGCCGGCGGCTTGACTGGCGGACGCGCTGCAGGATGCTCGGCCGCTCCCTTTTGCTGCGTGATGGCACGCAGCACGTCGCCAGGCCGCGAGATATGCGAGAGGTCGATCTTGGTCTTGATCTCTTCTTCGCCGTGAGCGGTACGCGATGTCTTCGCCGAACTTGGCGCTGCCTCGGAACGGCGACGCAGATGTTTCCTCACCAATTCCGCTTCGTGCTCTTCCAGAGAACTGGAGTGCGTCTTCTTCTCGGTAACGCCAACCGTGGTCAGCACGTCAAGAATTTCCTTGCTCTTGACTTCCAGCTCACGGGCTAGATCATTGATTCGAATCTTACTCATCCGCTCTCGTTTCCTCTGCTTGTCCCGCTAATCTCGGCTGTCTAAGCTCGCATATCTGACCTCATAAACTCCCCGTGCAGGCTCACTCTTGCTGACGAAGCCCGCGCCCTCGGTCCGAATATACTTCCGAACTCGCCACGATCCCAGCCTTCAGCTCTGCTTGTCTTCCGGGGCTTCTTCAGTTGCGACTTCTTCGGTGGCGGCTGTTTCAGTAGCCGCTTCTTCAGTCGCTAGCTCGGCGCCTTCCTCTGCTGGCGCCTCCGCGGCGGGCTCCGCTTCCGCAGTCAACGCATCCGCTTCTACTGAGCCTTCTGTCAGCAATTCCTCGCTGATTCCCGCTTCGCCGACTGCCGCTTCTGTGGCGGCTTCTCCGGTGCTTTCCGCTTCCGCGTCGGCTACTGCCTCGCCGCCATCCAGAGTGGCGAAATAATTATTGACCGCAATGCTGATTTTTTCCACCGTTTTCGGCCCGATGCCTTCAATCGCTTCCAATTGCTCCGGCGTCATATCGGCCAGCGACTCCACCGTGTTCACGCCCGCCGCCTTCAATTTCTCGACCAGTCCCTCACCTAGCCCTGTAACATTTTCCAGCGGAGTTACGGTCTGCGTGACCAGCGCCGACATCTGCTGCTCCACTTCCTGACGCTTTTCTTCCTCGCTCTTGATGTCGATCTTCCACCCTAGCAGCTTGGCCGCCAGCCGCACGTTCTGCCCTTTTTTCCCGATCGCCAGTGAGAGTTGCGTGTCGTCGACCACCACTTCCAGGTGCTTGTCCGCTGCATCCACAATCGTCACCCGGCTTACTTTGGCCGGCTGCAACGCTTTCTCGGCGAACGTAACTGGATCCTCGTGATATTCGATGATGTCGATCTTTTCTCCGCGCAACTCGCGAATGATCGACTGAACCCGCATGCCCTTCATGCCCACGCAGGCCCCGACCGCGTCCACGTCCTTGTCTTTCGACAACACCGCGATCTTCGTGCGCTCGCCCGCTTCCCGCGCAATCGCCCGGATCACCACCGTGCCGTCATAAATTTCCGGTACCTCGGTCTGGAACAGATGCTGGACTAATTCCGGAGCGGAGCGCGAAGCGATCACGCCCGGACCTTTCACCGCTTTCTCCACCCGCACAATCACGACCCGAATCCGCTCGCCTACGGCGAACGATTCCAGCCGCGACTGCTCCTTTCGTCCCATGCGCGCTTCGGCCTTGCCGATATCGAGAATCACGTCCGGACCCTCGAGCCGCTTCACGGTCGCATTGACGATCTCGTTCACATGTCCGATGTACTCGTTGTAAACCGTGTCGCGTTCCGCTTCGCGCACTTTCTGGAATATGACCTGCTTCGCCAGTTGCGCCGCAATCCGCCCCAGAATTCCTTCCGTCACTTTCGGGATCAGTAGCTCTCCGCCGGCTTCCGCGCTTGGATCGAGCTTCCGGGCCTGCTCCACGGTTACCTGCAGATTCGGATCTTCCACTTGCTCCGGAGTCTCGACGATTGACTTCACCGCATAGGCATTGATCTTGCCGCTGTCTTTGTCGAGCACCGCGCGCAGGTTCTCCTGCGTCTTGTAGTACTTGCGCGTGGCCACGACAATGGCGTCCTCGACCGCGCTCACCACGATCTGCGGATCAATACCTTTCTCCCGGCTGACCCCTTCGATGATGTTGTAAAGCTCACTAGCCATAAAAATTCCAGGTGTTAGGTCTTAGGTGTCAGGTCTCAGGAAACCAAATCCTGAGACCTGACACCTGAAACCTGACGCCTTGCTCCTAGATTTCCGGAACCAGATTCGCTTTCTCTACGTTCCTCAACTCAATCGCGACTTTCGAAGACTCGTCCTCTTTCGGACGCATCTTCTTCTTACGCGCCGCGCTCAGATCCAGCAGCAGATTCCCGTTCTCGAAGCTTTCCAGCTTCCCCTCAAAATACCGGTTGCTGTTCACTGGCTCCCGCGTCGTCACCTTCACCCGATGTCCGCGGAAGCGCTCAAAATCCGCCGCTTTCGTCAGCTTGCGATCGAGCCCCGGAGAAGAAACCTCCAGCACATACGATCCGCCTGGCACCGCATCCTCGACATCAACGATCGTCCCGAACTCGCGGCTGAACTTCGAGCAGTCTTCGTGCGTCACGCCGTCCGGACGATCGGCCGCTGGCACCGCTCCGGGACGGTCAATAAACACGCGCAGCATGCGGTGCTTGCCCGCCCCGCATACCTCCACCTCGACTACTTCCAGCCCGCTCGAGCCAGCCACCCGCTCGGCAATCTGCCGGACCTTATCCAGATCTAAAGCCATGTTTTCAGCAATTTACGCCAGAATGGCCGCGCCAGTCACTCCAGCAAATCTCTTTGCTACTCAGCCCAAACTAAAAAGTGGGCTTTCGCCCACTGGTGTGCTTCGACAATCCTGGCACTACGACACAACAGTATTCATCTGCAACTATACGCTGCCAATTTGGAAAACACAAACCAGTGCGGTGCGTCGTGGCGTCAGTAGGAAGAGGAAGAGGATTTTGGTTTCCACCTCCTCGCTCCACCGGTTACGAAAGTATCTGAAGTAACCTTGCCCTCACTGTGCCCATCCCCCAAACTTCTATGGATGCAGTCTTCTCGCACCCATGTCGTCATCGCAGTGGCCTTCGCTGTCTTGCTCGTGGGCGGGTTTCTCGGCTATCTGAACTGGCTCAGCAACCAGGGGCCAGTGTTGTCGCGTTCCGAAGAACGCGATCCTTTGTCCCAGATGCCGGTCAGCATCACCATGAATCCATTCCGCGATCGCACCATCGAGCGCACCGCCAATCACTTTATCTCGGAGATGCGTGACGGTGATTGCCGCAAACTGCTTGCCCAATGGGAAAGGGACTACCGCCGGAAGCGCGCCGACTTCATCTGCAATTCCGAAGCCCAGCACCCGCTGATTTCCTG
>Ga0181532_10005226_pt1 | contig 11100 bp, 7 predicted proteins | sample PEATcosm2014_Bin_33_FD_119768 | JGI IMG/M metagenome (GOLD analysis project Ga0181532, IMG submission 119768) | Peatland microbial communities from MTU Mesocosm Facility, Houghton, MI, USA - PEATcosm2014_Bin11_30_metaG | ecosystem: Environmental > Terrestrial > Soil > Wetlands > Peat | place...
ACCGAAATCTGTGCCGAATTGCCGTCGACGTCCTGGACTTGAATCGACCAGTTGTACACGTCCCCGGTGGTCAGACTACCAACGGAGGGCGTGCTGCCTCCGCCGGTTGGATCTGTGCCCCAAGTGATCGACGTGGTCGAACTGGAGAAGCCGTTCGACTTGGAGTTGTTGCCCGGTATCTGCCAGATGGTGCAGTTGCCCGAGCAGCCGGTGTTTTGGGAGATGTAGAAGCTGTAGGAGAAGTTGGCGCCCAAGGTACTGGAGGAATCGGTCCAAGTGAATGTGGGCGTTGTGCTGGTGCTGCTGGTGTCGTTGGGAGCGAGGGCGGTTGGAGCATCGCTTGCGCTCACCACCGTGGCTCCGCCGTTCCAACCCGTCACGGCACCGGCCACTGTGGTGCCGGTATCCTGGGTGCCGTCGCTGTAAGTGACGGTGAAGCCGTAGGTGTCTCCCACTTTCGGCGTGCCGAATAGCGAGACGTTGTAGCCGAATTGAGGATTGCCGCATTGAGAGCAAAGGCCCATATCCAGGGCTACAGTGCCGCTGGTGTTGAGCACATTGGGGCCGGAGTTCAAGACCACGGCCACCGGCAGTTTGTCCGATTCGCTTATGTTGAAACTAAGCTGGTAGCCCGTCGAGGGCGAGCCGCAGCCTTGGCAAGAGTTGGACGAGAACTGAGTGGATACGGTTGCTATGCTGTTCGAGGTGGGCAGTGTGATGCCTGGTACCGTCTGCGTGCTGCCCGAAATAGTCAGGTTCGCCTGGACGTTGTTCCTGACATTGGTGATCGCTCCGACGCCGATTCCGCCGGTGTTGTTCTGGTCGAGGATCCCCAGGACCGCGTAGTTGGGGCCGCTTGGAACGGTGACCGTAAAGTCATTCGCGCCGTTTGAAGGGTGGGCAATCTCGGTGACATAGATGCCAGTCGGGCTGCCGCCGCTGCCGTTCGAGAACTGCAGGAGGCCCAGATACAGCGGCGCGCCCGCCTTGATGGTAATGGCGGCCGGGATGGTCACCGAGCTTGAAACCACGGTACAGGTGCCCGTGCATGCGGGCGTGGCAATAATCACGCCAGTAAAGCCGGTCGTTCCGCTGCACCCTGTCGCTGTGTAGTTGCACCAGCCCGTAGGATGGGGATTGGCAGCGTCCAGCGTGTTAAAGGAGCGAGCCTGGAAGTAGTAGGTCTGGCCACTAGTGAAGCTGTAGCCCGAGCCCGTGAGCACTGCATTGGTGAGGACCCAGACACCGTTATCGCCACTCGCCGTGAAGACGTGGCTGCCGGCGATGTTGAGGAACTGTCCGCCGCCGGTCCCGCCGCCAAGCGTGGGACTGGTGCTCCATTGCACTTCGTATTGATTGGCGTCCTCGACGCTATTGCTGTTTTGGCTCGGCTTGAACTCAATCAATACGCCTTGTGAGTTGGGAATCATGCCTTGGATGGTGGGGTTCGAGGTCGGCGTCGCAAACGTGGGATCGTGCATGGTGATGGCAGCGCCGGTCACGTTCGCGTCTGTCACCGTCACAGAAGCGCTGCCGGTCGGGTCGATTGCGTTCTGCACGCTCTGGCCAAGCGGATCCATCCATGCCTGCACTGTGTAGCTGCCCGGAGGCACGCCACGGATGGTATAGGCTCCGCCTGAAGTCAGCGTGGTTTCGCTGATGCTGGTGCCCGGTCCGCCGTTACCGCCGTTGCAGCCGCCGGTGACCGAGATGTAGGTCTGCCCGGTCTGAGGCGTCCCGCTGGCGCTGTACGTCACCGTACCAGAGACCGTGTAGCCCACCTCCGCCGAGAAGTTTTCTCCGCTCACTGAATTGTTACTCACCACCACGTTGGTCAGTGTGGCGGGATAGAACAGTGAACTCGCTCCCGTGATTGAGGGAGTAATGGTGTAGGTGCCGTTGGGCACCGTCGCGAACGAGTAGTTGCCGCTGGTGTCGGTGGTAGTGGTCTGAACAGGAGTCGTGTTGATGCTGACTGTAAATATAGGCTGTGAGCCAGGACCGCCGCCGCACTGGTTGTTCAGGGAGATTTGTCCGCTCACCTGTGATCCCGGGCTATTCACCGTGATGCTGAGGTTCGCAATGAGCGTGTTAGGCGTCGGCAGAGCAGAGTCAGTGACTTGCACGGAGAAGGTAAAGGTTCCGCTGGATGTGGGCGTGCCGGAGATCTGGCCTGTGGTTGGGCTGAGGCTGAGGCCCGCAGGAAGCGGATTGGAACTGCTCGTCAATGCAAAGGAATAAGGCGGGACACCGCCGCTGGCGGTAAGGTTTTCCGTGTAGGAGGAGTTCTCAGTGGCTGGAGGCAGTGAGCCGCTTGAGGGCGAGATGGCCAGCGGAGGAATAACAACCGTCAGGGTAAAGGTTTGCGCGGCTGCAGGGGGCACTCCGTTATTCGCCGTAAATGTAAGAGTATACGTGCCGTTCGTGCCCGCGGCTGGAGTGCCGGAGAGGAGGGCGGTGTCGGGCCCGTTAGGTACGAATGTGACACCGGTGGGCAGAGCGCCGGTTTCCGTCAAGGTTACATTTGGATAGCCAGTGGCAGTCACAGTGAACGATCCAGCCGTGCCGAGGGTAAACGTGGTGTTGTTGGCGCTGGTGATCACGGGAACTGATTCCACAAGTAATGTGAAGGACTGCGTCGCCGTACTTATAGAGTTGGTGGCTTTTATTGTAAGCGGATACTCCCCCAGGTTTCCGGTAGGCACGGTACCAGCCAGAGTGGCGGTGCCGTTTCCGTTGTCAGTGAAGGTCACGCCGCCCGGTAGCGCGCCGGTTTCCGTGATCGAAGGAGTGGGAGTACCCGTGGTGGTCACAGTGAACGTGCCAGCGGTGCCTTGGATGAAGGTGTAGGTGTTGACGCTTGTGATCACGGGACCGTTGTCCACGGTTAGCGTGAAGGGTTGCGTGATGGCGCTCACGATGTTCGTGGCTTTAACCGTGATTGGGTAACTGCCGGCTGTCCCTGATGCTGGGGTGCCAGCTAAGGTAGCGGTGCCGTTGCCGTTGTCCACGAAAGTGACGCCGTTGGGGAGGGCGCCCGTCTCTGTGAGAGCAGGGAGTGGGAAGCCCGTTGCGGTAACGGAGAAAGAACCTGCGCCGGCCACCGAGAACGTGGTGGCGTTGGCGCTAGTGATCGCGGGGGCTTGGTCCACCGTGAGCGTGAAAGTTTGCGTGGCATTGTTCACGCTGTTGGTAGCTTTGATTGTGAGCGAGTAGGCCTTGCCAGTCGCCGCCGCGGGAGTGCCGGCCAAAGTGGCGGTGCCGTTTCCGTTGTCAACAAACGTAACACCCGAGGGGAGAGCGCCCGTCTCGGATAAAGATGGAGTGGGGAAGCCGGTGGTAGTGACTGAGAAAGTCCCCGCCGTGCCCACGGTAAACGTGGTGCTAGGAGCACTGGAGATAGCTGGAGCTGAGTTCACAGTTAATGTGAAAGTTTGCGTCGCGGAGTTGACGCTATTGGTGGCTTTCAGCGTAAGTGAATAGGTGCCTAAGGTTCCCGACGCGGGGGTTCCAGCCAGCGTTGCGGTGCCGTTGCCGTTGTCGGTGAAAGTGACACCGGTTGGCAATGCGCCAGTCTCTATCAAAGCGGGAGCTGGCAAGCCCGTGGTTGTCACGGTAAAGGACCCTGCCGCGCCGAGTGCAAAAGAGGTGCTGGTGGCGCTGGTGAAGGCGGGGGCCTGGTTCACTGTGAGCGTAAAGGATTGCGTCGCATCTGCGCCGGCTCCGTTATGCGCTTTGATGGTGAGGGAGTAAGTCCCGCCCGTGGCGGCAGCCGGAGTACCAGCGAGCGTAGCGGTGCCGTTTCCGTTGTCAACGAAGGTCACACCGGTGGGCAGCGCGCCGGTTTCGGACAGGGAGGGAGTCGGGAAGCCCGTCGTTGTTACTGAGAATGTGCCTGCTGTTCCGACAGTAAATGTGGTGCTAGTGCCGCTAGTGATCGCGGGAGACTGACCGACCGTCAGAGTAAATGATTGCGTCGCACTGCTTACGCTGTTGGTGGCTTTGATCGTAATTGAATATGCTCCTGCTGTCCCTGAGGGGGTCCCGGCGAGTGTGGCGGTGCCGTTTCCGTTGTCAACAAAGGTGACACCGGTTGGCAATGCGCCCGTCTCTGAGAGAGATGGAGTTGGGAGACCCGTCGTAGTGACGGAGAACGATCCTGCCGCACCCAACGCAAACGTGGCGCTGGCGGCGCTGGTGATCGCGGGACCTTGGTCCACAGTAAGAGTGAGGGTTTGCGTAGCGGGGCTGCCGACGCCATTGGTGGCTTTGACGCTGAGAGAGTAGGTGCCACCCGTTGAGGCTGCGGGAGTACCGGCCAGGGAAGCGGTGCCATTCCCGTTGTCCTTGAAAGTAACACCGGTGGGAAGCGCGCCCGTTTCGGTAAGAGTGGGAAATGGGAATCCTGAAGTCGTCACCGAGAATGTTCCGGCCGTGCCGACGGTAAATGTGGTGATGTTGCCGCTGGTGATGGCCGGGGCTTGCTGAATGTTGAGAGTGAAATTCTGGGTTGCATTGCTGCCCATTCCATTGCTGGCAGTGAACGTAATTGGGTACGCGCCGGGAGTGGCTGCGGTGCCGCTGAGCGTACCGGTGCCGTTGCCGTTGTCCACGAAAGTGACGCCCGCGGGCAGTGCGCCTGTCTCCGCCAGAGATGCGGTGGGGGAGGCCGTCGTCGTCACAGTGAACGATCCCGCGACGCCGGCCGTAAACGCGGTGCTATTGGCGCTCGTAATCGACGGGGCCTGATTCACGGTGATGCTGAAAGCTTTGGTAGTGGATTGCGGACTGACGGTGCTGGAGTCCTTTACCTGGATAGTGAAATTTACGGTGCCCGTCGGGCCGGTGGCTGTGCCGGTGATGGCACCCGATGTGGCGTTCAAGGTCAAACCAGCGGGCAAACTGCCGACGGTCACAGAGTAATTGAGCGTGCCAGCCCCGCCAGTCACGGCGACGGTTCCGCTGTAGGACGTGCCCATAACAGCGGCCGCGAGAGATGCAGTGGTGATACTGGGAGGCGCAGTTACAACGATGCTCAACGTGATGGACTTGGTGGTATCAGAGGCGGAAGTGATGGTGACCGTGGCGCTGCCGCCGGCGCCGGTTGCAGGCGCAGTGTACGTCGCCCCGGTGGCGGTCTGATTGGAGAGAGTGCCGACGCCGGAAAGGGTCCACGTAACACCCTTGTTGAGAGGATCGTTCGATACGGAAACCGAGATATTGAAGCTTTGTCCAAGATCGAGGGCCTGGGCGCCGGAAGGCGAGGCGACGCTCACAACAATCACTTTTGATCCGCTAGTGCAGCCCGAAACAGCAAGCAGAGTGGCGAGAAGGAAACAAAGTGCAAGGTTTCGCATCGATATCCTCTTGATAAGTTGTTATAAGTGAAGGCAACACCGGTCAGGTCAGAAACCGAATGCACCTTCAAGAGAAGGGTAGAGACCAGGTACTAGTAGCTATAGAATGTTCTTGCTCTCTTCTTTTCTCTGTACTCTGGTCGGCAATAGCCCTTTAGAACAGCACAATGCTCGTTGCGCGCCCTCTCAGCAACCTTAACTATGTGCGTCACCCCGCGCTTCCCGGCGTGGAGCTGTTGATTGCGAACCCCTCGTATGACAACTGGCATATGTTCCACGAAAGGTACCTGCTTTGCGGCTGCCTCTCCGTTGCGACGTCCTGGGTGTATCGTCGCAAAACGCATGTGATCAGAGATGGCGCGACGGCGTTTATGGAGCCGGGAGAAATTCATCGCGTGGTGGCCAAGCCGAGGCCGTCAAACTTCGTTGCGCTTTTCATGGAGAGCAACACGTTCGCTGAACTTGCCAAGGAAGCAGGTGTCTCTGGTGAGCTGCATTTTCGAGTTACCGAGGTGAGGAGCAGGGAATTGCTCCGAGAGCTTACGCTACTTTCCGGATTGATGGAGGAGGAGAGTGAACCGCTTCAACTGGAGTCACGTCTGGCGGTTCTGGTGCATAAGGCGCTGCGTTATGCGGAGCGCCGGCCTCCAACCTTTTCTCCAACGGCGGCCGGCCTGAGACGGTCATTGGAACGCGCCCGGGATATCCTGGAGCAGCGTCCCCATGAATTGATCACCTTGGATGAACTGGCGCAGGCCGCAGCGCTAAGCCGGTTTCACCTGGTGCGATCGTTTGCGCGGCAATTCGGACTTCCGCCGCACGCGTACCAGTTGCACGTGAGGATCAAGCGCGCTTGCCACATGCTCCGGGATGGGCTGCAGTGCGTGGAGGTGGCGCCCTCGGTGGGCTTTGCCGATCAAAGCCATTTCACGCGGCACTTCAAAAGAATCATGGGAGTGACGCCCAGCGTGTACGCCGGTACGCATCGAGCGACCTCCTATCACTTTCTCTGAACTAATTTCTGAAAATACTGGAGCGTGAATTTCCTTTCATTTGGAAGGGATGGATGGAGCTTGCGGACATGGGGTCCCCCTCCGGCGGGCTGGACCCCTACAATTGAAGGAGTCGCGTGGTGCAAATTACTTCTTGGGGAGAGCGCGGTCTTTGAGGAGATTCTTGAGCTCAGACATGAATTCCTGGACGTCTTTGAAGTCCATGTAAACGCTGGCGAAACGGACGTAGGCAACCTTATCGAGTTTCTTGAGGCGATGCATGATCATTTCGCCGATTTCGGTGGTGGTCAGTTCCCTTTCGGTGGCTTCGTGGACTACACCCTCGATTTCATCGACGATGGCCTCGAGTTTGGGAGTGGGAACGGGACGCTTTTCGCAAGCTTTCAATAATCCCTGCAAAATTTTCTGGCGCTCGAAACGTTCGCGGCGGCCATCCTTCTTAATGACCATGTATGGGATTTCGTCGATGCGTTCGTAGGTGGTGAAGCGCCGAGAACATTTCAGGCATTCGCGACGGCGGCGGATGGTGTCGCCGGTGCGGCCTTCGCGGGAATCGATCACCTTGTCATCAATGTTGGCGCAGAAAGGACATTTCACTCGGAAGAATCTCCTGATGCATGGACAAGGATATCAGATATCAGGAACCGGAAACGTGACGGCCGGAAGATTGGCCAGCTCGATAGCCGGACTAAAGTCCGGCATCTACAAAGGCGTTGCGGGCGGCTCGGCGATTTCGGCGTCAATCTGTTCGTCTTCGTGCTGACTCATGCGGCGCAACTCGCCGAGCGACCAGCCTTCACGGAAGAGGATGGGAACACCGGCAAGGCTGCACATGGCAAACGTGACCAGGTATGTGACCATGGCTGCGGCAAACGCCGCTTCTCCGGAGACACCGAATATTTTGGTCCATGCACCGATCATGACCGCCTGAGGCCCGCCACCGATTCCCGGCAACTGGACAAGCGAACCGACCAGCGTCAGGGCCAAAATGAACATGGAATCCTGAAATCGCAGGGTTGCCAGCTTTCCTCCAAAGCCCAGAGCGATGACGTAATAAACAAGAATGACCAAGAGCCAATGCAGCGTGGAGACGGCGAGAGCATAAATGAAGTCACCCCAAGTGCGGATAGTCTTTAGTCCACGAGCAACGCCGAGGATGATGCGGGCAACGCTCGCACGCCAGCCGTGATCGGCCAACCAGATTTGCATTCTCCCTTCAATCATGGACGCCCCGTGGGTCCAGATATAAACAACGAGGACGATGAAACCGATGAGACCCAGAGTGAGTATGGTTCCGGCGGTCTTTCGCGCGCTCTCCAAAGCAGGTGAGAGTTGATCAGGGTGCAGGAACTTCTGAACTGTGACAAGGAGGAACCAACATCCCAGGACGGCTACAGAGAAACCCATATCGATCAAGCGTTCGAGGGCGTAGATACCAAAGGTGTCCGCCAAAGGGATCTTGTCTTTGCGTGAGATGAGAAGCGGACGAACTGGTTCGCCGACGCGGCCAAAGAGGAAGACAGCCGAAAAGCCTGCCAAGGTCATGCCGAAGATGTGAAGGAGGTTGGAATTACCGACGTACTTCTGGAAATTGCGCCAGCGGAGAGCCCTGAGAAAGTAGCAGACGTAGACGAGGAAAACGGCGGTTAAAAGGTAAACCGGGTCGGCACGTTTGATGGCCTGCCAGAATTCCTTGCCGCTGAACTGGCTGATCGGCAGCGAATGGCGAAAATGGTAGAGGAGGAACAGGAGCAGGAAGGCAACGAGACCCAGAGACAACCATTTCCTCGACTTAGCACCCATGAGGGTGAAGAGTACTGGTGGGGGGAGGGTGGCGTCAAGGGCGCATAACCAATTGAATTGCCAAGTCTTGTCAGGTGGGGCCGGAGTGGGTAAGATGCCCTCATCCGGTAGACTTTACCCGCTGTTAACAGGGAACATTTGCAGGGCAATTTACGTTCCATACTATGGCAGGCCGAGTGAAGTACCCTGCAGTAGTCGTGATTGCAGGAATCGGGAAAATGGGGCAAAGGGAAGCTTGGAGCAGGATGCCCAACTGGTCCAGCAATGCCTCCAGGGCGATGGCTCGGCCTGGGAGGAACTTGTGCGTCGGCACACGCGGCGAATCTACAACATCTGCTATCGATTTGTAGGGAACCGCACGGAAGCGGAAGATTTGACGCAGGATGTGTTCTTCCGCGTGTATAAGACATTGGTGAGTTACCGCTCGGCGCACGGAGGATTTGCGACGTGGATGACCAGCGTGACGCGCAATTTGCTGATTGATCATTACCGGCGTACGAAGCGGGACCGGATCACGGATTCGCTGGACGATAAGATGCCGGTGGTGGAGAACAAAGCGACGTCGGCGCGGAGGCCGGACGAGTTGGCGTTATTAGGAGAGTTGAGCGGGCAGGTGCAGAATGCGCTGACGCGGCTTTCGCCGGAATTGCGGGAAGCAGTGATCTTGCGCGACCTGCAGCAACTGGAGTATGCGGAGATTCAGAATGTGCTGGCGGTGCCGGAAGGAACGGTGAAGTCGCGGATCAACCGCGGAAGAATTGAACTGGCAAGGATTTTGCAGCAGATGGGAGTAGGGCCGGCATGAGGAAGGGCGTAACAGTGAAATTGGCAGCGGGAGTAACGGCGGGGACGACTCTGCCGCAGGGGGTCAAGCGATGACCTGGACATGTGAACAGATTGAAGCACGTCTGAGCGATTACATTGAGGGCCTGCTGGAAGGCCCGGAGCGCGCGGAGTTTGAGGCGCACGCGGCGAGCTGCGCGGAGTGCGCGCCACTGTTGGCGAGCGTGCGTGAACTCGTCGGCGGATTGCATGCGATGGAAGAAGTGGAAGTGCCGCCGCAGCTGGTGCATATGATTCTGGACAAGACCCTGGGGCCGCGAGAAACGGTTTCGTTTTGGCAAACCTTGCGGAATTTTCTGCGGGGAATGGGTTCACCGAAATTTGCGTATGGCGTGGCGAGTGTGTTTGCGACGTGCTTTGTGCTGGTGTACGCGTCGGGATTTTCGTTCCGCAAGCCGAAGCTGGCGGACCTGCATCCCGCAACGGTGTATCAAGGTGTGGACCGGGGATTTCATATGGGGCGCGCAAAGGTCGTGAAGTATGTGAGCGATCTGCGCGTGGTGTACGAGATACAGTCGCGGTTGCGGGAAGAGCAGAACAACCTGCAAGTGACGCCGCAAGAGTCGCTGCCGAAGTCGAACCCGGAGAAAGAGCCGGGGCAGACGGACGATCAGAAGCCGGCGCAACCACGGCAGCAGAATCGCGCGAATGAACTGGCCCGCCAGATGGAAATGGTGGCGGCAGAATGTCCCCTGCTGCTCGAGAGGAGCTTTCGATGAAATGTGCCGTGCATCCAGACGTGGATGTTTCGGGCTATTGCCGGAACTGCGGCAAGCCGATGTGCGCGGCGTGCGTGCGTCCGGTACATGATGTGCTGTATTGCGAGGAGTGCCTGGCGCATGTGATGGGCGTACCGAGCCCACAAGCTGCGAATCCGAGCGCAACGCCGGGAACGGTTGATGTTCCAGGAGCACCTGGACCGGGTCCCGTTACCGGGAAACCTGGAGCAGCGAGTCCCGTGCTTGCGTTCATACTCGGTTTTATTCCCGGACTGGGCGCAATTTACAACGGCGAATACAACAAGGCGATTATTCACATCGTGATCTTCGGCGGAATCATTCTGGGGATCACGGGCGCGTTTGGTGAAGGGCTGGTGGGCTTCTGGGTGTTCGGGTTGGTGGCGTTCATATTTTATATGGCCATCGACGCGCTGCGGTCAGCCAAGTCCCGGCAAACTGGAGAACCCCTGAAGGATCCGATCGAATTGTGGAGTGCCAAGCAACCACTGGGTCCGATCATCCTGATCGGCGTGGGAATTCTGATACTGCTGAACAATTTTGGAATTTTTGAGCGTTTTCGCATTGGCGAGTTCTTCTGGCCAGCGGTGTTGATTATCGTGGGCTTTCTGATGCTGAGGAATCGCATGGGCGGCCAGAAGTAAGCGGAAGGATGGGAGAGGAGCGGAACGATGGGAAATGAAGTGCGGTGCAAATGCCAAAGCTGCACCATCCGCAGCCTGACAGGCCCAGTGGTGGTGATTACGCTGGGTGTGCTCTTCCTGCTGCACCAATTGCACGGAGGCCATTTTGACTTTGAAAATACGTGGCCGGTGATCCTGGTGGTGATCGGGTTGTTGAAATTGGCGTCGGCGTTCGCGCCGAAAGATGGCCACATTGAAACGCAAGCGAATCCAGCGATGCCGGGAGTACCGCCATCGCCGCCGGCAGGCACGCCGCCACCGGTGTCTCCTTCGGAGGGGCAATAGTCATTTATGGCACGCACCCAGACGCGTAGCAGCGGCTTATTTTCGGGGCTGGTACTGATTTCCGCGGGAGTGATTCTGCTGCTGCACACCTTCGGACACCTGGAACTGGGGCATTTCTTTGGACACTGGTGGCCGCTGATCATTATTTTCTGGGGAGTAGTGAAGCTGTACGAGCGCACTGTTGGGCCGCGAATGGGCGGCACGGTGGGCGGCGTGGGAATCACCGCGGGTGAGGTGTTGCTGGTGGTGGGAATGCTGGTGCTGCTGGGGATCGTGGCGAGCGTGGAGTACGGAAAGCAGAAAATTGGCGAAGGGATTATGGGCGATGTCGGGGATAACTTCAGCTACGACATCGAGGTTGCGCCAAAGACGATCCCCG
>Ga0181532_10005227_pt1 | contig 11100 bp, 8 predicted proteins | sample PEATcosm2014_Bin_33_FD_119768 | JGI IMG/M metagenome (GOLD analysis project Ga0181532, IMG submission 119768) | Peatland microbial communities from MTU Mesocosm Facility, Houghton, MI, USA - PEATcosm2014_Bin11_30_metaG | ecosystem: Environmental > Terrestrial > Soil > Wetlands > Peat | place...
GCTGATCCTGTCGAGGAGCCTTTTTAGGCTCCTTCGGCTTTCCCTTTATCTCTGATTCCTTCTTGGGAGGGGTCCGCAGCATCTGCGATAGCACCGTGTCGAATTGGCCTTTATCTGTTCGCATTATCTTCGACCTACTTTTCCACAGACTCGCACAGGCACAGGAACCTAGAACGTCAATAGCTACTAAGCAATAGGTTGTGGAAAAACTTCTATCACTGTGCCAAATAGAGTGCTGAAATCTCTTGCGTTACACAGGCCCCCGGGAGTATGCTGCACCAAAGAATGAAGGCCCCAAAACCCTGTCGAAAAGGTTCTCGGGCCTTCACTCTCACACGGCTTGTGGCGGTGTGGGACTTGTAACTTGGGTTCCTGGCAGTTCCCACCTTACATAACTTCCCGTTTCCAAGTCAAGAAGATTTGTGTGCCTTCGGTCTGTTACTAGACTGGTACAGGCGTGAGGCCATCATGAAGATACAAGCGTAGCTCGCTGTCATCCCTGCTTTACCTTGCCGTGACGGTGAGCGATAACACGAAGGCCCACGTCAGTCGATTCATTGCGTGAGACGCTGACGCGGGCCGTGGTGAGTGTGTTGGGCCGTACGTACCCCCGGTCTTGGCTTGCGACAAGGCCGGTTTTCCTGCGGAAGGTGCGGAGCTGGTGCTCCTAGTGGAGTTATAACCCACGAAAATCCCTCACCGGACCGGGGTTCGATTCCTCCACCTTCCGTCCAAGAAACTTATTAGTATCGCGCACCGCTGCCCCCAAGGAGGGGCGTAATGCTTATGTCGATAACGCTACACAATGGCGAAACTTTGAAGGATGCTGCCTACATTCTTGAGGAGCATATCTTCATCAACTGCAAACTCACCAACTGCCGCCTCATATACTCAGGCGGTCATTTCGAATGGGCCAATACACAGTTTGAGAACTGCTTGTGGGGATTTCGTGGTCCCGCAGAGAAAACCATGCAGTTCCTGGTAGGGGCTGGAATCCTGAAACCTGGACAAGCTCCGCCGCAGATGATGCAGGGGACAACCGGCGGCCCCGTGAACTAAACTGTAGCACTTTGGCGCGGTGCTTTTCTTTCACCGTACACTCCTCATCGTGCACTTATGGTGCACATTGACTGCCACGGTATGGTAAACGTTTTCAGTAATTTTACCCTACCGTGGCGTATTTATGTGCAAATTCTTGCACTGTTCGTTGGTAACAAATTGCATTGTTCTAGTCTGTTAGACGCATCACCAATCGATGTGACAACCTTGCCAAGTAAAACTATGGTGCTATTTCACGTCTTTTGTGTCAAGTGAATAATCCTGGAGAAACGCAACAATAAGCCGTAAGGTGCTGATTTTGAGATGAATAAAAAGTGCCAAAACATGAGACAAAACCAGTCCCAATGTGCTATATTGTAATTAGAATTGAAATTGAGGAACGGTGTTCTAGCGGGATCGTTCCAGAAACCCAGCCAAGCGCTGGGTTTTGTCGTTTGCGGCTATGGTCAGCACCAGGAGCCGCAACCGGCACAGCTTCCCACGCCGTTCTAACTGACAACTAGCCACTGACCACTGGCAACCGGTTTCCTCACCCCGAGGTGCGTCGCTGCACTGTCCGATTAACCGTTTGGTTCGGCTTGCATCCCGGCGCGCCTCAGGGTCGGAGGAGCAAATCGAACCCTAGCCCCACTAATTACCAGCCACTGACCACTAGCCACTGATTACAACAAGGAACAACATCATGCCATTCATCAAGAATTCTGCTGCCCTCAGCAAAAAGCAGGCGCTGATGCCTGGGCCTGATAGCCCCGCCTACAAGAAACTCCTGGCTGCGCAGAAGGGCGCGGCCACCAAGACTGCCTCCGGCCACGCCGCCAAAACCTCTGCCTCCCAGCCGGGCGAGAAGCGTCACAAGTTCTCCTCCGCATTTTCTTCCCTCAAGTCGCGGCAAAGGATTGTGGAGCGCGTCAAGCGTGCCATCTGGGCCAAGGTGCTGGAGATCAACGACGCCATCATCGCCCTGGCGCTCCTAGGCAACTACAACGCCGCCAAAGCCCTGTTCGACTTCGCGGGCGTCTACTCGCTGCCCACCAGCGACGACGACAACACCTCCGCCGCATCAGTCGCCGCGCCTGCATCGAATCCGGCCGCCGATACAGCTCCGCCGAATCCAATCGAGTCTTTCTTCCGCAGCATCGGCGTCGCGCCACCCTGTGACGAGCCCGACCCCGACATGGCGCTCTCGAGTCTGTAAAATGACTTCTGGCTGGTTTTGAAGGGGCGCAGCTTTAGCTGCGCCGTCACAAGTCCCTTAAGTTTGTCATCCCGAGGAGGCCTTTAAGGCCGACGAGGGATCTGCTTTCGTCGTACGCCAACCTTTCGCACGCCTTTGGCGAAAGATTGGGAGTGCGGCTGTCGTCAAATTCCAGGAGCTACCATCGCATGGACATGACGTGGGTGACCGACCGGATCGCAGTTGGCGGCGGCATCTGGAACGATGACAAAATGATCGAGGTGGTCCGCGCCGGCGTCACCCATATCATCGACATGCAGATCGAGTTCGACGACACTCGCCTGGCCGAACCCTACGGCGTCAAGGTGCTGTGGAATCCGACCGACGACGACTTTCAGCCTAAGCCGCCGGCGCTCTTCCAGCGCGGCGTGGATTTCGCTCTCGCCGCCCTGGACGATCCTGAATCCCGCCTCTTCATTCACTGCGCCGCCGGCGTTCATCGCGCCCCCATGATGGCGCTGGCGGTGCTTCGCGCTCGGGGTTTTTCCCAGGAAGGCGCCCTGCAGCTTATCCAGTTCCGTCGCCACGTCGTCGATTTTGCCGATGTCTACGTCGACAGCGTCGAGGACTTCATGCGCACCTATTCCGCCGCCGAACAGCCCCGCAGTTAAGCGGTCGTAAACAGTCGTAGAGCATTACGTTGTCATCCCGGGCGGAGAATTAGCACTATTACATAAACTGTCATCCTGAGCGTAGCGTCCGCGCTGTTTGCGGACGCGGAGTCGAAGGACCCCTATACTGGAAGGATCGCGTGCACGTTTCCGTCATCCCGAGCGGACTTGTCCGCATTTCGAAATTGTCATCACGAGTAAGCTTTCAAGCTGGCGAGGGATCTGCTTTCCGGCTTTCGCAGCAAGAGGGGGACGGCCTTCGGGCCGTCCGCACATGCGCAAAATCAGCGTGGCTTTAGCCGCTGAGGGATTTCGCCGTGCCCTGAATCAGAACTTACGGCCAGCACTCCATGTCGCAACCTTTAATACCCACAGAGTGGGACACACTTACGAGCCGGTTTCTCCGGCAACAGAGAGGCATTCGCCATGCCGAACACTCACCGCCTTGCAGGGCGGTTTTTTTCTGTCCTGATCTCGATCGCCTTCGCCGTCCTGCTTCCGCGGGCCGTCTTCGCCTTCAGCCCCGGCCTTACCCTGTGCCAGATTTCGGATACCGTCTATCGCGCCGACGGCTCTTCCGCGCAAGGTGACGTCGTCATTCTCTGGTCGGCCTTCACCACGGCCGCCGGACAGCCGGTCGCGGCCGGCAATCTCACCGTCACCCTGGGCTCAGGCGGGCTGTTCAACGCCAGTCTCGCGCCCAACAGCGGCGCAACGCCCGCCGGCACCTATTACAGAGTGACTTACAAACTTGACGACGGATCTACCGCCTCCGAGTATTGGACGGTCCCGAATCTCACCACCACTACCATCGGCGCCATTCGCAGCACCCTGGTTCCTGCGAATCAGGCGGCGCAATTTCTCACTCGCGAGTATGCCGACTCCCACTACATGGACCTCACCGACGCGCAGACTGTCGCCGGGGTGAAGACCTTCAGCAGCTCTCCGTCGGTTCCCACGCCGCAGAATCCCAGCGACGCAGCCAACAAGGCCTATGTGGACGCCAGCGGCGGAGGTAGCGGAAATTTCTCCTCACCTCCGCCCATCGGCAATGTCACGCCCAACACCGGCAACTTCACCGCTCTCACGGTGCAGACCACCAACGGCATTCCCAATCCCGCCAACTATCCGCAATCCGATCCCTGCGCTCAGATTAATGCCGCCATCGGCTCGCTGCCCGCCGCAGGAGGAACCGTTGACGCGCGCGGCTTCAGTCCGGGACAGACCTGCAATGCCACCATCTCCATCAACAAGCCGGTCGTCCTGCTCTTCGGCGCCGGCAACTGGACCTTCAACGGTAATCCCGGCATCAATGTCAGCGCGCCTAATGTCGCTATCGACTGTCCCGCGGCCACATTCCTCCAGACTTCCCCCACCACGTTGCTGTCCGGCGCCGCGGCTCCGCTCATCGCCAACTTCGCCGATGCCGAAGTCAACAACGGCAACTACCACACCGCCGACGGCACCCAGGTTCTGAACTGCGCCCTGGACGGCAACAGCATCGGCACCTTTGGCATCTTCGCTCCCGCGGTCTATTCCATAAAGATCCACGGTGTCCACGCTCGCGCCTTCACCGGCGCCAACATTCTCACCATTGCCGCTCAGGGTGACATGTACAACACCGTCTCCGATACCAGCGGTGGCGATGGCGTGGTCTGGGGTGGTGACGGCCACATCTCCGGCATGTCGCAGGCCAATGGCAATTCCGGCGACGGCTGGCACATCGTCTCCGGCGGCAACGTTCTCGATGGTCCCACAGGGTACATGAACAAGCTCTACGGCATGCACCTCGACGCCAACGAGGGCGGCGACTGGGTCGCCAGTCACACCTATCTCGAGCCCAAGATGATCCTGCCTGCCTCCAACAATCCCGGGGCTTACGCTTTCTATACCCAGCAAGTCGGAGCCAGCGCCGCCACGCGGCCTTCCCAGTTCTGCCAGAGTGTGGGTTGTGTCACCCGTGACGGCGGCGTGATGTGGATCAACGTAGGCAACGCGAATCTCTACGGTTTGGGGGCGGTCGAGTTCTACGTCATTTCTGTCAATGTCAACTTCCCCAACATCTCGGAGTCGAATCGCGGCAACAATCCCGGCGATTGGGACGACATCTTCATCGAGGGTACTCCCACAATGTGGGCTACGAACGTCTCACTGATCGGCGCTAAGCCCCACGAGTCATCCATCCCCAGCTATCCCAATCACGGCGTCCACTTGAAGTACGTCAAGAACAGCTCGGTTAAGGATGTCCAGTGGTTCGGCGGAGCCTGGAATTCTCCTGTGCAGCCTCAACCCGATCTTGGCGGCATGATGGTGGAAGACTCTTACATGGTCGAGATCGACGACCTCAATTGCACTCAGTCGTATGGGCCGTGTCTCTCGTTCGTCGGCGCTGCCGACGTGGTCGCCTCCAAAATAGTCTCCGGCAATGGGGGAATGTCGACCAGTCCCGCCTCGCACATTGTTCAGCTTGACAGCGGTTCCCGCATCATTCTGCTCGACGGCGTTGAGGCCGACGATAACCGCACTCCACCCTATCAGTACGGCATCGTCAACAGCGGCTCCCACATTGTGGTAAAGAACGAAAAGTACGGTTCTGTCGCCGCGGGCGACACCGGCGTCTCCAACTACGAGGCGTTCGGCACAATCGACGGCCTCTTCTACGGCGTTCCTGCCTCAGCCGGCTTTGAGTGGAGCGTCGGCGGCAATGCGGTCGTCGGCATCAACAATCTTGGCCTTCAGCTGTTCTCGCCCACCACAGCGGCCAACAACGTAACCTTGTCGGCTGCCTCTGCTACTTTCAGCGCATTTCAAATGACGTTGCCTACGACTCCGGGCTCGGCCGGCCAATGTCTCGTATCGTCGGGTGGCGGTTCGGCGCCCATGACCTGGAACACCTGCAGCAACGTCTCGCTTAGCTCGCCTCCGCCCATCGGCAATGTCACGCCTAACACCGTCAGCGCCACCGCGCTGACCTATCAGAACATTCCCGGCGTCGACTTCCTCGTCAGCCACTACTCCAGCATTCAAGCCGCCATCAACGCGGCCTACAACAATGGCAGCGTGCTCGGCGCAGTCGTCGACGATCGCACCGCGCCCTACATCGGACCCGGCTTCAATATTCCCGACTCGGTCATTGTCAGACTCGCGCCTACTACGTACACCATCAACGCGACTGTCACTTTCAACAATGGCAACAACAATGTGACTGCGGGCATCATCGTGCAGCCGGGCGCGCGTCTGCTGGGCGCAAGCACCTCAACCAATCACGGGACCATCCTTCAGCCCGCCAACGGTCTGAACGCCGATCTCATCGCCACTTCCACCGTCGGCACCGGCGCGACCAATCCGCAGTGGTGGCATTGGGGCGAGATCGGATTCCTGCGCCTCGTCGGCAACGGCGCGAATCAAACCGCCGGCGATTGCCTCAAAGTCGAGAACATGGGCGAAGTCGCCAGCGTTCACGATGTCGAACTCTCCGCCTGCTACAACCACAATTTCGAGAACATCGGCTACGCTGCCACACCGTCAGACATCATGAATATCACCAGTAATCTCGCGGTGCATGGTTCCGGCGTTGCCTTCACCAACCTGTCCGGCATCGCCGTCCTCAACGGCATCAGCGGCGATTGCAATCACACATCGCTCATCGCCGCTAATTTCGATTCGGCTGGCACACTAACCATCCACGGTCTCAAGGCCGAAGCCGAAAGCACCATCTGCAATCCCCCGGCGCAGGATCCTGTCATCCTCGCCACCACTACCAGCAACACCGTTCTAGCCTCCATTAAAGTTGACGGCGGTTATGCCTTCGGCACCACCCAGCAGAATTTCGTCGAAAGCACTGGCCCCGGCTCCATCCAGTATGAGCAGGAAAACTTTTACCTCAACGGTTATGTCAATATCCTGAACGACACCGTCCGCGGCCAGGTCATCGCCAACGTCGCCACTGCGCTCAAGCAGCCTGTCTTCTACCTGAGCAATGGCATTGTCTTCGGCAACCAGGCTTTCACATTCCAGCCCAACACCTTCATGCAGGCGAGTCCCAACGGCACGCCTACCGAGATGTTCGGCGCCGGCAGCGACAGTTCCACCGACATCGCGGCCATCGGCAACGGCGACAACGCTAACTATTACGACGGCGGCCTGAAGTTCGGCACCTTCAATCGCACGCAATTCGGGCAGACGCCGGAGTATCAGGCGCGTATGGGATGGCGCTGGACCAATCCCGGCTATGACACGACGACCTGGACGTTCATTCCCGTCTGGGCGACGGGCGACACCAGCGTGCGCTGGATTGGCGATCCCAACGTCCGCTGGCCCGAGGTCTACGCCGCCGATGTTAACTCGACCACCGCGACCGTCGGCACCTTGAACGTCACTACATGCAACGGCTGCGGCTCCGGCGCGAACGGCGCGGCGGGCGGCGATCTCAGCGGCAGCTATCCCAATCCCACCGTCGCCAAGATCAACGGCAATACGCCGGCAACCGTTGCAACCTCCGGCAGTTATAACGACCTGAGCAACAAGCCAACCATTCCGACCGCTTCGAATTGGCCCAACGCAGGCGCATGTCCCTCCGGTCAATACGAAGTCGCGAGCACCAACGGCGTCGCGCCTACCTGCGGCCAGGTGCAGTATTCGCAACTCGGCGGCACCGTCCCGGCCATGCATGTAGTCTCGGGAACAATTCAAGGCCCCACGTCGGCTATCACCGGTACTGGCTCAACCGCTGCGCTCTACAGTGTGAGCTTGCCTGCCGGAACTTTTTCGGTAGGAACGGGAATCAAGTGCTTCGCTCGCGCCCGCCACACCACGGGAAGCGCGACCGTAACCGTCGGTTGGAAGTTAGGTAGCACCGCCTACACTTATCCGACCACCTACACAACCGGCAACAATGGCGGCGACGCCTCCATCGAGATCTTCACCTTCTCATCGCTGACTGCTGAAACCGTGAACGTCCCCTGGGCCGCATTTGGCGGCACAACCATCGCGCCCTACACCGGCCTCGCATGGACCGAGAACCTCGCCAGCGCCGACACCCTCTCCTTCACCTTCAACGTCGCCAGCACCGACAAGATGACCGGCGACAGCTTCTACTGCCAGACCATCCAGTAGGCTGGGCCAGGATTCTTTAACGGTGCTATTCCGAGGAATCTCTATTCCCGCGAGACTCTTATTGCCCCGTTCCAGTTTTGACCGGCGTCGAGCCTTTCGTAGACCCCCACAATGTGGGACAGCGTAACTCACCACCTGATCACTAGCCACAAGTCACTGATTTCCGACTCCCATGCCCACAAAACGCACAACCAATTCGAAACCGCAACCTGCGGTCCCACCCGACACGTCGGGGCTGCCCGAACTGTCAGACGAACTGACCGCCGATGTACTCAAGGCGTGCAGCAACCACCTCGACGAGAAGCCCTCGCCGAACTATGTCATCGGCAAGTACAAGACCTCGCCTGCGGCCACCACCTGGCGCGAGTACCTGATGTGGGCCATGCTGAAAATTCGCGACAAGCACGGCCATCTCCGCCAGTTCATACTCAACCGCGCACAGCAGGATCTGGAGCGCCGTAGCACGAATCGCAACATCGTGCTAAAAGCGCGTCAGCTTGGCGTCACTACCTATGTCGCCGCGCGCTTCTTTATCAGCCGCATCACTCGCGAGGGCACGCTCAGCGTTCAGGTCGCGCACGACCAGCGTTCCGCCGAGGAAATCTTCCGCATCGTGCACCGGCTCCTGGACAATCTGCCGGAGCCGTTGCGCCGGGGCGCGCTGGTCACCTCGCGCGCCAATGTCCGCCAGATCGTTTTTCCCGTATTCGATAGCGAATACCGCGTGGAAACCGCGGCGGACGACACCGTGCAACCCGCCTGGCTGGGCGAATACAAAGTTCTCAGCGATCTGCTGCCGGTCGAAGATGTACTTCCCGGCAATGCCGTTCAGGTGTCGGCGCCGTTGCGCGGAGCCGCCTTCACCGCCATCGTCCGCGATGTCGATCTGCAAGCCATCTCGCTCGCCGACGATCGCTCGCAATACGACATAAAATTCGCCACCGATGCTGATGAGCCCATCGCGTTCAAACTCGAAGCCATCACCTTGGCCGCGCCCCTTGCCACCATCTACGACACGGGCACGCCTTCGTCTTCGCTCTACATCGATTCTCTTACGGCAGCCCAGGTGACCAACGTCATCGCGACCGAGATCACCTTCGACGCCGGCGTCGCGCCTCCGTCCGGCGGCGGCATCGAAGCGCGCCGTTCTGATGGCGGCTGGGGTGCCAGCGACAGCGGCAATCTCGCCGGACGCTTCACCACCCAAACCTTCACTCTGCCGCGTCTCGAACGCGTGCAGAATTACTATCTGCGGCAATATGACGGATCATCGCCCGCCAAATACTCGCGTTATTCCATCTTGCTGCACGTGGACTACCCATTATGAGTACATGTCCCAGTATCGTCACGCTAACTGACTTCGAACAGAAAGTTCTCTCCGACCTCGCCGAACTCAAGGCCAACATGCGTTGGGTCATCGGCAACGGCAACCACGGCAAGATCCAGGAAATCGAGGAGCGCGTCGATCGCCACGAAGCCTACCTTCAGCGCTTCACCGGCGTCGCAACCGCACTCGCCAGCATTCTCACCTTCTTCCACTTCGCCATCGACTACTTGCTCTACCGGCGCTGAGCATAAGCGTGTCTCGGTGTCTCTGTGGTCCAATCGGCGCAACTCCCGGCTCGCCCACTGCGTCAAATTATCAGATATCCTTAGTTATCGCCCATGCGACGGTCCATCGGTTTCGCGATTTTGGTGCTCGCCCTGTGTCTGCCAGTTCTGGCGCAGGATCCGGCCATTGCTCCGCTGCGCCCGCTTCCGACCACGCCCGCACAGCAGCAGGACAACGCTGCCAGCGCCAATCAGGACACCAGTGCCACCAGCGGCGATCAGATCACCAAGCCGGCCGGCGCCAAGGGCTCTACTCTGATTGGCTGTCTGGCGGGCCCTGACAAGGATGGCAAGTTCACGCTCCGCAACATGGCTCATCGCTTTGGAGTGCAGGTCGTTGGCCCCAACGATCTCAAGAACGATTCCGGCAGCAAGGTGAAGTTGACCGGCCAGTGGCAGCCGCTGCCGCAGTCACAAGAACCGGTCGCTTCGCCGCAACCGGAGAACAAGAAGACGGTCGAGACGCATCGCTTCCAGGCCACCGACGTAGAGGTGCTGGCGCAGAAGTGCACGCCGCCGACCGAGACCACTCCTGTCAGCAAGAACAAGCCGCAGAAGACCACAACCTATAACGCCCCCAGCTCCGACGATTCGAAATAGAAATCTGTTCCTTCGAATTGCTTCGTCATCTGAGTGAAAATCGGTGTGTCATCCTGAGCGCAGGTTCGCGCCCGCCCGCCTTTGCGCGAACCGGAGTCGAAGGACCCCTACTGTGTCATGAACCTGCCTTTCTGTCGCCACGCCTCAGAACCCCTTCTTCGAATCCACCAGGATCGTCACCGGCCCGCTATTGACCAGCTCCACGTCCATCATCTCCTGAAACCGCCCCGTCTCGCAGTGCAATCCCGCCTTCCGCACCTGTCCAACAAAATACTCATACAACTCCCGCGCCCGCTCTGGACGCGCCGCCTCGTCGAATGATGGCCGTTTCCCCCGCCGAACATCGCCAAACAGCGTGAATTGCGATACCGCCAGCACTGCCCCTCCCACATCCATCACGCTCAGATTCATCTTCCCCCCGTCATCTTCAAAAACCCTTAGCCCCACAATTTTTCCCGCCAGATAATCGGCATCGGCCTCGCTGTCTTCGCGCGCCACTCCCAGCAAGACCAGAAGCCCTTGCCCGATCCGACCGGTCAATTCATTCCCCACCTTTACCGAAGCCCGGGTCACGCGTTGCACCACCGCTCGCATGTCAGGGTTGTATCACAATGGCCGCTCCTCGCTTTTCGCCTTTCGATTCGCTCGTCTTGGACGGGGACCTTACTGCGATGGGGAAAAGCCGTGACACAAACAGCCGAAGGGCGAAAGGCCAAGCCAAAAGCGAACAGCGAAGAGCGAAAAGCGGCTTTCCCGCGTTGACCATTGCAAAGCCCAGCGTTTAGGATGAATCGGGACTCATATCGCTGAGCGCTCTTCAGTCTCTCTCTACGCATCTGCTTTTTGGGAGGGCTCTCAGGCATTCTTTAC
>Ga0181532_10005229_pt1 | contig 11095 bp, 8 predicted proteins | sample PEATcosm2014_Bin_33_FD_119768 | JGI IMG/M metagenome (GOLD analysis project Ga0181532, IMG submission 119768) | Peatland microbial communities from MTU Mesocosm Facility, Houghton, MI, USA - PEATcosm2014_Bin11_30_metaG | ecosystem: Environmental > Terrestrial > Soil > Wetlands > Peat | place...
GAACCGGCCGTCGCCGGTCACCCGGCGTATGACCTCTTCACGGCGCTCGCTGCGCCGGTTGGGCGCCAACATCGGGTACAGCACGACCGTACCGTCGAGATGGAAGCTCACCCAGTTGTTCGGGAAGAGAGCGTCCGGCTTCGGCGGCGCATCGGAGTCATCCGCCACGATGACGTCCACTCCCGCGCGCAGCAGGCTCTGCGCCAAGGCGTCGAACTCGTGTAGGGCGCGGCCCTGCAAATCGAGCGCCGCGGTGTGGTGCGGACCGGCTTGCGGGCTGTGCTGGAAGGCGTTGCTGGGTGCGGTCTCAAGGTTGAATGCAAAGCGCGCCGGCCGCACCATGAGCACGGATGCCGCGCTCTGCGGTTCCTTCAGTGGTGTCGCGCTATCCCGCATGACGGGAAACTATAACAGGCGCCCCACCCGGCCAGCGCCCCGGTGCATTACCCGTTGACGGCGCATTCCGGTATCACCAAGTTAAGCCGGGTAGATGCATAATACCGCGGCAAGAGCCGGTCGGCTCGAGCCGGCCGAAGTCGGTGCCGCTCCGGCCGGCAAATCAAGATATTCGGCCTTTGGGCCAGGTTGGGGTAACTGCTTGCCGGTTTCGATGACCAATTCGTTCTTAGCGCTGGCCTTGCTCGCTGCGGCAGGTCCCGTGGCGCCGCCCGGACCCTCTGCGCGAACCGACAGTCCGCCCGCGGACAAGCCGGCGGCGGGCTACGCATTTACGTTCGATACGCTGCTGGCCGAGGCGAAGCGTAGGGCGGCCGCCCCTTACGCCCCGCAGCGCAGCACTCTGCCTGCAGGCCTGGACAAGCTGAGTCCGGAGCAGTATCGGAGTATCCACTTCAACGCGGATGCCGCGATCTGGCGCACCGAACAGTTGCCGTTCCGGCTCGAGTTGTTGCGCGCGGGGAACAATCTACAAGCGGCGGTGACTGTTTCGACGGTTGAGGATGGATTGGCGCAGGATCTCGTCGCCACGCCAGCCATGTTCGAGATGAGTCCCACCCTACCGCAGCTCGGCAAGGTATCGTTGCCGCTGTCGGGTTTTCGCCTGCGCGCACAGATCAACTCGAAGAAAGCCTGGGACGAATTCCTGGTATTTCAGGGGGCGAGCTACTTCCGCGCGGTGGCTCAGAACCTCTCCTATGGTCTTTCGGCACGCGGCCTGGCGATCAATACCGCCGAACCGTCCGGCGAGGAATTTCCGGCATTCACGCATTTTTGGATCGAGCGCCCCGGCCCCCGCGCGCGCTCGATCGTCATCTATGCTCTGCTCGAAAGCGCTTCCACCACCGGCGCCTACCGCTTCACCGTCCAGCCCGGCATGGAGACGGTCATGGACGTACAGCTCACGCTGTTCCCGCGCACCGACATGCATGTGGTGGGCATCGCCCCGCTCACGTCCATGTTCTTGTTCGACGAGACCAACCGCGGCCGTCTCGACGATTATCGGCCCGAGGTCCACGACTCCGACGGTTTGCAGATCACCTCGAAAACCGGCGAGCATATTTTTCGACAGCTGGCGAATCCCAGCATTCTCCAGGTTTCGACATTCACCACACAGGCCCCGCAAGGCTTCGGGCTGGTGCAGCGCTCGCGTGAGCAGAGCGATTTTCAGGATTTGGAAAATTTGTACGAACGGCGGCCCAGCGCATGGATCGAGCCCATTGGCGACTGGGGCGCGGGTGCGCTGGAGCTGGTGGAGATTCCGTCAGGGCGCGAAAGCAACGACAATATCGTCGCCTTCTGGCGCCCGGCGCAAGCCTTGAGTCCGGGACATCCCGCGCAATTCGCGTATCGCCTCACCTGGCTGGCGGAGCCGGAGCTGCCCAAGGGCTTGGGCAAAGTCGTGGCAACCCGCTCGGGCGCCAGCCTCGACGGCAAACGGCGCGTGTTCATCCTGGATTTCATCGGCGCCGGCGAAAAAACCGACGGTCTGCGGCTCGATCTGGGAGCGTCCAGAGGCAAGGTGGTCAACACCGGGCTGATGTCGAACAGCGCCTTGCACGGAATGCGTGCCAGCTTTGAGATCGACCCGAACGATGCCGACTTGATCGAGCTACGCTTGCGGGTCATGCGGGGCGATAATCCGCTGACCGAGACCTGGCTTTACCGGTGGACCGCCCCTTGAGTACCGCAGTCGCATTCGACCATCCTGGAACCCCCGGCGCAATGCCGCCGGAGTCGCCGCTGGGCATGCTGCCTCAAGACCTGCGCTTCGAGCCCCCGGGCCGCGCGCGCGGCCATCCAACGGCCGCCGTGCTGTTCGCATGCTTCATCCTGCTCACCGTAAGCTGCGGGGTCACGATCTACGGCATCTACCAGATGCTGCAAGTCGTGCGGTTCGCCAGCATGACCCTGCTGCAGGGGCTCATGATTTTCTTTTTCGCCGTGTCGCTGGCCTGGATCGCCTTCGCGGCCGGCTCGGTCATCGCCGGCGCATCGAAGCGGCGCGACCCCAAGCCGGACCCGTCGGCGGCGGCCGACGGCACGCTGACTGCGCTCGTCATGCCGATTTACAATGAGGATCCGGTACGCACCACCGCGGCGCTGCAGGCCATGGCCGAGGCGCTCGAGGCGATCGGGGCGAACCGGGCTTTCGAGATCGTGGTGCTGTCGGATTCGACGAACGCCGACGCATGGATTCGCGAGACCGCGGCGATCGACGCCTTGCGCAGGTCGCTCTCCCAGATCATGCCGGTCTGGTACCGGAGGCGCTGGCGCAACATTGCACGCAAGTCCGGAAACCTTCAGGACTTCGTCACGCGCTGGGGCGGCCGCTACGACCATATGATCGTGCTCGACGCGGACAGCCTGATCGAAGGCTCGACGCTCCTGCTGCTCGTGCGGACGATGCAGGCGGACCCGGCATTGGGCATCCTGCAGACCGCTCCACAGCTCATCGGCGCGCGCACCTTCTTCGGCCGTCTGCAGCAATTCGCCGCCTGCGTGTACGGGCCGGTCGTCTCGCGCGGCCTCTCGGCCTGGTCCGGCGACAGCGGCAATTACTGGGGTCACAACGCCATCATTCGCGTCGCCGCATTTGCCGCGTGCTGCGGCCTGCCGGAGTTGCGGGGCCGCAAGCCGTTCGGCGGTCACGTGCTGTCCCACGATTTCGTCGAGGCGGCGCTGATGCGCCGCGGCGGCTGGAAGGTGCGCATGGCGACGGACTGCGGCGGTTCCTGGGAAGAGTCCCCGCCGTCGCTCATCGACGTGGCCATTCGCGACCGCCGCTGGGCTCAGGGCAACTTGCAGCACATGAAAATCATCGGGGCGGCGGGCCTGAGCTTCGCCAGCCGCCTGCATCTCGGCATCGGCATCATGAGCTACCTGTCATCGCCTCTGTGGCTGCTGATGCTGGGCATCGGCTTCGCGCTCGCCCTGCAGTCACACCTGATCCGGCCGGAATATTTCAATCACGATTTCCAGCTGTTTCCGACCTGGCCGCGGTTCGACGTCGAGCTGATGATGTCGCTGTTCTGGTTCAGCATGGTCGTGCTGCTGATACCCAAGATGGCGGGCCTGGTGCGTGCCTTGACGTCCAAGCGGCTGCGGCGCGGCGGCGGCGGGTTGATCGGCCTCACCGCCAGCTTCACGCTGGAAATCATCCTCTCGGCGCTGTACGCACCGGTGCTGATGTTGATTCAAAGCCGCCATGTGTTCGAGGTCTTCCTGGGCCGCGACTCCGGATGGAAACCGCAGCGGCGCGACAGCGGCGGCACCACCTGGCGGGAAGCGTGGCTGTACCACTACCGTCACATGCTGGTGAGCTGCGGCACCGCCGTGATCCTCTGGTTCCTCTCGCCGCCACTGCTCGCTTGGGCTTCGCCGGCCTTGTTGGGCCTGTTTCTGTCAGTGCCCCTGTCGCGCGCCAGCGGCAGTGTGTCGCTGGGCCGCGCTTTGTCGCGGTTCGCGCTGATGCGAACGCCCGAGGAAGTCGAGCCGCCGGCGCTGGTGGCGCGCCGCACCGAGCTGATCGTGCAAGCGCGCGAAGTTCCCGCGGACGGGCTCCGGTACCTGGCGCGCAATCGCGACGCGCGATCGGCGCATATCAACGGCAACCTGGCGCGGCCGAGCGATCCGCGCGGTTATCCCGATGCGAACGCCTTCACCGCGCAGCAAAAGCTCATCGATGCCCGAACCCTCGATGAAGCGCTCGAATGGTTCACGCCCGTCGAGCGCGTAGAGGTCGCCAGCGATGCACGGCTGCTCAATCAACTCGCGCTGCTGCCGGATGCGCCGCGCCACACTTTCATCATCTAAAGGACCGCCGACGCATGATCGCCAGACGCGCCCTCTTGAAACTAGCCGTTGGCCTCGCGAGCGGGCCCCTGGATTACGGCGGGCTCTCCCGGGCGGCGCAGCAAGCGGCCGCTGGTCCGCAGGCGGCGCAGCCGTTCGATTTCGCCTGGCTCAAGGGTCAAGCGCATTGGCTCGCAAGCAATGCCTATCAGCCGTCCAAGGAGGCGTTGCCGCCCGCCATGGCCACGCTCGGCTACGACCAGTATCAATCCATTCGTTTCCGCGGCGACCATGCATTGTGGGGCGATGCAGGGCTGGCGTTTCGCCTGCAGTTCTTTCATGTCGGCCGCAACTTCACCGAGCCCGTGCATCTTTACGAGGTCGTCGACGGCCAATCGCGCGAGATCCTCTACGATCCGGCGATGTTCGAGTGGGGCGCGAGCGGCGTCGATCCCGCCACGATGAGGGATCACGCAGGGTTTGCCGGCTTTCGGGTGCAGTTCGTGACGAATTGGAAGGCCGACGTAGCCGCGTTCCTGGGCGCCAGCTATTTTCGCGCGGTCGGGGGCGATACGCGCCAGTATGGTCTGTCGGCGCGGGCGCTGGCGGTCGACACCGCGTTCCCGCGCCCCGAGGAATTCCCCCGGTTCACCTCCTTTTGGTTCGAGCGGCCGGCGAAGGACTCGGGAGTTCTCACCCTCTATGCATTGCTCGACTCGCCGAGCATCGCCGGCGCGATGCGCATGCAAATTGCGCCCGGCGGCACGCTGATCATGAACGTCGACACTGCGCTGTATCCGCGCAAGCCGATCGAGCGCTTAGGCGTAGCCCCGCTCACCAGCATGTTCTTTTATGGAGAAAATGACCGCCGGGCAGCAAACGACTGGCGGCCCGAGGTGCACGATTCCGACGGCCTGTCGATGTGGACCGGAGCCGGCGAGTGGATCTGGCGGCCGCTGGTCAATCCTGCACAATTGCACCTGAACTCCTACTTCGACGACAATCCGCGCGGATTCGGCCTGCTGCAGCGGGACCGCAATTTCGATCATTACCAGGACGACGGCGTGTACTACGATCGGCGCCCGAGTCTGTGGGTGGAGCCGAAGCCCGGCCCGAACGGCGGATGGGGCAAGGGCGCCGTGCAGCTCGTTGAAATACCCACCGTGGACGAGACTTTTGACAACGTCGTCGCCTTCTGGAATCCGCTCGACAAGGCGAAGCCGGGCCAGGAGCTGCTGTTCAGCTACCGGCTGTATTGGGGCACGAAGATGCCCTATTCGTCGCCCCTAGGCGCGACCATTGCGACCCGCACCGGCATCGGCGGCACCCTCGGCGTGAAGCGCGCGTATTACTCCTGGCATTTCGCCGTCGATTTCGCCGGCGGTGAGCTCGGCGCCCTGGCCAAGGATGCCGCGGTCGAAGCGGTGATAACGGCCTCACGAGGCCAGACGGAGCATGTCACGGCGCATTACGTCGAGGAGTTCAACGGCTATCGGGTGCTGTTCGATGTCAAGCCGACCGACGACAGCGTGGAACCCATCGACCTGCGGCTGTATCTGCGTCTGGAGGGCAGGCCGCTGACCGAAACCTGGATCTACCAATGGACCCCGCCGTCGGCGAAGGAGCGCAAGCTGGCGCTGCAGTAGGGCGACTCAGACAGGCTCCTAGCGTCCACTCTTGGAACGGGTGACGGCGGGGAGCCGCTGCGTGTCGCCGATGCGCCGGCGCAGCTCCGCCTCGAGCCGCAGGAATGGCTGCGCCCGGACCGGGTCGAGAATGGCCAACCGGTATTCGTGCAGCTGCTGCTTCAGCAGCGGCAGCAATGCCAGCCGCGATTCCGACTCCTCGGCCCCGGCCAGACTGCTGCAATAAAGATCGAAATACTCGGTGTACAGTTCCTCGTAGCGCTGCATGGGATCGAGGAATGCGGGGTCTTGCACGACCTCACTGCCCAAGTGGTTCGCGCACAGGAAACTGCAGGCCTTGCGCAGGTACACGCCGTGCTCGGCGACGATGGCACTCTCATAACTTCGGCCCGGGCGAAAGTGCGCGATGACCTGCCTGCGCCGCTCCCCGCGCACCGTTCTTTGCCGCAGATACTGAAAAAGCGCCTTGCCGTGCAGCAGGCGCAACGTCGTCTGCTTGAGCGCCGCGACCTGCGAGGGCAGCACCCCGTGATTGGCGAGCTGGTGCATGAGGCTTGAATGCTCGCTCTCCCACTGCTGCCAAACGACGGCGCTTTCGAGGACACGGCGTGCGATCAGCTGTTCGCCGCCGTCGCTGCTGCGCAAAGCGGCCTCGACGCGATCGGTCGATTCGCGCATGAGCCGCGCATGGCTGATCGCATGGCGCAACATACTGTCCTCCTGCGCGCAAAATCTGGTAAACGCGACGCGCTGTCAAAGCGTTGCCAACGACCGACAGCGGCAACTTCTTGGTCTGCGGCCCGGTCAATAGTGCCGCGACAGCAGCCAATGCGCCAGCGAACGCAGCGGGGCCGCGCGTTCGGCGAAGGGGATGAGGGCGTCCAGCGCCTGGCGGTGCAGCAAATGCACTCGCTCCTGTGAGGCCGCGATCCCGATGACGCTCGGATGGGTGGGCTTTGCATGCTGCCGATCCGCCCCGGTCGCTTTGCCGAGCGTCGATGCATCGCCGATCACATCGAGCAGGTCGTCCTGAATCTGGAATGCCAAGCCGACCAAGGCCGCGAAGCGCTCGAGAGCGCCATACAGGTTCGAAGGCAGCTGCGGAGCACATTCAGCCGCCATCATCACGCTCGCCCGAATCAACGCGCCGGTCTTGCGGGCATGCATATCCTCGACTTGCGCGATATCGAGCTGCCTGCCCTGCACCTCCAGGTCGATGGCCTGCCCACCGGCCATCCCGGCGCTGCCGCTCGCCTCGCTCAGAAGCTCGACCAGACGCAGGCGGATTGCGGGTGCGGCGGGCAGCTCAGGATCCCTCGCGAGCAGCTGGAATGCCAGCGGCTGGAGCGCATCGCCCACCAAAATCGCCGTCGCCTCATCGAACGCCTTGTGGCAGGTCGGTCGGCCGCGCCGCAGGTCGTCATCGTCCATGGCCGGCAGATCGTCGTGCACCAGAGAGTAGACGTGGATCAGCTCGATGGCACAGGCAGCCGCCTCCACCTCATCCTCCGTCAGACCCAGCGTCCGAGCAGTGGCGAACAGCAAGGCCGGCCGGATCCTCTTGCCGCCGCCGAGCACGCTGTAGCGCATCGCCTCGTGGAGGCGCGCCGGTACCACGCTGGCAGAGGGCAGTCGTCTTGCCAAGGCCTCTTCCATGCGCAGTCGCCATGCCTCGAGCTGCCGGCCGAACGTCTCTGCCTCCCGGCGCTCGTGCTCGGTCGCCGGGAGGCGGTCGGCTGCGTTGGTCACCCGCGTTCTCCGGTTCTAGGTGCGCTCAGCGCGGAACAGCGACTCGCCGGTCGTCTTCCGGTTCGCGGATCATGCGCTTGACGTCGCCGATTGGGACGGCCGCCACGAACGCAGACCGCGCGGCGCCCTCCGCATACTCGAACGGCACTTCCGGGGCCATCGGCCCCTCGACCCGCGGGCCCCTCAGGGCCGTCGTCAGGGCCTTTAAGGGATGGCTGAACGCGTCGTTGACGGCCGTTCCCTCGAACCCGCAGTGCGCCATGCAGTTGTCGCAGCGCGGATTTCGGCCCACACCGTAGCTAGCCCAGTCGGTGTCCTCGATGAGCGAGCGATACGTCGGCGCATAGCCTTCATCCGACAGCAAATAGCACGGTCGCTGCCAGCCGAATATGTTGTACGTCGGATTGCTCCATGGCGTGCATTGGTAGCTCTGGTTGCCGGCGAGAAAATCCAGGAAAAGTCCGGAATGATTGAACGACCAGGAGATGCCGGAGGCGCGGCGCCGGCGCTTGAAGATCTCGCGGAATAGCTGTTTGCTGGTGCTGCGTCCCAAGAACACGTCCTGGCGCGGCGCGTGGTGATAGCTGTAGCCCGGTGAGACCGTGATTCCTTCGATGCCGAGCCGCATCGCGGTATCGAAGAACTCGGCAACGTCATCCGGATTCTCGCCGTTGAACAGCGTGCAATTGATGGTCACGCGAAAGCCCTTGCTGCGCGCGAGTGTAATCGCCAGCACCGCCTTGTCGAAGACCCCCTCCTGGCATACCGACTCGTCGTGCCTGTGCCGATTGCCGTCGAGATGGATCGAGAAAGTCAGATACGGCGAAGGCCGGTATTCATCGATATGTTTGGCCAGCAGAATCGCATTGGTGCACAGATACACGAATTTCTTGCGCGCCACGATGCCAGCGACGATCTGCGGCATTTCCTTGTGGATGAGCGGTTCACCGCCTGGAATCGACACGATCGGCGCGCCGCACTCGTCAACCGCGTGCAGCGCGTCCTCGACGCTCACTCTTTTCTGCAGGATTTCCTTCGGGTAATCGATCTTGCCGCACCCGGCGCACGCGAGATTGCACTGGAACAGCGGCTCCAGCATGAGGACCAGCGGATAGCGCTTGTCGCCGCGCAATTTGCGCCCGGCGAGGTATTTTGCGACCCGATACATTTGCAGGAGGGGGATTGCCATACAGTATGTTACCGCGGCCCGGGAATCCGGGCTCAAATTAAGATTGCCTAATCAACGGTGCAAAGCGAGCACCGCTGCGCGATGATCCCGCCATATCCGCGCCCACTCCAGCGCAAACCAGGGCGTGTACTTCGAAATGTTGGCGCCCGTCATTTCCGCCTGCAGGGCATCCGGGCTGACCCAACGAAGGTCCGCGATCTCTTCGCGATTGACCTGGGGCGGCTCATGGCATCGCCCGATGAAGACTGAGCAAAGCTCGTTCTCGGCGCCGGTAGCATCGAACTGGGCCTGGTATCGAAACTTGAACAGAAACTTCAATTTGCAGCGTATCCCGAGCTCCTCGTACAGCCGTCGCCGGGTGGCGACATGCATGGTTTCGGACCGGCGCGGATGGCTACAGCAGCTGTTCGACCAATACAGCGGCCAGAGGCGCTTGGACGGCGCGCGCTGCTGCAGCAGCAGTTCCCCGCGGTCGTTGAAGATCAGCAGCGAAAACGCGCGATGCAAAATCCCCCGACCCTCGTGACACAGGTCTTTGCTCAAGTGGCCCAGCCGGCGGTCGGCCTCATCCACCAGGATCAGGGCCTCCGAATCTGCCATAATACCGGGATTAATATCTATTTCGCACCCTGCTTCATCCATGACAAACATCCTTAGCTTCGGCGCGCCGCCTCGGCGGAGCATCTGTATCGGCACTGCATGGCATACCCAACCCCTTCAGCCGGGCCCGCGTGCCCGTACGCTGCGGACGATGATAGCCGCTTGCGAAACACCCACGCCAGCCCGCGTTGGCTTGGGTCCCGCGCCTGCCTGCGAAGCGCGCATGCAGCGCGCAGCCATCGGGGTTGCTGAATGATTTTCACGAGTCATTCATGGATGCTCTGGGCCGGCACCGTGCTCGCCGTCACGGCCATGTGCTACACCCTGACGGCCGCGCTGGCGGTGCGTGTCCGCCTGAAAGCTGCAGCCTACGAGCCGCCCGATCAAGCTCCCGCCGTCACGATCTTGAAGCCTCTGTGCGGCGACGAGCATCAGCTATACGAGTGTTTGCGCTCGTTTTGCGATCAATTGTATCCGCGCTTTCAGATCGTCTTCGGCGTCTCGGACGGAGATGATCCGGCTGTCGAGGTCGTCAGCCGCTTGCAGCGCGAGTTCCCGCACCTAGACTTGCAGATTGCGGTCGATCGCAGGCAGCACGGCAGTAGCCGCAAAGTCAGCAACCTCATCAACATGATGTCGTTGGTTCGCCACGACTATCTCGTCATCTCCGACAGCGATGTGCGCGTATTGCCCGATTACCTCGCCAGAGTGGTCACTCCGCTGCTCGACCCTGAGGTCGGCATCGTGACATGCCCGTATCGGGGCACCCCGCGGCCGGGCTTCTGGTCGCTGCTGGGATCGTTGTTCATCAACGAGTGGTTCACTCCGTCGGTGCTCGTTGCCGCCATGTTCGGCTCGCGCTCTTTCGCCTTCGGTACAACCATTGCGATGCGCCGCCAAGTATTGGCGAGCGCCGGCGGGTTCGCGGCCATCGCGAACCAGTTGGCCGACGATTACCGGCTGGGAGAATTGACGCGCCGCATGGGGTTGCGCACGGTGCTGTCCGATGTGGTGGTCGAGACCTGCGTCGATGAGGCCAGCTTCGGCGATCTCGTCAGTCATGAGTTGCGCTGGCTGCGCACGATCCGTGCGGTGCGCCCGCTCGGCTACAGCCTCTTATTCATCACATTCGGGGTCCCGGTGGCCCTCGTTGGGTGCCTGCTCGCCGGCGGCGCCTGGCCCGCGCTCGCCATGCTCGTGATCACCGCGCTGGCGAGGGTTGTGCTACATTGGACGGCACGCAGGCGGCGCTCGTCGCCCGCGCATCTACTCGCGCTGCCGCTCAGGGATGGGCTCATGCTGGCGCTCTGGGCATGGGGCTTCGTCAACCGCCGCGTGCACTGGCGGGATGACCGCTATCGAGTCACTCGTGATGGATCCGTCCAACCCGTTTTTGAGGATTTGACGTCATGAGAACACTGTTCCTGCATCCCCCGTCATTCGACGGCTACGACGGCGGCGCCGGGGCCCGCTATCAGATGAAGCGCGAGGTGCGCTCTTTCTGGTATCCGACCTGGCTTGCGCAGCCGGCCGCTCTCGTCGAGGGATCGAAGCTGATCGATGCGCCGCCGCACCGCCTGACGTTCGAGGACATCGCCGGAGAATTCAAGAACCGCGATCTCGTGGTCATGCACACCTCCACCCCCTCCTTCAAAGCGGA
>Ga0181532_10005231_pt1 | contig 11093 bp, 8 predicted proteins | sample PEATcosm2014_Bin_33_FD_119768 | JGI IMG/M metagenome (GOLD analysis project Ga0181532, IMG submission 119768) | Peatland microbial communities from MTU Mesocosm Facility, Houghton, MI, USA - PEATcosm2014_Bin11_30_metaG | ecosystem: Environmental > Terrestrial > Soil > Wetlands > Peat | place...
CCGGTCGCAACGTCCTGCTGCGACCGGTACTTGACTCATCAATCCGCCAAAACTTACGCCTGGCGCCTAAACTTGCGGCCGCGCAATACCACCAGCCCGCCGAACAGCAAGGTCAAGGCACTCGTGACTGACGCTGGGTCGATTTCCGGAACCGAGGTCGGGCCGCCGCCTTCCACCGGCACTCCCACTCCGGCGTAAGCCAGCACAGCGGCGCCGTTCCCGCCCGTATCCGACACGTCACCGTTCGTGCTGAGGCGCGATGCCGTCGTCAACGAACTGTTATCGTCCAGCCAGAAACTGAGCGTGTAGTGTTGCCCTGCGACCGTGGTGATCGTCTGATTCAAGCCGTCGTAGCCTTGCACCGAGCCGTCGTACCAGCAATTGCCGCTGCCGCCGACGCCGCACCCCGAACTCAAAACCCCTGTTGCTTCTGAGACACCGTAGTTGTTGGTGTAAACCCAAGGCGCGAGCCCCGAGTTCGCGAAGTTCCCGTCCGCTACCAGGTTCGTGCTGCCGCCGCTGGCGACCACCGATACGTTATCCAATGACCAGAAGGCCGGATCCTCTCGAAACGCGAACGAGAGTACGGTGGAGGGGCCCGCCGCCACAAAGTTGGCGGTGTACTCCGTATACGTGTGTGGAATGGGGTCACCGTTGAGATCAAAAACTGTGGCCCCCACAGGCGGAGCGCAATTGGTTGGCGGAAGCCCCGGAGGGCAAGGATTCGCAAATGCCGATCCCGCCAAAGCAATCAGTGCAAGTCCTGCCAGGTATGGCAGCCCGTTCAATGGTATTTTCATGGTGTCCTTCCCGCTATTGTTGATATTCTCAATCACGCCTGTCTAACTTTTTGCTGCAGCCCTTCCCGCAACCAAAATTAGCAAACCTACGCGTTGCGGTTTACATAATGTGTGCCTTCATTCGGCACACCCAAATCTCGCGCAGCACTCGCCTTTATGGCCTTTATTATGTGCCGAAACTCGTGCTAAGGGAATACCCTAATCTTGAATTTTGCATGACATTAACGCGAGTACCTAGGGGGCTAAATCCCCTCTGGGTCGTCGCATCCGCAGCCATCATTCGCTGGCACGAGTATCGCGCTCGTTTCTTTTTGGCGATCCGGATGAGCCTTCCGACACGAGCAAGGGTCACGTGGGGCTGGGAGATCAGAGGCCGCGCCACCACGGGAGGCGAATTACTTGCTGTCCGCGGAAACCGGCACGAGCAGCGCGCTGGAGACTTCGCTCGCCGCGGGTGCAATGACGTATTGAACGACCAAGCGTGCGGTGTAGCCGTGTTCGCCGTCCCAGGAGGAAAAGCCCGTGCACACCTGCTTCGTTTCTTCGGACTCGGCGCGCTCGAAAGCCTTGTCTGCGAAGCGCACGCGTCCGGCTTCCTGACCGGCCACGAGCCGGCTTTCGTTCCAGGGCTGCGCGGAGTCCTCGGGCCGAGCGTATAGAGCCGTGGTGGTCACCACAGCCAGCGCGGGTACGCTCGCGCAGAGAGTGACCTGCTGTGCTTCCTGCTCGTCGCAGGCCGGCGTCGCATCGGGGACGCCGACGGCGCGCGTGCGGCACGGCCCTAGCGTTGCCGTCGCGGCGACGCCTTCTGCGCTACGGCGATCCTCAGCGGGACGCCCGCTCGATCCGCGATCGCTCAAAGCTGCGCGCTCCAGTCGGGCCGCAGTTGCGCTGATCTGCTGGAGTTGCATTTGTAGCTGGCCTCGCATTGCCGCCGATTCGAGGTCCGGTTGCCTCACCAAGTACTGCGAGAAGGCGAAACCACCCACGGCCGCTCCGATGAGCAGCAGACTGACTGCGAGCACCGGGCCGCGACGTGATTTCTTTGAAACCGGGAGCCCGCGTGCACGCGCCGACACTTCCCTGCGCCAGGTGACGTGCAGTTGAATCAAGGTGCCAATAACAGTGCCCGCGGCGGCAATGGCCGCAGCGGTTACTCTATCGTCGAGATTGAGCATGAACACTTCCGATAGGTCTTCCCAACAGCCCATCCCCGCGGCCGTCGTCTGGGTGGCCCGGGTTCAAGGATCTGGGGCAACGGCAGCATGCGGTAGGAATTTATCGCTGAAGGCCATGCGGAACTGAGACATGGTTCCGGTTTTCTGGATGCTGGGTTAAATCGATGTTCGGCCGAGCGCAGTAGATGAACGCGCCATGGAAACAGCAGAATCCTGCGCATTGCTGCAGCGCGTCGCATCCTAGAGTCGACGTCCGCGTCGCGGGACTTCGACCCTCCAGCAGAAGGGTCCCACACTGGTTTCGCTGCGGGACGCAGTTCTCAGAAGTCAATCCTGCCGCGTGATTAAGATCCAACACGATGGCAGTACGCGAGCGTCGCCCGGATGCCCAAGGTTGAACACATCCTGCTCGAGTCGGACGTCCGCCAGGTGCCGGACCCCCGGGATGCGCGGACGGTTCACGCGAAAATCGAGTTCCGTAGCCGGCTCCGCAGACGCATCCTGGAGCTCGAGATCATCGACTATTACTATCTTTCCGTGCGCTCGCACTCACGCACCGGCTTTTTGGAGTACGTGCTCGATTTGCGGTTCGTCGATGCGCCACGTCGGTTCCGGCATATCTCATGGCGATGGATCGGCTTCTCGCTGGTATTAGTAGTCCTGGCGTTCGGGAGTGCGGCGAAGATCGATCCCTCGGCGACGTCGTGGCGCCAGCACGATGGGCTTCCGGCGTGGGTGGCCGCCATCGTGGTCTGGGCATTCGCGACCCTCATTGGTGTCTACCGGACAACCGAGACGGTGTGTCTGCTGAGTACCCATGGCGCAGCGAGATTGCTGGATTGCACCGGCGGCCTTGGAACCCTTCGTGCCCTTCAGCGTTTCATGGTGAAGCTCGCGGCGCACGTACGGCTCGCGTCGGGGGCGCGCCGACCCACGAAGGCCGAGCATCTGCGCGACGAAATGCGCGAGCATTTGCGGCTCAAGGAAATCGGGGTGCTGTCGGCGGCGCAGTACGAGGCGGCTAAGATGCGCATCCTCGACCAACACTCTCCCGCCGCGCACGCGCCGCGCCCGATTGCCGTGAGCGGCAAGGTCAAACCCTGTCACCCCAATGCGACATTGTCTAAATCGTAACTAACTGCCTTACTATATTTTGGATTCAACCCGTTCGCGGACCAAGGAGTCATCGGATCGACAGTGTGACCCAAGACGCGACACCCTTCGTTTGAGCGTCAGGCCAGTGAACTGGCTCCGCCATGCCAATGTCCGGCAAACGTGTCGTCCCTCGTGAGTATGGAGGCAAGGCAAGCGATGACTGAGGTCTGGACGAACTGTGAAGGCGAGGTCGTCAACGGGGTCTATCCCCTGCGCCGCTTTTTGAGTGCCTCGGGCCACAGCGCGGTATTCCTCAGCGAGCATAGGGCACTGGACCTTCCCAATGCCGCGCTCAAGTTGGTTCCGGCGATTCCGACGTTGGCAGAGGCGCAACTCTCGCACTGGACGACGGCTGCCACCCTCTCACATCCTCACCTGATTCGACTGCTTGATTCCGGGCGCTGCCGGGTTGGAGGTCTCGAATTTCTATTCGTCGTCATGGAATACGCCGAACAGACGCTCTCGCAGATTCTTCCCCACCGCGCCCTGACTCCTGAGGAAGTACGGGAAATGCTGCCTCCCACGCTGGACGCCTTGGCATATCTTCACCGCAAGAATCTGGTGCAGGGTCAGCTGAACCCGTCAAACATTCTGGTCGTCGAGGATCAGCTCAAGCTCGCGAGTGATACCGTTCGCCCCGCCGGCGAATCCACGGGAAATATCGCCGAGCACTCCGCGTACGATCCTCCGGACGCAAGAGACGCTCGTTTCTCTGCGGCCGGCGATATCTGGTCTCTCGGCGTAACCATGGTTGAAGCGCTCACGCGGCAGCTGCCGTCGTGGCCCGATAGTCAATCCGAAACCGCCTTGCTCCCCGCTGCGCTTCCTGCTGAGTTCGGGGAGGTCGTGCGTCGATGTCTGGATCGCAATCCCGCCAACCGCCCGACGGCTGCCGAGCTGATTGCATGGATCAATCCGGCTTCGCCATCGCCCGTAGTTGCGGTGCCTCCGCTTCCCGTGTCGGTGCCTAATCCCCCCGTATCCATACCGAGCCCTCCCGTTGTGGAACTGCGCAACAGAGCGCCTGCGGAGTCGCCGAAACATCGCTTGTTCGTTCCGGCGATCGCGGTGCTTTTGGTAGCCGTGGTCGCAGTGTGGGCTGGGCTGCACATGTTTAGTTCTCGCGGTTCCACGGAACCAGCGGCTCCGGCTACCGCCGCGTCGCAGAATTCGGAGACGTCTGCGTCGCTGACCACCGGTTCCGCAAAGCCGTTAGTCGACAGGCCGCCATCCGTGCTCCATGAAGAAATTCCTGACGTTCCGCTCCGCGCCCGCGACACCATCCACGGCCGCATTGATATTTCGATTCGTGTGACTGTTAATAACGCCGGTGATGTCGTCGACGAAACCCTCGAAAAGCGCGGCCCGAGCAGGTATTTCGCCCGCCTGGCAACCGAGGCCGCGAGGAAATGGAAGTTCGCGGCCACGGACGATCAGGCCTCTCGGAAGTGGCTATTGCGATATGAGTTCACCCGCAACGGTGCCACCGTGCTGGTCGCAATGCCGAGGTCCTAGCGTATATGCGAGCAGCACGAGAGTGCCACGATTTCATGGTTGCTTGCGCGGTTGCCTTCTCGCGCACCGCCGGCGGTTGAACCATCGCTCTCAGGATCGCTGTGCGCCGTGCGGCATGAGATGCACGTTGGACGCCTGCGGACCTTTGTCGCCCGCTTCCTCGACGAAGCGCACCTCCGAACCGGTCGTGAGATGATCGAAATCGGCGCCGATGAGACTATTGCGATGGAAGTAAATGGACCGCCCGTCGCTGGTTGCAATGCGGCCAAAATCTTCCGCCGGAGACAAAAGCGAAATCCATCCGGTCGAAGCCGGCTCGTGATGCTTCACGTCGTGGCGACGCTCTTGTTCATACTCTTCAAGTTGCCGCCGAACCGCCTGAAATGCGTCGCGCAGTGCCACGTATACGTCCTCATGACTGTGCCGCTCGCTGTGCTGCCTGCTCGCAACGATTTCGCTGCCCGGCACGGTTAGTTCCACATGCACCTCGTAGAGCTTCCCTTGACGCTGATGGTGATGAGGGGCTTCGATAATGACGTGGCAGCTCATGATGCGCGAGCTGAACCCATCGAGACGCTGCGCCAGTTCCCGCACGCGCGCTTCTACGGCGGGAGACGGTTCCATCTGCCGAAACGTGATTTGCAATGGTAAATGCATTTTTCGACCTCCGGGTGCAGTAATCGCACCATATAATCGGCAATAGATGATGCTATTTATCGGCCTGCCTCGTCGCAATAAGGGATTGCCGCGCCGCTAGCAGCGAAGGCGGCGTTGATCTCAGTAGCACGGGTTACCGACCCCTCGAAGTCGCTGCCGTTCAGGCACGCCCCCGCGTGTGGCCGCACGTGCAATTCGTCGAGTCACTCACCGTCCATCGTAAGTTACGCCGATGGAACTGACGACGCGCGCGACTCCCGGGGCTGAGCGGACGATTGACTCCACCGTGGAACGCTCGAAGTCCGTACTGACTTGTCCGGTCAGATATACGACCCGATCGAGAGTCTGCACTCTGACGAGTTCGGGAGGTCCCAGCGCCGGATACCGCCCGAGCAACGCTCGAACAACGGCCGTGATCTTTGCGTCACCGGGGCAACCCGAGAATCCGCACTTGCGGTAGGTCGCGCATGCCGGAAGCGTACCGATTAGAACGATGGCGAGCATCAATATGCCGATTTTAATGAGTGCATTCATACGCGGTGATTTGTGCCTATCGAATCCCAATCTCTCTACGATGACCCCACAATCACGGCACCGAATTGCTCAGCACGCGCCGGAAGGCCGCAACGATTGCCGGCTGCGGGCGCCGGATCGCGGGAACTTGGCTGTAATTCTCCCAACCTCCGCCAAGGCTCCTATAGAGGCGGACGAACTGTTCGCCCTCGGTAACTTGCGCCTCCGCATATTGCTCCTGAAGATCATAAAATTGGCGTTCGGCATCGACGACGTTGAGAAAATCCGTGAGCCCGCGATCGTATCGCTCGGTCGCCAAATCGACAGCGCGTTGGCCGGCGATCATCGCAGTAGTCAACTGATCGATGCGCGCCTGCTCTGCCACGTAGGCATCGACGGACGTATCGACCTGTTGCACGGCATTCAATATGGTTTTGCGATAGTTAAGCAGACTCGCATGCGCTTCGATGCCGGCGATATCGACCTCGGCATCCAAGCGGCCGAAGTCGAGCAACGGCCAGATTGCGCCCGGTCCGAAGGACCATATGTGCTTACTGATTTGTGGAGTCGTTCCCCAGCCCTGTGCCTGGCTACCGATCGCGCCGGCGAGCGCGACCTGAGGGAACAGATTGGCGGTCGCGACGCCGATTTGCGCGGTGGCCGCTGCGAGTTCCCGTTCCGCTTGCTGGATATCGGGCCGGCGCTTGAGCAGATCGAGCGGCACGCCAGGGGCCGTCGCCGCCGGCATCGACGGAATGAGATCCGGCTTCGAAAGCTCCTGAATCATGTTCTCAGGATATTCACCGACGAGCACGGATAGCGTGTACTCGGCCGCGCGGACCTGCGCCTCGACCGGTGCAATCTCGGCGTCAAGCGTCGCGAGTTCGCGGGTCGCGAGCGCGACATCAAGCTCGTTGGTGATGCCGCGCTGGTAGCGAATCGTCACGAGGCGCAGAGATTCGCGCAGCACATCGTCCGCCTTGTGGAGGATGCCGGCGCGAACCTGAAATCCGCGCAAGTCGATGTAGCCGCGCACGACGTCCGCGACGACCGCGGTCAGCACATCGTAACGCGCCGCGCGCGCCGCCTGCGTTTCCGCGCGCGCAGCCTCGAATTCGCGCCGATACTTTCCGAATAGGTCCAGTTCCCAAACTGCATCAAATCCCGCGATCGTGTTGATGTGCTGCAGGCCCGCCGAGGTGTCCGCGGACCTGAGTACCGGGCTGGCAAGCCCCTTCGTGAGGTCACTTCCCGTGCCACGCCCCGCTGCCGCGCTGGCGTCCACCTCCGGTAACGCATTTCCAAGCACTACCGCCTCGAAGGTGCGCGCTTGCTGTAGGCGGTCGAGCGCGATCGCGAGATCCAAATTGGACTTGACGGCGCGATCGACGAGAGCGTCGAGCTCCTCGTCATTCAATGCGCGCCACCAGCTCGCCAAATCCACGCCGGGCGCGGCCGCCGCCGAAGCCGCCGCCGTCTCCGAATTCGCCGCCATCGATGTCGCGGCGGGTTGCGATGCATAACTCGGCGGCATATCGGATTTGGGAGTGTGGTAATTGGGGCCCGCCGCGCAAGCAGCGAGGCTAGCGATCAGTACGACGGCGGTACATCGCAACGCGTTCATTGGACTCCTTCAGCGCTTCCCGGCGGGACCACGGTCAGCGGCGCCGGGTTCGCCGACAGCGACCGCCTGTCCTGCTGCGATCTGACTACTGATGTTGAGCACGAGCCGATCGCCGGGCTGCGCGCCCGCGGACAACTCCACGAGACTGCCGTTGTCGCGTGCAATATCGACATCTTCGAAATGGATCTTGCCGTCGGCATCGACCTTCGCGACCTGCGTGCCGGTCGCCCGGAAAATCAATGCCGCTGCGGGAACTTCGACCAATCCGCGCGGCGGCAGCCGAAAAGCGATGTTGACGTACATTCCGGGCACCAAGGCATGATTGGCGTTCGGTATGTCGACTTCGACCCGCATCGTGCGCGCTTGCACATTGATCGACTCCGCGGAGCGCGCGATTTTCCCGGCAATCACACCGCCCACGGCGCCCATCGCGCGTATCTCGGCGGGAACGCCGGCGTTCATCAGTTCCCCGGCGGCGCTCTGCGGCACGTCGACGAAGACGCGTAGCGGATCGGTCTGCGCCATGCGGTACAGGGACGTCGTCGTCGACGCACTGCCGGCCGTCACTAGATTGCCGACGTCGATCTTGCGCTCGGTGATTGTTCCGTCGAATGGAGCCCTCACCTGTTTGAATTCGGTGAGTGCGCTGTATTGATCGACCTTGGATTGGTCCAAGGCGACTTGTGCGTTAGCGGCGTAGAGGCGCGCTTCCGAGCTTTCGTAGTCGGCCTTCTTGGAATCACGCTCCTGCTCCGAAACAACTCCTTTGGGCGAGTCGCGCCAGCGCTCATTGGTCGTCTTGCTGAATGCGGCTTCCGCCGTGCGCGCTTCGACCTGCGCCCCGGATGACTTGAGCTGCGCTCGAGCGGCCTGCAGTTCGGCGTCGAGCTCAGGCGTCTCGATGGTCGCGAGCACCTGGCCCTTCTTGACGTGATCACCGATATCGACGAGCCACTTTGCGACGTAACCGTTGACGCGCGCGTAAATCGTGGTTTCGTACCATGCCGCGGTCTGCCCGGGAAGAACCAGATCCTGGCCGGCCGTAGCAGGCTTCGCGATCACAATGTCGACGGGCGGCGGCGCCGAATAGGCCGCCTCGCCGGCCTTCGCGACCGCGCTCGAATGGAAGTAACGCAGCACGGCCACAATTAAAAAAAACAGCAACAAGACGGCCGCCGCAATGCCGACTCCCTTCTTGGTGCGTCGCGCCGTGCCGGCGGAGAACCCGGTCGACACCACGTCATGCTCTGAGCGCGAAATCTGGTCGGGAAATTCACCGCGCGACGCCTCACCGGGCGACGCCTCACCGGGCGACGCCTCGCCGGGCGACGATTCGCCGCGGGACGGGTCCGCCGCAGACCCCGGTAGACCCGCGGAATTCTCAGTATCATGCGGTTGCATCGGTTCTATCTCTCCCGTGGGTTTCAGCGACCGCGGTCGGCTGGCGGCGCAACAAGCGATACATCGTGGGCACAAAGATCAAGGTTGCAAAGGTCGCGAACAACAGCCCGCCGATGACCGCCCTGCCGAGCGGCGCGTTCTGCTCACCGCCCTCGCCAATCCCGAGCGCCATCGGCACCATGCCGACGATCATCGCGCCGGCGGTCATGAGCACCGGGCGCAAGCGCGTGAACCCGGCAGAGGTCGCCGCTTGCAGCGGATCATCGCCCGCCTCCATGCGCTGATTCGCGAAACTGACCACCAGAATGCTGTTCGCGGTCGTCAAGCCGATGCACATGAGCGTGCCCATGAGCGCCGGCACGCTCATCGGCGTTTGCGAGAGGAACAGCATCCATAGCACGCCGCCGAGCGCAAATGGAACTGCCATGAGTACGATCAGAGGATCGATCCAGCTTTGGAAATTCATGACAAGAAACAGATAGACCAGGATGATTGCGAGCGCGATGCCCGTGAACAGACCCGTATAGCTCTCGCGCATGGTTTCGACCTGGCCGCTGAGCGTCACGGTGATCGCCTGAGAGGCATTGGGCGCATTTGCCGCCAATACCTTGTCGATATCGTGGGCCGTGGAATACAGATCGCGGCCCTGCACGTCGGCATGGACGTCGAAGACCGGGCGGATATTGAGCTGCGAAGTCACCATCGGAACCGCCTCGCGGCCGAAAGTCGCGAGGTTCAGCAACAATTGCCCTGACGTCGCACCGACTCCCGAGGCAACCGGCATCGTCTGCAAATCCTGCGATGAATCTATCTGATAGGTCGGGACTTGAACCACGAGCGGATAGCTGACGCTATTGCGCGGGTCGACCCAGAAATTTGGCGCCGTTTGAGCACTCGAATTGGTCGCGACCAGCACGTTGTTGGCGGCCTCCTGCTGCGTCACACCGGCCTCGGTCGCGAGCGCCCGGTCCATGTTGACGGTCAGCGCCGGCGCATTCGGAACTTGGAACACATGCGAATCGACGACGCCCGGAACGCGCGTCAACGCGCGCGCTATCTTCGCGGCAAGCGCGAACGCGACGTCCTGATCCGGCCCCGATATCCGAACGTCGATTGGCGCCGGCTGGCCGAAGTTGAGGACCTGATCGACGATGTCGGCGGGCTGGAAGAAGAACTGCAGTTCGGCAAATCGCTTGGGGAGCTCCCGCCGCAGCATCGCGATGAGCTTGGCGGTCGGTGTGTGCTTCTCATTGAGCGATATCAAGATTTCACCGTCCATGGGGCCGACCGTCGCGGAGTCGCTGAGCGCAATATTGATACCGCTGTAAGGCAAGCCGATGTTGTCGAGCATCACGTCGATTTGATCGGCGCCCACGAGCTTGCGAATCTGCGTCTCGACCTCCGCAAAGTATTGCTGCGTCTTCTCCAATCGGGTACCCGGCGGCGCTCTGACGTGCAGCCGCATTTGTCCGGCGTCGACCTGCGGGAAGAAGTCCCGGCCCAACAGCGGAAACAACAGCGCGGATACGACGATCAGCACGACGAACGCGATCACCGTGGTTCGCGCCTGAGACAAGGCCCATGCCAGGGTATTGCGATAGCCCTCACGGAATCGCTCGAAACCTTGCTCGAAGCCCGCCTGGAATCTCACCAGAACATTGCTGGATCGCGCGCGCTGCGCCGGGTGAGTCGATTCGCCGCCGAATTCATGGACCGCGCCGCTCATCAGCTGTCTGAACAGTACCGGCACCATTGTGAACGAGAGCGCGAGGCTCGCGAGCAGAGCGCCGATCACGGAAAGCGACAGAGGGGAGAAAAGATACTTGGCGGTGCCCTGCAGCAGGAACACCGGCACGAACACGATGCAGATGCAGAGCGTCGAGAGAAATGTCGGAACCGCGACCTCGCTGGAGCCGACGACGATTGCTCGGTGCAGCGGCTCGCGCATCGCGACGTGGCGCTCGATGTTTTCGATGACGACCGTGCCGTTGTCGACGAGGATGCCGATCGCAAGCGCGAATCCGCCCAAGGTCATCGTGTTGAGGGTTTGACCGCACAAATAGATGAACAGCACGGCCGTGATGATCGAGAGAGGAATGGCGGCGAGGATGATCACCGAGAGCCGCACGTTGCCGAGGAATAGGATGATCACGATTGCGGTCAGGCCTGCGGCCATGCAGGCGCTCAGCAAAACACTGTGCAGCGCCGCCCTGACGAACAGCGATTGATCGAACAGCGCATTGACCTTGA
>Ga0181532_10005233_pt1 | contig 11092 bp, 8 predicted proteins | sample PEATcosm2014_Bin_33_FD_119768 | JGI IMG/M metagenome (GOLD analysis project Ga0181532, IMG submission 119768) | Peatland microbial communities from MTU Mesocosm Facility, Houghton, MI, USA - PEATcosm2014_Bin11_30_metaG | ecosystem: Environmental > Terrestrial > Soil > Wetlands > Peat | place...
AGTACATCATCGAGTCCATGACCGGCGGTGTGATTTTGTTCGACTACGATCGTGATGGCTGGCTGGATATCTACTTCACGAACGCGCCGAGCGTCGAAAAGGCCCTAAAGGGAGAGAAGAGTCGCGGTGCGTTGTATCGCAACAATCACGATGGGACATTCACGGATGTAACGGATAAGGCCGGCATCGCCTCGCCCTGCTTTGCGATGGGCGGTGCCGTGGGGGACTACGACAACGACGGCTGGCCGGACCTGTACGTTACCTGCCTGGGCGGAAATGTGCTGTATCACAACAACGGTGACGGGACTTTTACCGACCTGGCGAAGAAGGCCGGGGTGACCGACGGGAGGTGGTCGGCGGGAGCGGCATTCGGCGACTACGATGGAGACGGATTCCTGGACCTGATGGTAGTGAACTACGTCGACTTCCACCTGGATGATCTTCCCGGATTCGGGAAAGCGCCCAACTGCAAATATCGTGGAATCGACGTGCAGTGCGGCCCTCGTGGATTAAAAGGCGCTGGCGATTCGCTGTTCCATAACAATGGAAATGGAACGTTTACGGATGTGTCGAAGGCGGCGGGCGTGTCTGATCCGAACGGGTATTACGGAATGCAGGTGGTGTGGGCTGATTTCAATAATGTTGGGCGGCCCGACGCCTACGTGACCAACGATTCCACGCCGAAATTTCTCTATAAGAACGAAGGGAATGGGAAATTTTCGGAGATTGGTCTGGAATCCGGGACCGCGGTGGATGAGGATGGCTCAGAACAGGCTTCCATGGGCATTGCCATTGGAGACTATAACCACACCGGTCGCCCTTCCCTGTACATCACAAATTTTTCCGACGAGTACAGCGTGCTGTTTCGCAACGATGGGAATTGGAATTTCACGGATGTTTCCTACAAATCGGGCGTAGCGGTGCCGTCCCTGCCGTACGTGAAATGGGGAACTGCGTTTGTGGATTTCGACAACGATGGCTGGCTGGATCTGATCGCTGTCAGTGGCCACGTCTATCCGCAGGTGGACACACTACCGTCGGGTGCGCGTTATCGAGAAGCCAAGATTGTTCAGATGAACCAGAAGGACGGGACGTTCTGCGACGCGAGCACCCAAGCGGGAGCGGCAATCACGGAGCCACAATCTTCCCGCGGCCTTGCCGTCGGGGATTTATTCAACGACGGGCAGATGGATGTGGTGATCAACAACATGGATGGACCTCCCTTAATTTTGAAGAACCAGGGCATCCCCGGCAATCACTGGGTGAGTTTCGAACTGGCGGGCACGAAGAGCAACCGAATGGCGATCGGAGCCAGGCTAAAGCTGGTGGCGGGCGGGATGACACAAACCGAAGAAATTCATAGCGGAGGAAGTTACCTCTCGCAAAATGATCTGCGCGTGCACTTTGGATTAGGGAAGGCATGGAAGATTGACAGCCTGGAAATTCATTGGCCGTCCGGGCAAGTAGAAACCCTGAAGGATCTTGCCGCGGACAAGATCTATAGCGTCCTGGAAGGACAGGGAGTCGTTCCGGCGGAGAAGATCCGTCCCACATCGCGTGCAGAACAGCCGAAGAACTAGGTTCGTTCAGCTTGCAAGAGTCTGACAGACACGAGCGATCCTGCACCCGGTCGAGCAATGGCTCCGGGCTTATTGGGAACTGTCGAACAAGAACCCTGTACAAAATCGATATTCTAGAGGACTCAGGTCCTCTATCGACCTTCCAGTGGTGTATTCAAAATGGTCTCTCAGGAAAGCTTGTGCATTGCAGCGCTAGATTTCTCGGTTCGCAAATCGCGCTGTTGAACACCTTCGCCAGCCACCATAGAATGTCTGCAAGCGAGGATTCATGAGACACTTCAAACAAGCTGTGGCTACGCTGATCTTAATGACGGGAATTTCAGGTGCGGTGATGGCGAAAACGGAAGTGACCACGCGGGACGGCGGGAAATTGCCGAATGGGGCGGCCGTCGAGACGTACACGCTCAAGGACGGAAAGATCGAGATACAGATCACGAATTACGGCGGCGAAGTTATGGCCATCAAGGTTCCAGACCGCACGGGCAAGGTCGAGGATGTGGTGCTTGGCTTTGATACACCCGCGGGATACTACCAGAACAGCAACTCGAAGAGCGCAGCCTTCTTCGGACCGATTGTCGGCCGTTACGCAAATCGCATTGCGCACGCAAAATTTACGCTGGATGGCAAGGAATACGATCTGACGAAAAATAATGGGGACAACACTCTGCACGGCGGGCCAAACGGCTTTCATAACCACGTCTGGGCGGGGAAAGTAATCTCGGATGGAGTGGAATTGACTTATCTGAGCAAGGATGGGGAAGAAGGGTATCCGGGCGACCTTTCGGTCAAGGTGCGGTACACCCTGAAAGGCGAGGATTTCAAAATCGAATACTCGGCGACGACGGATAACCCGACTGTCCTGAACTTGACGAACCATTCTTATTTCAACCTTTCCGGACAGGGGAATGGCACGATTCTCGCCGAAGAGTTGAAACTGAATGCCTCGCGGTTTACCCCGGTTGATTCCGGGCTTATTCCGACGGGCGAACTGAAATCTGTTATTGGCACGCCGTTTGATTTCCTGAAGTTTCATGCGGTTGGCGAGCGCATCAATTCGAAGGATGAGCAGTTGCAGCTTGGCCACGACGGCTATGACCACAATTTCGTGATCGATGGCGGCGGCAAAGACTTGGAGGAAGCGGCTGAGGTGTACGACCCAGCGAGCGGCCGAGTGCTGAAGGTGTTGACGACCGAGCCGGGTGTGCAATTCTACACCAGCAATTTCCTGGATGGTTCGATCAAAGGCAAGGGCGGCGTGGCTTACCCCAGGAACGGCGCGTTGTGCCTGGAAACCCAGCACTTTCCGGATTCTCCAAATCACCCGGCTTTTCCGACAACCACACTGAATCCGGGCAGCGAATTCCATTCCACAACCATTTACCGTTTCTCGACTCGTTAGGCCACAGAGCCGATCCGAGGGAAAGCAACTCCAAGAGATGCATCTCTTAGGAATTGATGTCGGCACGGGAGGAACGCGCGCAGTTTTGCTTGATTCCCGCGGCCGAGTGATCAGCACGTCCACGGCCGAACACGCGCCGATGAGTTCGCCGCGCATCGGCTGGGCGGAGCAATCCCCTGATGACTGGTGGCGGGCCACGTGCCAGGCTGTCAAGGACTGCCTGGCGAAAAGCCACATCGCAGCGCATGAAATTGCAGGTATTGGCCTGACGGGCCAGATGCACGGTCTCGTGTTACTGGATGAAAAAGGCCAAGTTTTGCGGCCTGCGCTTCTCTGGTGCGATCAACGCACGGAGGAGGAATGCCAGGAGATCACCCGTCAGATAGGTGCACAGCGGCTGATTGAACTGACGGCAAATCCCGCGCTGACGGGTTTTACCTTGCCGAAAATCTGGTGGGTCAGCAAGCACGAACCGGAAATCTGGACACGCGTGCGCTCGCTGATGCTGCCGAAAGACTACATCCGATTTCGTCTTACCGGCACACGAGCCATCGATGTAGCGGACGCTTCGGGCACATTGATGTTCGACGTGGTTCATCGCCAGTGGTCGCGGCCCATGCTGGAGATTTCCCGAGTGGACGAAGCCTGGCTACCCAAAGTGTATGAATCGTCGGAAATCAGCGGCCGCGTTAGCGAGGAGGGCGCCCGGCTGTCCGGATTATGGTCCGGCATTCCCGTGGTGGCCGGTGCAGGCGACCAAGCTGCGGGCGCCGTGGGAATGGGAATTGTGAAACCCGGAGCGGTGAGTGTGACGATTGGTACTTCTGGGGTTGTATTCGCGGCGACAAGTACGCCTGTTCTTGAACCCATGGGCCGCATTCACACCTTTTGCCATGCGATTCCGAACCGCTGGCACGTGATGGGGGTAACGCAGGGTGCAGGCCTTTCCTTGCGGTGGTTTCGCGATCAATTTGCAGCGGGCGAAGACCATGGCCGGGTCACTTACGAGCGATTGACAGAAGCCGCCGCCGCCGCGCCACCAGGTGCGGATGGACTTTTGTGGGCCCCCTACTTGATGGGCGAGCGCACGCCTCATCTCGATCCCAATGCGCGCGGAGCACTTGTGGGAATTACCGCGCAACATACAAGAGGCCACGTCATCCGCGCCATTCTCGAGGGCGTGGCGTTTAGCCTTCGGGACTCACTCACGCTGTTCCGCGAGATCGGTGTGCCCATTCAATCGATCCGACTGAGTGGAGGAGGTGCTCGCTCTCCTCTTTGGCAACAAATTCAGGCGGACATCTACGGCATGCCAGTGGAGTTGATCGAAGCGGATGAGGGTGCTGCATATGGTGCGGCACTGCTCGCGGGTATCGGGATTGGCACGTGGCCGTCCGCTGAGGTGGCTTGTGAGACGGTGGTTCGCGTTGCCAAGCGGGTCCATCCCGATCGAAGGATCACTGCTCTGATGGACCAACAATACGTGGAATATCGCAAGCTCTACCCCACCCTTCAGGGCATCAAACACAGTTTTTGATCGTGCCCATTGCCTGACGGGTGGTTTTATGCAGCGTCCTGCTGCCGTATGATATGTTGATAAAAGGGCCTGTAGCTCAGCGGTTAGAGCAGCGGACTCATAATCCGTTGGTCGTAGGTTCAAATCCTACCGGGCCCACCAAAATCAGACGGTGCTTCTAATTGTTCAGGAGAGCCTTCCGCAACGATTGGTGCACTTCCAAGCCGCCATCGTAGTGGATGTATCCCTTCTTTCTGAATCGATTCATGAAGAAATTGACTCTTGAACGGGTGGTGCCGACCATTTCCGCAAGAACTTGATGACTTAGAACGGGGATTTCTACTGCGGCTGGACCTTTCCTGTCCAAATGGGCCAACCGCAGAAGCACACGCGCGAGCCGTTGGTCCGCAGAAGAAGTCAAAAGATGCGCAATGTGGTCCTGATAGCTTTTGACGCTGGATAGCAGATAGGTTACAAGCGCATTTGATGCCTTATTCTTTTTTCGTAACAGTTGTAGCATCTTTTCTTTTTTGATGGTGCGTATGGAGCTTTCCGTCAACGCGACCGCTGTGGACATGCGCAGGGGGTAACCTGCCAGGCAAAGCTCGCCAAAAAAATCACCCACACCAAGGATAGCGGTGACAGCAGAGGGTTGATGCTTCGATTGGCTGGTAAGACGTACGCCGCCTTCCTGAATGTAAAAGAGGGTGTAGGCGGGCATTCCCTGTTTATAAATACTTTGCTTCCGCCGGAATTGCGTTACCGTGCCTCCGAGGTGTGTTCCTGATAAGAAGTGGCCGAGGGGAGAGGCCAGATCAGTTTTTCTTTTCATCGTTCACACTGCTCCTGACGAACGGATCGGCTGAACGGTCTTGAGCACTCGATCCCGGGACTACCCTAGCAGTCTTGTCCAACGAAGACTGTGCAAAACAGGACATACACCGTGCCGCACGCAGAAAACTAGGTTGCAGAGCCCTACTTGATTGCAATCTGGTCCAGTGAATTGAATGAGTGACTGGTGCAGTTAAAGAAGACTCGAAGCGGATACCTCGCCAGCGCGAAGGCCGGTCGCCGAATCAATGTGGATCCGGAAAAAGAGTGGGTCTATCGCATGGTCGCCCAATCTTAACTGTCGTTCCGCCAAAGCATTTTGCCACCACAAGAAGCGTTTTCCCAGCAACTCTCGCGCATGTTCCCGCTCCTTAGAAAATTGGAGCTCCGGCAATTCCTGATACGTTCCAGTAACAATCACGCTGGTCCACTGGGACTGATTCACGATTTCGTCCACTTGCAAGCAGACTTTGGGATTCACCCTCATCCATTCCGTCTTTTTTCCGAAGGTCGAGAGTACGTAAATAAACTCAGCCTCGTAGCCAAAGTAGATCGGCACCACGTAGGCTTGGCCATCGAACGAGCAGCCGAGTCTTCCGAGCGAAGCGCCTGCCAGAAATGCGCCACACTCTTCCTCGGTCATTTGATTGATCACCATGGTCCCACTCTCATACTGTCGCACATGTAGTTTATCGCTTTGCGTTCGCGATTCCGGAAGATTCTTTTCTACTTCGTGGTTGGCTCGCTGGCAGTCTGCTGCGGCTCTTCCTCGGTCTTCACCCAACTGGAATTTGGGTTGTATTCTTTCAAGGATTTGGCGAGGACTTCGGTCTTTTTGCCGAGATCCTTCTCATAGACGACGCCATCCTGATCAACAGTAAACGTCATCACGCCCGAGGACCGGTATTCGGCCGGATACGCCACGAAAGCAAATCCCCCGGTCATTTTGCCATTGACGACATAGCTTTTCGCTCCGCTAGGGCCATTTTTTCCCTGACCCGTCAGGATCTTGAAATAGTAACCGCGGTAAGGGGCGGGCTGGCCATCTCGACTTCTCTCCGCGGCCTCAGCATCGGCCCAAGCCACCAGCGGTCCGATGGGACTCTGGGGCTCGCCTTCAGAGGCTTTCCAATAGAGACCATTGTGCTGCCCTTCATCGCTGAAGAGTTTCTGGGCATACTCATTGCCATGTGTGGCGGAATATTCTTTTTCGGCGGAGACGAGTTCCTGGCAGATCAGGATGGCCGACAACTCATTTCGTCCAATTCGCCGGGACAATATCTCTTGCTTGCCCGCTTCAGTATCGAAATACCAGACGTTTCCTTTGCTCACGATCGGTATGGGCGTGGGCCAATTCTTCGCGCCGATATACAGAGTGATCGTTCCATCCAGCTCTTTCACCAGGCGGTGCATTTCCTGGTATCTCTTCACGAAATTGGCGCGGTTCTGGGTATCCTCGGCTTCATCTCCCGAAGACACGATTTGCTTACCCTCCGGTCCGAAAATCTCAAGGAGCGCTTTTTCATCGTTGCCTTCTGTTGCCGCGACGAGTGCCTTGCTCGCGTCTTCTGGCGACGAGTAGGTCTTCTGGCCCGATTGTTGGGCCATTGAAAGGGCGGGAACGCATACCGTAAGAAATAAAGCGACTATCGCCACCCCGCGAAGATGGCCTCCATGAAATTTATCGAAGTTCAGCTTCGTTCGCCGCATATCGTTTTTCTCCCTTTCTGAATTTCACGATCCGCCAGGAATCCACCGCAACTTCGATCAGTGATGCCCGCCGCCTCCGCCGTGCGATCCACCTCCGCCACCATGAGAGGCTCCTCCGCCCAGGCTGGTGCTGCCCCGCGACGAGTAACTTTTAGTCTGTCCGCCATGGTCATAGCCGCTATAGGCGCTCGATTTCACGTCTTTCTGACCGCCTGGAGCAGCGTATCCTCGAGCGGCATTGGCATTTCCGTCGAATGGATGATTTGTCGCGCCGGGATGGTTGTAAACTCCGCCGTGGCCGCCGACATTTGCATTGGGAGGCCTGTTCCCGGCGTTAGTGTGCAAATTCGCGCCACCGTGGGCTGCCCCGCCCCGGTAGTAAGTATTTCGGTTATAAAAGGTCCTGCTCGGTGAGTAATATCTCGCGTGGTTATACACGATAACTCGATTGTGCCAATCAAATCCCCAATGTGGGTAGCCCCAACCGAATCCGCCAAAAAAACCGATGCCGAAACCTATCCCGAAGGAGAGATACGGGCCTCCAAACCAGATTCCGGGATACGGATACCATCCCGGCCACGCCATGATCGGACCGCCATATACCAGCCAAGGATTGTATGCAGGCACATAAACGATGTCGGGAGCAGCAGGTTGAATGATGACGGTCGACCCTTGCGTAGTCACGGTTTGCTGCGGTGTGGTCTTTAGATTCCCCGCTTGTTGAGCCCGCTGACGCATCACTTGTACGGCATCCATCACTTCTTGTTCCTGGTTGTAATACGCGTCGCCTAAGGAGGATGTCCAAGAAAGATTTTTGTCCATATTTCCTAGGACGGAGGGAAATGCCGTGAGCGCTTTGACACTGGGATCCCAGGGTTGCTGGTCTACCGCCTGACCCAAAGCATCACCTTTCAAGTCAGGATTCGTCTGTACCCATCGATCGGCCTCAACGACTTGCTCGGGGAATGTGGACGCAGCCAGTATCTGCGCTACCAGCGAATCAGGGTAAAGCGCAATTGGCGCAACCAACTGTTGTAACTGTTCCGGGGTCTGCGGCGTGTATTGCGGTCCCTGCTGCTGTGCTGGAGCCTGCGCCTCTTGAGATGCCGCCAGATTTTGCGGCCAAGTCGCGAACAGCAATGTGAGCGACAAGAGCAGAGCCAGAATCTGCCTGCCAGTCTGAGGCCTCGGGAATCCCAGTACGCCTTGGCGTATTCTCATGATCTTGAACCTCCGCGTTCGTGCAAAGCTTTCAGCTACCTACTCATATAGATGTACGAAACACCGTTTGGGTTTCCGTCTTTGATTATCACCGAACTGACCTCCGAGCCTGCCAGCATGCTCTCTCACTGTATCGACGGAAGAGGGATATAAGGCGCATTGGCTAGCGCTTCGATTCACCATAGAGATTGCGCAACGCACCTCAGTCGTGCAGAACCACGCTCAAGAGGGAAGTGTTAATCTGCAGGCCGCCGTTGTATTTGATGAAACCTAATTTTCTGAATTTGTTCATGAAGAAGTTGACCCGGTAACGGGTTGTGCCGATGGTCACGGCCAACATCTCCTGCGAGATTTTGGGAAGTACTCCATGAGGTTGGTCATCCTTGCCGTACCGCGCAAGTAGCAGCAGCGCCCGAGCGAGGCGCTTCTCGCTCGAATTAAAAAGCTGATCCACCAGGTCCTCTTCGATCCGAATATTCCTGGTCAGCATATGGGTGATAAAGCGGTTCGAGAGCGCATGCTCCGTGCGGAGAACTCGAATCATTTCATTCTTCCCAATAGAGAGGATGATGGACGGCATCATGGCTGTAGCCGTCCCCATGCAAACCGGTTGACCTGCCAGGCATCCCTCGCCAAAGAAATCACCCGGGCCCAAAACCGCAACAACTGCTTCCTTCCCGTCTTCATTGATAACAGAAAGCCTAACGCCGCCCTTTTGGATATACTTTACGCTTTTTGCGGGATCACCCTGGCAGTAGATTTGTTCGCCTCGCCGAAACTTCAGAAGTTGGCGCGTGGTGCTCGCTGACTCCAGAAAGGCGCGCAAATCGAAGCGGGCCTTTCTGGGAATTGCCCGGACAGCCTTTTTGCGAGTTGCCATGGGCATATCTGGTGTCCCGAGCCGCTCAATCGGCTGAGAAATAATGACAAAAGAGGACGCAACGACCCAGTGAGTATGGCATTGCTGGAACGCTGCGCGTGACAAGTGCACACTGTTCCACATCAAGATGTGTATAAAATTGAACAGAAGCCGAGACAAGTAATCGCCTCAGTTTTCGAGATTGCATCTTATCTGGGCATTTTGAGATAGGGAACAAACCCTTTTGTACTGGTGCGCAGCTTATACACAGATTTCGTTGCTGTGATGTAAAGCGTGCCGTAGTCCGGATCACCCCACGTGAGATTGGCCGGCTGTTCAGGCAAAACGATGGTGCCCAGGTGCTGCCCGCCGGCGTCCCACACCCAGATGCCTTCTGGGCCAGTGACAAATAAATTCCCATCGCGATCTACCTTCATGCCATCGGGCACGCCGCTCTTCGCCGGGCCGGCTTCGCTCGCAAAAATGCGGCCGTTGCTCAGTGAACCGTCCGGGTGAAAATCGTACACGCGGATATTTCGCTGCTCGCTATCGTCGACATAAAACTTCCTGCCGTCCGGCGAAAAAGCCAGGCCATTGGGTTGCGTAAGTTCTTTCGTGAGGAGGCGGACTTCTCCCGCGGGATCCAAGCGGTAGACTCCCTGAAAAGGGATCTCCTGCTTTTCGCCGGCCGGCAGGTCCAGGGTCGGGTCCGTGAAATAAAGCGACCCGTCCGGCCCGATGACAACATCGTTAGGACTGTTGAACCGCTTGCCCGCAAAGCGGTCCGCAAGAACCATGTATTTGCCATCCGGCTCAATTCGAATGATGGCCCGCAGCACGCTGGCGCAGTCGATCAGCTTGTGGTTCTGGTCGTAGGTGTTTCCGTCGGGATCGCCCAAGGATAAGAGTTCTTCCTTGTGCCCGTCGGAGTAGACTCGGAAAATCTTGTTATTCTCTTCATCACTGACATGGACGAATCCAGCCGGGTCCCACACCGGCCCCTCGGTGAATCCGAAACCTGTAGCCAGTGTTTCCAGCTTGGCGTCTCGAGAAAACAAATTCCAGAATTGAGGCGACTCGGCGCGCAATGCAAACTCGCGCACAGGTCCGCTCGCATGAAGGCCGGAAAAGCACACTTGCATCAGGAAGAATGCGACTGCAATCGACAGGTGTTTTCTCATTCTTGTTGATCCTGATTAAAAGGTCCCAAGGTTCAGAATACGTGAGGTTCTCCGGAGCCTGCACGCGAGCGATGACGATATCAATTGTCGTCTTCCCCGTCCACGTTTTCCCCGCTGCTCACCGATTTGGCAACCTCCATCAGATAGCTCACCAGATCTTCGATTTCCGACGGCTTTAAGGTGGCGACATAATCGTCAGGCATGATGGGCTTGGGGAGAAACTCCATCCGAGCCACGCCGGATCTTCTCAAAAAATGAAAAGTACCGTCAGTTGACTGTAACTGGATCGAAAAATTGTCTTCGTTGCGGATAATTCCAGACAACTTGCTCGAATCACGCATCGTAAAGACGGCCAGTTTGTTTATTTTGCTAATGCTTTCCGCCGGTCGCAGGAAATTGGTGCGGATTTCCTCAGGCGAAAGAGCCGCTCCATAAAGGGAAAGGTCACGCCCGAGGAAGCCGCCGACGCCCTGCACCGTATGGCACTCGGAGCAACGAGCCTTGCCGAAAAACAAAGCCTTGCCATTTCGCGGATTGCCGGGAAACGTAGTTGCCGTTCCTTTGCCCTGCAGCGAGCGGAGATAAGCGAGCACTGCTTTGAGCTTTGCCTCACCGAGAGAATCAAACGGCGGCATGCCGGCGGCTGGCCTGCCCGCACGCAGAATCTCCAGAAGTTCTGCATCGGAAAATTGAACGACTTGTTGCCGCTTGGCTATATCCGGACCACGCTCGCCGCTCCGTCCATCCAGTCCGTGGCAGCCGGCGCAACTTGTTTCAAAGAGTTGGCGGCCTTCC
>Ga0181532_10005236_pt1 | contig 11088 bp, 8 predicted proteins | sample PEATcosm2014_Bin_33_FD_119768 | JGI IMG/M metagenome (GOLD analysis project Ga0181532, IMG submission 119768) | Peatland microbial communities from MTU Mesocosm Facility, Houghton, MI, USA - PEATcosm2014_Bin11_30_metaG | ecosystem: Environmental > Terrestrial > Soil > Wetlands > Peat | place...
GCAACCGGTGCCCGCAGCCCAAAAACGAGGGAAGAAAGCCACCGGCTAATTCTTGATGGGTGCCACGGATAGATTCAGCCCCGAAGACGTGCAACGCATTCTCGGTCTGACCCGCAAGCAGTTAGACTACTGGGATCGCCTGCATCTCGTCTCGCCGCGAACCGACCTGGGCGTGCGGTACTACGATTTTCGCGACCTGATCGGTTTACGCACGATCAAGCAGTTACTGGAAAAGGGCGTCTCTGCGAACCGTTTGCATCGCGCACTCGCTGCCCTCAACGAAAAACTCTCACAGGTCAAAACCCCGCTTTGCGAACTTCGCATCCTTTCGGATGGCAAAGAAGTCATCGTGGAGCGCGGCGCCGCACGGCTCGAACCGCTCTCCGGCCAATTTGTCTTGAATTTTGAAACCCGCGAGCTTGATGAAAGTGTTCGCTTCATTACCCAGCGCAGCGCTGAAGATTGGCTGGCCATGGCCCTATCTTACGAAGCCGACGAAAAAAACAGAGCCGCGGCGATCAATGCCTATGATCGATGCGTGGATGTCGATCCCCACAATGTCGATGCGCTGCTGAACTGCGGAACTCTCTACTATGAGGATGGAAATTTCGAAAAAGCCACAGGGTATTTTCAGCGCGCGCTTGCTGTCCAGCCGCAAAACCCCTTGGTGCATTACAACCTTGGCAGCGTCCTGGAAGAAATGGGCGAACTCGAAGAGTCCCGGCGGCACCTACGTCAGGCTATTGTCCTCGATCCTTCCTATGGCGATGCTCACTATAATTTGGCCTTCGTGTGCGAAAAACTTCACGCATTAGGAGAAGCGCGTGAGCACTGGCAGGCTTACATCAAGCTCGATCCCATAGGCCCTTGGTCAGTCTACGCCCGCCAACGCTTAGCCGCCGCACCAGCCGCGAAATCCGCAAACACGTGACTCCCAGTTATGTCAACGCAAAGTAGAAATGTCCGCTTCCACGGTCTTCCCCAAGGGGGCCACGCTCGGCCACGTCGGCCAGGCCACGTCGGCCACGTTGACTTGCCTTTGATCTCAACCTAAGATGACCGCCTGATGGTGGACTCCTCATCACCTATTGGCCAAACCATCTCGCACTACCGCATCCTCGAAAAACTCGGGAGCGGCGGTATGGGCGTTGTGTACAAGGCCGAGGACACTCGGCTACACCGATTTGTGGCGCTGAAGTTCCTGCCAGATAACATGGCGCAAGACTCACAGGCGCTGGAGCGGTTTCGCCGCGAGGCACGAGCTGCATCCGCTCTCAATCATCCGGGCATTTGCACGATCTATGACGTCGACGAGCAGGATGGCCGAGCTTTCATCGCCATGGAGTTCATCGACGGCGAAACGCTGCGCAGTTACATCCAAGGGAAGGCGCTTCCTCTCGATGAAATACTGAAACTTGGGATCCAGATAGCGGAAGCTTTGGATGCGGCGCACGCCGAAGGAATAATCCACCGCGACATCAAACCCGCGAACATATTCGTGACCAAGCGTGGACAAGCGAAGGTGCTCGATTTTGGCCTTGCGAAACTTGTTCCCAAAGGGGTTGCAGAAGCGGGTGCAGATATCGGCGGCGAGGTGGCGGATTCCACTTCGATCGTGGGAATCATTAGTGGCACTCCTTCCTACATGTCACCCGAACAGGTCCGCGGAGACAATCTGGACCCGCGCACGGATATCTTCTCGTTCGGTTTGTTGTTGTATGAAATGGCGACCGGGCACCAAGCGTTTAGCGGCAGCACAGGCGGTGTGATTATCGAGGCCGTTCTGACGCGGTCTCCTGCTCCTGCGCGAAGTATCAATACCGATATCCCGCCGAGGCTTGAAGAAATCATCAACAAGGCAGTCCACAAGGACAGAGACCAACGCCATCAGCAAGCGGCAGACATACTCAGGGATCTGCGACGACTTGAGCGAGGCACCGATTTCGGCTGGAGAGTTGCGGAAGAAGACGCAAAATCCGCCCGGGTATCTTCCACAACTCATTTACACTCAGCCGGGGAGCACGGACCACGGAATTCGACGGCCCAAACATCTGCCCTTCGCCCAGGGCGAGTGTCGAAGATCATTGACTCACTTGCAGTTTTGCCTTTCGAAAACGCTAGTCGCGACCCGGAGCACGAATATCTCAGCGACGGAATCGCTGGCAGTCTTATCAATATTCTGGCGACCGTCCCAAAGCTGCGAGTGATGGCCCAGAGTACGGTATTTCGCTACAGGGGCCGGGGAATTGATCCTCAAGCTGTCGGTCGCGAGCTTAATGTGCGCGCCGTTCTCACCGGCAGAATAATGCAGGGCGGTGGATCTTTGCGGATTGGGGCCGAGTTAGTTGATGTGGCGACAGGGTCTCAATTGTGGGGGGCACAATTCGATCGCAAGCCTGGCGATATCTTTGCGATTCAAGACGAAATTTCCAACGAAATTTCGGAAAAATTACGGTTAAAGCTCACTCGGGCAGAAAGAAAGCGGCTAACCAAACGCCAAACAGCCGATGCCGAGGCTTACCGGCTTTACCTAAAAGGCCGTCATCACTGGAACAGGTGGACCGAAGACGGATTCTACAAGGCGATCGAATACTTTCAGCAAGCTGTCGAGAAAGATCCCGGCTACGCTCTCGCACAGACTGGTTTGGCCGATTCGTACGTGCTTCTGGGGTGGAATAGCTATCTGCCGCCGATGGGCGCGTTCCCTAAGGGCAAAATAGCCGCAATGAAAGCCCTGCGGACCGACCCGGATATCGGCGAAGCCCACACGCCACTGGCAGCAGTGTTGTGGCTTCACGATTGGCAGTGGCAAGATGCCCAGATGGAATTCCAACGAAGCCTTGCACTAAATCCAGCCCATCCGACTGCCAATCATTGGTACGCCGAGTATTTGATGACTATGGGACATCACGCAGAAGCTATTGCGAGAATGAAAAAGAGCCAAGAGCTCGATCCGTTGTCCCTCATTATCAGCGTCGCGATCGGATGGGCCTTCTACATGGACCGGCGATACGACGACGCCATCGAACAACTCCGGCGAACTGTCGAATTGGACCCAAACTATCCCGTCACGTACTGGATCCTGGGCTTGCTCCTCAGGAAAATGGGGCGCTATGAACTGGCGATCGCCGAGGGTGAGAAGGGGGTGAGGTTGTCTGGCGGCAGTTCTCTGATGACTGCGGCGTTGGCACAAACTTTCGCCACCGCGGGTAGGAGAAAGAAAGCAATCCAGATTCTCGATGAGCTGACAGGATTATCAAAGAAAAAGTATGTTGCACCTTACTTCTTCGCCGGAATCCACATCGGCTTCGGAGAGGACGACCGCGCGATGGAATACCTGGAGAAATCCTACCAAGAGCACTCCCACTGGCTAATCTATCTTCACATAGATCCGAGCATGGACGGGTTGCGGTCCAACCTACGTTTTCAAGACCTGCTGCGGCGTGTCGGTCTTCCCTTAGGGCACGCGATTCCCGCCTGAAGGATAAACTTCACCTGTAATCCTTCACCTGTAGAGTGGTGTTTTTGGCTGGCCCGGGTCGGTCCAGTGGAGTGAACCCTTGAACTGACACACAAAAATGGGGCACAGTTTCCGGGAAAGGAACACAGTGAAGAGAAAGCGATACTCCCGGAAGTTTCAACGAATGGCTGTCGCGCGCATGGAGACTTGTGAGGATGTCGGAGAGTTAGCACGAGAACTCGGGGTGCGACCGAAGTGCCTCTACAAGTGGCGCAGGAAGCTGGAGATGGTTGAACCAGGACAAGAAGCGTCGCGGCCCAGCACGCACGCATCTGCTCACCGCAAGAAAATCCACCGCCTGAAGCAGCTTTTGGCAGAGAAGACCCTGGAGGTGGATTTTTTCAAAAGTGCCTTGCAAAAAATCGAGGCTCGACGCCAGCGCAGCAGCGGCTCTGGCGAGATGGCATCTACGACCAGATCCGAGAAGTGATGAGCGGGAAGAAATCTACGCCAACAACTACAACGACCTGGAACATTTGCGAGCAAATATCGAAGAGTTCATCGAGCAATATTACAATCGGCTGCGCTTGCACTCGGCGCTGGGCTATCGACCTCCCGAAGAGTTCGAGCAACAGATCGAGGCGTTAGGTCCGGCCGAATCTCGAAGCGCAACGATGGTGTTTTTTGAGAACAAAGAGAACAGCGGGAAGATTTCGAAAGGACTACTGGGGAAAGGGACTCAAATGCCGTCCCCTTCCCCAGACCCCTTCTCCTGCTAGGAGATGCAAGAATCCTTCTATGAAAGCGGAAACTGTGTCCAAAGAATTTGTGCCATCATAGGGGTTCACCCCACCAGTTCGTGTCCAGTTCGTGTCCAGTTCGTTGACTTGCCTCCTGTCCTCAACCTAAGATGGCCCGACTATGACGGAATCGGCTCCTCTCTTTGGGCAAACCGTTTCGCACTACCGCATCCTTGAGAAGCTCGGGGGTGGCGGCATGGGCGTTGTCTACAAAGCTGAGGACACCAAACTCCGTCGCTTCGTCGCCCTTAGGTTCCTCCCAGACACGTTCACGCCAGACTCTCAAGCACTAAGCCGCGTCGACCGTGAGGCACAGGCTGCTTCCGCATTGAATCATCCAAATATTTGTACCATCTATGAAATCGGCGAACACAACGGCCAGCCTTTCATCGCGATGGAATTCCTTGATGGCGTGACACTGAAGCACTTTATGGACGGTCAGTCGCTTCCCTCGGAACAAGTCCTCGAATTAGGAACTGAAATAGCAGATGCGCTCGAAGCTGCCCACGCAGAAGGCATCATTCACCGCGATATTAAGCCGACAAACATCTTTGTGACGAAACGAGGTCACGCCAAGATTTTGGATTTCGGTTTAGCAAAAGTAGTCCCTGCGGGCATGAGCGGCGCGGCTTCACAGATGCCGACTGCCACAGGGGAACTGCTTACCAGTCCCGGCTCCACGATGGGCACGATTGCTTACATGTCGCCAGAACAAGCCCCTGGTGAGGAGCTAGATGCGCGGACGGATTTGTTCTCATTCGGTGCGGTTCTGTATGAAATGGCCACAAGCCGGATGGCATTCCCTGGTAATAGTGCTGCGCTCATCCATGATGGGATTCTGAACCGTACACCTGTTCCAGCGTCAGTAGTCAATCAGGGGCTCTCATCAAAGTTAGACGAAATCATCGAGAGAGCGTTGAAAAAAGACCGCAAGCTCCGCTACCAGACTGCTGCGGATATTCGCACTGATTTGAGGAGTCTGAAACGGGAGACGGAATCTGGCCGAGCGCCGCATGGAGGTCATGCGGCTGCGGGGAAGCAACTGTTTACCCAAAGGGTCGCCCTTGCGGTCGCAGCGGCTCTCATGTTGGCCATCATTATTGCAGCCGTCGCCTGGTATCAGAGAAAGTCGGCGCGGAAATTTGTACCAGTCGCCACTAAATCTTCCATCGCCGTGCTCCCATTGCAAAATCTGAGTGCAGACCCAGATAGCACGTACTTCAGCGAAGGGATGACGGATGAGATTACGACCAAGCTGTCAAAGATTCAAGGTATCGACGTGGCCTCGCGTTCGTCGGTTGCGTCTTTCAAGGGCAGCCAGAAAGATGCTGCCACGATGGGTCGAGAGCTAGGCGTTCATTACCTCTTGGAGGGCAGTGTTCGAAGAGCGGCCAATCAAGTGCGTATCAATATGCAGCTCATTGACTCCACGTCCGGGTTTCAAGTATGGGCCGACGATTTTGTGGGCGAGCCCAAAGACGTCTTCACTTTTCAGGAACAGACGGCGCTTAAGATTGCTGCTGCACTGAATCTCAGGCTCAGTCCTCAGGAACAGAAGGCGGTGGAACGTCGTTATACTCAAAATCCGGAAGCTTACGATGCTTATTTGCGCGGCCGCGCACTAGTCCCGTTTTTCGACCAACGGGAAAAGCTTGATGCGGCACGCCGACACTTCGAAGACGCACTTAAGTCAGACGCCAATTACGCCCCTGCTTTGGCTGGTCTATCTTGGGTGGAAGGTCAGTACTATCGCAATATCGACCCGTCCGAGGTCCGCTTGCAGCGAGCCGAGCAACTTGCCCGCCGTGCGCTGGGTATCGACCCTCAACTCGCTGAAGCCCACGTCGCTCTTGGGACTGTCCACATGGGCCGATACGAATATGCGAGTGCGGCCGGCGAGTATCAATCAGCGACTCGCTCGGACCCCGAGAATGCTTACGCTTGGGACCAACTATCCTGGGCGCTCGGGTATGAACAACCGCCAGACGCCACTGGCGCGGAAAAAGCTGCCCGGGAGTCCATACGATTAGAGCCCACCTTATTCCCTCCTTACTACCACCTCGGTAGGGCTCTTCTATTACAGCAGCGCTTTCAGGAAGCGATTGACGCCTTCGAGCAGGCCCGAGAATTGAATCCAACGTCGATTACGCCAGACCTTGGTCTGGGTCAGGTTTATCTGGCTCAAGGAGAATACGACCGAGCAGTCGCTGTTTTGTCAAAGAGTAGTGGACCGAACCGAGGTGCGGTTAACTACTATTGGGTCAGTGCGGCATACGCCGCTCAAGGAGATAAAGACAAGGCCTTCGCCACCCTGGAAAAAGCCCTCCCGGCTGGTTTTCGTGATTTCAACGCAATTGATGCGAGCCCTTATTTTTCTTCTCTGCGGTCTGACTCGCGCTACCAAGTACTCCTGCGCCGTTATCGCCCCTGAGTTTGCTCTCACTTACGCCCTGCGAGGCGACACCGCCAAGGCCAAGGCAGCCTATCAGGATTTCCTCACGCTATGGAAAGATGCCGACCCTGACATCCCCATCCTCATCGCAGCAAAGTCGGAGTACGCAAGGCTGCAAGAGCAGTCTGTCTTCGTGTCAACGTTGACTTGTTTCCTTGCCCCAACCTAACATGTGCTGCACATGCCAGGCACCGACACGCTCATCGGCCAGACTATCTCGCACTACCGCATCATCGAAAAGCTCGGGGGTGGTGGGATGGGGGTCGTTTACAAGGCGGAGGACACCAAGCTCCACCGCTTCGTTGCCTTGAAGTTCCTTCCTGATGGGTTCGCGCCAGATTCGCAAGCTGTGAGCCGCTTCGACCGTGAGGCACAGGCTGCCTCTGCCCTGAACCATCCGAATATTTGCACCATCCATGAAATTGCCGAACACAACGGCCAGCCCTTTATTGCGATGGAGTTTCTCGACGGGCAGACACTGAAACACTTGATAGACGGTCGGTCGTTGGCCCCGGAACAGGTGCTGGACTTAGGAACTCAGGTTGCGGAGGCGCTCGAAACTGCTCACGCCGAAGGCATCATCCACCGGGATATTAAGCCTGCGAATATTTTTGTGACCAAGCGCGGACACGCCAAGATTCTCGATTTCGGTTTAGCGAAAGTGGTCCCTGCTGGCTCAAGCGGCGCGGCTTCCCAGATGCCAACCGCCACGGCGGGCGAACTCTTGACCAGCCCCGGCGCGACTATGGGTACCATCGCTTACATGTCGCCGGAGCAAGCACGTGGTGATGAGTTGGATGCACGGACAGACTTGTTCTCGTTCGGGGCGGTGCTCTATGAGATGGCGACGGGCCGAATGACCTTTCCGGGAAATAGTACTGCGGTCATCTACGAAGCGATTCTGAATCGAACACCTGTCCCTGTGGCAAGGTTGAAGCCGGAACTCCCGCCTAAGCTGGAAGAAATCATCAACAAGGCACTGGAGAAAGACCGGAAGCTGCGTTACCAGAATGCCACTGATATTCGCACGGATTTGCAGCGACTGAAGCGCGATACAGATTCCGCGCATCTGCCAGCAGCGACGAGCGCAGTCGCTGGTGTGGGGGAGCGCCGAGGAATGCGTTGGAGGTTGCTTGTTCCCTCTGCGATGGTAGTTGTAGCACTTGCGGCTGGCATTTACTTCTATTTCCACCGCACGACAAAACTCACCGAGAAGGACACCATTGTCCTCGCGGACTTTGAAAACAAAACAGGCGACGCCGTCTTCGATTACACGCTAAAGGAAGCACTGGCCGTACAGTTGGAACAGACACCGTTTTTGAACAATCTTTCCGACCAGAAAATAAATGCGACACTGCAATTGATGAACCATACGCCTGGGGACCGCATCACGAAGGAGATGGCCGAGGAGGTTTGTCAGCGTACAAACTCAAAGGCCGTGATAGTGGGCTCGATTGTCAGCCTTGGGAGTTACTATCTGATTCGAGTAAGAGCAATAAATTGTCAGACGGGGAATTCGCTGGGCAGTGCCGAGGGAGAGGCGGAAACCAGGGAAAAGGTAATCCGCACTTTGGGTGAACTTACTAATACTCTGCGCGGAAAACTTGGTGAATCCTTGGCCTCCTTGCAAGAACACAACAAGCCGATAGAAGAGGCCACCACTTCTTCGCTCGATGCGCTGCAGGCCTTCTCGCAAGGATTGCGAACACAGCATGCCCAAGGCGACCAGGAGGCACTGGCCCATTTCCAGCGTGCGGTGGAACTGGACCCCAATTTTGCCCGCGCCTATACCTCACTCGGGGCCGCCTATATCAATCTCAATCAAGCTAGCATGGCGATGGAAAACTTGAGGAAGGCCTATGAGTTGCGCGGCCGTGTGAGCGAACACGAGCGACTCTATATCGAGGGAATGTATTACACCTACGACACAGGTGAGCTCAATAAGGCGGTGCAGGCCTTCGCTCAATCATTGCAGGTCTACCCCAATGATGAGGACGCCCATGTCAACCTCGGCCTTGCATTCTATTATCTGGGCCAGTGGGAGAAATCCGCAACGGAATGCCGCGAGGCGGCTAGGTTGGACCCGGATAATGGATTCAACCTCTCTACCCTGATGGCCGACTACCTCTTCCTCCACCGGCTGGATAGCGTGTGGGCCCTCTACAAGGAATACGAAGGGCGCAAACAGGCTAATGGTTACGTTGAATCCCTCGTTTACTATCTTTCCTACATGCAGGGGGACGCAGCAGAAATGCAGCGTCATTTTGAGGCTGCTATGGGCCAGCCGGGGTTCGAAGACATCCTTTTCGCCATGCGGTCCGATGTTGAGACCTACTACGGGCGGCTGTCAAAGGCGCGCGATGCGTCCCGCAGGGCTGAAGATTCGGCCAGAAAAAACGGTGCGAATGAAACCGCAGCTTTTTGGCGGGCCTACGGTGCGGTACATGAGGCTGAGGCAGGAAATGTAACCGAAGCGCGGAGCCAAGCGGAATCTGCTCTGGCCATGGCTCCGGGACGCGACGTTCGAGTGCTTGCGGCGTTTGCCTTGGCGCGGTCTGGGGAATCGGACCACGCGCAGCGTCTGGCGGAATCGCTCAATTTGGAATACCCGCTCGATACGCTGATGCAGCACTATACGCTACCGACAATTCGCGCTGCTTTGTCGCTCAACAAAGGTGACGCGAAGCAGGCACTGGAGATTCTGCAGACAGCATCTGGATATGAAGCGTGTGTTCCCCAGGTGTTTGTGAACACCGCACCCGTTCCGTACCCGATGTATGTACGCGGGCTGGTCTACCTGAAAGCGGGACAAGCGGCAAAAGCAGTCGATGAGTTAGAGACCATGAGTCGTCTTTATAACTGGAAATATCCAATTGAAGCTCAGGTACCCCTGCAACTGGCGCGCGCTTACGCCATGCAGGGCGACACCGCCAAGGCGAAGGCAGCCTATCAGGATTTCCTCACGCTCTGGAGAGATGCGGATCCGGACGTTCCCATATTTATTGCTGCGAAAGCGGAATACGCGAAGTTGAAATAACTGCTGGAACTTGAGCGTTAATTCGGGTTCAGGATTGTGGCTGGTCTGGATGGATTAAATCTTGCCACAATCTTCCGTCGTGGGCGTCATTAAGACGCTCGGCAGACTTGAGCAAACAGCGACCGACATAGGTCGCAAGAATTACAAGACCTCCGCCTGCGAGCCAGATAAGAAAGTATGCTAGTTTCATTTTTGGTGTCCTTTCTTTGGCCGCGAGCCACGGCAGACTTACCTGCGGAAACCTCACGCAAGCAGGTCTTTCTAAGCCTGATTCATTTTATCCGGTCCAACCGATTGGTAATGTGATGGGTTTGACGAAACGTGTGCCAGGTCACTCCCATCTCAGATGCGCTCACATTGCCCCCACTTTTAGGCTGCCCAATGTTCGCCGATTCTAGCGACTCTTTTAGAACGCGGTTAGACCTCTCTAGATGATTGAAGTTGCTCGCCAGTAGGCTTAGACTCAATCGACGAACGACTTGGTCACAAGATTGAAGGAGGTGGCCGATGGCTACTGAATTCTGCCAAAAATGCAAAAAGGCCCACCCCGGTCGAGACTGCGATTACGACGACGCAGGCGAGTGCGCCGAGACAGGTGACGCCAATACGGCTGCAAAGCCACCCGGCGAGGCGTCAGGAGTGGAGGAAAGTAGCAGCCTAGGAACCGACGCACCAACGGAAGCGACCAATTGAGGTTCTGAACGCCTCGCAGCGGGCCCAGAGTGCCCGCGGTAATGACTGCAATCTCGCGTATCTACCGCGTCTTCGCCTTTGATGATCGCGCCGCTTCCGCTTAGAAGCCCTCCGGCCAGGGTTGTGCGCCGTGGTAGACGGCGAGGATCACGATTCGGGACTTCTCGATGGCATACGCGGCGATGAAGGAAGTATTCGAAATGACGAGCTCTCGGGTACCGGGAACCCGGCCCGCTCTGCCCGACATGGGGAAGACACCAAGCTGTTGAACGCAAGTGACGATCTGCATCGTAACCCGAGTCGCAACCTCTTCGCTGTTAGAGAGGGTGATGTAGTCGTGAGCCTGATCCAATTGCCGGATCGTCTGCTCGGTCCACTCGATCATGGACGTGCGCGTCCCGTCTTCTTGAGCCGCTTTACGACCTGCTCATGGCTTACGACATGGCCATTACGCATTTCTTCCAACCCCTTGCGAACCAACGCGTCCTGGTAGGCGTGCAGTTCGATGTAGTTGGTAATCGCTTCATTGATGAGATAGCTGCGCGGACGGTCTTGCGCAGCGGCCAGAGAATCCAAAGCGTCGATCTTTTCTGCGACGGCACGGAAACTGATCGTTTTCTCGTTCTTGCTCATAATGCCAGAACGA
>Ga0181532_10005237_pt1 | contig 11085 bp, 12 predicted proteins | sample PEATcosm2014_Bin_33_FD_119768 | JGI IMG/M metagenome (GOLD analysis project Ga0181532, IMG submission 119768) | Peatland microbial communities from MTU Mesocosm Facility, Houghton, MI, USA - PEATcosm2014_Bin11_30_metaG | ecosystem: Environmental > Terrestrial > Soil > Wetlands > Peat | place...
CAATCGATCTACCAAATTCTCGACCGATTGCGAGCAATACTCCCGCGCCAGCCTCATTGCGCCCGTGCTCAACTGCAGATAAGAAACTCTGACTCACACCAATTCGACTCGCAAACTCTGACTGCGTCATATCGAATCCTCGCAACTCCCTGATCCGTCGTCCGACCGCGGTCCAGTCAATCGAGTCCGCCTTTGCCTTCAAATGTTTTCTTGACATCATAGTTGCATGTAACTAAAATAGAAGTATGCAGGTACAGAGTACTCCGCTGCATGAGGCTCCAAATTTGGCACCTTATCTCTTGTACCCCTGCTTGGTAGCGAAAGGCAATCGAAGATACGCAGACGGACGGTTTTCCGGCTACTGACAGTATTCGTTTTGACTTACAAAGGAGAAATTATGAAAAGTAATATCGTCAGTTTTCGTACGAATGCAAGGCTCGCGCGTCAATTGTGGGGCCAACCTTCGCGTATCGCGCTTCGCTCGCTTCGAGAGCTTACTGCCAGATATTCTCTCTCGATAGCGGCCGGTGATCTTCAGTTCCTGGATGGCTGTTGGTATGTGACCCACTCCGGTCTGCTACAGCTTGCTTCCCGGAGAGGTTGCCGGGGAATCAACACGATGCTCCAGGACAAGTTGTCCGATTTCCTGGCGGGTCGGTGGGTCTTTAAAGCTGTCGTCTATAAAAGTGCCCACTCGAAGGGTTTTGTGGGGTACGGCGACGCCGATCCCTCAAACGTCTCTTCCATGGTGCGTGGCGCCGAGTTGCGCATTGCCGAGACACGCGCCGTCAATCGCGCCCTCCGCAAGGCTTACGGGATAGGCCTCTGTTCGGTGGAGGAGTTAGGTGCGTTCTCGAGTCAATCTCGCCCTTCCACAGCTCCCCCGCCGACGAACGGGCATTCCTCCAATGGGAATGGCAACGGCCAGCCACGGCTCCGCGATCAGCTTTGCCTCCTGATCCGCCAGTACAACCTCGATGCGAATCTCGTGAAAGCCTACGCGGCGGACTTCTGCGGCACCGAAACCCTCAGCGGTGCGACTCGTGAATTGATTGAGTCCTTCATCTCCCATCTTTCCTCGGCAGCCAAAGAGAACCGGGATGCCCTGGTCTGCAAACTCAATTCCTATTCCCAACCTGTGGAGGCAAGACCATGAGACGACATATTCCCGGTCTCCATTCCGGCCAACAGGATCTGGTCTCCAATCTCGATGGGCTCTTCCTCGTTCGGGTCGAACGGGCTTCCTATCGCTGGCATCCCCAGAAGCCCTTCCTGGCACTCCGCTTCGGAATCCTGGAGCCAACCTCCCATGAAGCACTTTCTTTCTCCGGGCGGCTCTACTGCACCGATCGTGCGCTGTGGAAGCTCAGTTGGTTTCTACGGGATTTCGGCTACGACACTGACCTGCTCACACGGGACCAGGTCGATGAAAAAGCACTCCTGAACCTGCGGGGCGTCATCCGGACCAGCTTTACCAACCTCAATGGGCATTCCTACCAGAATCTCGATGCGTTTGCCCCGGCAGCAGAGTGGGAAACACTTTCCTGCACATTGAGTAACCAGGGCGAGAAGGAGAGCAACCAAGATGCTCTTTAGCTACACGCAAATCGCCCATTACCTCCGCTGCCCACGCAGCTATCGCCACCGCTACCTGGATGGCTGGCGCGAAAAGGAAACCCGGGCAGGCATGATCTTTGGCCGGTGTTTCGAGAAAGCGCTTGAAGCCTATTTCGGCGGTGGCGATTGCGCTGCTGCACTTTATCGGGAGTGGGGTGTATACCGTGATACGCCGTTTGAGTACAAAAAGGGAGAAACTTGGGATCGGCTTGTCCATCAGGGTGTGCATTTGCTCGAGCTCTTCGCCCAAGGCAATCGAGTCCATATTCCCGAGCCGCAACGGAACCTTCAGCTCAAGGTAGTTCGGGAACTCCCGAACGCAAACCAGTTTGTTTCTTATATTGACGCCATTGGTGAACTTGATGGCCAGCGTTGTCTCATTGATTGGAAGACCACGACTAGCCGTTATCCGGTGGAACCAACAGGACTGCTGTCGCTCGACCCGCAACTCATCTCTTATTCCTGGATGACTGGGATTTCCGACGTGGCCTTCGTCGTCTTCGTGCGGAAGCATCAGCCTGAAATTCAGTACCTCAAAACCTCGATCTCTGAAGAACAAAGTATAGAATTTGAACGACTGCTGCAAACCACCATCGGCCAGATTGAGGCTGCCCAGTTCCCTTCCCACAGTGGGATCCGTTTCCCGCAGAACGGTTGTGTGAGCTGCGCGCATCTTGGGCTTTGTCTCGACGACCAGAAGCTGATCGATTCCAGTCTCATCCGCACAGCAGGAGCGAACGACCTTGCATGGCTTGACGAGCTTGTGGATTAACCGAGGGGCATGGATGCCTCCGGAACTCAATCTGAAGCGCGCTGTATTTGTCCTCGGCAAGATCGACGAGATCCTCGCCTGGGAGAAAGAACGCGGGCGAGAACAGGACCTGCGCTTTGTTGATCTGGGTCGGTACCTCTGCGAAGTCCGGGCTGGACAATACTGGCGCCTAGACAAGATGAGATCGTTCGACGATTTCCTTGAGAAGCGGTTTCCAGACTCCCGGCGAAAGGCTTATTACCTGATGGCCATTCACGAAAATCTGACGCGTGTTCCGAAGCAGCAGTTGAGGGAGATCGGCTGGACAAAGGCCACGGAGCTAGCCAAGGTCGCACGGCGGGAGGGGGAGCGCTTCGAAAGTGCAACCTGGGTGCACAAGGCCCAGGCGCTCCCCAAGGAAGAGTTCAAACGGGAGGTCGAGCGCCACCTGACGGGGAAGGAAACGGAAGCGTGGGAGATTATCTACTTCAAGCTTTACAAGAGCCAGTTACCTGTGGTCGAGAAAGCCATAGAAACTGCTGGCCTTATGCTCGGAACTGATAAATCGAGGGGGTATTGCCTGGAGATGATCTGCGCTGATTTTCTGGCGGGGGCCAACCCCCCAGAACCATGACGACGGACTGAAAGGATTCAATGCGTGTGCGACAGAAGCAACCCAGGGTCAAATTGGATGTGACGGACTATGCTCTGGTCCGAAAGCTAGTGTTGGAACGAGACGGTTGGCGATGCCAAGATTGCGGTTCGGTAAAGAATTTGCAAGTGCATCATTTGAAAACTAGGAGCCAGCTTGGTGGGGACACAATGCAAAACCTGATCACCCTATGCGTCTCTTGTCACGCAAAAGTGCATGGAAGGTGAAAAGGGCCACGCTCACCGACCTTCGCGAAGATAGCAGGCAACAAACTAATGGCCGGTTGAATGTCCTCTTAGGCAATTTGAGGCTGTAGAACCAAGTGGCTGCTGTCTTGGCCAGTATCGGGAACCAGCAACACGGAACACCAAACCACGAACACCACTGCTATACTGCTCTTCGCCGTCGAGTTCCACAAACGAATGAGCCTACGCTTGAAAATCCTTAATGTCGTTGGGGCTCGTCCCAACCTCCCTAAAATTGCTCCGCTCATCCGAGAAATGCAGCAGCATCCGGAGATTGAGCCCATCCTCGTCCACACTGGCCAACACTACGACGAGAAGCTCTCTGACATTTTCTTTCGCCAGATGGGTATCCCCGTACCTCACGTTAATCTCGACGTTGGCTCGGGTTCGCACGCGGTTCAAACTGCTGAAATCCTGAAGCGCATCGAACCACTACTTATCGAGCGCAATCCGGACCTGGTGGTCGTCGTCGGTGACGTCAACTCGACCATCGCGGTCTCTTTGGCGGCAGCAAAACTTGGCATCCGAGTCGCCCATGTCGAAGCCGGTCTGCGTAGTTTTGACCGTTCCATGCCGGAAGAAATCAACCGCATTCTCACCGACGCGCTGGCCGACTATCTCTTTGTCACAGAGGAAGACGCCATCAAGCATCTCCTTAGAGAAGGCCGGCCGCGGGAAGCTATCCATTTCGTCGGCAATGTAATGATCGATTCTTTGCAACATTTTCTACCTTTGGCTCAGCAATCGACGATTGGAGATGAGCTTGGCCTTAAAAATGGTGACGTTTGGCGCCCTTTTGCTGTGCTCACTCTGCATCGCCCTTCAAATGTCGATTCCTCGGAAAAGCTGGCGCATCTGCTAGGTGCTATCGATTCCGTGGCCAAAGAAGTACCAGTAATTTTCCCAGTTCATCCACGTACCCAACAGCGACTTACACAGACTGGAATTACACACCATGAGAACCTTCGTGTTGTTCCTCCTCTAGGTTATCTCGATTTTCTCTGCCTTCTCAGCAAAGCCAAACTGGTCCTCACCGATTCGGGTGGCATCCAGGAAGAAACCACGGCTCTTGGCGTCCCGTGCCTGACGCTGCGCGAAAACACCGAGCGCCCGGTCACCATTTCTCAAGGAACGAATTTGCTGGTTGGTACGGACCCAGCCAAGATCGTTGGTACTGCTGCTGAGATCCTGAGCGGAAAAGGTAAGACCGGTCGCATTCCTCCGCTCTGGGATGGCCACGCCGCAGAGCGCATTGTTGACATCCTCATGAGGGAACGACCTCGATCCAAAAGCAAAGTGGAAATTAGTTGATAATAGCGGGTCCCGTTCAGGCGTCAAAGTGACGCGCAAACACGGAACCAAGTTCGCTTACGCGCCGTGGGTGCAGCTGGATGAATCGATCCAACACCGTCGGGATGCCAAGCTTTCGCACCCCGCCGTCCGGCTTCGGGATTTCCACCCGTTTCACCGGTTGTGGTTGGTAGGTCCCACGCAACAACTGTTCCCGTATGGAGCGTCAGTACTGCTTCAGGTAGCCCGAAAGCTCTCCGACTTTCATGCCGTCGATTCCCGGACTTCCTTTGTTCGATTTGACTCGCTTGTAAGCCTGCCAGCAGTTTTCCCGCTCGCAGACTTCTTCCATCAACTACTCGTGACGAGCTGGACGTTCGGTTTCGCGTTTCGCCGTGCGCGATTCGGTTCCTTTCTGCGAAGCCTTCGGAGCTTCACTCCTCCCCTCCTCAGTAAAGGCCAACACTAGTTGGTTCTTCTGCCGCTTGTCGCTCGTCGAGTCCTGCGTCCTACTTGCCGCTCCCTGCTGTTTGGGCCTTCATCGCTTGCGCGACTAATACGTCCGCTGCTGACTTCTGCCGCACGGTCAGAGTGAATCGTTCCACCCTCAGTCACGATTTCGTGACGTGCAACAGATCTCCCGAGGTAAGTTCGATCGCCTTCCACGCACAACCGCCGAATTTACCACCAGTGCCTTTGAAGGTTATGGGCTTCGCGATTATTTGCTCGCTCGCCCGGCACCGTAGGCCTCAAATCAAGTTCTTGTCCATCGGCTCGCGTGTTTGCTCCACGCTTCTTTCAGACCTTGCCTCACGACTGGGCCCTTGCGCTTCGCTATCAGTTCGCCTCCATCAGGCTGTGAAGAGGACTTTCACCTCCAAGCTATCGAACATGCTCGGCAAACAAACAGAAGCGCCACCCCTGAGGATGGCGCTTCCAACAATCTAGAGATCTTCCAACCAACCTGCCAAGTATTACGACAGTTCAACAAGCAGCAGAGATGAACGAGTGCTTAACTATGACGTGACCTTACGGCCAGCCAGAATTAGAAGAGCACCAAAACCAGAGAGCAGAAGCAGTATGGTGCTTGGTTCCGGAGTAGTCACTGTCAAATTATCCAACGGGACTTCTACACCTGTGTAATAGCAAGTGGGGTTGTCTGCCGAACTGCATTCGACATAGACACCAACAGTGGAAATATTGAAATCATTCGTGCCGTCAAAGAACGAAAATCCCGAGATATCAACCACTGGCGTTGTGTAGGGAAACAGAAGATTGTCGTTACTGCCGAACACATTCACGCCAAGAAGAGTGATTGGATTTCCGGCCTGGCTTCCACTGATGATTGACGTGAGCGTATACTGCCCACTTCCATCGTTCGTGGCAGCGAACACGGCCGAGCCAGAACCATACGCAGTAGAAGACCAGCTGATATCAAATGTTTGCGCAGAAGCTACTCCTGCTAGAGCGAGCATGAGTATGAGCGCAAAAAAAACAGGGAGAACTCGAGAAGTCCGGAGCATGTGAGCCCCTTTCGGAAAAGTCTAATGCAACGTGTACATTTATAGCATACATAACTGGAAGTGTCCAAGGTTCCTTGACTTTTCCACACATTTTCGAGGATTCGATATGTTCCTGAACCAATCGCAGCCAGTACTCTCATGACCCAGATCGCTGGCCCATCGGCGCGATATCCTGCATGACACTCCCCTTCCACCCTTGGCACGGCAACCTCTTCGGCCAGTAATCTATTGCGAACCAAAACAAAAGCGCCACCCCTGAGGATGACGCTGTCGGCCTATTGAAATTTTCAACCTAAACTACCGCGTATTGCTCGACCCCAACCGGTAGGTGGTGTAAACGCGTGCCTAGCTAGGCCGAAACCTTTCGACCCGCAAGAATCAGGAGTGCCCCAAAACCCGAAAGCATAAGAAGAATGGTGCTTGGCTCTGGAGTTGCAGTAACGTTCAAATCACCCGCGCCACCACCACTCAACGGGTAACCTGAGCCGACATAGCAGTTAGATGAATTGTCCAGTGGGCTGCACTCGTAATACTTGCCACCGTAATAGTAAACATTGTAATCAATTCCGCCGGCAACGATCGAAAAGCCCGGGATATCTACCAGTCCTGGTGAAGCCGGGAAAATGAGGTTATCGTTCCCGCCATAACCATTGGGTGGCAACAGCAGTGTGATTGGATTCCCGTGCTGGCTTCCACTGATGATGGATGTAAGCGTATACACTCCACCACCATCGTAAGTCGCAGCGAAGTTGCCAGAGCCAGAACCATACTCAGGAGTAGACCAACTGATTTCGAAGGATTGCGCGAAAGCGCCACCTGCAAGAAGGAGCATGAGCGCAGAGAGAACAATCAGGATTCGTGCTGTGCCGTGCATAAAAATTCCTTTGGAAACTACACCCTTTCTATACTTATTAAGCCAGAGTGTCGAGGCCTTTCTTCTTCCTATATCCTAAAGATTGATCGGAACTGTATAGTACATATAGTACTCTCATAACTGAGTCGGCCCTGGAATATCAGGAGCCTCGAACTCACCATTGAAATGAAGGCAGGGATGGCAACAATTCCCTGCGCCGCACTCCATCGTCAACTCGATCCGCACCTGCGCCCGATTGGATGGCCTCTCTGCCGACTCCCGGGCTCTTCCAACCGCAAGTCCCTGGTTTGGAGATCCGTTCCGAATATGAACAAAAGCGCCACCTCAGAAGGGCGGCGTTTTCGAAAATCAGAAATCCAAAACTGTATCGACTGCGCGTTGGCAGAACTCAACCAGCAGCGAGTGTAACCGCGTGCCTGGCTATGCCGTGACCTTTCGACCAGCAAGAATCAGGAGGACACCAAAACCCGAGAGGAAAAGGAGAATGGTGCTTGGCTCTGGAGATGGAGTAACGTTGAAACTGGTCAACACAGTCCCTGCCGTGGTCTCACAAGGCCCGTCAACACTCGAACTGCATTCATAATAGGTGCCACCGCTGTAGTAAATGTTGTAATCAACTCCGCCGGCAACGATCGAAAAGCCCGCGGAGTCCAGAAGTCCCGGTGTTCCGGGAAACAGCAGCGCATTGTCGTTTCCACCGTAACCACCAGGTCCCAGCAGCGAGAAAGAATCCCCCGCCTGGGCTCCGTTGATGGCTGATGTTAGCGTGAACGTGCCACCACCCCCACTCGCGGCGAAATCGCCATTCCCAGAACCATAACCACCAGACCAGCTGATTTCGAAGGATTGGGCGAAAGTGCCTCTTGCCATAACGAGCATGAGAACAAGCGAAGAGAGGACTAGCAGCATACGAGAAAGACGGAGCGTTCGAGAGGAGCCTGTAACAAGAGAGCCGAATCACTTTCACGTCCTGGTTGCCTTTTTTCTTGAGCCACTGCCCCATCGGACTTACCCTTGACCCGATCGCCTTACCACCTTTTCGAGCGTCAGGGCAAAGCCCTTTGAAACCGTAGCCCAGCTATATTTCTCCTCGACAAGACGCCGCGCTGCCTTCCCAATTCGTGCGCGTTGCGCGGCATTGCCTAACAATCGGAGAGTATTCTCAGCAAAGCTGGCAGGATCATCTGCCACGAGGAGGTGCTCACCGTTCTTTACCGGGAGGCCCTCCGCACCAATAGAGGTCGAGACGACCGCTTTGCCCATGCTCATCGCCTCAAAAATCTTTATACGGGTTCCTCCTCCGATGCGGAGTGGAACAATGCATACGGCACACTGCGCAAGATACAGCCGTACATCTTCGACCCAGCCCGTCAGCTGGATGTTAGGAATGCGGGAAGCAAGTGCCTGCAATCGCCGTGAAGGATTGCGACCCACAACGCGCAAAGAAGCATCCGGAACTCTGGCCAGGATCAAGGGGAAAATCTCATCCGCGAAATAAAAGATTCCATCTTCATTCGGAAGCCAATCCATCGAGCCCGTGAACACCAACGAATTGGGCATTTCCTGTTCTCCGCCAGGCTGGAAGAATTCCGTGTCCGCGCCGGTCTGCGTCACTGTCACCTTCTGTGGGTCAAGGAACTTAACGAAAGCGTCTCGGTCATTTTCCGAAACAGCGATCACATGATCTGCTTTTTGAAGATATCTTCGTTCTGCCGCTGCCATTCTCTTCCATTCATGCCAGGATAGAGCTTTCCACAATGGATTTCTGGAAACCTCATAATGGCGTTGCCAGATGACCGATTCGACGTTGTGGGTGAATAACACTTTGGGGCATGGAAAATCCCAAGGAATAGCACCGGCGGCCACAAGAAAATCGCACAGGACAACGTCGTATGTTTCCTTCTGAAGTAAGGTTCGCATCTTGTTGCGCACTTCAGGGCGACAATATTTCGCCAAGTTGTACGGTTCGCGCGAGAAAAGATGGGCGGTATAGTCTAAGAACCCTCCAGCACCCTTTGCTGGGGGCAAATTCAGGGGGATCTGAATCACGCGCTGGAAAATCTGGCTGAGTTCTCCATGGATATCATTCTCATGAGCGGCGTAGAACGAAAAGAAGGTAACTTGGTGATGCTTTGCCAACTGGCGAAGAATATTGTAACTGCGGATTTTTCCCCCAGTATCGGGAGGAACCAATCCGCCGGCCTTGACCCAAAGAATCTTCATCGTGAAGAGTTACCAGCAGATTCCTTTATAACCCGCCGTGGATTGCAGGCGGCGCGCCTTCTCGAGATTGACCAGGTCGATGACGACTTGGTCCTCGCGAATATGCTTCTGGAGAATGCCTTTCTCGATTCCGCGCGTGCCAATGACGACTACCTCGGAGGCCCTCAGAACTTCCTCCAAATTTGGTTTCAGAAGCGATCCGATGTGGGGGATGACCTGCTCGATGTATTCACGGTTTGATCCGACCAGTCGGCCGAGTGAAACATTGTCATCCCAGATCTGGATCTCGCGGCCTTCGCCGAGTAACCGCTTTACCAATTGAACTTGGGGGCTTTCGCGAAGATCATCGGTAGCCGCTTTGAAACTGAGGCCCAGCATTGCGATCTTGCGTTTACCCGTATGCAATACCAGATCCACTGCCCGCTCGAGATGTTCATCATTACTCGGCATAATGGATTCGAAGAGAGGCAGTTTTAAGTCAAGTTCTTTCGCCCGATAATTCAGAGCGCGTACATCCTTCGGAAGGCAGGATCCTCCGAATGCGAATCCCGGCTTCAAATACGTAGAGGAAATGTTGAGCTTTGTGTCGGAGCCAAAAATTTCCATCACAGATTCGACATCGACTTCCAGTTCACGCGCAAGTGTACCTATTTCGTTGGCGAAGTCTACCTTCACGGCATGCCATGCATTACAGACATACTTCACCATTTCTGCTGAACGGAATGAGGTCTCGAATACGAGGCCCGGCGCCCAAGCATAGAGATCGCGGACCAAGGTACTATGGGCTTTTTCGGCAGCACCGATAACGGTTATGGACGGCTCCAGAAAATCCGCGACAGCCGTCCCCTCACGCATGAATTCAGGGTTAACACAGACTCCGAATTCCCCGCCCATACGCTTGCCGCTCGTCTTTTCAAGCGTTGGCACTACGATTGTTTCCGCTGTGCCAGGAAGCACCGTGCTGCGAAGGACTACCAGATGAAACGAGCGCTTCTTCTTCAGGATTTCGCCGATTTCTCGGCAAACCGGTTCGATGTTTCCAAGATCAAGCTTCCCATTGCGCAGGCTGGGAGTTCCAACACAAAGAATGGAAATATCACTGTTCAAAACTGCCGTTTCCGCCGAGCTCGTGGCGCGCAGCCTGTTGGCTCCGTGAGACTCAGTGATGATTTCGTTTATTCGGGGCTCCACTATGGGACTTTTCCCCGAATTCATGGCCTCTACTTTGTTGGGATTAAGATCGACACCGGTAACGTTGTGGCCGCGGAAGGCAAGACAGGCGGCGGTCACCGTGCCGACATATCCCAAACCGAATACGCTGATAGAGTGATTCATGCGTTTGCTTGAAACTCCTGAAAATGTCTCATTGGCAGACAAACCACAGATAGAAATTGCAGCTAAACCTCGATCCCAGGGCGTGCCGAATTATATTCGTTAACGTTTTGTTTTCAGCAACTTCCTCCCAACCATCAAGATCTGGCATAGAAGGTTCGGAACTCTCCATGCGTTCTCCCCGCTAGGAGGCTTGCATATAGTATAAGCATAGAGGGTTAGAGATGCTCTCATAAGCCTTAGGAAATAGCCCTATGGTTTGCTCATAGACCGAAAGTCGCGACTGAGATATTACAGCAAGCCGAATGTCAGGATTTGAAGCGGTTAACGGCGACGAAGTTCAGGAACATGCATGCCAGATGAGAAACACGTAAGAAAACACCGGTCACGGGCTTTGATGCGGATTGCGGCTATGAACTGGACGGAACTAACAGATCGGTTCCGACAGGAAGTGCAGAAGCGTGCAGATGCAATCTTATTCGGATTGGCTATCGACCCTTCCCGCCGGGAAGTTCGTCTGGGTGAGCCGGAGTCTCAAAGATTCTTTTTCCGCAGCGAAGATATTCCAAAGTGTGTGA
>Ga0181532_10005240_pt1 | contig 11081 bp, 8 predicted proteins | sample PEATcosm2014_Bin_33_FD_119768 | JGI IMG/M metagenome (GOLD analysis project Ga0181532, IMG submission 119768) | Peatland microbial communities from MTU Mesocosm Facility, Houghton, MI, USA - PEATcosm2014_Bin11_30_metaG | ecosystem: Environmental > Terrestrial > Soil > Wetlands > Peat | place...
AGCCGCGTGATGTTCCTGCACAAAGGCTGCACCGAGGAAGAAGGCGTGCCCAGCGAGATGTTCACCAACCCGCAATCCGCCCGCTTCAAGCAGTTCCTCTCCAGCACCCTACGCCACTAACCCTCCAAGCACCGCCCCGCGCAGGAATGCTCGGTGCGGGCGTCGAGCGGGCGCGAGAATATCCACCCAATGCCCGAGGTTCGCAACCGGTGGCGGCATTCAGTACTTCAATACAGCGGCCAGGAATTTGCGGCAGGACTCGGTCACGGGCGCGTTGAACACCTGGTCGGCGGTGCCGCACTCCAGAATGCGGCCCTCGGCCAGGAAGGCGACCCGGTCCGCCACCACCCGGGCGAAGCCCATCTCGTGCGTCACCAGGATGAGGTCTTGTCCTTCGGCCCCCAACTCGCGGATCATGTCCAGCACCTCCGCCGTCATTTCCGGGTCGAGCGCCGAGGTCGGCTCGTCGAACAGCAGCACGCGGGGCTTGACGGCCACAGCGCGGGCGATGGCGACGCGCTGGCGCTGGCCGCCGGAAAGCGCGGCGGGCTTCTGGGCCGCATGAGCGGCCAACTGGAACCGCGCCAGCAACCGCATCGCTACCTCGTGCGCCTCAGCGGGCGCATAGCCATGCACCTTTTCCAGCGGCAGAGTAATGTTCTGGAGGGCGGTGAGGTGCGGGAATAGGTTGAACGCCTGGAAGACGACCCCGACCGTGCGCCGATGGCGCTGCAGCGCGGCCTCTTCGAAGCGCATCGCGGTCCCATCCAGTTGGACCTCGCCCGCTTCCGGTGTTTCCAGGCCCGCCAGAATCCGCAGCAACGTCGTTTTGCCCCCGCCCGAAGGCCCAATCAGCGCCAGGCAGTGGACGCTCTCCAGTGCGAGCGACAGACGGTCGAGCACCCGATGCGGGCCAAAGCGTTTGGACAAGCTGGAGATGCTAAGTCTCAAAGCGGAGCCTCTTTTCCAGGGTGCGCAGCCACAGCGACAACGGCAGCGTCAGAACCAGGTAGCCCGCCGCCAGCGGCAGATAGCACTCCAAGGTGCTGTACGTGACGGCGTTGACATCGCGGGCGGCCTGCGTGAACTCGTTGACGGCGATAATCGAGAGGAGCGACGAGTCTTTGATGAGCGAGACGAACTGGCCAACCAGCGGCGGTAGGGTCAGGCGCAGCGCCTGCGGCAGAATCACGTACCGGTAGGTCTGGGCGCGCGTCAGGCCGATGGCCCGGGCCGATTCGAGCTGGGACTCACTCACACTTTGGAGCCCAGCCCGAATGACCTCGCTGATGTATGCTCCGCTGAAAAAGGACAGAATCAGCACGCCCGCCGCATACCGGTTCTCCACGTGAAAGGAATCCGCTACGACGTAGAAGAAGACGAGGATTTGGACCAGCAACGGGGTGCCGCGGACCAGTTCGACATAGAGGTGGCCGAAGTTGCGCAGTGGCAGGAACGGCGATCGCCGGACGAGCGCAAACAACAATCCGATCGCCGTGCTAAGCAGCAGCGACACCAGGGAAATGCCGATGGTCACCCCCCAGCCGGAGAATAGGTTCCAGCGGTACTTATAGACGGACGGCCAGTTCCACCGGTAGGCCAGTTGGTGGAACGAGAAATAGAACACCAGCGCTACCAGGCACAAGGCCGGCAACCAACCGGCCAATAGCCCCTTCCAGTTCCATGCGCCGCTGTCCTCCTGGCCGGGCGGCGCGAAGAACAATCGCTTGAGCACGGGAGGAGTAGTCGTGGCCTGCTGATCTGTGTTCATCGCCCGCCTATTGTTCTTGTGAGTTGTTGCGGCTTAGAAGTCGAACGGCACCCCCATCCTCTGAAACGCCGCCTTCTGTTCCTTGAGATAGTTGTCCCCCAGCCGCGCGAATCCTCCTTCGGCGCGATAGGCAGTCAGGAAGGCGTTGACCCGCGCCTTGAGCGCCTCATCGCCCTGGCGGAGACCGATGGCCCAGTCTTCCTCCTGGAAGGGCTTCAAGATCGCCTCGGTGGTTTCCTGGTTGCGCTGCCAGTGATGGAAGACCGACATCTGGTCGTAAAGGAATGCCTGGGCCTTGCCTTGCACGACTTCAAGCACGCACGCGTCCTCCTTCTCCAGTACCAGGACTCGCGCCCGCTGGAGATGGGCTCGTGCGTAAAGCTGGCCGGTGGTGCCCTGTTTGACCACGATGGTGCATCCGGGCTGGTCGGCCTGTTCAATGGAGTGTAGGTTCGCGCGCCGGTTCACTAGCAGGCACAGGCCGGTGCGCCGGTACGGATCGGAGAAAGCGATTGATTGGGCGCGCTCCAGGGTCGCGGTCATCGAGGAGATGATCAGGTCTATCTTGCCGGTCTTGAGGGCAGGAATCAGTCCGTCGAAGGGGATATTCTCAATCCGCACCTCGCGGTGAAGGGACTGGCCCAGCGCCTTGGCCATGTCCACGCTGATGCCGGCCGCCTGCCCGCGGGTATCAATCATCTCAAAGGGCGGGTAATTCAATTCCATGCCGACGATGAGCGGCTGTCGGCCCTTGGGGGCGCAGCCCAGCCCCGCCAGCACCACGCCGAGCGCCGAGAAAAAGAGGAGTCCCCAGCGGGTAGAGGCCGTGAGCATCAGTCGGTCAAAGGGCTGCGCAATTCACCCATGTTCGCCGGAACATCGGCTTAGGCGGCTCCGATTTCAACTTGCAAGGGCTCTCGACGTTGTTGCCGAATCTCAGTTAAGGCTGCTCGGCAGGGTCTCCAGTGTGGTGTCTCGGAATTACCAGTACGTTTGGGGCGGACTGAAAAGCGGTGCTGGCGCGCCAGCGCCGCTTTGCCGCGTAAATGTATGCGCAATTCTGAGACACCATACTAATTCCTGGCGGCTGGTGCCCAGCATCAGGCGAGCAACTCAACCCGTCCCGCCGCGCCGTCCACGCGGACACGCTGGCCGTTTTGCAGCCGCGTCAGCGACTCCTTGACGGACATCACCGCTGGAATCCGCATCTCGCGCGCAGTCACCGCGCCGTGCGACAACGGCCCGCCGCTTTCAGTTACGACCGCTGCAGCGCTGTAGAATAACGGCGTCCAGGTTGGGTTCGTCGTGCGCGCTACCAGCACTGCGCCTTTGGGGAACCTCGCGAAATCGTCCGGGGTCAGCACCAGAAACACCGGACCCTCCGCCACGCCGGGACTGCCAGCCAGCCCGGTCAGCACGTCGCGCAGGCTGGTGGCGGCGCCTGCCGCACTCTCGTCTTGGCCGAGAACCCATTCCGGCCGGCGCGCCTGGTCCGCAAGATAAGCCTCCTTCTGCTGCCAAACCTGGGCCGCAAACTCCTTCCACGCAGCCGGCGAATCTGTGGTCAGCGCGCGTTCCACCTGCTCCTGATGGGCGAAAAAAACATCCATCGGCTGCGCCAACGCGCCGCGTTGCACCAGGGGTTCGCCCAAGGCGCGCATGCCACGCCGCAGGGCGGGTGTCAGTCGCGTCGTCTGATAGTGTTCCAAATCGTCGAGGCTGGTGTAGGTGCGGGCTAGCCGGAGCAACTCGTGGAAGAAGAAATGCAGGTCCGCGGGCAGCTTCGCGAAGAGCGCCACCTCGGCCCGTTGAGCGCGAATCTTCAGTTCCCGCTCTTTCTCCGTCGGGGCGCAATCCATTGGCGTCCGCAAGATGAGCCGGAGGTTGTCCAGCACGATCCACGGCGCCTCGGACCACGTCGCCGTGTAGGCGTCGAAGTCAACCTCGCGATGCCCGTGGTCGCGGAGGAAACGCTCAAAGCGCGCGTTGAATTCAGGAAATCCCGCCAGCACCCCGCGCTGAATCACCTCGCGCGAATCCATTCCAGAGACCTGCTCCCTCAACGCCCCGTCCTGCCTGGCTAGCTGCGCCAACTCGAACAGCTCCTTATTGATCTGGCCCGTCTTGGTTTCACACCAGGCCGTCAACTGGTCGAACAATACATCCGCGTCTGCCGGGCCAACGGCCAGTTTCAGCAGGCCATGCAACACTCGGTAGATGGAGCCCTGCGCGATGGAGATGGCTATGTTCGGGAGAAAATACTGGGCTCCGTGCTCGTTCACCGCCTGCACGTGGCGCCAGATTTCCAGCGGCGTTTTGCCTGCGAGTGGTTCGGCCTGAAACCGGCCCAGCGTAATGAGGTAATGGTCGAGATCGCGCATCCACGCAATGGGCAGCTCTTGCACCCAGCCGAACTGCTGGCGCAACCGCGGAATCGCGCCGCGCAATTCATCCAGCGAGCGCACGCTGAGCGGGACGCGCCGGGCGTAAAGCTCCACGGCGTTCTGGTTGCCATAGATGTAGTGGCCGAACATGGCGAACCACTTGCCCGAAAAATGCGGGAAGCCCAGCAGGCTAAACGAATGATTCAGCGAGCGGTGAAAGCCCGACTCGACGAAATCCCACGTCAGCGGCGTGATGACGTTCGGGAACCGTTCGGCGGATTCGTCGCGCGTCCAGCGCGGCGGGATGGTCGTAATGGGCCGCGATTGCAGCAGCCACAGATTGCCGCCGGCGAACGCCCACTCGATGTCCTGCGGAAACGCGTAGCTCGTCTCGACCCTCGCCAGCAAATCCGCCAGGGCCATCAATTGCCTCTCGCTCAGACTGGGCTTTGCGGCGTCCGCGCCGGCCAGGTGAACCTCGCGCGTCCCCGACGCCGCGCTGACAACCTGGCGCGACTTGCTGGCGATGTTCGCCGAGCGCACCACGCGCGTGGCCTTGTCGAGAATCCACTGGTCCACGTCGCCTTCGCCGCTCACGACGGATTCGCCGAGGCCGAAGTTGGCGTTGATGACGATTTCGCCGAGCTGGCCGTTGACGGGATTGATGCTGAAGCCAACGCCCGCTGTCTCGCTGGGCACCATCTGCTGGACGACGACCGCCATCGCGGCTTGGGCGTGGTCGAAGCCCTGCTGCTGCCGATACGCAACCGCGCGGTCGGCCCACAGCGAAACGAAGCACGCGCGCACACGGTCCAGCACGTCGGACACACCCACCACGTTCAAGAACGTCTCGTGCTGGCCGGCGAACGCGGCACTTGCAAGGTCTTCCATCGTCGAGGAGGAACGCACCGAAAACGCCGTGCCCTCCGGGAATTGCCCAAGCTGTTCCTTGATCTCAGCCGCGGCGGGTGGCGGCAGCGGGAGCCGCGTGAGTTCGGCCTGCAACCCTTCGCTCGCCGCGCGGAGCGCCGCGGCGTCATGAAACGGCAGCGCGGCGACTCGATGCAGCCATCCGCCCGCGCCCGTGATGAAGTTGCGATAGACTGGAGCCGTGACGATGAACCCGGGCGGCACCGGAAAGCCGCGTTGGGTGAGAAGCGAGAGGTTTGCGCCCTTGCCACCGCTCAGTTCGAGCCGCGTGGCAAGGGGTTCATCGAAGCGCAAGGTGTGTATCATAGTGCAGTCTCGGGTTTCACCATTACAGGCTGCGGGTTCTCCAAGGGTTGGGCGGCGCATTTCTCCCAGCGGTTTGCGATCCACAGCCCGAAGGCCGCGAGCGCGAAGCCGGCTACGACGTCCACGAAGTAGTGGTAGCGCAGGTAGATAGTTGCGAGCCACAGTCCGATGCAGGGCGCGAGGTAAAGCCGATGCCGCCAACGCGCGTGTTGGCGGTCGAAGATGAGCAGATAGAACGAGATGGCGCAGTGCAGGCTCGGGAAGACATCCACGCCGTTGCTGCCGTTGGCGACGACCCAGGCATTGAACTTTGTAATTGCCCAACCCGTGAGCGGCACGGTGAATTCGTCCGGCAGCGCGAGATGCGGCCCACCCGCGGGCACAAACGAGTAACCCAGGAACCCGAGACCGTAGATTGTGAACATGCCGGCCATCAGCTTACGCAGCAAAGGCAACCCGCGCCAAGCGTAGTAGAACCAACTGACCACCAGGTAGGGAAAGAACAACAGGTAACAGAAGCTGAGCGCTTCCGTGAGCACCGGCGTGGAGATGGCTTGCGCGCGCGCACTCAAGGTCATGCCAAACAGCGCGCGGCCCAGTGACGCCAGCAGGTCGTCGCGCTTCTGCGGCGTGACCTTGAGCACGGCGGAAGCCATCGTGAAGTACACCGCGTTCATTGCCACCGGATAGAACCACAGCCGCAGTTGCCAGCGCCGGTTGGTCTCACGGCACCGGCACCACGCTATGACAAAGATATTCGCGAGCAGCAGCGCGAAGTAGAGCAGCGCGTCATGGTCGAGCGGGCCGACCGCTATCACGAGCCGCAGCCACTGAACGAGCAGGAACGCGCCAAAGAACCATTCGTGTGGCAGGAGTTTTGCTTGGCGGAACCAGCTCATGCGGCAGGCAGGGTTTCCAGAACAGCCTCGTGAAATTCGTGGGCACGGCGGGCCAACGGCCTGTGCATCAGGCCGTTCCATACAGCGACGGCGAGTTTCTTGACGCGGTAAAGCAGCTTCAGCGCCGTGAGCGTCAGGAGCGCGTAAACGAGCAGCCACAGCCAACCACCGAAGAACAGGAGCCCAACGGCGACGAAGCCGATCCATATCACCAACGACGGCAGGCCTACGAGGATCCGCCAAAGCGCAATGACATTCGGGCCGTCGGCAAACTTGCGCGCCGCCAGCCATCCCGCGAGCAGCGGTGGGAGATTAGCCAGGGCGCCGGCCAGGACAATCGGGCCGAGCACCAGCAGCAGCAAGGCGTAAAGCAGCCACGGCCCGATCGGGAACAGCGGCACGCCCTGATGTAGGAGCACCCGGCGCGAGGCGAGCTGCGACTCCAGCTCCCGCAGGCGTCCGAGCAGCCGCTCGGGCACCCCGGCTTCGAGTGATTTAACCGAGGCGAAGTAGGTGCGCGGTGTGCCCAGCGTCGCCGTGTAGGCCAGCCGTTCTGCATCCTGCTGCGCTTCGACGGAGGCAAAGTTTGCGCCAACGGATTCCAAGGCGGCGGTGATGCGCCGCTTCATTGCCCGGAGCTGGCCCAGCTCGCCCAGGCCGGCAGGCAATTCCGTCGAAACCGATTCACCCACAACGACCTCGACCTTGCTGCGGAAGGCCCAAGCGCGTTCGTAATGTATGCCGAGCGGTACGATGCGGAACCGCACACCTCGCGCCAGGGCATCCAGCGCGATGCGAACCGCGCCGCTCTTGAAAGGCAGATGACACGGACCCAGCGAACTGGTGCCTTCGGGGAAAACGACCAGCTCGCCGCCGTCAGCGAGTAGTTGCGTGCATTGGTGGAGGGCAGCTTCATTCTGGCTGTGATCGTCTTCATCTTGTTTGCGGGCGACGGCGATGCCGCAGAAAAACAGGCGTGCAAACAAGCCTCGAAGCAATTGGGTCGAGACCAAAAACACGCCGCGCGGCACAACCTGGTGATAAACAAACCCGTCCACGGCCCCGTTGCGGTGCAAGCCGACATACAGGACCGGGCCGGCTTCAGGCAGGCGCTCCGGATGCAACAGCGTGAGCCACTCGAAGTAGCTTCGCACGCACAGCCAGTGCCAACAGCGATACCAGAGCTGTTTCATGCGGGCCACGCGGAAGCGGCCTGCCTCGGGGCCTTGCGCGCCGGACGCCAGCCACTGTGAATGCGGCCGAGCAAGGCCACGATGCGTTGAGGCGGCACCGCGTGCGCCTGGCCGTCGCGACGTTTCAAGATCATGGCCACCGGGCGCAAGGGGGCGCGGTCGGGGCCGCCCGCCTTCGCTAGTTCGTCGAGGGCGAGATGCGCGGTGTCATCGCCGCTGAGCGTGAAGCGGCCAAGCCGCTTGATGAGCGGGAACTGGATGGGGCCGCGCCGGTGATAGCAGCGATACACAAGTTCGGTGCAAACGATGCGGCTGCTCACGTTGAAATCGAACTCGAAATCGTAGGGCTTGCCGAGGTGCCCGAGGGCCTCGCCCAACGCCGCGGCAATCTCCTCGCGCGGCACGTTGGGGCGCAGCACGACGACGTGGTCGGCCTGAAGGCTGGTCTCGAGCGGGCAGATCCGCACGCGCGGGGCAACGGCTTCAATGACGCATCCGAGCGGGCCGGAGTTCTCCGGGATCTCCGCCCAGCGTCCGGCGGCGTGCGGTTGTTCGTGCACTTTGAGCGCTTCGAGTTCGCCGCGCGAGCCGAGGTAGATCGCCGCGTGGGACCAGAAACCGGGCACGAGCGCGGCGGTGAGCTTGCCCTCGGCGCGGCAGAGCAGCACGTCCCCAGACATAAGCTGCGGGCGCAAGGCGGCAAGCACTTGCGGAGTGAGAACGTGAACCGGATGCGGCACGAGGTAAACGTCCGCGAAACGCCCGCCCAGCACGGTCTGCAAGCTGTAGCGCGTCCGCCGCGCGGGTCGGAGCGCCGTTTGCCAGAAGGTTCGCCAGTCGTAGCGAAGCCGCCGGAGCAAGACGTCAACCAGACGCTTGCGGACGATGACGCGCTTCTTTCGAATGATGTCCCCGAGCCAGCGCCAGTCAGGATCGGCGTCCAGGCGGCGGAACACTTCCGAACGGCGCTGGCCGCGCCAGAACCGGTCACCGCGCGCGAGCGCCCCGTAATTCGAGAGGGAGCTGTAGCCGACGAGCACATCATCGAAGAAGCCGGCCTCGACATCGAACTTCGCGTCCGGCTCGTTGAGCTTGGCGCGCAACAGCCGCTGATGCTCGGTGACCTGGATGATCTTCAACGACTTCGCGTAGAGCACGAGCGCGGCGGCGAACGCGACCACAAAGCAGCGCAGCCGCAGACTCTCATCCGCGATCCGCGCATAGTCCCGATAGTGGAAGATGATCTCGTAGGCGGCGAGGCGGTAGTTCCGATACACCAGCAATCCCTGGCGGACGCGGTCGTCTTCGTCGGGGGTGAAGTAATGGCGCTGCGCGGCGGCAGCTATTACCGGCGTCTGATCCACCCGTTCCTCTAACCGGTCGAGGCCGGCGACAATTTCGCGCAAGGTGTCGCGGTCGGCGATTAACTGGGCCTCGGCATCGCTCCCGGCGGGCGCGGACACCGACGGCTTCAACCCACTCGGTGGCCGAATGCGTGGCGTTGCCATTGAGCCACTCTAGCGCTGCGGAAGAGGAATGGTGAATCAAAAAAACGGGGGCCTATTGGATTTGGGAAAGCGGGCTCTCGGCGTGATTTGGGGCGTTCGATCATTAGGGATGGTCAAAAACCGCGTTTCCGGGGAGGTGGTCAAAAATCGCCAACCCACCCCAAAGAGAGCCGTTTTTGGCCGTTTCCAGACCCCCCATTGGTAAGCCAGTGGTAAGCCAGTGGCAAGCCACCCCACCGCCAGAGGCCAAAAGGGGCACGATTGAGAAGCAGAGCTTATTTATCTGCCCGCTTTGAAGGTCCCCCTCTCCCGTGGTGCGGCAGGGATCAACCGGGTGGCCGGTGACCCGCGCGTGAAATGGTTCATGCGAATGCTAGCCCGGGGCGGCCCCTTTACTCCCGCACGATGGCCCCTAGCCGTTGCTGTAGATGCGCGACCAGCTTGTCGTGGGCCGCATTGACTTCGGCATCAGTCAGCGTTCGCTCGGCCTGGCGATAGGTGAAGGCGTAAGCCATGCTCTTCTGCCCCACGGGAACATTCTTGCCCCGAAACACGTCGAACAGTTCCACGGTCTCCAGGTTGGCGGTTTTAGCCTGCTTGACGGCCTGCAGGATGGCTTCGTGGGTGGTCGCCTCGGGCAGGATCATGGCCACGTCGCGGCGGATCGCCGGGAAGGCGGGGAGTGGGCGGAAGGACTTGGTGGTGTTTCGCCGGGCCAGCAGGACGTCGAGGTTCAGCTCGGCCAGCAGCACGGCGTCGCGCAAATCGTATTGACGGGCCAGCGGCGGCAGCAATTGGCCGAACTCGCCGAGCTGAAACCTGCCCAGGTGCACCGTCGCCGATTCCAGGAAGAGCGTGGTGCTCTCAGCCCGGCGCGCGTAAGTAACGCCGCGCAGGCCGAACTGCTCCAGGAATTCTTCGAGCAGGCCCTTGAGATCGTAGATGTCAAACCTCGCTTCGCGCTCCTCCCCACTCCAGAAGAAGGGGTTGCGCTGGCCGGTTAAGGCGATGGCTACGCGGCGCTCTTCATGGGTGGCAGGAGCGGAGCTGGAGGCGTCGGCGGGCGGGACGCCCTTGGAACTCGCAGGCGAGGACGCCTGCGCTACCTGGAAGACGCGGCCAACCTCGAACAGGGCCACGTCGCATGTCTTCCGGCTGAGGTTATGCCTGAGCGCGTCGAGCAGGCCGGGCAGCAGACTCGGGCGCAGGACGTTCATGTCGCTGCTCAGGGGATTGGCCAGCGGATTAAGCCCTTCACTTGCAACCAAACGACCGGCCGTCTCGGAAATCAGCGTTTGCCCCTGCGCCTCGCATAAGCCAAGGCCCGTTAGGATGCGGCGCGCTTCCACGAGGTGATCATGCACGGCGTCATAGGCGTTCGCGCCGATGGCTCCCCGCGGCGCTGTGGCCGGAATCTTGTCCACGCCGTAAAGGCGGGCGACCTCTTCGATGAGGTCAATCTCGCGCTTCAGGTCCACGCGGAAGGAAGGCACGGTGAAGACGGTCGTCTGCGGTCCAGGAGTTGCAGTAGCGGGGGCAGCGCCTTGGGCGACTTCCATACCGAGCCGGAGCAAGCACTCGACCTGCTGTTCCCTTGGCACCGGGATGCCGAGCACAGCGTCAGTCTGGCCGTGGCGCAAGGCGATCTGCTTAGGCTGGAGCGCGTTCGGGTAAGCATCCACGACTCCGGGCGCCAGCGCCCCGCCTGCCGTCGCCAGGATCAATTGCGCCGCCCGCTGGCTCGCCCAATCGCATATCCCGATGTCAGCGCCGCGCTCGAAGCGGTAGGAGGACTCCGTCCTTAGTTCGAGCTTCTTGGAAGTGGCCCGGATGTTTTGCGGCTTGAAGCAGGCGCTCTCGATCAGCACATCCGCCGTGTTGAGGCCAATCTCGCTGTTGGCGCCTCCCATTACGCCCGCCAGGGCTACGGCCTTGGTCTCGTCGGCGATGAGCAGCATCTGGCCTGTAAGGGTGCGCTCCTGGCCATCCAGGGTCATGAACTTCTCGCCCTCCGCAGCATGGCGGACGACGATCGTAGGGCAGGCGGGACGCCTGCCCAGGGCAGGCGGGACGCCTGCCCTACTCTGGAG
>Ga0181532_10005241_pt1 | contig 11081 bp, 8 predicted proteins | sample PEATcosm2014_Bin_33_FD_119768 | JGI IMG/M metagenome (GOLD analysis project Ga0181532, IMG submission 119768) | Peatland microbial communities from MTU Mesocosm Facility, Houghton, MI, USA - PEATcosm2014_Bin11_30_metaG | ecosystem: Environmental > Terrestrial > Soil > Wetlands > Peat | place...
CCGATCACGGCCCGGTGGGCGGTGCGCATGTTGAGCACCGCCATGGCCTCGGACTGCGCGATGTAGCGGCCGACCCGCCCCGCACCGCCCGCCAGCCGCTCGGGGTGGGCGTCGAAGGGGACGATGACCATGTCCGCGGACATGGAGCCCCCGCCCTGGCCGCTGCCGATGGACACGCTCTCGTTGCCGAGCGTCGCCCGGGCCACCGTCCAGCCGCCGTTGATCGGCCCCACCACGTCGTCGTCCGGCACGAAGACGTCGTTGAAGAAGACCTCGTTGAACTCCGAGTGCCCGGTGACCATCTTGAGCGGGCGGACCTCCACGCCCTCGGCGTGCATGTCGATGACCATCGTGGTGATGCCCTCGTGCTTGGGCGCGTCGGGGTCGGTGCGGATGGTCGCCAGGCCGAAGCCGGCGAGATGCGCACCGCTCGTCCACACCTTCTGGCCGTTGACGAGCCAGCCGCCGTCGACCCGGGTACCCCGCGTCTTGATCCCCGCGGCATCGCTCCCGGCGTCGGGCTCGCTGAAGAGCTGGCACCAGATGACGTCCTGGCGCAGCGCGGGCATCACCCAGCGCGCCACCTGGTCGTCCGTGGCGTGCTGAATGAGCGTGAGGATCACCCAACCGGTGATGCCGTACTGGGGGCGTGCCACGCCGGCGACGCGGAACTCCTGCTCGATCACGAGCTGCTCGACCGCACCGGCCCCCCGCCCCCACGGCGTGGGCCAGTGCGGCATGACGTAGCCGGTCTCGATCATCGCCTCCCGTTGGGCCGTCGCATCCGAACCCTTCACCCGGTCCGCAAACGACCGCACCTCGTCGCGCATCGGCTCGGCTTCGGGCGGCAGGTCGATGGTGCGCACCCGCCGCGCCCCGCGGCGCACCAGGTCGGTCACGTCCAGTGCCGCCGCCTCGGCGTCCACGAACGCCTCGAGCGCCGTCGCCCGGCGCAGATAGAGATGGGCGTCGTGCTCCCAGGTGAACCCGATGCCCCCGTGCACCTGGATGTTGAGCTGCGCGCACTCGTCGGCCGCCGACAGCGCGAGCGTCGATGCCATGGCCGCGGCGAGCGAAAGCTGGTCCCCGCCCTCGGCGGCCGCCCGGGCGGCGTCCCAGACGAGCGCCGTGGCGAGCTCCGCGGCGACGAGCATGTTGGCGCAGTGGTGCTTGACCGCCTCGAAGGTGGCGATGGGCCGACCGAACTGCACCCGCACCTTGGCGTAGGCGGCGGCCTGCTCCGTGCACTCGGTGGCGATGCCGACCGCCTCGGCGGCAGTGACGAGGCGGGCCAGGTCGACCAGCACGCGCCGCCCACCGGGGATCACCTCGACCGGCGCGTCCGACAGCACGACACGCGCGCTGCGCCGCGTCGGGTCGAGATTCTCCGGGACGTCCACAGCGACGCCGCCCGCCGCGACGTCCACCACGATGGCGTCGTCGCCCGCGGGGAGGACGAGGAGTTGGGCGAGGCCACCGCCAAGGACCGCCGGAGCCGTCCCGGCGGCCTTGCCACCGGACACCGAGATGTCGGAGGCGAGCGCGATGCCGCCGAGGACCGACCCGTCGGCCAGTCCGGGAAGCAGGCGCGCCGAGAGCTCCTCCGGCGCGGTCGCCCCGATCACCGCGCTGGCGATCACCGTCGGCACGAAGGGGCCGGGCGTCACGGCGCGGCCGAGCTCCTCGGTGACCACGACGAGCTCGGGCAGTCCGAAGCCGGACCCGCCCTTGTCCTCGGGGAGGTGGAGGCCGAGCCAGCCGAGTGCCGCCAGGTCACCCCAGAAAGCGGGCAACGGCTCCGATTCCGACTCGAGCAGGGCCCGGGCGGCCCCTCGGGAATCGCGCTTGGCAAGGAAGTCCGAGGCCGTCTGGCCCAGGGCGCGGTGGTCTTCGGTGATCGCAATCGACATGGGTAAATAGTACCCTTTATTATCGCGGGCAGGCCAGACGCCGACGGAGGAGCCGAACATGAAGCTGGGCGCCATGGTGGGGATGCGCGACGACCCCGACGCCTTCGCAGCCCGCGCCAGGCAGCTCGAGGACGTCGGGGTCGAGTACCTGTGGACGGGCGAGGCCTACAGCGCCGACGCCGTCTCGACCATGGGGTTCCTGGCTGCGGTGACCAGGACGGCGCAGATCGGCTCGAGCATCCTGCCTCTGTACTCGCGCACGCCGACGCTCCTGGCCATGACGGCGGTCGGCATCGACAAGCTCTCGAGGGGCCGCTGCATCCTCGGTCTGGGCGCATCCGGTCCCCAGGTGATCGAGGGGTTCCACGGCGTCGTCTACGACGCGCCGCTGGCCCGTACCCGCGAGATCATCGAGATCTGCCGCTCGGTGTGGCGGCGTGACCGCCTGGTCCACGAGGGCTCCAACTACCAGGTGCCGTTGCCCGAGGGGGTGGGCACCGGGCTCGGCAAGGCGCTCAAGATCATGGACCACCCCGTCCGCGAGCGGATCCCGATCTACGTCGCCTCGCTCGGGCCCAAGAACGTCGAGATGACGGCCGAGCTGGCCGAGGGCTGGCTCCCGCTGCACTACTGGCCCGAACGGGCGCACGAGCTGTGGGGCTCCTCGCTCGAGGCCGGCCAGGCCAGACGGGCGGCGGACCTGCCCCCCCTGCAGATCGTCGCCGGCGGGTCCCTGGTCATCGGGAGCGACGTCGACCACCTGCGCGACCGGGACCGCCCGATGCTGGCCCTCTATTACGGCGGCATGGGAGCGCGGGGCAAGAACTTCTACAACGACGTGCTCAAGCGCTACGGGTACGAGAAGGAGGCCGAGCAGATCCAGGAGGCGTATCTCGGTGGCGACCGCAAGGAGGCGGCCGCACTGGTGCCGGCGGAGCTGGTGGCCGGCATGTCCCTGGTCGGGGATACGGGGTATGTGAAGGACCGCATCGAGGCCTACCGGGACTCGGGGGTCACCGTCCTCAACGTGCAGCCCGTCGGGCCCAACGGACTGAAGGACGTCGAGACGGTCGCCGGTTGGGTGGCCTGACTCGTCCTCCTGTTCCTAGTGGTCTCGCGCCGGGTGCTGCCCGCGGGCGGCCCGGAGGGCCTCGAAGTCGCGTGGCTCGCGTCCCTCCCGCGCCGCCGCCTCGGCCTCGGCCTGCTTGATCTCCTCCACCAGCTCGGTCGTCGACCCGGGCAGGAGGAGGTGCTCCTGGTAGATGGTCGCCCCCAGGACGCCATGGCGATCCCGCAACGAGCCGTGGTACGACCCGCGGGCGCTGCGTGCCTTCACCGGCCGGAGGTCGACCAACACCCAGTCGTCCGCCCGGATGTTCTCGTGGAACCACATGGAGTGGTCGATGCTCGGGCCGCCGCGGCCGATGAGCGAAGACTCCTGCTGGCCGAACCCGGTGCCGAGGTCGGACAGATAGGTGAGTCCCGCCCGCTGGAGCAGCGGGTCATCGCCGAGGGAGGTCGTCGAGCGCACCCAGACGCAGTCGGTGAACACACCCTTGAGGAAGTCCGTGGGAGTCACTTCGCGTACTTCGAGCAGCGTGTTCCACCCGCCCCGGGCAGTGTCCTCGGGCTCGGGCGGGTGACGCCGGGGCGCGTCGTCGAAGACCCCACCCTCGCTCGTCTCGGCGTGGAACGACGTGATCATGGAGAAGATGACCTCACCTTCCTGCACGGCGACGACATGGCGGGCAGAGAAGGAGCGCCCGTCGCGATCGCGGTCGACCTCGAGGATGACGGGGAGGTCGCTGCGCCCGGCCCGAAGGAAATAGCCGTGCAGGGAATGAGGGAGGCGATCCGGCTCGACCGTGGCCGCCGCGGCCAGCAGGCACTGCGCCGCCACCTGCCCGCCGTAGAGGGTCTGGCGCGGCCCGTAGTTCGCGTTGCGGCCGCGGAACAGGTCGCGGTCCACCCGCTCGAGGGTGAGCAGCGAGGGGAGGTCCTGGGCGAGGTCGGGGTCCATCAGCCGCGCGCCGCCGCCCGCACCCAGTCCGCCCAGGTCTCGATACGCCGCCAGAACAACTCGCGGGTGCCGGCGAAGTTGTGCATGTGTCCCATTCTCGGGCAGATCAAGAGGTCCACGCTGCGGGCCGCCTCGTACGCCCTCGGTTCGCCCCGGGGGTCCCCCACCACGTCGCGCTCTCCGAGTGCCACCAGGACGGGGGAACGGATGGCCGCCGCCTCGGGCGCCACCGCTCCGGGGGCCAGGCACCACAGGGCGAAGGTCGCCGGGATGGTGCCCGAGGCCCACGGGGGCAGGTCGCCACCCCGGGTCGGGAAGTCGCCGAGGTCTCGCTGCACGATGGCCGGGTCGATGTCGTCGAAGTGGAAGCCCCATGCCATCGGGCTGACATCCGAGTTCGCCGGGGCAGCCGGGTCGACTTCGGCGAGTGCAGGACCGTTCGTGAACACACCGTCGGAGGGCATGGTGTCGCGGGGCACCCACGGCATGACGATCGGTGGCATGCCGGGCGCCGTCGGCGGGTGGGTGTGCACCGCGCTGTAGCCGAGGACACCGATGCCGTCGTAGCCGTGGTGGCGCCCCTGCTGGAGCACGGTCATGCACCCGCCCATCGACTGCCCGATACCGATCTTCAACGGGCTCCCGATCGCGCCGAGCCCGTCGATCAGCGTGCCTGCCGCCAGCCGCCGCAGCACCTCTGCCTCGGCAGCATGGTTCGCCGCCACGACCGGTGTGTACGACAGCCGGTCGGAGTCGTGCTGCGAGCTGCCGCCGACACCGAGAGGGTCTACCGAGACGAAGATCCAGCCCCGCGCCGCGTGCCAGTCCGCCTGCGCCCCGCGTGCCGGGCCCGGGAGGTCCTCGGTGTAGTAGCCACGTGCGTAGCCACCTCCGGGCTTGGCGAAGCACACGACGGGGTCCGGCGGGACCACGTCGGGAACGGTGACGGTGAGGGCGACATGTGCGCGCTCACCCAGGCCGGCGGCCGCGGTGACGTCCACCTGGAAGTCGACCGACCGCACCGGCGGCAGCGCTCTCGTGTGTCCTGCTCCTCGTGGCCCGGGGTCTACTTGGGAGCGAAACGTGTGCCGGCGTCGAGGCGGATGCAGCAGCCGTTCAGCATGGGGTTCTCCACGATGGCCACGGCGAGCTTGCCGTACTCCTCGGCCCGGCCCATGCGCTTCGGGAAGGCGGCATCCTTGGTCAGCACCTCGGCGAACTCGTCGGGGATCCCCTTGGTGATGCCGGTGCTGAAGAGGCTGGGGGCGATGGCGAGAACCCGGATGCCGAGGCTGCCGAGGTCGCGGGCCATCGTCAGGGTCATGCCGGCGATGCCGGCCTTCGCGGCGGAGTACGCCACCTGCCCGATCTGGCCTTCGAAGGCGGCGATGGAGGCGGTGTCGATGATCACGCCGCGCTCGCCGTCCTCGGGCTCGTTGCTCGACATGTGGAAGGCCTGCAGGCGGTTCAGGTTGAACGTGCCGATCAGGTTCAGCTCAATGGTGCGGCGGAATTCGTCGATCGGGTGGGGCCCGTCCTTGCTGAGGGTCCGCTTGGCGACACCGCCACCTGCAGTGTTGACTGCGATGTGGAGACCGCCGAGAGCGGCAACAGCATCGGCCAGGGCGGATTCGACCTGGGCGTCGTCGAGGACGTTGACCTCGTGGAACGTGCCGTCGAGCTCGGCGGCCACCTCTGCGCCGGCCGTGTTGGGCAGGTCGAGGATGGCGATGTCCGCGCCCTTCTGGCGCAGCAGCTCGGCCGAGGCCTTGGCCATGCCCGACGCGCCGCCGACGATGACGGCCTTCTTCCCCTTGATCTCCACGGCGTGTTCCTCTCTGTCGTACTGCTGGGCGACTGGGTCATGTGATGCTGGCTGGCTCGCGGGCCGAGCCGCAAACCGGGAAAAGAGTGTACCATTTCGCCCTCACTCGCACCGCCAGGAGGATGCATGGAACGCGAAGCCATCTTGTTCGACGTTGCCGACAACGTGGCGACCATCACGCTCAACCGTCCCGACCAGCTGAACTCGTTCAACAACGCCATGGCGGCCGACATGACGTGGGCCTGGGAGACGATCCGGGACACCGACGACATCCATTGCGCGGTGGTCCAGGCCAACGGCGAGCGGGCGTTCTGCACGGGCGTCGACATCAAGGAGGGGAGCCACTGGTTCGAGAAGGACAACGTGTGGAACAGCTTCGACCCCGGCCTCACGCTTGCCCCCAAGACGCATCACCGGGTCTGGAAGCCGGTGGTGACCGCAGTCCACGGGATGTGCGCCGGCGGAGGGCAGTACTTCCTCAACGAGTCCGACATCATCATCTGCTCGGAGGACGCGGTGTTCTTCGACCCGCACGCCAACGTAGGGATCGTGTCGGCACTCGAGCCGATGGGCATGCTCCACCGTGGCGTGCCATTGGGCGACGTCCTGCGCTGGGCCCTGATGGGAAACGAGGAGCGGATCACGGCGACGACGGCCCTGCGGCTGGGCCTGGTGACCGAGACAGTGACCCGCGAGGGGTTGCGGGACCGGGCCCGCGAGATAGCCCTCTCCATCGCGGTGCGCAATCCCAAGGCGATCCAGGGCACCGTCCGGGCCATCTGGGAGTCCCTGGAGATGCCGCGCACGACGGCCCTCCACAACGGCATGTCGTATACGCAGATCGGGAACTACCCGATCGCGCCACCCAAGCCGCGGGACAAGAAGGACACGCAGTACCGCTAGTCGCGCCGCGTGAAGGGCCGCAGCGCCGTGGCCACGCGCCACCATCAGCCCCCGGGTCCCCTCGGGACCCTCGGGTCTCGCTGCAGATAGGTTGTGCGCCGATGACCTCAATGATCCAGGAACGGTCCCTCTGCGTTGCCGTGCGGCTATGGGCCGGTCGACCGGATCGCCATGAGGCGCACTCATGACGGTGGCCGTGGTCACCGGCGCCGCCCGGGGGATGGGCCGTAGCTGCGTGGAGAGGCTCAGAGGTCTCGCGGAGCATCTGGTCGCCGTCGACCTCGTCGCACCGGAGATCGAGGGAACCCTGGGCCTGGCCTGCGACGTCTCGGATCCCGCCGCGATCGGTGTCGTGGTGGAGCAGGTGGGCGCGCTCGGCCCCTTCCGGGCACTCGCCCACGCTGCGGGAATCTCCCCGACCATGGGCGACGCCCGGCGCATCTTCGATGTCGACCTGGTTGGGACGCAGAGGCTGCTCGACGCCTTCGAGCCGCTGGTGCGGCCCGGGTCCGCCGCCGTCTGTTTCTCGTCACTGGCGGCCTACCAGATCGCACCGTTCGCTGACCCCGCTCTGGACGCCCTCATCGACGAGCCGTTGGCCGCCGACTTCCTGGACCGCATCGCCGCCCAGGTCGCCGACAGCGGGTACGCCTACGGGCTGGCCAAGCGTGGGGTCGTACGGGCGTCCGCTCGTGCCGCGGTGCGATGGGGCAAGAGGGGCGGGCGGGTGAACTCGCTCGCACCCGGGATCATCGACACGCCGATGGGCCGGCAGGAGCTCGAGCAGCAGCCTGTGATGCGGACCATGCTCGAGCAGGTCCCGCTCGGGCGTCTCGGAGGAGCCGACGAGGTCGCGGCCGTGGTGGCCTTCCTCTTGTCAGACGATGCGGCGTTCGTCTCCGGCGTCGACGTGCTGGTCGACGGGGCACTCGTGCCGGGGATGGCATCAGCGGGGCCGGCTGATTCGTAGCGGACGGCACGTCCAGGTCGTCATACCGGCGCCTGGGTTCACAGCAGCGGCCGGAGGTCCCTCTTTCGCACCTTTCCCGCCGCGGTCCGTGGCAGTGCGTCGGTGATCACGACCCGGGTCGGGCGCTTGTGCGCCGCGAGACCCGCCGATGCCGCTGCACCGGCCAGGATCTCGACGGTCGGTGCCCGCTCTCCCGGTCGCGGGACGACGACCGCGCACACCGCCTCGCCCCACACCTCGTCCGGCGCCGCGCAGACCGCCACCTCGGCGATGGCGGCATGGCCGGCCAGGGCCTCCTCCACTTCACGGGCGGAGATGTTCTCGCCGCCCCGGATGATGATGTCCCTCACCCGGTCAGTCACGACCAGGTAGCCGTCCTCGTCGAAGCGGCCGAGATCGCCGGTGCGGAACCAGGTGGCGTCGACGAACGCGTCGTCGTCGGCCGATGGCTCCTGGTAGCCCAGGAACTGCTTCGGGCCACGGGCCACGATCTCGCCCTCCTCGCCGGGACCGACCTCGCTGCCCCCCTCGTCGAGGAGGCGCACCTCGTTGCCGGGAGCCACGCGGCCGTCGGTCAGTCGTCGCTTCTCGGGCGGGTCGGTGGGGCCGCCCGAGCTGATCGCAGGGTGCTCGGTGGACCCGTAGGTGCGCCAGGTGACGATGCCGGCCGCCTCGCTCCGGGCGACGAGTGCCGGCGGCACGGCGGCCGCGCCGCACAGGAAGCGCTCGAGCGACGAGATGTCACGCCCGGAGCGATCCGCCTCGTCGAGCAAGGTGGAGAGGAAGAACGGGGTGCCGGCGCTGGTGGTGATCCGGTGCTTCTCAATCAGTTCGGCAGCAGCGCGTGCACTCCAGCGGTCCATCACCACCGTCGTCCCGCCGGCAACGAGCGGACGCAGCAGCGAGAGCAGCGAAGCGATGTGACCCGCCGGGAAGGTGCCGAGCATGCGACTCGTCTCGTCGGCGGGTACGGCAGTGAGACCGCACAGCAGCGTCTCGTGGCTGTGCCGCACGCCCTTCGGTTCGGCGGTGGAGCCCGAGGTGTAGAGGACGCACGCGACCGACGAGGCGCGCTGCGGGCGGGCTCCGGACGGAACGTGAACGCGCCGGATGGATTCGAGCGGCACGGCCCCGTCGACGGCCTGGGTTCCCAGGACGACCACTTGGCGGAGCCCGAGGGCCGTGGCGCCGGCGACCAGGTCGCGTCCGCGCCATGCCGGAGCGACCACGGCACAGTCCGCCCCGGTCTGGCGCACCGCGTGGGCCAACTCGGCGGCGGTCGCCGTGGTGGCGATCGGGACGGCCACCGCGCCCACCAGCCACACGGCTGCGAGGACCTCGGTACCGGAGAGGTCCGCCGGTGCCTGCACGACGACCATGTCGCCGGCCTCCACACCCGCGCCGGCCAGCCGCTCGGCGCAGGCGCGGGCACGCTCGAGGAGTTCGCCGAGCGTCACCGCCGTGGTGTCGCCGTCCACCCGGGCGAAGACGATCCGGTCGTCCGGATGGGCCGTGCAGCCGGCCTCGATCGCCCCGCCGATGGTGAGGTCCGGGTACACCCCGGCCGCCCGCCACTCCGCCCGCAGGTCGTCGCGGGACGTCACAAGGCGAACGTACGGATCAGATCGGCCAGCACGAGCGGCCGGTCGCTCTGCACGGCGTGGCCGGCGCCGTCGACGACCACCACCTCGAGGGAGGGCAGGCGACGCTGCATCTCGGCGAGGTCCTCTTCCCGCACGAAGGGTGACAGGCCGCCGCGGACGAAGAGGGACGGGACGGTGATGGCGCTGACGTCCTCCCACAGCGAGGTGAAGTCGACCCATCTGGGACCGCCTTCTTCCGCAGCCGAAGCACCCGGTGGGGGCCCGAAGAGGTCGTAGCGCCACGTCCAGCGGCCGTCGTCCAGGCGGCGCGCGTTGTGGCGCACGCCGCGCCGGACGCCCGCAGCGGCCCGGTACGGGCTGAGCGCCACCGCCGCATCGGCCATCTCCTCGAAGCTGTCGTACGTGGGCGGCCCGACGATCAGCGACACGGTGCCGCGCTCGGCCGTGGTCAGCTGCCGGGACGGGTCGTTGATCTGCGGCGTGACGTCGATGAACACCGCCCGACGGCACAGGTCCGGTCGTTGCGCGGCCAGGCGGATGGTCGTGGCCCCGCCGAGCGACATGCCGATGACGCAGCGGGCGGTGGGCACCACAGATTCGAGGAGCGTCGCCACCGCCTCGGCATTCCGCCAAGGGCCGTAGTCGCGGTCGTCGCGCCGGTCCGAGTGCCCATGGCCCGGCAGGTCGACAGCCACCGCAGGACGGTCGAGCGCCAGCATGACCGTGTCCCAGGTGTGGGCGTTCTGTGCACCGCCGTGGAGGAAGACGAGCTGGGGATCGGCCTCGCCCCAGCGCAGGTACGACAGCTCCCGACCCGAGGGCAGCGCGAAGCTGGCGCGGGAGACGACGGGCTGCTGCTCGAACGGGATGCCCCATTCGGCCGCGTTCTCGTGCAGGAGCGCGAACTCGTCGTAGTCGTCAGAGCCCAAGGTCTCCTGCAGCGACGTCACGCCAGCCTCCGGCCCGGGACTCCCGGTCCTAGACCCGCTCGATGATCACCGCCGGCGCCATGCCACCGCCGGCGCACATGGTGATGAGCGCGACCTGCTTGTCCTGTCGCTCCAGCTCGTCGAGTGCTGTTCCGACCAGCAGCGACCCGGTGGCCCCGATCGGGTGGCCCAGCGCGATGGCGCCCCCGTTGACGTTGATCTTCTCGCGGTCGATGTCGAGATCGCGGATGAATTTCTCAGGTACTACGGCGAAGGCCTCGTTGACCTCGAACAGGTCGATGTCGTCCAGCGACATGCCCGCCTTGGCCAGGACCTTCCTCGTCGCCGGGACGGGCGCGTTCAGCATGAGCGTCGGGTCGTCGCCCACGTTGGCGATGGCCACGATCCGCGCCCGGGGCCGCATCCCATGGGCGGACGCGTACTCGGGGCTCGTCATGAGCAGCGCGCCCGCACCATCGACAACGCCCGACGAGTTGCCGGCATGGTGCACGTGCGTGATCTCGAGACCGGGGAACTTTTGCAGGACCAGCGAACGGTAGGTGGTCCCCTTGTCGTCGAGCGGGATGTCGGCCAGCGCCTCGAACGAGGAGGGGAGCGCGGCGAGCGAATCGGCCGTCGTCCCAGGGCGCGGGTACTCCTCCCGGTCGAGCGCCACCGAGCCATCCGCGTGGTACACGGGGACCAGGGACTTGTCGAAGCGACCCTCCTTGATGGCGATCTCGGCTCGACGCTGAGACTCCGCTGCGAGCTCGTCGACGGCACGACGGTCGATCTTTTCGAGCGTGGCGATCGCGTCGGCGGCCACACCCTGGTTCGTCTGGGGGTGGATGGCCCGTAGGTGGTCGTTGCCGCTGTCGAGGAAGGGCGAGCGCGACTTCGACGTGTTGGCGGCGTAGGAC
>Ga0181532_10005245_pt1 | contig 11078 bp, 6 predicted proteins | sample PEATcosm2014_Bin_33_FD_119768 | JGI IMG/M metagenome (GOLD analysis project Ga0181532, IMG submission 119768) | Peatland microbial communities from MTU Mesocosm Facility, Houghton, MI, USA - PEATcosm2014_Bin11_30_metaG | ecosystem: Environmental > Terrestrial > Soil > Wetlands > Peat | place...
CGGTAAGCGCCCGACCGCAGTTCGAGGCTGCGTGCCAGCTCCAAAGTTTGCTGGTCTAGCACAGTGGAAGTGCAGAGAGCTTGTACCTCTCCGACGAGTGTTCGATTCACTCGACCAGCTCCAGATTTAGATGGCGGGATTGGCCGAATGGCTTAGGCGCCGGATTGTGGATCCGGTCACGAGAGTTCGATTCTCTCATCTCGCCCCAACTGGGCGGTTCGTATAAGGGGATTACCCACGGCCTGCAACCGTGAAATGCGAGTTCGAGTCTCGCACCGTCCACCAAGTTTGGCTCGGGAACTCGACGGCAGAGTGCTGGTCTGAAAAGCCAGTGGATACGGTTCAATTCCGTGCCGAGCCACCAGAGTCGTAACGGCGGGTGTTGACTGCGAGAAAGGAAAGACGATGACAGATGCAACTTACAACGTGATGAAGCCGGACAACGGTGTGCCCATCAAGGCGTGGACCAAGGGCGTCCCGCTTGAGGACGCCGCACGCCAGCAGCTCTTTAACGTCGCGCAGTTGCCGTTCATCTACAAGTGGGTGGCAGCCATGCCAGACGTGCATTGGGGCATCGGCGCGACCGTTGGCAGCGTAATTCCAACTCGCGGCGCAATCATTCCCGCGGCGGTCGGTGTGGATATTGGCTGCGGCATGATGGCCGTGCAGACTTCTCTGCACGCCAACCATCTGCCGGACAATCTGCACGGCATCCGAACGGCGATTGAGAAGGCGGTGCCGCACGGACGTACTGACAACGGACGCGCTAACGACCGCGGCGCGTGGTCGGATGCTCCGCTGCATCACCTGGAAGCGTGGGTGAAGATGGAGCCGGCGTACAAGGCGATTGTTGAGAAGTATCCCAAGCTGGATCACAAGCAGCGCATGAACCACTTGGGGACACTCGGCACCGGGAACCATTTCATCGAGGTCTGCCTCGATGAAAGCGAGAACGTCTGGTTCCTGTTGCACTCGGGATCGCGTGGCGTAGGCAATCGTTTCGGCACGTTTTTCATCGAGCTGGCGAAGAACGATATGCGCCAGTGGATGATCAACCTACCGGACCAGGATCTCGCTTACTTGCCCCAGGGGACAGAGCACTTCGAGGACTACGTCCGCGCGGTGCATTGGGCGCAGGACTACGCGCTGGCCAACCGCGACTTGATGATGCGCAACATGATCGCGGCGGTGCAGGGCTCGGGAGAAGTCCCGGCGTTCGAAGCCAATGTGGAGGTCGTGAGCTGCCATCACAACTACGTGACCTGGGAGCACCACTACGGCGAGAACGTGCTCATCACGCGCAAGGGCGCAGTACGTGCGCGTGAAGGCGACATGGGAATTATTCCCGGCAGCATGGGAGCGCGTTCGTACATCGTGCGTGGCAAGGGCAATCCGGAAAGCTTCATGAGCTGTAGTCATGGAGCCGGACGCGCCATGTCACGTACAGAAGCAAAGCGCCGTTTCACCTTGGACGACCACGCCAAGGCAACGGCGGGAGTCGAGTGCCGTAAGGACGCGGACGTCATCGACGAAACGCCGATGGCGTACAAGTCCATCGATGCGGTGATGGAAGCGCAGCGCGATCTGGTGGACATAGTGCATACGTTGCGCCAGGTGGTATGCGTGAAGGGTTAGACCGGAGAGGGCTAAAAGGCCCTCCCCATAATCCGGGTGTAGGGTAGCGGCCACCCACATGTCTTGGGCACATGTCCACGCAGGTTCAACTCCTGCCACCCGGACCATTTCTTCTTGGGGTTGCCGATGTCTGGCGCGGTAGTAGCGTAGGACAATACGAGAGGCTCATAACCTCTAAACGCAGGTGCAAATCCTGCCCGCGCAACCAAGTTCTCTGAGATAACTCGTCATGCACTACTTGTTCTTAGACGAATCGTATTCTCCAGGAGTAGGGCGGAAGACAATCATCATGGCCGCTTGGCTGGTTGAACAGGCGAGATTCAATCGCTACTTTTCCACGTCACCAGACCTATATCGGACACCAGTATTGGACGGAATCAATTCAATGCTCGAATCGCTTGATGCCTGGGCAGTTGTGGCCTGGGCAGACCTAGATGAGAAGCTTTTCAGAACCGGAGAAACTGACGGCACAGACGACATCCCGTCCATGGCCAGAACTGACAACATTTGGTCTCAGTGTTTTATCTTCGTTGTCGGTAATCTGATCGCGAAAGTGGTCCACGAGGGCAACGACCTCGGAACGGTGGACATCCACTTCGATCCCAAGAGCCTCAAACTGGCCCACGCAGGAGCCGTTAGCGCAACCTTGCGCAACATGCTCGTCAAGGAAGCAAAGCGATATGCCTCTCAATTGGCACAGCTTTCTGGTGCAAGATTGCCCTTGCTGAAGAAACTGAGGATACGTCGTATGGAACCCGTCAGTAAGGCACCTAACGGTCAGGCTCTTGATAAGTTTCAAACGGGAACATGGGTAGCTGACAAGCTCTGCTCGTCGTATGAGATCATCCGGACCCGTAGTCTCACGCGAATTGTTGCCATCGACATGTCAGAGGTTGTGAGAAAGACCGTACAGCAATTTGATGGGAAGTCTTTCTATGAATAATATGCCCACGGCCTTAAGGTTTTCGGGGAAGACTCGCGAGAAGCTGGTTAAGGTCCTAAGGCTGATGTTTCAAGATTGCAGCCTGCGTGTTGCCCGAAGAAATCTGGTGCCAGCGGAGAGATTCGAACTCTCAAACACCTGTTTCTAAGACAGGCTGCTATTCCAATTCGCACACGCTGGCACTCTGGTGCACAGAGGAGGATTTGAACCTCCGCGTCCCACTCGGGGAAACCGGGTTACAGTCGGTCCGTTTCGGCCGGGCTCACGCACCTGTGCAAACTTGGCGGAAGGTAGACGAATCGAACGCCCATCGCTCATCACGATGCCCCGGTTTTCAGGACCAGTTGCCGGCCGTTCAGCAGTACCTTCCGCTTGGCGGAGAGTACGGGAGTTGAACCCGTTAGCCTCTTGCGAGAGCCCTTGTTTAGCAGACAAGTGCCTTACCGTCCGGCCCACCCTCCGTCGAAATTGTCAAAGAACGAGTGGAATTCTGGTAGGCCCGGTGGGATTTGAACCCACAAAAGGCCGCTCTTGAGGCAGCTACGTATGCCAGTTCCGTCACGGGCCTGAAGCTATAAATTGTGCAGGAGTTAATAACTCAGTCGGGATGGACTGAGTCCTAATGACGATCGAAATTGAAGCAGGCGCTTCATAACGTCAATGTAGCATGAACCCGCCCGTTGCGCACCCGTTTTTTCGGAGGTCTCACTCATTCTTGCGGGGTTGTCATCAACCCTGTTTAGACGGGGGAAAGCCAAATCAATGAGGGTTTGCCAAGGCGCCAACCAGACAATCAGTTGCTTGCGCCTTCAGTCACTTCAAATCGAGACGGCTTTAGTGTTACCGAGGCGTCGGGATTGTAGTAATCGTAGAGCAAAGACGGGGCTGTCTCTGCCTGCATTGCAAAACGTGGGCGGAAATGGAAGCTGAACGTCGACCCTCCCGGCTCGGGCCACAGATACAAAACCACTCGATCTGGCAGCACATCGTACCGGTAAACCGCGTAGTTGCTCTGAACTGCGCTCTCCAGGCTGTCACGATCCACGTCTGCTCCGGGCGGCAAGCCAACTTCTGCCAGCATCATGCCGTATCCACGGTAGCCGAGCCGTTCCGCCCTGACTCGACATTCGACGCTTTCGCTTGTCGTACCCTTTGTGTTCGAGTATTCCACCGCGTATCGCAACACGCTTGTCGCACTCGGCTCCGGTTTCGACGTGGAGGAACTGCGGTCCTCCCACGGGACATACAAGTCGGCCACAACCTGGGCACTCATGATGACATCGTTCGCTGGCTCCAGTTCCACGCGGTTTTCACCTGGCGTCACTTGAGCGCTGACGTCCACTTCAACCGGCGCAGTCACAACCTGCCCGGCGGGCAGTTCGACAACTTTCGCCTCTTTGTCGTTCACGCGCACAGTGAGCTTGCCGCCGCTCTCATGGTTACGGGCAACCACCGCGCTCAGCAGCGTCTTGAGTACATGCACAGTAGTCTGTCCGCTATACCACATGCCGTCCTTGTCCTCGTTGCGCAAAAGGAAGAGCAGTCCCTGCCGGATCAAAGACTCATCCGATGCCACCGCACCCACGGCCAATGCCCGTACTGCCAGCGCCGTAGACTCAAGTTCTCCTGTGTGTCCCCAGCCGTAGAAGGGAGTGTTGCGTTCAAGTTTCCAATACGAGGCGCCCTGTTGCTGATGGACATTCTTGCGCAACCAGTCCAGCAGGTTTCCGAATACCTGCTCATTGCCGGTTGCTTTCGCGGCCAGAGCGTAGCTGGCGATGACGTAGGGCTCATCGGCGAGGTCACGATGGGCGGTCAGAAATGCCAGCGCTCGTTCCAGACTCTTGCGGCGTGGGTCGGCTTGCCCCGAGTCTTGCCCTTCAAGTTGCGCCAGAGTTTGAGCGATGTAAGCGGTCAACAGCAAGGCGTCCTTGTCATTCTTATCCCAACGCCCGCGCCATGATCCATCCGGAGCCTGTTGCTGCAGAATCCATTGCTCCGCCGCCGTAGCAACGCTATCGTCTACGGTCGTCAATTTCGCGGCACGATGCAGAAACTCCAGAGCGTAGGTCGTCAGGGCCAAGTCCGCAGTCTCGCCATGCCCCCAGTAGGAGAATCCTCCTGATTCCGTCTGGTATCGCAGCAAGCGCTCGTATCCGGCTGCAAGGTATCGTTGCGCCTTCAAGGCAATCCCCGCCTTCTGGTCGTTCTTCGCATAGATCTCTGCCACCAGCAGACTCGGATAAGTCGACGAGATCGTCTGCTCGCCGCAACCATGTGGCTTCTCCAATCCTGCCTCCAGATTTTCCACAACGTGTGCTAGCAGGTTCGGATAGATCTTCACTCTCGCCCTTATCGAATCGGCGATCACATCCGCGGGAACGGTCACGCTAAGCGCTCCCTTCTGATCCAGAATTCCCGCGGCTGTCACCGAAAGCGGACGACCAAAGGGATGCACATCCACGGGCTTCTGCGCTGCATCGCCGATTTCTGAATTTGCAGCCATAACCTGCTGCTCGCCATCACTCACCGCAGACACGGCGCGATAACGAAACACAGCACGTGCGAAATCTCCGGCCGGAACGTTCACCGGCATCTCCGCCGGACCGAGCAGTGTGAACCACGGCTCCGGCTTGATGGACGCCTTCAGCGTCTGTGCGCGGTCGAGATAATTCCGCAAAACGAGGGGATACGAAATTTCATCCCCTTGGGTGAGGATGCGGGGAGGATCATGCTCGACGAAAAACGGCTGAAAGGCCCGCAGGTCCTGTTCCGCTCGGCCCAACTCACCAGTTTTGGTTGAACCGACGGCGGTCAGCTTCCAGGTTGTGATGTTGTCGGCCAGCCTGAAGTTGAGCTTCGCGTGCCCGCGGCGATCGGTGACCATTGCCGGCTCCCAAAGCATGGTTTCGGGAAAATCCTCACGCAAACGGGGCGTGACCATCGAACCGGACTTCGAGATAGCACTCGACGCACCGGGCGCGATGGTGATGAGATTCGGCAAGCTCCGAATCCCCGACACCGAAGACATGGTCGTTTCTACGGTAGGTGCGGCTGCCGACACCTCGACAACCTCACTCGATGCACCCACCGAGAGCTCGAAGCTCACCTCCGTCACGTTGGTTGCCTGGACCAGCACTGCCTTTACTTCCAGTGCCTTAAAGCCTCGCGAATACGCGCGAATGTCATAGACTCCGGGTTGCAAGTCTTTCAGTTCGAAACGGCCCGCGGAGTCCGTTGTTGCGGAATGCTTTTGCTCAGTGCCCTCAAGTGTCGCCTCGATCTCGGCGTTGCCGATCACTGCGCCTGTCTGGTCCACTACAGTTCCGGTGATCGCTCCAGTGTTCTCGGCCAGACTCATCCCCTGCGGGGCGGGACGCGGCGCAGAGTCGTTCGCGCTTTGCGCGGAAACGAGAATCGAATAGTTCGCCACCTGGAAATCGTCCGGAGTGTTGGGCCTCCCATCCGGCCCGGCACTCATCACGTTCACAACCTGACGGATCAGGGTCACTGGCTCGCCCATGCGTTCGCCGGACTGGTTCGTGCGCTGAATTCTTACGCGGTCGCTGTATTGAGCGGAGCGCTGGAAGACCGTGTAATAAGGATGTCCCCACGGATCGTGCAATTCATCCAGGTCAACACCTGCCTCCCGCAGGATCTTCTTGAAGCTCGCTTCGTCGTTCGGATACGCTCCACCGGCATTGAGGTGCGCAGTGAGAACCTTGTTGATGTTCGCCCGCGACTGCACAAAATAATCGACGCTATCGCGCCGAACCAGAGTGCCATTGCTACCTTTCTGTTCTGGATTCTCTCCGTGGCTATAAATCTCGGTCACGTAGTACGACCCTGAAACCAGGAAGCGTGCCTCATACGGCTTGCCCCACGGGTCGGTTAGCGCCTTGAAGTCCACTCCCCGCTTCAGCAGCTCCGCTTGGAGGGTATCGAGGTTGCGGACGAATCGCCCCTCCTTCTCCATCAGTTCGTGGCTGGCGCTTGCGATCACCTTGCTGTAATAGGCGAAGTACTGCCTCGAACTCCGGTGAGCCGTGAAATCGTCCTTCGTTCCGAAACGCCTGTCCGGCCCGGCTGAGGTCACGTTCAGAATCTGCTGTGCGTTCTGGAAACTCAGTTGAAAGTGATAAGGCGTTCCCCACGGATCTCGCAGAGCCTCCACGTCCCCGTTCTCTTCTTTACCCACCGCCTCCAGGTCCGAAATGTTATGAGGCTGCTTTCCACTTTCGTTCCACTGGTTCAGCCCAACCTCCACCGGCTCAAACTGCTTGCTGAGGATCTTGGCGAACACTTCTTCCGGCCCCACTGGAGACTGGTCTTCCAGCATCTCCAGGTTCTCTTGTGAGCTGGACTGCAAGATGTATTCCGCAACGAGGTCGAGATCCGGTGATATCGGCTGAGTCAAATCGATGCGATCCAGATCATTCCGCGAGATACCGCCAAAGCTGGAATCATTACTCGATGACCACAGCGACCAGTTCCACCAGTTCCAGTTATTCCGCTGCCCAAAATCGGAGTCCGTCTGTGCCCTTTCTTCCACGGCTCGATCCACGATCTTGATCCCCAGCGCACTCTCCGTTCCTGTTTTGTCCGCGGATCGTACCGTGAAGTGCGCGGTGGCGTCCTCGCCAGGCCGGTGCTCGTTCTTGTCCAATTGAATGGCCATTTCAAGCTGGCGATTCTTTGGATACAGAACTGTCCGCAATCCTTCCAGCGCCACGTACGGACTCCATTCCTCCTCCAGGGAGATAGCAAAGACCGTGACTTCATCGGTGAAGCGTGGATCGTACGGAAACGAGGTGAAGCCACGTCCATTCCGCAGCCTGACTTGCTGGCTCGCTAGCACGACTCCCTCTCTTACAGCCTGTACCACCAGCCGCAGGGAAGGCCGCGTGCTGCGTAGCGTCACTTCGATCGGATCACCAGGTTTGTAGATTGCATGGGAGGCCGTAACCTGGACGACGCCCAAGTCATCGTCGTCGCTGTAGATTTGCTGTTTCTCACTACCTTCCAGCCCCTTCGCATCTCGCGCTTCGACCAGCAAGGAATCTCGATTTTCGTCCTCGGGGATGTTCAGCTCGCTTACCTTTGCGAGTCCGTACTTGTTCGTCTCCACGGGGCGCAGGGGCCGTTTATTCTGATTTTTATCGTCATCTGAATCATCGTACAAACTTAGTTGAACCCTGCAGCGCGCGGGTCGCCCGTCCGCGTAGAACGTCGAGACAAAGAACGTCGGCGGCATCTTTGGGTCTCGACTTGGTTCCGGACTCACGTAGACATGAATCGGATTCCTCGTGACGCGCAGGTCGAACCTCCGCTGCTCAGTGCGTCCCGTCGACAGGTCCGTGACGTACGCTGCGACGCTCACATCCTGAAACTGCCGGTACTCGTTGTCCTTGAGGTCGGCGTGGGCCTCACTCAGATCAAAATGCGTTGTGAAGTGTCCGTCGCGGTCGAGTTCTCCCATCTGAACTTGACCTTCTGTGGTGTTCCACTGCTGCTTACGGAAGTCCCACTTACGTTCGGTCTCTTCTACCACCCGAACCTTGCCGTGGGTCAGCGGTTTGCCAAACAAGTACTCCGCGGATACGGTGATGTCCGCGTTCTGCCGCTCTAGGTAGTAAGACCGATCCGGATGCGCGGAGACACGGAAATTCGGCAGATCGTAGCGATATATATGAACTGACTTTTCCACATGAAGACTCCGCCAGTCCTCGCCCTGGCCAGATAGCCGTGCTCGAATGATGTAAGTCCCAAGCCGGACATTTGACGGAACCTGCCAGTCCAAGTGAGCCACGCCAAAGGCATCGGTCGGAACGGTCTGTTTGAAAACCAGGGTTCTTTCCTCATCCTCAATCCGCACATCGAGCGTGTCGCCTCCTACTGCTTTTCGCTCGGAATCGAATCTCAACATCCGGGTGTGCAGAGTCTGCCCGGGCTGGTAGATGTCCTTGTCGGTGTCGAGCATCAAATAGCTGTGCGAGCGAAACTCCACCGACCGTTCGAGCAAGCGGGCGACCAGGCCGCTTTTGACGCTGACGGTGAGGTCTCCATCGTTTGCGTGGGCGTCGCGAGGAATCAGAAATTGAAGCGTGACGTTCCCGGCGGTATTCGTGATCGCTCTGGCGTCTACTTTCCGTTCTTGGCCGCTTTCGTCGTCCCACGTCACATCTCCGTGAACCTCGACCCCCGCCAGCGGCGAGCCGTTGTTGCTCCTGACATGTACCTGCACTCGGTACGGGCGCCCGGCGGCGGCCACTCGGCTTGCGGCGGCAGTGAGTATGAAGGGATCGGTTGTGGCTGCACGCAGAGCCTCGATGCCCGACGCCAGCACTTCTCCACTCTCGGCCTTGACCTCGTATTTCACGCGCAGCCAATGCAAGGCCTCCATTTCCGAAGCTGGTACTTTTTCAAATGGCTTGGCGAGTCTCACTACCAATTCTTTTTGCCGGCGTTGCAGTTCAACTGTTTGGGTTAGTTGTGCGCGAACGACGTCCTCAGGGTTCAACAGCTCAATTCGCACAACGGAGCGTGTCCCCCTATCGACCGGGCTAGAGAACGCTATGGTGGCGGTCAGCTCGCTGCTACGAACCTGCAACTGAATGCCCGGGGCGTCGCTTGTTCTGGGTGGGGCTTTGCTGGATTGGCAGACGCCAGGCTGAATCGCGGCAAAAAGCAATCCCACCAATACAAGCACGACCTTCAGCGCGCGTTCGCGATGCATGGTGCCTCCCTCATTCCATCTCGACAGCGGGGTACTTCTCGACGTATTCCTCGCCATTAAAACCGTAGTACGAGACAGTGCGGGCGCTGAAATCAACGTCGTAGCGGACGACGCCCGCACGCCAAGAGGCAGCAAGGAACTCAGGGAAGGTGCTGTTGCCAGCCTGATCAGTTCGCAGAGCCGTGATTAGCGCTTCGCGATCAAATGGCGGCACGTCCACAGTGCCTGATACGAGGGGAGTGCCCTGCGTGACCACCGCTCCCTCGTTTGTGATGAACAGGCTTTGAGCAGACGGCAAATTCCAGATGTTGCGCGTGACGCCAGTTCTGCGAAGGGTCTCAGCCAAATAAGGAAACCCTCCCACCTTGGGTCTGATCGCCATCGCCTTCCGCTGTGCGGCTTCTAGGTTCTCTGTTGCCTTGCTCATCTGCTGTTCTCCTTCTTCCTTGGGATGCTGGCGGATGATTGGGATCGGCTGGGTCGGTTGCAACGTTGAAGCGCGGACTCCAGTCTGGTTCGTCGGAAATGCTATCGAACTATTCTTCGACTAGCTGCTTGATCCGCGACAATCGATACCGTCCGCACATTCGGAGATTACACCAGATCGGATAGCGTGACGATGATGGGGGTGTGGTCAGAGGGCTTTTCCTGGCCCCGAGGTCCCTTATCGATTTCGCAGCTTTCCAGTCGATCTGCCAGCGTTGGAGATAATAAGAAGTGATCGATTCGTATGCCTCGATTGTTTTGGAACGCCTGCCGAAAGTAATCCCAAAATGTGAAGTGTCCAATTTCGCCCACGTGCAACGACCGGAACGCATCCGTATAGCCAATACCCAACATCGCACGATAGCGGGCTCGCGGCTCCGGCTGAAACAAAGCATCGTGCTCCCACGAAGACGGCTTGTGGCAGTCGATGTCCTCAGGAATCACGTTGAAATCGCCGCCTATTAGCGTCGGCACATCGTCCTGCTTCCATCTAATCATTTGCTGAGTGAGTCGATCCATCCAAGCTAACTTGTACGCAAACTTGTCACTCCCTACCGGATTGCCATTGGGAACATAAATATTGACGATGCGGATGTCCCTGATGATTACCTCCAAGAACCGCGCATGACTGTCGGAATCGTCTCCGACGAGAGCCTTAGCGATCGTCTTCATCGGATGTCGCGACAGAATCGCAACCCCGTTATAGGCTTTCTGCGTCACCGCTACACTCTCATAGCCGAGCGACTTGAAGGCTCCGGACGGGAACTCCGTCCCCTTCAATTCTTGCAGCAACAACACATCCGGTTCGCGAACTTTCAGCCATGCCGTGACATGGGTCAGCCGAGAGCGAACAGAATTCAAATTCCAGCTAGCGACTTTAAACATCAATCCACATTCTAGCGTCGGAGTGCGAGGGTGGTCATTGGCTGGGAAGCGTTGTGGTTGATCTGGTCACAAAGAGAGGGAGTTCGGGCGAGTTGCCGCTCTAGGTTGACCACTCCGCGCCTTCTCTTAGATGATTGTGATGCATGGACGTTGAACGCATCATTGACGAGATTGAGCAGCTACAGAAAATGTTCGAAGCGCCGGATATTAGGCCACTCAGCCCAAGCGACATCTCTGCTGCCAATCGCAGGCACGACGAAATGCTCGCACATAGCCCGTGGTTTCAGCTTTGGCAGCGGTATGGGGTCTGTTGCCGAACCGAGTCCCCAGTGCTTCGACTGGGCGAAAACGGAGAGCTAACCTCGTCGCGAATGGACGTGAAAAATGGCGAAG
>Ga0181532_10005251_pt1 | contig 11072 bp, 9 predicted proteins | sample PEATcosm2014_Bin_33_FD_119768 | JGI IMG/M metagenome (GOLD analysis project Ga0181532, IMG submission 119768) | Peatland microbial communities from MTU Mesocosm Facility, Houghton, MI, USA - PEATcosm2014_Bin11_30_metaG | ecosystem: Environmental > Terrestrial > Soil > Wetlands > Peat | place...
CTTCCACAGGATCCAGAGGCCCAGCAGCAGATTGGTGATTCCGTGGGCCGTCATAGCGTCGCCAAGGCGGTTCTTCCGGACCACCAGCCACTGATAAGCCAGGCCGCAGATTATCCCCGCCAGCCAGCGGTCGGGATGCATTAATCCGAAGATGACCGAGGTCACGACAAAGGAGAGTGCGTGGAATTGGCCGAGCGGCATAGCCAGGAAATCAAGCTTCACAAAGTAGCGGTAGAGGAAGGAGCGATAGAAGAGTTCCTCCACGGGCGGGACGACGATGGACATGCCGGCGATATGCACCACGACATAGAACCAAGCCATAGCGGAGCCTTTGCCGAATTGGGCGAAAGCATTTGCGCCCGAGTCGGGCTCGCTGAGCCTTGGGTAACACCCATCCAGCCCGACCCAAATGGCGAAGATGGCTACCCCCACGACCACCGCTTCCCAGCTTATCCGCCACCGCATCTCCTGAACAAACGGGCGCACTTGCCAGAGCACCCAGGCCCCGAGGAATGTCTTGGCAATGTAAGCCCAATACCGGGCCTCCGGGCCAAAGCCGCTCTGGAAGAAGCCTAGAATGGCATAGATCGCGAAAGGAGCGATGCGGGCAAACTCAGGCGAGCTTTCACATTTCTTGCGCAGGAACTGCATTGGCGGCCCATCATCCGGGTACCGCCACGCACCGCCAAGCCAAAAGTGTCACTCCGCCAGGCTCAGAACATTGGTTCTGCCGGCGCCCACCAGCGTGACGGTCTCCCGGTCAATGGCCGCGACGCGAAGCTCTTCCAGCTTATCGCCGACGAAAAGCGTCTTGCCGCTGATCATGACGGAGGGCCGGCTGGGGCTGAAGATAATTGCCTGCAACTTGGGAAGGGCAGGCTTAGGAGGCGGTGCTTCGGTTACCGCAGGGGGATTAGGAATGCCGTCGTCGGGGTTTATAGCCCGAGGCGGATCAGCCGGAAGAGGAACGGCCGCAACCTCAGCGACGTTGGTTGGGGCTGCTGCTGGCGCGGGCGAACGGGCTGGCGAAGCCGCCGGAGCTGCGGCAAAAGGAGCGGGCGGCTGTGCCGGGGCTGGGGTGGCCGGCATAGCTGCGCGGGCTTGCACTTCCGTGGGTTGCGCCGAGACAGGCCGATGAGCCTGTTGCCACACGATGACGAGCAAGAGAAGCGCGATCACAACAAGCGCCGCCGCCCACATCCCGCCGCCGGCGGGCCGGGTATATTGGGCGGGCTCAATGGGCCGCAGTTGCAAGTTGGGTGCGGGCGGCGGCGCAGCTTGCTGTTGCGCCTGCTTGGCCTGCTTCAATGCGTCGTTGATTAAGCTCATGCGTTGATCTGTCCTTCCAGTTCGCGGATGGCGCGCCCGATCATGCGGAAATCAATCCGCTCACTGTCCTGCACGTAGCCAGCCAGCAGTGCCTTGTCGCAAACAGCGTTTACGAGCCGCGGGATGCCCTGGCTGTAATGATGGACGCGCCACAGTGCGGGCCGAGTGAAATAGGGCGTGCCGTTCCCGCCCGAAACATGGAGGCGGTGCTGCACGTAGCGGATGACTTCCTCGCGGGTCAGGGGAAGCAGATGGTAGCGGACCGTAATGCGCTGCCGAAGCTGGCGCAGGCGTGGATTATCCAGCCGGGCACGCAACTCGGGCTGACCCATGAGAACGATCTGCAACAGCTTGCGGTTGTCGGTCTCCAGGTTGGAGAGCAGCCGCACCTGTTCGAGCAACTCGTCCGTCAGGTCCTGTGCCTCGTCAATGATGAGCACGGTATCCTTGCCGCTCTCGAGCTGCTTGAGCAGGAACTGGTTGATGACACCCAGTGTATCCAGCCGGTCCAGACCTTTGACCGAGAGGCCGAACTCGACCGCCACCGCCTTCATCAGCTCGTCCGCGGACATGATCGGGTTCAGAATGAGTGCCGTGGCGAAGTGACCGTCGAGTTGTTCGAGCATCGCGCGGCACAGGGTTGTCTTGCCTGCACCGACCTCCCCGGTCATCTGTACAAAGCCTTTGCGCTCGCGAATGCCGTAAAGCAGGTGATTAAACGCTTCCCGGTGCTTCGCGCTGTAGAACAGGAACCGTGGATTCGGCGTGATGTCGAACGGCGGCTCCGTCAGGCCGTAGTATTCCAGGTACACGCCCGACTCCCAGCAGAAAGGATGCCTGCGGGCAGAAACGCACATCCCGCAGAGATGGTTGAGGATCGCCCAAGTCCCAATGGAATCCGGGCGCTCAATCTCCGGCGGCCATGCCGCCTGTCCCAAATCGCGACAGTTGTGCCCACGACACGGGGCTGGACCGCACAAGTATGCGGTGGAACTTCTCGGCGGCGATCTGCGATCCGGCAAGTTCGAGCGTTGCACTCTGCCGGCTCAAATGGTCGGGGCGGTGAGATTCGAACTCACGACCTCTTGTACCCGAAACAAGCGCGCTAGCCAGGCTACGCTACGCCCCGAACCAATGTTTTCCGATGCAGAATGCATCTCTCCGCGTCACAGATTGACAATCTGATACTGCATTCTGACACTGACACGGTGATTGAATGTAACGAGCCACCGGAAAAAGAACAACCGGAAAAAGGTTCCGTTTGGCATAAGACGCCATTCGTGAACCTGGTGCGTTACAAGCCGTCACAGGTTTATTTTGCCCGGTTCAGGATAAAGGGCAAGCTCATTCGTCGAAGCTTAATCGCTTGCCGATGAATCCGAGCTGAAGGGGTGAAGGTCTTGCTCGACCAGGGAACTGCTGTCCCCTATGGCGAAAGAGCCCGGCTCTCGCCGCCTTTTGCTCATTTGGAGCAAATGCCACCACCGACGTGCCCAACGTGCGGCCTGCCGTCCGAACTCAAACGGGGGAGGTCGTTGCGGCCCGTAGGTTCCCCCGGGAATCCCGCGATTGAGCCACGCCTCTGGCTTGTCGCTTGCTGGTTCGCAGTGCATGTTAAACTCGGTATGAAACGACAGTTGAAGCACCGGTGGAAGTATGCGCGAAGGGAGTTGTCTGCCCGCAGCTACGTTTCGCAGCCCTATTGTTCGATCAACGCCGACGCGCATAGACGCATCTTCTAACTTCACCAAGACGCAGCGTGAATCCAACTCCTGCCACGGCCGCCGGCCTGGCCGACTACCTCAATGTTAAACTCTCCCTGCTGGGTCTCCCAACAGTAGGGAACGGCAGCAACGGCGGCCTGCCGGGGTTGGTCGCGCCGCTCATTGCGCAGTATCGCGAAAAGGAACGGTTGCTGGCCGATCACCTCTGCCCGGCGGACCAACGCATTCAAACTTTCCTGTATGATTATCTCCAGGACGTGCCTGTCCCCAAACTGCCGCCCCGGACACTCGTCTTGGACCAGCCGGGCATGGCGCGCGTCCTGTCGTTTCCTGTGGACCGCGATGAATTCGCTTCGAGCATCCTGAGCTCCTACCGCGTCCGGCAAGGGGTGCTGCACAATCCGCGCAGCGACCGCCGCACCACCCAGGGCATCTTCCATATTGCTGAAGGCGGCCTCCCGATCCCGGAAGACAAGATCGGGGTGCCCAAGGTCTCCTTCGCGCGGATGCTCGGCTACGCGTTTACGCCACCGCGCGAGGCGCTCTGCCTGCCGTTTACAGCCTCCCAACCGCAGCCGGCCGAGTGTTTTGTTTCGTTGCTGTTGCGGCCGCTGGTCGCGCCCGCTGTGCCCGGGCTTTGGTCCGAGAAGACCATGGAAACCCGCTTCTTCGCGCCCGGCACGCTGGTTAGCAACCTCGATTTCGTCGAAAGCATCTTCGGCAATGGCGGCGACCCGGCGCTGCCTGAGAATGACGCCGGCCTGGACCCCGAGCACTGGACCGGCCACACCGGCTGTGTGGTCCTGGCCCCGCACCTGGTGAAGCTGACCAAGAAAGCCGCCGGCCTGCCGCCCTGGGAGCAGGCCACCGAGCGCCAGCGGCGCGACGGCATGTGCTGGCGCGATGAGGCGGAACTCTACAACAATGGCCAGGCCTTCAAGCTCACCTGCCGCGATGAGTCGGGCGTCATCGTCACCATTCTCGCCGACAACTACTTCGGTTATTGCAAGAAGGAGGTCAAAACGCAGATCAGCTACGCGGCCAATCTCTACGGGCTCTGCGAGGAGGAACACGCCGGCGGCGCGCTGGTGTTCCCCAGCTACGACCTGGGCGAAGACTTCAGCGGCGACCTTCACGTTAAGCCCCTCGGCCATACCTTCTTGGAAGTCAGCACGATTTTGCCCGATGCCTACGACCCTCAGCCCGAAGGCTGCGGCATGGACAGGAACTTCCCTGACATCATCTATGTCCCAAAAGATGCTCATTTCGACCTGCACCAGCAGCGGGTCACCTGGCAGGACGGCGAGAGCGAGCGCGGGATCAAGTTGCTTCCGGGCAAAACCTACGTCCGGCCATCGGGCTATAAAGTGCGCATGGAGCGCCCTCACGAAAACCGCACTTGGCGCCTCGTGGGCACGGTCGCCGAAGGCACTCTCTGCCACAAACCGTGCACGGTCTCCGGCGGCGGCAAGTCGGAAATCTCCAAGCCTATCACCGACGCCATTCTCACTGGGCCGGTCTTCGTCGCCGATTTCAAACGCGACTTCGACCAGGTCGCCGAACTGCTCGCGCGCGACTACAGCCGCCGTTTCAAAGACCCTGCCCGGCTTGACCCGCGCCCGATCCTCAGCGCCGAACGCTCGCTCGGCTCGGTCATCAAGCTGCTCATTCCTGACGAGCGGGATTACACCGCTGAGTACAACCAATGGCTCGCGTCGGTCCCGCAGCACATCAAGGAGTTGGTGTTCGTCGTCAAACGCTACTCGAAGCCCGATTGGGGAGACGGCTGGCGCGATCATTTCAGCGTGGACATCATCAACGGCGTCCCGGCCAACGAGCTGAAGTTCCACAACCGCAAGTTGCTCACCACTTACCTGCGCGTTGGGTTCGACGCCGATGGCGCCTGGCGGACATTCGGCCTGCGCAAGGACTTCTATCCGGCCGCCAAGATCCAAGTTGAAGATGACATCACCGCCTCAGTGGTGGTGCCGCCGGGGAGGCTTAAGGGCCTGCCGCCGGTGCCCGAAGGCGCCTCGCTTAAATTCGTCCAGAACGTTGAGCGGCGTCTCTTCCAGCGGCCCGACGATGCCATCCATCCCGGCTACGACAAGCAGGCCGAGTCGGACTTCGCCCGCCACGACGGTTTCTTCTCGAACTACGAGCCGCTCACCCCCGCCCGGGCGCGCGAGATGGTCGAGGACGCCATCGGCTTCCACCAGTTCACCGGCCCGATGCAGCGCCTCATCCGCGACGTCGCCGCTAACGGCAAGACCGGCTATTTCGTCTGCACGTCCCAGCCGCGCCTCGTCGAGGGCAAGCCAAGCAAGAACCCGCGCTACCTCCAAATCCGGCCCGACCTGATGAACCCGCGGGAGTCCTACCTGGCCGAAGTCTCCGCGCGGCTCCAGCGCCGGCTCGCTCCCGGCCTGCCCGTCTATAATCCCGTCGCCGCGGTCTTGCCAGGCCGTCGGAATAACCCTCCCGAAGCCACCATCCGCTCGCTCGCGGTGTTCAACCCCATCCACTACTTCGAGCTGCCGGAGCTGTTCATGGAATTCATTTGCAGCATGACCGGCAAGTCCCCTTCCACCACCGGCGCCGGTTCGGAAGGCGCCCTCACCAAAGGCCCGTTCAATGCCCTGCCGCCCATCATTGACCTGAACAACGCCCTCGTCTCCTGGCTCCTCACCGGCCATCACGCGTTCGTCACCGCCGCCGGTTACGTCGGCCCGCGCTTCCGGGTGGATCACGACATCAGCCTCCTGGTCCCAGAGGTCTGGTGCCGGATGCGCCCCGCCGAACGCGACCCCCGCTTCCTCATCGCCAACCACTTCCTGGAAAAGTGCGAGGACTTCGACCATAAGGGCAAGCGGGTCCTCGCCAGCCGCCTCGGCTACCGGATCAACGCCCGGTTCGTTCACGCCTTCTTTGGCCGCGTCTTCAATCATCCCAGCGCGGTGTTCACGGACGAGATGTTGCGGCCCGAACTCCAGGGCCTGGAAGCCTTCGTGGACGGCCTCGACAATATCGTCACCACCCAGCAGCGCATCGCCCAGATGTATTTCGACGACGGCAGCGTCGCTCGCGCCTGCCCGCCCCTCAAAGCGCTGCTGCACATCATGCGCGTCGGCCAGTTCGAAGGCCGCGGCCTCGCGGCTCCCGAACTGCGCCGCCTCTTCACGCGCGAGACGCTCCTGGCTAGCGACTGGTATCGCGCCCGCCTTGAAGCCAAGCAACGCCTCGACCGCGCCCTCTGGCGGCGCCACATCGCTTATCTCGACCGCTTCCTCAAGAAGACCAGCCACGCCGACGAAGCCGCCCGCCTGGACATTGCCGGCCGCCTGGCCCGCAGCCGCCAAACCCTCGAAGCCGTCGAGCAGCCCTCCTATCTGGACCAACTGCAAGGCACCCTCGGCGCTGAGCCGCTGGGCGGGCGTGCGGGTTGAGCGAGAGGCCGGCAAACCCGGCGGCAAGCTCAGGAATGTGAGTCCCCGCACAGAAGCAAATGAGTTGTTAGCCGGGTCCGCCGATGCTAAGCCAGTCAACGACTGGTTGATCTGATGAGACCTTATGGCGACTGTGACTGCATTCCAGGCGAAGACCCGTTTCGGTGAACTGCTTGACCGGGTGGTTCGGGGCGAGGAAATCGTCATCACCCGGCATGAAAAGGCGGTGGCTCGGTTGGTGCCGGAAGGCGGCGCGAACCTGGAGCATACCCGGCAGGCCGTGGCGGAACTCCGGGCGGGCCGCTCGTTGATCGCCAAACGCCGGCGGTTCAAGCCGCTGACCGACCGGGAGATCAAAGACTCGATCGAGCAAGGACGTCCATGAGCGAGGGGTTCATCGCGGACTCCTCGGTAGTGTATGATGCCACGTACCTGGAACTCGCAGTGCGACGGAAGCTCCCGCTGGCATCCCGAGACCAAGCCCTCTGCAAAGCGGCCCAGGGGTGTCGCATCAAACTCCTGCTGTAGCCGCCCCTGCTGAATGGAGCCACGTCACAACCTCGTGGCCGCCGAGCCTGGTCCGCCTCTGAAACTTTAGCCTTTAGCCTTCTGCCTTCGCTTTCCGCCCTCAACTCTCAACTCTCAACAACTTACCTTCCCCTCCCCCCTCCGCTCCAACCCCCCGCCGCCGCCTCAATCCCGAAGGGATTGCGTCACTTACGGGGCATGAATTGCCGCAGATGTTTAGCCCCTGCCTGTGAGGAAGTAGGTATTGCCGGTCCAATGCCAATCCACATCCTTCCAGAGCGAGAAAAGCGGCTCAGCGTAGTTGGAGAGGCTGCTGCCCTTGAAATCCATTGCCGCAATGATGCGCAGCGAATCGGCATTGTAGCGCTTGTACCACTCCCAACTGACCGCCGGATGATCGGGCCAGATGCACGGGCCGAAGGATTCGGTGATAATCGCGGCCAACTTCTTGCCCGAGGGGAGGGTGAGACGCGCCAGCGCGGCCTGATGATAATCACGAGTCCGCTTGAGCATCGCCGCGTAATGCCGGCGGCAGGCACTGTCCCAGGCTCGGGAAAAAGCCCTCAGCTCGTACTTCTGCGGGTCGGTCGCCAGCTTTTGCCCGGCGAAAACAGGTACGTTTCCCCCCGGGAAACGCGTGATGTTAAACGGCACGCCCGGGAAGGCCTTCCGGTCTTCCGCATCACAGATTACTCCCGGCATGAAATGCACATCCACCACATCGTAGTCATCGGTCAGACGCGCCCCGTAGTCCTCCGCGCCCAATGAAGAGTAGGACAGCGGGATTCTCTCGCGTGCCGCTTCGGCCCGGATCGGCGCCGCCATCCAGCCGTTGATGCGCTGGTAGATCGCATCCACCTTCTGGGCCTTGGTCAAGTGCGTCTCGCCTTCGGTTCTCCCCCCTTCACCCGCTTTGCTCAGGGCCGCCACGTGACCGCCGGCGAAGTGCGGCACTTCATTCATCGGCGCTATCCACACCGCCCGTTCCAGTACGCCGTCCTCACGCATCAGCTTGAGTGCCTTGACCCAAATCTCCCCATACCGGGTGAATTCGCGCTCCTCATCGGCGGTCTCAACGACCTTATCATGGCCAAACATGTGCGGTTTGTCCCACGAATCCAGCCCCAGCCAGAGCCGGTGCTTGCGGCACAACTCGGCCAGCTCGGCGACCTTCTTTCTCACATTGCAAGTGAAGCTTGCCGCCCGCTGTCCCCAATGAGGCACGTTCACGGTCGGGTCCCAGTTCTTCTCGAAGCACGACTCAGGCTCCGGGATGCGCGAAGGGAAACAATCCACGCGCAGTGTGTTGTAGCCGCGCTCGGCGGCCTCGGCGACGCGGCGTTCCAGGTCCGCATATACCCCGCCGGGATGGCTGGCGTGCAACCAGCTAAAGTCCCACATCGAAATGGCCAGCCGTGTGCCGCGGCCAAAATAGTCGCTCTTGGCTGGCGTCTGTGCCTCAAACCGAGGCGCGGCCGCCAGCGCCGTCGGAGCCGCTGCCGAGAGAGGCAGCGCCAGTGAGGCCTGCTTCAGGAAGCTTCGCCGGGAAAGAGAATCTGCAGTCATTGGGGGCAGCGTCCCACCACAACCCCCACCCAGGCAAGGCTTCTCGATCCAACGCTCTGTCCGAAAGACTTCCGGCAATCTCCGGCCCTCGACCGGTAACTTGACTCATGCTTGACTCATCGCTAGTGGCCTTAGGCAGATTATGCGAGTCTGTCGTTCGGCGGGTGAAATTGGGAATTGAATCCCAGCGGCGGCTGGGGCAAGTTATGCGCGTGAAAGCGACGATTAAACGCCGGCCGAAATCCGAGGCGGAGCTGTTGGATCACGCCACCGACAACCTATTGCGGGCGCTCAAGCGTGACATGCTCAAAACGGACGGTCGCCTTGACCGCGAAAAGCTCCGCAAGGACGGCTACAGCGACCGCTTGCTGGACAGGTTGGAACAAGCCTGACTTTCAGTCATTCTTCCGCAGCCGCATGAATTCGGAAACCGAGATGTCCAGCAACGGGGCGGCTCTGCGCGCCAGGTTTATTGCTTCGACGTAAGACAGCCCCGAGGACATCTCGCGGACGATACGCCTTGTGGGCCAGCCCCGGGCCTTTGCCATCTGAATAACCGCTGCCAGATCGGTGTATCGCAGGATGTGTTCGTGGCTCACCGCCGCAGATTCTACGAAAGCTGGCTGGAACTCAAGCAACTCCTCCAACTGCTCCGCGACCGCAGGAGCCTGGCCCCGCGCGAAACCTGGGAGGCGTTGGCCCTCTCCAAGCAGGGCGCGCTTGACCTCTTGCGCCCGCTTGTTCAGGCCGGCTTGGTTAAGCGCATCGGCACCCAAAAGACCTGCCGCTATATCCTGGCATCAAACGCCTCGCGCCGGATGACCGGCACGTGAGCCCCCGCGCCTCATCCGCCGACGCAGTTGCTGAGGCATTGCGCCGTGACGGGGCTTGTCCCGGAGGGACATGGCGAGACTAGCCCAAGGTTTCAACCTTGGGGACGCACGTTCGGCGTTGCATTAGTCCCGCAGGGACGGCTGAATGGGGGCCATGTCTTACGTCAGCTCCCACTATCAATGGGCTTTTGCCGCCGCGTGCCTCGCCACGGTGGCCAGCGCCCTCTCGCCCCAGCCGGAGGCACCGCGGCCTGCTGCCGACGATCCCGCCTTGCGGCCGGCGGATTACCAGCCATCCGGGGACTACTACGACTGGCGCAAGACCGGCCAGCCTGAGCGGCCCTGGTTTCACAAGTATGACCAGACGCTGGTGATGAAGATCTTCCTCGCCGAACGCACGGAGGAAGGCAAGGGCTGCAAGGTGTATCTCACCTTCGAGCAGGCGCTCGAAGTCATCGAACGCCTGGACCGCATCACGTGCGGCGCGCCCAAGATTGTCTATCTGGTGGGCTGGCAATACAACGGCCACGACTCCAAGTACCCGGCCTGGGGCGAAGTCAACCCTCGCCTGAAGCGCGCGCAGGATGCCACCGCGCTCGAAAGCCTGAAGTGGCTGATGCGCGAAGGCCGCAGGCACCACACCGCCGTCAGCCTACACCTCAACGCGCTGGATGCCTACGCCGACAGCCCCTTGTGGCAGGAGTATCTGGACAAAGATATCATCGCCAAGGACAAGCAAGGCGCGCCCCTCAAGGGCATCGTGTGGAACGGCCAGCAGTCCTACCCGCTGAGTTACGCGCGCGAGTGGGAAACCGGCTGCGCCAAGCGCCGGATTGACGGCCTGCTCAAGCTGCTGCCCGAACTCAAGGAGGCGCACACCATCCACATTGACGCCTTTCACCCCTACCCGCCGCTCCCGCCGGAATCGCAGGTGGCGGGGTTCAAGGGCATCAGCCCGTTTCTGGGCTACGGCCCGGAGCGGGAGTCCGCCGCGCAGCGCAAGACCCTCCGCTACTTCCGCGATTGCGGGCTGGATGTGACCTCCGAACACAGCACGGGCGGGCGCCTCGATCCGTTCGTCGGCTTGCAGCCAATGGCCTGGATCTACGAAGCTCCGGCGCCGGATTTCCCTCCCAGCCTCTACTGCGGCACCCTCATGCGCGCCGAAGGGGAGATACGAGCTGACCCGCAAAAGCTGCCCGGCCTGCTGGATCAGTTCTGCCTCGAGGCGGCCCCGGAAATCTGGGCCAACGCCTGGCGCGAGACGCACGACAACCACCCGCCGCCTGTCGCCGACGTGCGGCGCATTCTCCAGGGCAATGACTGCTGCCTGCCACTGGTGTGGAAAAAGGAGCCCAAGCTCCTCGCCTACAGCCGCGACGGCTACGCGCGCAAAGCGTGGAAGCTTCCCGTGGATTGGATTGGGGTGAGAACCGTTCGGCTTGCCAATGTCACCGTTGATGGCATCACGGCGGCGGGAACCGCTGAAGTCAAGGACGGCGAACTCGCGCTTGCACTTACGCCCGGGCAGGCGGTGGTGATCACGCAGCAGTGAGGCTTATGGCCCTTGCGGCTATGCGGGAATGAGCTTATTATCCTGCCCGGCCTGAGTGTTCGGCTGCTAGGGATCAGCACCGTACATGACC
>Ga0181532_10005255_pt1 | contig 11067 bp, 7 predicted proteins | sample PEATcosm2014_Bin_33_FD_119768 | JGI IMG/M metagenome (GOLD analysis project Ga0181532, IMG submission 119768) | Peatland microbial communities from MTU Mesocosm Facility, Houghton, MI, USA - PEATcosm2014_Bin11_30_metaG | ecosystem: Environmental > Terrestrial > Soil > Wetlands > Peat | place...
CAAATGCATGCCAAAGTCGCAGGAAAAACACCCGCGGGCGTATCTTATTCGGCAAACGACGCGCGTCTCCTAACCTGGGTACAGGCTACCGGGGCATTCGGCTTTGCGGAAGCATATAACCGCTACGTGCAGCCGCTTAGCCAAATGGAATTTGATGCGCTGTATCGTGAGGGAGCCTTGGCCTCGCGGCTTTACGGTGCGGTCGATGCCCCGAGGTCCAACGCGGAATTACGAGCGCTATTCGACTCCATGAGAGGTCGGCTCGAGCCATCCGGCATCATATTCGAATTTTTGCAGATCATGCGTGAGACACCAGCCTTCCCACAGCCAATTCTTTGGATGCAACGAATATTGGTGCGCGCGGCCGTGGAGATTATCCCAGATTGGATGCGTGATTGCCTCGGACTTACCGCATCCTTCGGACTGCGTCCCGGCGAAAGATGGTTCGTGGGATTGGCAGGCGCTCTGTCGGACAGGATCGTCGTGCTGCACAGCCCGGCGGCGCAATCGTGCCTTCGGCTCGGACTGCCGATAACTCATCTTTATGCATGAGCGAATCAAACGCTCCCGAGCCAGGCTTGTAACTGGATTTGACGGCTCGCTCGGCAAATTACTTGATGGCGCTGCCACGGCGTACGTTTGCATGCACGTATCTCCTTTATGCTGAAAAGCTTAGGGGTGTCAGTATGGTCCGTGGTGGCGTCACGCGACGCATCAGTGCAACAGAGCGAACACGAGGCAGCCGACCCCACCGACGGCGAGCAGTGCATGTAGCACCACGACCACCCAAGGATGAGGTTTGCCGCGCAGATGGAAGCTGAGGAGGAAGAACCCTCCCAAAGCTGCCAGAACCAGAGCGGAGACACCGTACATAATCGCGGCGCCGCCGGTCGTGATCGCCACCAACAGCGCCAGCACGAGCGCCGTTGCAGCGAGAACACCGTGTCCCAGCGCAAGAGGCGCCCAAGGCTTCGCACCTCTGAAAATGCCGACTGCAATGACGAGCCCGCTGAGCGCAGCGTACATAAATAGAACAATAGACGCAGTTAACATTTACGTACTCCCCGTAAATGGGTGAGCTCGATGTACGAGATTTGATTTCTCTACTATCACGGGCGGCGAAATCTCGGCGTAGGATGTGCCATGTGCGCAGCGTTGCAAGCGCTTCATTTTATGATGGCGCGGTGTCGCTATCGTACGGAATGATGCGAATCTTGAGCGGACCCCGAGCAGGCGCCGGATATCCGCCCGCGTTGCCGACTGGTCCGGGCACGAGCCCGGCTCCTCGGGCCTTTCGCATTCGCTGCAGGTCCTTTCCCTGGCATCCTAGCCACCAAAGGGCCCCACGACGCGGGCGCGGTACCGACTGTGAAGTCTCGCGACAGCCTGTTTACGACAAATCCGCGAGCGCAGGGCAATATCGACGACGAAGCGTCGGTCATCCGCTACGCCGTCGTCAATACGAACGCATGGCTCGGTCACGAAGTGCTGCCTTCGCCTTACTCGATCCCCGTCATCGATTCTTCCAACGAAATCTGGCCTGGTGCACCAACAAATAGGGCGCGACGAGCAAACGAATGAATCGTCCATGCGGGCGGTAAAGCAGGCGGCAGGCGACTAAACGACATCCACGCGTAAGCTTCGCCTTCTGGACTGCGGTGCCGTAGAGCAAGATCTTAATACCCAACGCCGGCGCCCAGTCCGCAGCGTGGTAAAAGAGCAAATTCGCATACGTGAAATCGTTGGGGCGATCGCGCAGCTCGATGCCGACCGACACCACCCAGCCCACGCATCCCGAGCGCACAACGAACACCGTTCCAACACGGCGACCATCCCGCCGCGCTTCGAAAACTAGAAGATCGTCGCCGAGCGCCGCCACCAAAAGCGGCAGCAACTCCGGACCGAACGGCAGATCCCGGCCGCTTTTGTGCCGGTAGTGCTCATACATGAGCGTGTAAAGCGCTTGCGTCTCGGCAGTGCTAGGCCGCACCTGTTGGATGCAAACACCATTTCGTCGATTACGGTTGCGTTCGTTGCGTGCAATCTTCGCTGCGTTCTTGCTTCGCGTCCGCAGGTAGTCGACGTAGCCGTCGAAGTCGGTCCATTTAATCTCCAGTCGGGCCGTCGAGTCGATCTCGGAATCGAGGTACCGACGGCTGCGCAGTACCGAGCATAGGAGTTCGTCCTCAGTGGTGAGACCGATGAAAGCAATACCGAGATTGTGCCTGGCAGCATGTTCTTCTATGCCGTCGAGCAGGCTGGTGAGATCCCGACTCTGTTGCGCGCATTCTCCCGACCGAAGAACAATCGGCGCCTGTCGCCCGAGCGGGCATTTGAACAGCAGCAACGGCTGGGTCGACACGCCGAGCCTGCGGACAAGGCGTTCTGCACGGCCAAATAGCAATGCATCGAGTGTGTTGTGCGGCGCGGATGCGGCGATCGGTTCGCAGACCGCGGCCGCCGCAATTCCAAGCTGATCCTCAAGCAAAAATATCTGCACAGGCAGAGGTCTGGTTGTAGCCCTTGCGATCGCCTTGAGCACTTCCAGGTGCAGCGCAGGATGTCCAAAGACAAGAGTCCGCCATTCGGCGCCGGGAAGTTGTTCAAGGTCCTGCACAATACGTAGGCGCTGGGATGAAGTGATCACGGCCAGCCCCTGGTCGCGGCTGCAGGCAGAGGCTCAATGGGCGCGTAGGCGCTTTTCGCAGCGGCGCCGACGCGCGGCCGGGGCCAATCAATCAACCGAATGAAGCTCGATGGCACGTGGTGAATAACAACGGTCATTTAAGGTCAGCATTCGCGCGAATAAATACTGAGCGTTTTCCGCTCGGCGCGCGCTCGAGTGCGTCAACCTCGCGCACCGTGAAGCAAACGGACTCGCCAACCAGACGCTCGAGCTCCGCGCACACCCGGCTCTGCCACCGGCCTGACTGACCAGGAGTTCCCACGACCACGTCGACACGAAATGCATCTGCCTGCGTCTGGACAATCCGGTACTGTAATATGGAGCTCTCGCAGTCGATGACATTCGTTAGCAGGCACCGTGACACTCGCCGCCGGCTCGGCAACGTGATCATGTCGCTTTCACGGCCGAAGAACTCGAGCATGTGTGCTGAGGCGCGGCCGCAGGGACAGGCGTCCGCGCCGAATGTGGCGTGATCGCCAATATCAAAGCGCAGCAAGGGCATCGCGAAGTCGCAGAGTGTTGAAAGTACCATCAGCGCCGGGGTTCCTGCCTGCTGCGCTTCGACGTACACACCCTCGAAATTGACGTGGTATCGTCCGCTGTGACATTGCCAGGCGACTTCCTTGAACTCCGTGCTGCCATAGACGTCGTACAGCCGCCCGGAAAACGATGTCTCAATGCGCTGGCGCGCCGCTGGCGTCAACACTTCGGAACTCGTGTACAGCGTCTTGATCTTCGGCAGCGCAAGCGCGAGACGCTCAGCCGTCGCAATCAGATCGATCAGGTAGGAAGGAAACGCGTAGATAACATGCGGCCGATAGCGCGCAAGCAATGCGATGTTCTGTTCGGGCGGCGTGTGAACGGATAGTCTCTTTTGGCTGAATATGACGCCAAGGCCCGACGGCGCCGACTCTGCGTTCGCGCCCAGCAGTTCAGGTGCTTCGCCGCCGATGACCACCACACGCTTCAACAGTGGAACACCAGCAGTTGCGACGATCCGGCGCATCTTCAGGACGTATTTGCTCAGCAGCCACGCTCGATGATCGAAATAAGTTGTCATGGGCTGCCCCGAGCTGCCCGAGGTTCGTGAAGAGTGCAGCTCTGCCGGTGCGATTCCCGCAGCGAGGAAAGACTCGGGGCTGCGTTGGACGTCACGTTTGGAAATCACCGGAAAGCGCTGAATGTCGGCGGCACTCACGATCGTCTCGGCATTCAAGCGCAGTCGCTGATAGAACGGCACGTTGCTCGCCGCGTGGCGCATCATTCGAACCAGCGCTTGGTTCTGAAAAGCATGAATTCGCTGTGCGGTCCACCATTGGGAGCGCATGGCGGCAGCCAGCCTAGCCGCGACATACAATTGATCGGTCAGCCTCATTTGCGAGTCCGCCGGTAAGCGCCGTGCCAGATGCGACGCGTGACAGGCAGCATCGGTTTATGCAGCCATGCCAACGCCGGGTCGTAACCCGGAACATCGGACCCGCGCAGTGAAACCACGTAAGGTGATCCTGCCGCCAGGGCGACGAAGCTCAGAGCACCCAGGACGCTGGCTTCATGCACCCCGCGACGGTAGGCGCGAACGCGGTGAACCTGTACGCCGTCGATTACTTCGGTTAAGGTCTTGCCTGGGGTCGCCGTCGTCAGAAAATCGACCCGGTGACCCATTGACACGAACTCGCGGGCCGTCGCAAGCAAGGCATACGCGGCCCCACTTCCGACCGGGGGGAACTCGTAGTTTACAAACATCAGGCGCATGAAACCCGCTCCCTCCAGGCCTCGCATAAGGAAACTATACACCGCCGAGTCTGCACATTCCCGAGATGGCTGTCGCATGACTGATCGGCAAGACGCGCGGCGGTGTTTCCAAATCGAATCACGAAGTTCGCTACGCGACGCGCATCGGTAGTGTTCCAACGTTGAGCGGGGCGATGCGTTCAAATAGTTGAACATAATGGCAGACACGCTATATCTTCTTGGTCTCGATCGCCGTGACCGCGGTTGCATCCGCGGAGTCGGTCGATGCATCAAGGCCAGCTCGGGTATTGCGCAAATGTTTCCCGCAATGCCCTGATCATTGTCAATGCGGGCGTCGAATTGTGTTTTGTCGGTCTTTTCGTGGGTCCGGATTTAATGGTGGGCGCGAAGCCCGGTAGCGCCATGCAATAATATGCTGGGTGCGATCAACTCTGTATAAAGGATTGTGCGCTAGTGAGTCGGCGGCTCCGCATTTTCATTTCCTCGCCCGGCGACGTTAGAGCTCCGCGGGAGATCGCGGCACTGACCATTGAACGCCTCGCACAGGACTACGCGCGCTTCTTCGCGATCGAGCCTTATCTATGGGAGTACGAGGCGATGGTCGCTTCGGGGCACTTCCAGGACTCGATCGAGCCGCCAAGCGCTTTTGACGTCGTGGTGTTGATCCTATGGTCGCGGCTGGGAACACTGCTGCCGCTGCGGACTGCGGTCCGAGAATATCGGGGCATCGATGGGCGTGCTCCGGTGACCGGCACCGAGTGGGAATTCGAGGAGGCACTGCAGTCCGCACAACACAGGGGCACCCCTGATCTGCTCGTTTACAGAAACAGGAAGCCGGCGTCCTTCGATACCAGAGACCGTCACATTCGCGAGCAGCAGTTGCAGCAGTTCGCGGCGCTGGAAGTATTTTGGGAACGGCACTTTCTCAATCAGGGAATGTTCCTCGGCGCCTACACCTCTTTCTCGAGTGATGCTGAATTCGCCTCAGCTCTTGAAAATCATCTTCGCAAACTGGTGCAGAAACGCATCGATTCGCTGGCTTTGACGCAAGGTGCTACGGTTGCCAGCACGTGGGGGCGGACACCATTTCGCGGACTCGAAGCCTACGAATTTGAGCATGCGCCGATCTTCTTCGGCCAGGATGAAGCGCAGGCGAAAGCAATGCTTCAGCTGACCGCAAGCGCCGAGGCGCGATCGCCGTTCCTGCTCGTGCTAGGTGCCAGCGGCTCGGGCAAATCCTCGCTGGTTAAGGCCGGCATTGTGCCGAAGCTTTTTCTACCGCGACGCGTCTCCGGTGCGGCATTCCTGCGACGTGTCGTGTTTCGGCCTAGCGATGCTCTGGAGGGTGATGATTTATTCGACGCGCTGGCGCGCCGCCTCACAACGCAGGTGAGTGAACACGAGGGCCTGTCGGAGTTGATCGCCTACGGTCAGTCCGCTGCCAGCCTAGCCACCCATCTGCGCAACGCCACGGCGGCGCCCGCGTATCCGATCGAGGCCGCGCTCGGCCAACTCACGGTGCTGGCACGTCAGTCGGGCCGCATGCTGGAGTATGAAACAGCCAAGCTGATCCTGGTGATCGATCAGCTCGAGGAGTTGTTTACCAATGAACGCATACCGATCGGCGAGCGCCGACTGTTCATCCAGCTTCTGAGCGGTCTCGTGCGCTCGGGTCTGGTCTGGGTCGTCGCCACGATGCGAAAGGACTTCTGGCATCGCGCCGATGAGGCGCCTGAGCTGGTGCATTTGTCGGAAGGCAACGGCCGGCTCGAACTCCTGCCGCCCGGGCCCGCCCAGTTGAGCCAGATGATCCGCCGGCCGGCAGAGGCCGCAGGCGTCAGCTTCGAAGTGCATCGCACGACCAATGTTCCGCTCAATGAGGTGATCTCCGAGGAAGTCGCCAGAGAGCCTGGCGCGCTTCCGCTCCTCTCGTATCTTCTTGACCAACTCTATCGAAACGACGTGCTGGATGCTCACGGGACCACGCTCACCTATGCGACTTACGAGGGACTTGGCAGGCTGGAGGGAGCGATTGCCACGAAAGCCGAGGCTGTCCTTGATCGGTGTGCGCCCGAGGTGCGTCAGGCACTGGGATCGGTGCTGTTCTCGCTCGTGCAAATGGACACCGCCGACGGCGATGTTGAACGCGCCGTCGCACGACGCGTTCTGCTGTCCACATTTGCACCCGATACGCCGCAGCGCCGACTGGTGGAGGCGCTGCTCGATCCGGATGCCCGTTTATTGGTCAGCGACGCGGAACAGGACAGCAGTCCGACGGTCCGCGTAGCCCATGAAGCACTGATTTCCAGATGGGCCCAAGCGCGGGACTTCGTCCAGCGTAACGCCGAGGCGCTCAAGATCCGGCGCCGGATCGAAGAACGCTATGCGATGTGGCGCGGGCTCGATGGGGGAGGCCAACCGGCGAGGCAACGCGAGAGGCCGGGCTCGCCTTCAATGGCCGCCGGGCTTGCCGCATGGCGCGCGCGCTTTCGACGAGAAGAGGGATTGCTGTCGGATATTGACTTGACGGATGGACGACGCCTGCTTAAAGAGCATCGGACCGACACCGAACCTCATCTCGTCGCGTACATCGAGCGCTCCGTAGCCGATGACAGACGCATTCGCACCCGAGCGAATCGGTTGCTTACCGGCGTCGCGACCGTCGTGACGCTACTCGCGGTGGTCGCATCGGCCGCCGGATGGATGGCGTCGAAGAGACAGCATGAAGCGGAGTATCAAGCGGCGGAGACGTTGAAAGCGCAGTCTCGACTGCTCACCGAGGCAGCCGCCCAGCGGCTCAAGGATTCGGATATCGCGGGCGCGCAGGGCATCATCCTGGAAGTGCTCACGAATCCTAGATTCGCGCAGGGACATACGCCTGCCGCAATTAGTGTGTTTCAGGAGGTCCGCGCCGCTGACGCCCAGATCGCGGTGCTTTCCGGCCACGGCGATTACGTCAATTCCGCGGCGTACTCCCCCGACGGCACCCGCATCGTCACCGCATCGAGTGACAAGAGCGCGCGCATCTGGGATGCGCGCACCGGCGCGCAGCTCGCCGTGCTGTCCGGCCATGGCGATCGCGTCTATTCCGCCGCGTACTCCCCCGACGGCACCCGCATCGTCACGGCATCGATTGATAAAACCGCGCGCGTCTGGGATGTGCGTACCGGTGCGCAGCTCGCCGTGCTGTCCGGCCATGGCGATCGCGTCTATTCCGCCGCGTACTCCCCCGACGGCACCCGCATCGTCACCGCATCGATGGACAAAACCGCGCGCATCTGGGATGCCCACACGGGTGCGCAGCTCGCCGTGCTGTCCGGCCATGACGCCCGCGTTAATTCCGCCAAATACTCCCCTGACGGCACCCGCATCGTCACGGCGTCCGAGGACAAGACCGCGCGCATTTGGGATGCGCACACGAATGCGCAACTCGCCGTGCTGTCCGGCCATGGCAACAACGTCTATTTCGCCGCGTACTCTCCCGACGGCTCGCGCATCGTCACCGCCTCGTTTGACAAGACCGCGCGCGTTTGGGATGTGCACACGGGTGCGCAGCTCGCCGTGCTGTCCGGCCATGGTGGCCTCGTCGAGTCCGCCGCCTATTCGCCCGATGGCGCCCGCATCGTCACGGCGTCCTTTGACAAGACTGCGCGCGTTTGGGATGCGGGCACGGGCGCACAGCTCGCGGTGCTATCCGGCCATGGCGATCGCGTTTATGCTGCCGCTTACTCGCCCGACGGCAGCCGCATCGTCACGGCGTCGTTTGACAGGACCGCACGCATCTGGGATGCGCGCGTAGGCACACAGCGCAACGTGCTGTCCGGGCATGAGGCGACGGTCTATAACGCCGCGTACTCGCCCGACGGCACCCGCATCGTCTCGGCGTCGTTCGACAAGACCGCGCGCGTCTGGGATGCGCGCACCGGCGCACAGCTCAATGTGCTGTCCGGCGATAACGGCGTCGCCACATTCGCCGCCTACTCGCCCGACGGCATGCGCATCGTCATGGCGTCGTTTGATATGACCGCGCGTATCTGGAATGCGCACACGGGTGCGCAACTGGCCGTGCTGTCCGGCCATGATGGTGTCGTCACATGTGCCGCCTATTCGCCCGACGGCGCGCGCATCCTCACAGCGTCGTTCGACAAGACCGCGCGCGTCTGGGATGCGCGCACCGGTGCGCAGCTCGCCGTGCTGTCCGGCCATGGCGGTAACGTCAATTCCGCAGCTTATTCGCCCGACGGCACGCGCATCGTCACAGCGTCTCAGGACAAGACCGCGCGCATCTGGGATGCTCGCACCGGCGTGCAGCTGATCGTGCTGCCCGGCCATAACGGCATTGTCTATTCCGCCGCCTACTCGCACGACGGCAGCCGCATCGTTACGGCGTCTCAGGACAAGACCGCGCGCGTCTGGGATGCGCGCACTGGTGCGACACTCGGCGTGCTGTCCGGCCATGACGATGTCGTCGGTTCCGCCGTCTATTCGTCCGATGGCACCCGCATCGTCACGGCGTCTCAGGACAAGACCGCGCGCATCTGGGATGCACACACAGGTGCGCAGCTCGCCGTGCTCTCCGGCCACGGCGATGCCGTCCAGTCGGCCGCTTATTCCCCTGACGACACCCGTATCGTCACTGCCTCCGATGACAAGACCCTGCGCATCTGGGATGCGCACGTGCCAGCCGATATCGCAGCCCAGGTCATGTGGGCGGCGTCGGCGGAAACCGATCCGCTACCGGACGTCGATCGAAATCGGCTCGGGCTACCGCCCGACTCGCGAGTGAGAACGCGGTCGACCCAGGGATCTGCCTGCGATCAGGCGACCGCGGCATTCTATGATCCGGATCGTACATCACCTGGGCTCGTACAGGCGTCGATCGTTGCCGATGTTGCCAATTCCGCCTGTTCCCCTGAAATTGCAGAATCCCGCAACTCACCGCGAATGGTCTACGAAAGAGGGCGAGCCCTGCTGGCAAAACACGATGTGGCAGGCGCGAAGCGCCAATTCGAGCTCGCCGTCACAGCAGGCTATCGAGCCGCACGCGTCGATCTCGCAAACCTTCTGATAGACCCGGGCGCGGGATATCACGATCCTGCACGTGCGGTGTCGCTCTACGGGCAGGCGTGGGACAGTGGTGTTCCTATCGCCGCCTTCGAGCTGGGACATCTTTTCGAACACGGGGTGTACGGTTCCGATCCAGCAGGCAACGTTCTGCTTGCCCCAGATCCGACCAAAGCATGGTTCTGGTACCAGAAAGGCGCGGACGCTGGAGAGCCAAATGCGCTGGCGCGCTTCGCCGAGCGCGACCAAGAGAACGCCCTCGCAGAAAACTCGGAGCAAAGCAGCGACACGCTGTTGCTCCAAGCCTTTAAGTTCTACGCAGCCTCTGTTGAGCGCGCCCACGACGAGGATTGGCCGGACGATGCGTGGAGAAATTGGCGCTATCGTCGCGCGTCACTTGCTCGAATACTTGCGAGGCAAGGCATGATGCAGCAGGTCGCCGACGCCTACCAGGTAATTCGCGAGAAATGATAACCACGTCCGCCGACGATGTAGCGACAGCTGGAGCACCCACGGCGCGCGGCCGTCAAATTCCGCGGAAGAGGGCGGTGGAACTGAGCGCGAGCACCGTCGCCAAAGATAAAGGCTTGAGCCCCAAGAGGAAATCGCCATATCGGCCACCGGGAGGTGGCCGGAGCGCTACACCAATGCAATTACTTGGTGGTCGTAGGGGCGGGGGTTGCCGGCTTATGCGTTTTCTTGTGCGTGTGGATGGAGGTGGTGGGCTTCCCGGCATTCTTTGGAGGAGAGGTATCAACAGCTCGTTGATCCTCTTTTGGGCCGATAGTAGGCGCGGCGGGGCCCGTATAAGTAACCGCAGCCGTCGTCGTAGTGGCATTGGGTGAGTTTGCGGCCATCGCAATAGCGGCGATTCCAAAGGTCAATAAGGCAGATGTAATCAAGGTTCCGGACTTATTCATGGGGTCTCCAGCGGTGGTATTAACGAGCGCCACAGAGAACACGCCCGATCAGCGCGATCACGTTGACGCCAAAGAGATACGCCTTCGCGTACAATGACAAATCGCGCGAAGCGATAATAATCGGGGCCGATCTGTTGCAAAAGTTCCTGCATAGCTGGCCCGAGCATGGCCCATGTTACGCGGCGTTGTCTGTCCGCTAGCGCACTTTACTTTGATGTCGCGTTTCTGCGTCACACACCGCCGGTCATAGATATCGACGCGGAATCACGCACACACGGCGCCATTGGGGTGCCAGCGTACAGACTACGCTGGGTCGAAAGACTAGGATTGTCCTCTTAGTCCGCATATTCGACATGCGTCGCCCTTATCATCCTCAAGCCGACCTGGCAATGCTCGATATTCTCAACTTGAATCGATGTGCAGCGATGTTGCTGCTCGGCGTTGTTGTCGTCAGTGCTACCGGCTGCAGCCCCTACACTGACCCAGAGGCAAGCCCCGTGTCCACGGTCAAGGTGCCGTCGCAATCCGCCGCAGCATCAGCAAAGCCGCAACCTGACTTGTCGGGTCGCACGCGCTTCGGAGTTGCATCGTTCTACGCGAAAATGTTTGCAGGCAGAGAAATGGCGGACGGCACCAAAATGGACC
>Ga0181532_10005258_pt1 | contig 11056 bp, 10 predicted proteins | sample PEATcosm2014_Bin_33_FD_119768 | JGI IMG/M metagenome (GOLD analysis project Ga0181532, IMG submission 119768) | Peatland microbial communities from MTU Mesocosm Facility, Houghton, MI, USA - PEATcosm2014_Bin11_30_metaG | ecosystem: Environmental > Terrestrial > Soil > Wetlands > Peat | place...
ATATTCGCGCCATTCCTTTCCATCAGCAGAGCCTTCGATCACGATCTCGGGCCGGGTGGTCGTCATCACCGCGAACAGCCCATAGGGATTCACGATCAGCCACGGCGAAACAGCCCGAGTCAGAGTACCGAGCCCGGGCAAATCCGCGTGCGCCGCCGTCTGCCAGATGCGGTTCAATCCGACCGGCACGACGATCACCGCGAGTATGGTCGCTGCGATCGTTGCCGCGCGCCCCGGCGGCGGCATGCGCCGTTGCGCGAGCGGCTCGAGCGGCCCGGGCACGACCCTACGCAGCGCCGCGTCGTCGAACAGGAAAATACACAGCAGCATCGTGAGCAGATTGAAGAAATTGTAGTTGCCCGTGAGCACGATCAACGATTGAAACAGCAGCACGCAGCCGGCAGCGACAGCGCGTGGGCGACGTGGCAGAAAGACCAGAAACACGATGCCCAGCTCGACCGCCAAGGTGGCGGCTGTTCCTGCGACGAGGAGCGAGGACGGCAGTTGCGCCGCATACCACGCGAGCGGAGTGGGCAGCGGCTGCGACCAGAAGTGGTATTCCAGAGCGCTCAAGTCGTGCCACGAAGGATCGCCGGACAGCAGTTTCACGAGTCCCGACATGAACACGTAGCGAAAAACCAGCCAGCGATAGAGCCAAACCACTATTCTCGATCCGCCGGTAAGAAAAATGGCCAGGAACCCCGCTTCGAGCAGCAGCGAGTCCCACTGGAAGCTCATGAAATCCTGCCCCGCATACACATAGGACAGGTAGAGAACGAATAGCCCCAGAAGCGCAGGCCGCGTCCACCGATCGACGACGACGAGCAGTGCCAGGAGCATGCCGGCGACCGTACCGGCGAGCAACGCCTTATCGCTCGAGTTCACCCAGAACAACGAGGGTAGCAATCGATATGCCGTGCGGCCGAGAGCTTGATGCGCTGCCTCGAAGAACTCGCGCGCCGGCAGGATCCCCTCATGGCCGATCAATCCCAAGATCTGCACGCTGAGCGAGGCGAATGCGCAGACATAGATCGCACCAAACACACGCAAGAAAATCCAGCTCACCAGCGTGTAGCGCTCCGCCCGAAGCCTGGATCCCCAGAGGAGTTTGCTGAGCAGATTCAGCAGGCCTCGGCGGCGAGCGCAAAATGCGTAAGCGCATTCGGTCAGCGGCGCAAAGCCCGGCAGATGTGAATAGCACCACCACCAAGCTGCGCGTCCGGGCGCATGCCGCAGCAACCGAAATGTGGCGGCCGCGCCTGAATACGCGCCCCCGCCAGGCTCGATGAGCTGGATGGCGCGCCGAAACGCCGCCGGCGCGATTTGTGGGAACTCGGTCGCGGCCTCCTGATAGGTGCGGTAAACGACGCTGCCGCCGGTCAGATCCTGCCAATACGCCACCCAGTAGCGGCAGATGGCGCAATCGCCGTCGTAAACCAGCGTGGGAAGGTCTTGTACCATTCGTCGCTCTTGGCTGCCGCTTTGAGAGCGGTGCCCGTCATCTATGAGGCGGCGCCTCGCCGGCCATCGACGCTCCAGGCACCCGGGCCGGCCGCCGCGATGTAGAGAAACACGAAGCACCACTCGACCGCCATTTCCCCACCGTTGAGCATCGGTAACAAGGCATGCGGGGCGTGCGCAATGAAATATGCGAACGCCATTTCGCCGGACAATATCAGCGCGATAGGGCGCGTGAACAGACCAATCAGCAGCATCGAACCCCCAACCACTTCTAGGGTGCCCGCCACTCCCAACAGCGACATCAATTGAACGCCGTCGAACATCGGAACGTGCGGCACATGAAAGAGCTTTGCGGACCCGTGCTGGATGAACATGAAAGCGCTGACAATGCGCAGAATGCTGAGCAGTGCCGGCGAGGAGGATTGAAATCGGCCTTCGAGCTTAGGCATGGCTATTCCTTTTGATGATGGATCAACGTGAGCCGCTAATCGGCACTCCGGGGCATGGCTGCGCTATTCATGCAAGCGCATGCATCTGCTCGGCGGACACGTCGCGAACGTGCTGGGCGAAGAACCAGCTATGCCCCTCCGGATCCTCGGCGCCGTATCGCCGGTCGCCGTAAAACTGATCCTTGGGCTCCTCGAGGATCTTGGCGCCTGTCTTCCTTGCGTGCTCGAAATGCGCATCCACGTCGTCCACATATACGTAAAGATGCTGCGTGACGTGACCCAGCCGCTTCGGGTTTTGGTACTGGGGTCCAGGACAGCCCATCATGATGAGGCCGTCCGCCAGGCGCATCTCTGCATGCGCGATCCTCCCGTCCGGTCCCGGAATGCGCATGCTCTCGCGGAATCCGAAAGCGGCCGTGAGCCAGCCGATCGCGCCGGCAACATCTTCGTACAGCAGATAAGGGGTCACGCGCGGCACGTTCTGTGGAGGGTTCGTTGGCATGGAATATTTCCCTGTTGCGTTGTAAATGCACTGTTGTCCGTCACCGGCCATTTTAGCGCGAGCATCATGCGGCTACTTGACCTGCGGTCCCGTTCGCGCCCAGTTCGCCCGATCGGTCAAGTCGCCGGCTACGCGCTCGATCGCCAGTCGATTGGACCACAAGCTTGCTTGCGGTAGAAATTCGATTCTCGCTCCCAGCCTCGCGGGCTGACTCAGATGAACGGTGATTCGATGGATGCCGCCGCCGGTCGAAACACGGGCCATGGAAACGCTCGAAAAGGGGATTATCTCCTCTGTCGAGCCTCTGCGCACCTTCAGATGATCCCCGCAATCCATGACTTCATCGGCGAGGCGATGGATTTGCATTTTGCGAAAAAAATACGCGCACAAGGCGCCCAAGATGCCAAGAGGAATCAAATGAGTCATTGGTTCTCGCCAAAGGCTCCCGTCCAGAATCCCGGGAATTGCGACGAACGCCATCAGCGCAGCGGCACTGAGCCATATTCCGCGCCTGAACAAGGCGCTCTTCTTGAAGGAGATGACCTGCACCGGCGTCCGGTCCCCTCAACGCCGCCCCAGGGGGCCGCACACTCGTTGCGTCAGAAACGAACCGAGGATGATCACTTGCGGGTTCAAGGCATCGATCAGCAAGGCGAGCTCCCGTCCCATTCGTCTCACGGCCTCCTGCGCCACCATCAGGGCGTGTTCGAAGCATCCTGCGGCGAGGGCGTCACGAGCTCAAATCTACGCCTGTTTGAGCCCGCGTGGGAGGACCGCCGAGCCTGGCAACGCCTGGCGGTCGCGTTGGCAATCAGCCGGTCGCTACGCGTAACGGCTGCGGCTCGCCATCCCAGGCGAACCGCTCGAAGTGTTGCACCGGCAGGGGTCGGCTGAAGAGGAAGCCCTGGTGGTAATGGCAGCCCGTACTGGCCAGAAATAGTCGCTGCTCCGATGTTTCAATGCCCTCTGCGATGACTTCGAGACCGAGGGTCTGGGCCAGCGCGACGACCGTCTTCGCGATCGCCGCGTCGTCCGGGTCGGTCAGCACATCGCGCACGAACGACCGATCGATCTTCAGCTGATCCAGCGGCAAGCGCTTCAAGTAGTACAGCGAGGAATAGCCGGTGCCAAAATCGTCAAGCGCGAAGTTGACGCCCGCCTTTTTCAGCGAAGCCATCTTCTCGATGACTTCCTCCACGTTGTGCAGCAGAACGCTTTCGGTCAGCTCCAGCGTCAGCCGATTCGGATGGGCCCCGGTCCTGTGCAGCGACGAAATCACCTGTTGCACGAATTCGGCTTGACGAAACTGACTGGCGCTTACATTGACGGCGAGCTTGAAATCATCCGACATGGGCCGCATGTTCCACTCGGCGAGTTGCTTGCACGCGGTTTCGAGGATCCAAAGCCCCAACGGCAGGATGAGGCCGCTTTCCTCGGCCGCGGGGATGAACTCGCTCGGCAATATCACGCCGCGCTCGGGATGCTCCCAGCGTACCAGCGCCTCGGCCCCTATCAGCTCGCCTTCGGGCCCCACTTGAGGCTGGTAGTAGAGCGCGAATTGCTGCTCGGCGAGGGCGTGCCGCAGTTCCTTGTCGAGCGCTTCACGTTCCTGAACGGATGTCTCCATCTGCGGGTCGAAGAACCGGCAGATGTTGCGGCCGCAATCCTTGGACTTGTACATGGCCAGATCGGCCTGCTTCAGCAATGCATCGGGGGAGGCGCCGTCCCCCTTGAACAGCGTAATGCCAATACATGCCCCACTCACGTGGGTGATGTTGCCGAGTTGGTAGGGCCGGTTGAGCAACGCCAATACTTTCTTGCCGATCATTTCGGCGGCGGCGGCTGCCTCCTTCTCGGTGTGACCGATATCGACCAGGACCACGACGAATTCGTCGCCGCCTAGGCGCGCCACGGTGTCGCCCTCGCGCAAAGTCCCCGTCAGCCGCCGCGCGACTTCGCGCAGCAACATGTCGCCGAAATCATGCCCATGGGTGTCGTTGAGCACCTTGAACTTGTCCATGTCGATGAGCATCAACGCCCCGTAGCTGCTGCTGCGCACACTGTGTGTCTTGGCCCACCGGAGCCGATCCATGAGCAGCTTGCGGGTGGGCAGCCCCGTCAGCTGGTCGAGTCTGAGCTCCGCGGCTTCGCGGCTGGTGTCGCGCAATACCAGCAGCGCGCGCGCCATGGTGCCGACTTCGTCGACCCGCTCGATATCCGGGACGTCGCCGTCCAATTCACCCCTTGCAACGCTGGTGACCCGGGTGGACAGGCGGTTCATCGCCTGGGCCAAGTCACGCCCAATGATGAACGTAATGGCACTGGCCACGGCGATCAACCCGATGAACACCCATAATGCCGAGAGGGCGCGGGACTGGAACGTGCTTTCGATGTCATCGATGTAGGCTCCGGTGCTGATCGACCAACCCCAAGGTTCGAACAGACGCGTATAGGCGATTTTCTCGAGGGGCACGGTCTGGCCGGCTTTCGGAATCCGGTATGAAATGGTGCCTTCCTTCTTGTCACTCTTCGCCACCGCGATCAATTTGCTCACCATGCTCGCGACAACCGGATTCTTCTTCGCATCCGGCGAGTTCAAAAAGGTCCTGCCCTCCAGCTCGGGCCGTCCTCCGTGGGCAATTCCGGTGCCGTTGAGGTCCCAGATACAGTAATAGTTCTTCTCATCGTAGCGCATGGCCCGCAAGGCAATTACCGCGGCGCGGCGCGCCTCGGAATCCGTCATGACGCCCTTGCGCGCCTGGTCGTAGTAAAGAGCCACCGTGCTGTACCCGACGTCGAGCAGATTTTTGACCTCGCTGATCCGGTCCTGCATCAGCGAATTCCTCAGATCCATCAGCGAGGCGATGGAGACGCCGGCTTGAAAGATGAATCCAATCGCCACGACCAGCAGGAACCGGGCTGAAACACTGAGGCGGGTCAGAAACATGGCGCCACATCACCTTGTGCAGCAAACGAGCTGGCGATGGAAATTGCTATCGACGACGATAGAGTCAGCGCAAGCGGATTTGTATTGCAAAGTTCTCGGTTTCCCGCTCAATTTCTGTCTACTGGATCCCTTAACACCTATTGCCCCGCTTAATGTCTAATCCGGCGCTTAATGTTCAATGCGCCGCTCCATGCGGCCGATAAATACCGGCATGAACGTGACGCATTACATCGTGACTGTGCGAAGGCGCACCTTCTCGCGCGCGGCCGCAAAGATTTCATGAGCAACTGGGATCTGCGCCTCCGTTTCGTCAACGGTGGTTTGGCTAAGGTAGCCGCACTGCCCAACGAGCGGCTATCAGCGAGCATATGTCTCATCGCGTTTCGAACCGAGCCCATCCCCGGCCCGCCGGCACATCCCGGCTAGCGGGTCTTTGTGCCTTGGTGATGTTTGGATTCTGCGCGCAGAGCCAAGCGGACTCGAATCCGCCCGATCTGCGCGCCGATACCATTCTCGTTGTCAAACACGAACGCAAGCTCTACCTGCTGCACGATAATTATCCGCTGCGCAGCTATCGCGTGGCGCTCGGCTTGAGTCCAACCGGCGCCAAGCAGCGCCAATGGGACTTTCGAACGCCCGAAGGCAGCTACGTCATCGATTTTCGCCGCGAGCACAGCCATTACTACAAGGCGCTGCACATCTCTTACCCCGGCCCTCTCGACCGGAAGCGATCGTCCGCGCAGCATTTGAGCGCCGGCGGGGATATCTTCATCCACGGAGAGCCCAATCAACCCACCAGGCCCGCCTCGTATTACAGAACACGCGATTGGACCAACGGCTGCATCGCGCTCTCGGATGCAGATCTGCAGGACGTGTGGGATCTGACCTCTGGCCGGACGCGCGTTGAGATCGTGCCCTGAGCCGGCTTTTTGCGCGGGCTGGAATTACTGGTTGCCCGGCTGTTTTGGATCCGGCTGAGTTAATGAGATCACAGGCCAGTTCTGCACCTGCTGCCAAGCCTGCTGGGCCGCCGGCGGCAGCTTGTCCATGTGCTTGAGGAAAAGCGCAAGCGTCCAGATTTGCTGGTCGCTCAGGGAGCGTGCGAATGAAGGCATGCCCGTCAGTCGAATCCCGTGCTTAATCTTCCAAAAGGAAACGCCTTCCGGGTCGTCCTCGACTCCATCGGTCGCCAATTGCGGCGGCCTTTGATACAGGCCTTTGGCGATGGGCGATGGCGACTCCGCGCCCTGCGCGGAACCATGACAGACCGCGCAGTTCTGTGCGAAAAGACGAATTCCGCTGATGAGATTCTGCTCGGTCAGCTCGACCGGATTGTTGCCCGGCGGGGCCTGCCGGCGAAGCGTCGAATCGAGCGATGTGTCCGCCATCCAGGTTTCCAGCCGGCCCGGCCTTGAATCGGCATTGGCCGGAATGAGGCCGAGCTGCAGCAGGGCGTAAGCGCCGATAACGGCGATGACGATCGTCAACACGACTCCCAAGATCACGCCTTTTAGCATCAAACCTCCCCGGCCAGGGCTGGCATCCGCCCACTCACATTCGATCGGCAGTTTGCACCCGTTTTCGGTGAGTGGTCAAAAATGCCGGCTGTCGCGTGTACCATGCATCACGAGGATGGGGAAAGCGGGAGATGTCCATGCTGAAGATCTTTCATTCACCCCGAGCGCGCTCGCTTCGCATTCTGTGGTTGTGCGAGGAGCTGGGGTTGCCCTACGAAATCGTCGCCGTGAAATTCGGCGAGCCCTCCGCGGAACTGCTTGCCGTGAATCCCTTGAAATCGCTTCCAACGCTGCAGGATGGCGCCGTCACGATGATCGAGTCGGTCGCGATGATGATTTACATCATGGGGAAGTACGGCCCGACCGATCTGGAATTGATGCCGGGCGATCCCGATTACGCGCGGTACCTGCAGTTCCTGCTTTTCGGCGAGGCCGGGATGGCGATGTACGGCAATCCGCTCGTGGCGACCAAGTTCTTCGCTCCGCAGGACAAACGGGCCAACTGGACGAGCGACTACCTGAAAGCCACCCTGGCAAATCGGCTGCGCTACGTCGATGATCATTTGGGCGGGGCGCCCTACCTGCTGGGCGATCGCTTCACGGCGGCGGATATCTCGGTCGGTTATACGATCGGCATGGCCGGCTTTGCCGCAGACATCGAATTGTCAGCGACGCTGCAGGCCTACCACGAGCGCTTGAAGGCGCGCCCGGCCTATCAGCGCGCCGTGGGCCGATCTGCCTGATCTTCGGCGCGATCAAAGACCCGCCAATGCCGCGCTTCGCCCTATCGATTAACCGTGATGGAAGGATCCATGAGCCGCAGCGCCTCTGATGCCTGCGTGGCGCCCGTGCGGCTGATGTCCTCGCTCGAATAGGAGCGGCTAAATATTGAACAATCCGCCCCGTTGGCGGACAGTCGACTGCCGGTTGCCGGGCAGGCGGGATTGTGTTCGACGGCCACCGATCCTGCTTCGGCGGCGCAGCCCGAGAGAATCAGTATTGAGGCGATTGCGCCGGCAACGTTCCAGTAAGCGAGCATGTGACACCTCCAAGAGGCACTGATTATACTCCCCTGGCAGTGACAACGGCTCGGCACACGGAGGCGGATCAAATGGGCAAGGCAATCAGCTACCAGCGCCCCGACGGGGCGAGCGTGAACGGCTATTTCACCGAGGGTGCGCACGGCGTGCCGGCACCAGGGATCGTCGTGATCCAGGAGTGGTGGGGGCTCAACGACCAGATACGAGGCGTCGCGGACAAGCTTGCGGGGGCCGGCTACCGGGCTCTGGTGCCCGATCTTTATCGCGGCAAGGTCGCCCTGCAGGCGAACGAAGCCGAGCATTTGATGAAGGGCCTGGACTTCGCGGTGGCCGCTGCTCAGGACGTACGTGGCGCGGTGCAGTACCTGAAGGCCTCCGGCAGCACAAAGGTCGGCGTCACCGGATTTTGCATGGGCGGCGCGCTGACCCTGCTTGCGGCGGTCAACGTGCCGGAGATGGACGCCGCCGTCGTCTGGTACGGCTACCCCCCGCTCGAATTCATCGACGCGAGCCGGATCCGGGCACCGCTGATGGCGCACTGGGCGACGGAAGATGCGGCGTTCCCGATAGCCAAAGTCGAGGTGCTGGAGCAGAAACTGCGCGATGCGAAGGTCGCGTTCGAATTCCACCGGTACCAGGCAAAGCACGCATTCGCGAACGAAACCGCTGACTCGAGGAACCTTCCGTTCCTGAAGCATGACGCGGCGGCCGCGGAGCTCGCGTGGCGCCGCACGCTGGAGTTCTTCGCGCGGCACCTCAAGTGACGGCAGCGGGCCATCAACAGCGAAGGGGAAGAGCATTGATCGTTTCCACGTCCAAAAACGCCGGGGTGGCGAGCATCTCGGTCGACAATCCGCCGGTCAATGCGCTCGGCAGCGCCGTACGCGACGGGCTTGGGCACGCACTTGCGGACGCAGCCGACGATGCAACCGTCGGCGCGATCGTCATCGCGTGCCGGGGAAGAACCTTTTTCGCGGGCGCCGACATTACCGAATTCGGCCAGCCGCGCACCGGCCTGCAGCTGCCGGAGCTGTGCGATCGCATCGAGGCGTGCCCAAAGCCCGTCATCGCCGCCATCCATGGAACGGCGCTCGGCGGCGGCCTCGAAGTGGCGCTCGCCTGCCATTACCGCATCGCCACCGGATCCGCCAAACTCGGTCTGCCCGAGGTGAAACTGGGGCTGCTGCCGGGGGCCGGAGGCACTCAGCGGCTTCCGCGGCTCATCGGCATCGCTGCAGCGCTGAAAATCGCCGCCCTGGGTTCGCCCATCAGCGCCGGCGAGGCGCTTGCGTCGAAACTCATCGACCGGCTGGCCGGCGAAGACTCGCTGATCGAGGAAGCAGCCGCGCTGGCGCGCGAGGTCGCCGCGGTGAGACCTCTGCCCCGCACCAGCGAGCGGCCGGTGAGCCCCGACGCCGGCGCGGTGAGCGCGTTTCGCAAGGAGCACGCGCGGCGGTTTCGCGGCTTTGAGGCGCCGGACGCGGTGATTCGCGCCATCGAAGCCTCAACGCTGCCCTATGCCGAGGGGCGGCTCATCGAGCGGGCGGAATTCGACCGGCTGCTCGCCGGCGCCCAATCCGGCGCTCTGCGATATCTGTTCTTCGCGGAACGGCAGGCCGCCAAGATCGACGGCCTGGACCCATCCGCGAAGCCTCTGCCCCTCGCCCTGGTCGGTGTGGTCGGCGCAGGCACGATGGGCGGCGGCATTGCCATGAATTTTCTGTCGATCGGCATTCCGGTTCGGCTCGTCGATTTGAATGCGGATTCGCTGGCGCGCGGCGTCGCAGTGATGCGCAAGAACTATGAGGCCACGGCGGCGAAAGGCCGGCTCACGAACGGTCAAGTCGAGGCGGCGATGTCCCTGCTCACGCCCGATCCGGCGTTGGCGGCCCTGGCCGACTGCGATTTGATCATCGAAGCGGTCTTCGAGAACATCGAAGTCAAGCGCGACGTGTTTCAAAAGCTCGACTCCGTCGCCAAGCCCGCGGCGATCCTCGCGACCAATACCAGCTATCTCGACGTCGATGTGATTGCCCAGACGGCGCGCCGGCCGGGACGAGTCCTTGGGCTGCATTTTTTTTCTCCGGCCAACGTCATGCGCCTGCTGGAGGTGGTGCGGGGCAAGGCGACCGAGGACGCCGTGCTCGCGACCGCCATGGTGATCGCGAGGCGCATCGGCAAGATCGCCGTGGTGGCGCGCGTCTGCGACGGCTTCATCGGCAACCGCATGCTCAAGCCGCGCCAGCTGCAAGCCATCGAACTGCTCATGGAAGGCGTTGCCGCTGAGCGTGTCGACCGTGTCATCACGGAATTCGGCATGCCGATGGGACCCCTGCAGCTCGCTGATCTGGCCGGTGTCGACATCGGCTGGCATCGGGATCCGAAGCGCATCGAGACCCTTCGCGACGCATTGTGCGCGGCGGGCCGCTGGGGCCAGAAGACCGGCAAGGGGTTCTACGACTACGATGCCGCGAGGCGCCCTTCGCCTTCGGCGGAAGCGGACCGCTTGATTGCGCAGTTCGCGAAAGAGCGTGGATATGTACCGCGCGAGGTCAGCGATCGGGAGATCCTGGAGCGCTGCCTGTATCCGATGATCAACGAAGGCGCGAAAATCCTCGATGAGCGCGTGGCGCAGCGGGCTTCGGACATCGACGTGGTTTGGACCGCTGGCTATGGATGGCCGTCGTATCTTGGCGGCCCGATGTATTGGGCCTCACAGGTGGGATTGCGCACCATCGTAGCGGGTCTTGAGCAACATGCGGCCCGCCTCGGCCCCGCTTTCAGCCTCTCGCCGCTGCTCGCGCAGCGCGCCGCCGCCGGCAAGGGATTCCAGGCTTGAGCGCGCCTAGATCACGATCACAAGCTTGCCCGTGGCGCGCCGCTCGAGCAGCGCGCGGATCGCCTTGGCGCCATCGGCAAGCGCGAACGTCTGTGAGATGTGCGGGCGAATCCGCCCCTGCACGTACAGCTCGAATAACTCATGCATGTTCTTGCCGTGCTGATCGGGTTCACGCGCCACGAACGCTCCCCAGAACACTCCCACGATCGAACAGTTCTTCAGCAAAGCCAGATTGAGCGGCGGCGCCGGTATGCCGGCCGGAAAGCCGATCACCAGATAGCGGCCTTCATAGTTCATCGTG
>Ga0181532_10005262_pt1 | contig 11053 bp, 13 predicted proteins | sample PEATcosm2014_Bin_33_FD_119768 | JGI IMG/M metagenome (GOLD analysis project Ga0181532, IMG submission 119768) | Peatland microbial communities from MTU Mesocosm Facility, Houghton, MI, USA - PEATcosm2014_Bin11_30_metaG | ecosystem: Environmental > Terrestrial > Soil > Wetlands > Peat | place...
AGACTGCGCGCTCGCTTGGTAACAGCGATGATGTCGTTGGAGACGCAACGGAAGGTCGAATTACCTCATTTTTTGCGTGAAAAATTTGAGAGCTATTTGAAGCGTACCGGGCAGGCGCAAAGCTGATTTTGAGGTTTCGCTGAGACTGGCAATTGCTGCCAGTAAGGGTCGGACGAAAGGCGGGGTGGATGAGCAAGTGATCATGTCCGCATTCAAGCGATACGTCGGCATCGACTATTCGGGCGCCGAGACGCCGACCGCGAGCCTGAGGGGTCTCCGCATCTATATGGCTGAAGGCGATACGCCGCCAGCCGAAATACCGCCGCCACTTTCGCCACGCAAATACTGGACCCAGCGCGGCATCGCTGAATGGCTGGTCGAATGGCTAGCCGAGGACACCACCACGCTCGTCGGTATCGACCACGGCTTCTCGTTTCCGCTGCGCTATTTCGAGGCGCATCGCCTCAAGCCTGAATGGGCGATTTTTCTCGACGATTTCCAACATCACTGGCCGACTGACAACGACCACACCTATGCTGATTTCGTCCGCGATGGCGCATTCGGCAACGGCGCGGCGCGCATGGGCAACGCTCGGTGGCGCCGCTTGACCGAGGAGCGTCCAAAGGAGCTTTCGTTCCTTGTCGGCGGCGCGATGTAGACGGCCTAATGTCTCAGCTTGCGCAAGCAAGACCTCTGTTCGGTAATAAACTACTTCGGGCTTAAGATCTTCCTGAGCAAGCCCTGTACTCAGAGTGAGCTTGCTTCCCTCATGTGGATTGGTTGTCACGGGCGGCCGTCTATATTTTTTCGAGAGCGGAAATTAGCGCGACATAATCCTGAGGACGACGCACTGGGTCAGGGTCAAGCATGCTGAGCATAAGCGACCGAAAGTCAGCCCCCATCTTCTGAAGCAGATATTTTGCGCGTTCAAAGTATTCGAGTGACATGATTATCGAATGATCGGTCCACGGAAGTTGGCCCGTCATCAGTTCCAGAGCTATTACTGCAAGTGAAAAAACGTCGGCCGCTGGTCCAATAGTCCATGATCCTGAAAATCGTTCCGGCCCCATATACGGGATTGTGCCGGCTGCATATCGCGTCATTTCGATCGCGTGATGGGCGGACTCTTTGTCCGACCCACCGAGCTGTTTCCACGTTCCCATGGTGGCGGCGATCCGCGATATGCCCCAGTCAGTAATTTGTACATGCGCAGAATCCGCCGAGATCAGAAGTAAATTTCCAGGTTTGAGATCAAGATGAACGAGTCGCCGTTCACGATACGCATAATTCAGTCCTTTCAAGACATCGAGCAGCACCGTTTTGACCAGCTTTGGGTCTAAACGCCGGTACCGCCTCAAATAGTCCGCAAGGCTTCCAGGCATCATCTCCATCAACGCGGCCAATTCAAAATTGAGGCGTGAAATCTTAATCAGTCGCGCAATACGAGGGTCCCTGAGGGATACCCAATTGCCCAACTCTTGCTCGATGAGAGCTTGGTCAACATCTTCCTCAGCTTTGAATGTCTTTACCGCGCACTGGTCACCGTAAACGACATGAAACGGCGCGCCGCTGGGGCGGCGCAAGAACCAAACCTTCCCGAATCCGCCTTCGCGTTCACCGATAACGTCGAACGTTAGCTCATCGACCTGCACTTGCTTAGTACGGTTTTCGGGGCTGGGCATGGCACCGATAGGATATCTAGGAATCGCAAGAAGCGCACGAAGGACAAGGTTATATAGCCGCTCGAGCATAACCAACCCTCTATCCGTCGGTGGCCTACTTTAGCGGATATCACTATACCCCCCGCGCGCGGGGGCAGGAATTTGGCGACTCCACTGGCGCGTTTCGCCACCTCTGGGCTCCCACCCTAGCGGCCAGGGGCTAGAAGCGAGTCCATGGGCTTCTGTGAGTCACTGGAGGGATGTCTGGCAAGGTCCGTCGCGGTCGGACGACTCGGAGGATGAAGCAGGCCTCGTTCGCGGAGCGTCCAGGGGAAGCGGCGGCTCGCGCAGATATGAACCACCTATGGGCGGAAAACACGACTGCCCTTGCTAGTCTCGCAAAGGGTTTTTCACGTTCGATCGCTTACCGTATTTCCCCAGCAAGTCATTCAGCGCCTCGACCACGAGCGCCTGTAAGGTGGTGTCGCGCTCAATTGCCAGAATGCGGAGCGCCTTAAGCCCGTCCACGTTGATCCTTGCTAGGATGCCCTTACCGCGATCCCGGTCCTGACCGGCCTCCTGTGGCGCCAGCCGCGCCCTACGGGCTTTGTTTTTGCGTTGGGCTGCCATAGCACGCCCCCTTCCTTCGCGCCTCTGTAGCGCCATCCTAGCAAGACAGCGCCCTATCCCGCTAGGCGGCGACCCTGCCACCGAAGGGCGGTTGACAACGTAGCGTGATAGCACGATAGTGGTTTAGTTCCGATAACACTTATTCTCGGAACCAAAACGGGGGTCGATATGTCAGCAAGGTTGACCAATTCGCCTGGGCGCGGCACCCATGAGCGGCGGGCCACAGCCTTGGTTCACGTTCCGACGCGTGCTGGCGCGTTAGCGCTGCCGGCTGGGGAGATCGAAGCCGCCGTCACCTATGCCAAAGCAGAGAAGGCCGCAGCCACGCGGCGAGCCTACCGGACGGACTTCGAGATTTTCCGAGCTTGGTGCGCTCAGCGCGACGCCAGCCCATTGCCGGCCGCGCCAGAGACGGTGGCTGCCTTTCTCGCATCCGAGGCCAGCCGCAGAACCAAGCCATCGACAATCGGCCGCAGGGCCGCTGCCATCCGCTACGCCCACAAGCTTGCGGGATTGGCGCTGCCTACCGATGACGAGCGTGTGCGGGCTACTATGCGTGGCATTCGCCGTTCAATGGGCGTGGCGCCCCACAAGAAGAGCCCCGCCACCGCCGACAAGATCATGGCTATGGCTCCTGTGGCCGGCGAACGCCTTTCCACAATTAGGGATCGTGCATTACTCCTACTCGGCTTTGCTGGTGCGTTCCGCCGATCCGAACTGGTTGCCCTGAACGTCGAGGACATCGAAGAGACCAAGGACGGGCTCAAGGTCACAATCAGGCGCGGCAAGACGGATCAAGAGGGTCAAGGCGCGACCATTGCAATCCCGCGTGGGGCTGTGGCGTGTCCTGCGGCCGCGTTCAAGGCGTGGATCTGCATTGCCGGCATAACCAACGGCCCGGTGTTCCGGCCGATCGCCAAGGGTGAGCGGCTAAAGCACGGCCGACTTACCGACCGCAGCGTGGCCAAGATTGTCAAAGCCCATGCTGCCCGCGTCGGTCTCGACCCGGTGAATTTCTCCGGTCACTCGCTGCGGTCAGGCTTTCTGACCAGCGCGGCCGCCCGGGGTGCTTCCATTTTCAAGATGGCCGATCAGTCGCGGCACAAGAGCATGGACACGCTGCGGGGCTACATCCGCGACGCCGAGATTTTCAAGGATCACGCAGGGATGGGATTGTTGTAGGATACCAATACCTGAAAAACTTGCGGAGCAATTAAGACGTGGGAAGACGTCCACGCTGATGGAGCGGAAGATGTCAATAACCGTCCTCGTCGGAGTACCCGCAATGACACTCCTGTTAATTTACGGCATTCGCAAAAATGAGTGGATTACAATCTCGGTTGCCGCGATCGGACTAGCGGCCGCCATATCAATTCTTACGCACTAAAGCGGACGTTGGACGCCCCGCCTCCACGGCATTCACGCATTGGAGACAGCACTGCTAAGCTTCGCACTCGCGCAACTGCAAGACATGGCAGAGCGGCTCAAACAAAAATACTGCGAGCTGCAGAAGGGCTAAGGCGTCCGCGCGGGGCCGGCTGCGATGCTCGCCCCGCGCCTATTCACTGCGAACCTAAAAACTGTGGACGCGCGCTGCTTACCCACCAGAATAAGAAATGCGATTGGCCTTATGCATTTGAGCGGATAGTCGTTCGTACGAGAGACTCCAACTCCGAAAACATTCCCTCGCCCGAAGTATCAAGGACCGCCATACTTTTTACATAACCTCCAGGGACGCGGCCGTGTTGAAACTCCAAGTATCGCTCGACCTGAGCTTCATTTAATTTGTTGAAGGCATCTTTGAAAATCTTTGCCATCGGGGCCGGTATAAAAATTCCGTTCGTACGAAGGGTTTGGCGGCCGTCGTAAATTGCTGCCGCAGCGAGGTTGATTGTTCTCAGGCGAAGAATCTTGGAATACATTTCGTTCTTGTCGTCGGCGTTTATCACTTGTTGCCGCTGAGGTGCCGATAGTTCGGTCGAATCAATAAAGGTCGCTAAATCACTGACAGTAAGCTTGTTCAAATCAGGGAACGACATAAATTCAACTATTGCTTGCTGTGTCTTCAGCCACGCATCGACAAAGGCGTGCCAGACCTTAGTTGCGGCTTCGAACTCAAGCTCATTCGCACGGCGTCCCCGATCTTGGAAGTGGGCTAGATCGGCGCGTAGGCCTTCGATATCGCGATCATGCGAATGTTTTAGATCAGCTACTTTCTTTTCGAGGTGATGGTTCAAGAAGCGCTCGCCGATGCCCGTAAAGCGGACAGCAACAAAAGCCGCTATAACGAGGGCGGAACTCGCTATCGTCTGACCGAGAAAAGTGAAGAAAGTGGACACGGTGCCCCTCCCCTCGGAGAATCATCCCCAATCTTCCTCTTCTAGCCGTTTCACTGCCGGGGCGTTGGGGTTTTTCACCTTGATCCAGCAATCCTGCCGTCCCGGCCGGTACGGCGAGCCGAGTTGGCCATGACGCCCAATATGCGCCCTTCGGTTCGGCTGGCAAGCCGGTTTGGCTACCTTATTCAGATTGGACCACTACCCGAGTAACAGCGGCCTCGGTTTGAATTTTAGCTTGTAGTGAGTCAGTTGGACCAGTGGCTGCCCAGCCGTGGAGGCGCTGGGCGCCGCGAAGAACCGCCGCCTTTCATTGGTTGTTCCTCATACCCAGCCGGCGTCTCAGGTACCTCGCGCCTTGCGAGCGGTTCAAATACTTCAGCTACCTGGAACTTTAGGTCGGACAACTTCGATAACCATCTTTGTGAAGACTGGCTTCTTATCGTCGCCGGCGAGCTGGAGCGGCAGCAATCTGGGATAGATGGTCTTCCAGAAGGCGCTCTCGTTTTCAGGATCTGACTTCGCCCACATCACCATGCGGTCGACGCCGCCGAGCCTCTCGGCTACCTGGGCGATCGCTTCCTTCGCAATGGTTGTGGATTTGTTTTGGGAGCCCTTCTGTCGACCAGCATTCGCCGGCCGGGGCTGCCCCTTCTTAAACGCCATGTTATTTCGTGTTATTTTAACACGCCTCCCTTGTAGCGCGCAGGCTCAAGTAGCGGGACGAATACTCTCGCCGTCTTGATTGGCAAAATTGGGCCTAAGTTAATTCTTCGAACTGTCACGTCGCGATTTGAAATCGTCGATATCGCGCTGGATTTGACGATTTACGGCGGCTTGTTCTTCATCTGTCATCTTGGCGAACGCCCCAAAAATAGCGGCGCTGTACTGATCCTGGTACTCCCGCACACAGAGATATGGCGGTGTATGGCCCCTTAGCTCAAATTCTGCGTCGAGATCATTCACAGCATGCCACCTCTCTGGATCGCCCGGATGCGCCGCCATCTCCCTGAATGCGGCGATCCAGATTCCGTTAAGTTCCGCGTCGGAAAGGTCCTTATGGCAACGACCATGCACCGCGTAATCTGCTATTCTGTTGAGCCGATTGTTTGCCGTAAACCCTTCGACATCATTCTCCACGTCCGCCCTACGTTTCCGATCCATATCGATGTTCTCCAAATAATCGTTCGTCGCTTCAGTGGCGCAACTCAGCAGAGACCGTCGGCAAACTTCCGCGCGCCACGATTGAAGAGATCGCCGCGTCGGCATTCCGTATCCCCTCAGAAAGTCCCGGTTTTTGAGAGAGGATCTTGATCCCCGCATTTAGTCTTCCGAGATCGTTCGACGTAAGCAGTTTCGCCACCTGTCCAGCGACTCGTTGATCAACAGCCGGACGCGCACGAAGCGCGCCAAAGATGAGTGCCGAATGCATCAGAGCCTCCGGGTCGTCGAGCGCTCTCAAATGTGCCGGCACCACCAGCCAGACCCAATTCAACGAGCTGTTGTGCTGTAGTGGAATTTGCCTGCACGGCGCTGCGTGCCGCATCCATAACAGTCTCGACGTGCAGGAAGTCTTGTAGCTCTGTCGCACGCTGCGGCCCGAGTGCGATGTCCATCTGCTCGCGAGCCGCATCTGAATTTGCGATCTGAGCCGGAGATTGACCCACGCCTTCAAGCAGCGCGCGTCGGCAGTGACGCCGCAGACTGCGGATTGCATGCGTACAAATCCGATCGTCGAGGTACTGGCCGTAGGGCTTCAAAATACTGATTTATCGCAACTGAGCCGATATTTCGGGTGACGCGACCGCGCTTGCCAAGTACGGGACCGCCACGCTTACGGATGAGACCACGCTTGTACCAAGCCTGCGGGGTCATCTGCTTAGCGATGTAGCCAATTGATGACATGCTCTTTCCCGCAAGCGTTAGGGTCACCTTCTGATTTGCACGCTGCACGTCGGTTGCCCCCGGCTCTGGAAACCAACGGATGACCGTAGTGGAGAGATCGGTGTAGTACCTGCCCGGGACATGCATCAGAATGTGAAGATGTTCACCACTGCCGTCTTCGTTACATTCACGCGACCATGCCGCCACGAACGGGAACCCGTGTAAGCGAGCGTAAACGCCCAGTTTATTTTTGATCCTGGCTGCCAGCCGGTTGTGTGCGGCCGGGTCGCGGTCCTCGAACGGTCGGATCGTGATCATAACATTCAGCGGGCGACCGATCCTTGCGGCGTGTTGCCAGCCGTAAGTCAATTCCTTCACCTGTTGCGGATCGAGGCCATTGGTATATCGACGGAGGTACATCCTTAACTCCTAATGGGGGATAGCCCCTCGCAGCAGTTCGGCGAGGTGGCTAAGTCGATGTGTAGAAGGCGAGAAACGGCGTTTGGGCGGGTGGTTTCGGTTTCGAGAATTTGACGCGCGCCTAAAGGTCCCTAAATCCTGACGCTGACCGTCGGGCGCCACGAGGCTTCCGACGCGATCTCGGCCGCCGTAAATTGCGGGGGTTGCCCCCGGGGGTGGCACCTCTGTGGCGCACAAAAAAAATAGCCGTAAATCGCTCAAAAGCGGCTTACCCTACTCACTGCGGCAGTTGAGGCGCACCCATGGACCAGGAGCGACATTCGTGTTCACGAGCGAAAGGGGAACGCCTTTAACCTCGGACGCACTCAATCGTTTGCTAAAGCGGCTTGGCGCAAAAGCCGCGATAGGCTTTCCGATCCACATTCATATGTTGCGCCATGCCCGCGCGGCTATGCACTTGCGAACGCAGGTCACGACACGCGCTCAATCCAGGACTGGCTAGGCCATCGAGCAATTCAGCACACCGTCCGCTACACAGAATTGACGCCCGCAAGATTTGAAGATTTTTGGCGATGACCCCGGCAAAATTGCGCTGCTGCCGCTGGGAAGCAGTTAGGTGGTAGCAACGGCCACTGGTTTTGCACTTACCACTGGCTTCTTTTTTGCTTCGACGTACCAATCCCAAATTTCGGGCTTCTTTGGAAAGTCTCCATAGTCGTGCTTTGCTGCGTAATCCCAAGGATACTTAACTTTCCTAATATCGCCGATGATTTCGAACCCGCATGCAGAAAGGTCTTCCCCGATTGATTGCTCAGTGTGAAAACATTGCTGATGCTCGCCGTCATCTGCAAAAAGCCGCGCTTTTCTATCCATTCTTTTTCCCTCCTCAATTGCATGGACGCACCGTTTGACAAATGAGTCATTATCCCAAACCTGTTTGTAGTGATCCTTCCAATAATCGATCAGCGTCGTGCAAGCATCAAATGCGGGCAAAATAAAAAATACCCTCCCATCGTCTTTCAGGAGCTTGAATGCAGTCTCAAACATCTTTCCGATGTCCTCGGGCTGCATCGGAAGAATAGAATTCGTACTTATGATGACATCATAAACTGTCGCGCTCGAATAATCGCGCATGTCGCCTCGTAATGGCACGAAGGAAATGCCCAGCTTGTTTGCCTTGTCTGAGGCAATCTCTAGAGCCGTACTGCTGGTATCGAGGCCGAAAATCATTTTAATTGTTGTGTTGGGAAGATAATCGAGAATGTTTCCCGGGCCGCAACCGAAATCTAGAATTCTGAGATCATCCTTGCCGGTGCTGGCTTGATATTTGACAAGTTCATCGAGGAGAAAATTTCGGCGCTCATTGGAGTGTTGAGGGTCTGCGGTCATCATGACCTTGTCCCAAGGACCCATCACCCATTTGTAATAATCCTTGCTTACTTCATTCCAATCCACAGAGTCGGTACGTCCGGCGGCCTCTGTAGTATTGAGCCGGGGCATAGCCTGATGTTGCAGCACCATAAGAGGTTTCGTCCTACTCTCTTCATAGACCTGCCAAAACTTTTCATCTGTGAACATGAATGGATTTCTTTCTAGCCACGTCCGATGAAAGGCGACAATCCAGGAAATGATGGCATCATAAAGCTTCTCTTCATGCATATTACGTCTGATGATGAAATCCGCTAACGACCAAGCCCGGTAGCAAAAAGCTTCATAGGTAACCTGTTCACTATGAGGATGCGCGTAATAGCTGTACGTGAAAGTAGCGTCGATGAACTGTCCTTCTTTGATGCATGCGTCCATCAATCCGTTCCACTCGGTCCGAATGTGATGCCTCAGGACGCTTTGTAACTGCTCTCGGCTTGTTTGGAACGAACGATAGCTTATTACGCCCGCAGCAGCAGAGATGATGACTGCGGCAATTGGAACGGATATCGACCACCAATTCGTTGGCTGATGCGCAATAAGATAATCGATCAGAGATTTGATCTGATTGATCTGCGCCTCTGAGAGCATCGAGTTCCCCTAGACTCAAAATTCGTGGCCATCCCTATCATAGTCTTCGGTCAACGACACCGCTTCCCTCCTGGCCGGAGAGGGAGGGTGGGGGGTGTCGGCTCCGGGTTTAAGGTCACAGTATGGTCACAGCTGCAACTCGTTGACTCTCTGATGTTACTCAAATTTCGCGGATTGCGCTATTGTCGAACTTATTGACACAAAAAGAAAATTCTTGTGTCAAATCCCTTACCAAGGGTTGCTCCGAGCCACGGCCAGGATCATGGTGGCATCCGCCGGCGGCAATCGGGCCGTGACTGAGGACGGGCGAAACGCTGCACCGACTCTAGCGACGGGTTTAGGACGGGCCACGCGATGGCCATGGGCGGTTTGATCATCAGATGGCCGGCACTATTGAACGCGAGTTCCCAACGAATCGCCCGCCGATCGGGCGGCAACAATGCGAAGCTCAGGGCACTGGCCGAAACTGAACATGAAGCGAACATATTGCACGGATTTTGCACGTCTCGGCGGTCCATGTTCATGCGGTGTTCTTCCGCAGACTGCCGTATGGCGTTTCTGCAGCGGTGCAGAAAAGTGCTTGTTATTGGGGTTCTTATTGGTGGGCGCTGTAGGGATTGAACCTACGACCTCTCCCGTGTGAAGGGAACGCTCTCCCGCTGAGCTAAGCGGGGTGTCTCTCCGAAGTCCTGCAATCTCAGCTGCTTGAGCAGAATACACCAAATTGTGGTGTGGGCCAATCACCTTTCTAGGTGCTGAATTTTTGTGACAGGTGTGACCGGAGAGTGACCGTCGTGCTGCTTCCCGACCTCTTTCCCCCCAGGGCCTAGGATCCCCGTGGCGTCGGCGTTGAGGCTCCAGCACTTTGGCAGTGCATGGCAGACCAAATTGGTCCTGCGCACGTGACGGGGTGCTGCCTGCCCGTTCTACGGGAACCCGTTTTGGAGATACAATCGCTCCGAGCAAGGGGTTTGCCATGGAAGGATGTAACCAATGGGCCTGATTTTGCAGATAGTGTTGCTCACCTTCGGGCTGATTGGCATTTTGGCGTCGGTTTTCGCCATGCCTAAGTCGGCAACACGGACGTTAATTACTATCGGCTCAGCAGCATTGTTCTTAGCCGGACTAACGCTAACGATACTAACGTATGCCGATCCTCCTACTGCGCAAGAAATCGCAACCCGAGTCGTCTCTATCCTGCGTGGCAGCCCTGTTAAACTAAATCATCCGCCAGACGAGAAATTACCGGGCTTTGGATCAGGGATGATGGTTGAAACAAAAGACGTTACGGAGATGCGCCGAAAATATCATTTTGACTTTCATACACCCGACGGAGCTAAAGCCGGGTTCTATCTATCTGCCAGCAACCGGTATGCTTTTTCAGTAACTGACATTCACGGAGAACCCTACACCCTTGATATTCCGCTAGGAAGCAATGGCATTCCGTTTGAAACATGGTCCTATGTATTTTGCGAAATCGGAACTGCAAGCGGTTACGCTTATTTGCGGGCTTTAGTGAATGGAACAGAAGTGGCACGTCGGGATTTTGATTTTCCCATTGATCTTGGGAGCAGGCAATGGATGGCAACTATCGGTGCCGATTCAAGCGGAAGAAACTCGGGAGCATTGATGCTTGCCGAGATTGGCGTTTTTTCCATGACGTTCACCGACGCCGAATTGAAAAAATCGCCGAAAACGCCCTACAATTCTATACGCCAGAACGATGAAATTAACATCCACCGATCACCGCTCCAAAAATATCCGCATTACCGCGTCAATCGCGTCGATCACCGCCGTTGTTGGTTTGTCAGCTCTCAAGGAGGGAGTGGTCATTCGCGCCCCCGCCGAACTACGTCGGTTGGGCGTCGCCACTTCGTTAGCCGCAGCAGGCATGAAGTGCCGCATGTTCAATATGATCGCGAAGTAAATCCTGAAATGGCCTCTGCGCAGATGGCACCCCCAGACGCAGCATTGCCCCTCGAACAAGCGCCGCTTCCAGATTTTGCTGCGCGCTGGCCAGACCTGCCAAGCTCGCAAGATTTGGGCCCGCGTAAAGTTGCAACGATATCTTACACCCGCCCAACGACCAACGCGCCGACACTCCCG
>Ga0181532_10005268_pt1 | contig 11039 bp, 9 predicted proteins | sample PEATcosm2014_Bin_33_FD_119768 | JGI IMG/M metagenome (GOLD analysis project Ga0181532, IMG submission 119768) | Peatland microbial communities from MTU Mesocosm Facility, Houghton, MI, USA - PEATcosm2014_Bin11_30_metaG | ecosystem: Environmental > Terrestrial > Soil > Wetlands > Peat | place...
GGGCGCGGGACAACCGGTGGTATTTAGCCATGGCTGGCCACTGAGCGCGGATGAGTTTGAAGACCAGATGCTATTTCTGGCGGCGCGCGGATATCGCTGCATTGCGCACGATCGACGCGGGCATGGACGGTCGAGCCAACCGTGGGATGGCAATGACATGGACACCTACGCTGACGATCTGGCGACGCTAGTCGAAAAGCTGGACTTGAGGGACGCGATCCACGTCGGGCATTCTACGGGCGGCGGCGAAGTTGCACGCTATATCGGCCGCCACGGCACGGGACGGATAGCCAAGGCAGTGCTGATCGGGGCGGTGCCGCCGCTGATGTTGAAGACAGCGGCAAATCCCGGCGGTTTGCCGATGGAGGCGTTCGATGGCATCCGCGCTGGGGTTCTCAGCGATCGTTCTCAGTTTTTCAAAGATCTGAGCGCGCCGTTCTATGGGGCGAATCGGCCGGGGGCGAAGGTATCGCAAGGGCTGCGGGACTCGTTCTGGCTGCAGGGAATGCTATGCGGATTCAATGCCGCGTATGACTGCATCAAGGCGTTCTCCGAGACCGACTTCACCGAAGATCTGAGGAAGTTCGATGTGCCAACGCTCATTTTGCACGGTGACGACGACCAAATCGTTCCGATCGGCGCATCGGCACTGCTGTCTTCCAAGCTGGTGAAGGGGGCAACGCTGAAAGTCTATCCGGGCTTGCCGCACGGCATGTGCTCAACGCATAAGGAACAGATCAACGGGGACTTGCTGGGTTTTCTCCAGCGGAGTGAGCAAGCGGCGGCTTGAAAAACAGATCGCAGAGGTGGGGCGCGGCGGGGTTCGGGATGGATGGAAGGAAGTGGATTAGCTGAGTTTGATCTTGCAGCGGATCACGCCAGCTAGACCCAGCAGGCCGGTTCCGAGCAAGCCCAGCGAGCCAGGCTCGGGAACCACGACGGTGGTGTAACCGCTGGAAATGCGGGTGCGGCCGCTGAAGTAACCTTTGCCGGTGTTGATGGCCAATTGGACGACGCCGTTGGTGTTGTAACCGCTCGCAAAAGCGCCCGTGAGCACACCGGTCAAGGTATACTTATGGGTTCCATTGGGCAAAGTTAGCAGGGTCCAAGTAGCGCTGCTGAATGTGCCGGAGAACAGCACGCCATTCGGCAATCCGGTGCTGCCGTTGCTGGTGATAGTGAAGGATCCGCCAGGGTCGAATGTTCCGCCCATTTTCAACGAACCGGTCGCCAGCGCGGCGGTGCTAAAGGTCAAGCTACCCAGGTTCGATCCCGTAATGAGACCGTTTCCTTCATAACCATTGACAGCAACCAGAGTCGAGCCCGTGAGCGAGAGACCGCTGCTGGTTCCTGACAAGATGCCCCCGCTATTGCTGAAATCCACGCTGTTGCTCGCAAAAGCCGCCAATGGCAGGGCAAGCGCCAAGACGACCAACGTAACAATTTTCTTCATTTTCCTCTCCTGGGAACGTTCCGCCGCTAGCCTTTAGGAGAAAGATATCACGGGTTATGCCCGGTAGCGTTAAAGGTAGTTGCGCAACACGAAGCACTCCTCATGCCAAAGGATGGTGCTCTCTATCTTCCTTGATCTCAATTATTTGAACAGATTATGCGTCCGCTGGGCAGAGATTCGGTGAAAATGTCTGCGCATTTTGAGTGGAACCGAAGAGTGGTGAGGAAATGACAATTAAGACGAGCAGGTTTGGAGTCAGTCAGCGGCGACGTCGTGGTTCTCCGGGCCACCGGCTTGAGGACGGCGAGCGGCACGGTTGGAAGGCAGACCGGCGTCGCGAATTTTATACAGCAGCGCCCGATAGCTGATATTGAGGGCGCGAGCGGCCTGCTTGCGGTTCCAGTGGTGGTGCTGCAGCACCTTGAGGATGATCTTGCGCTCCAATTCATGGACGGCTTGGCGAGTGATTTTCTTCAGCGAAATCGGTCCGTCGACGGCAATGTCGGCGCTGAAGAAATCGGGCTGTTGCGGCCGCAGATCGCCGGAGATGGCCTCTTCGGTGCCTAAGATGACGTAGCGCTTTATCAGGTTTTCCAGCTCGCGCACGTTGCCGGGCCAGTGATACTTCTTCAGGGCGTTCATCAAATCGGCAGAGAGTGGTTTCGCGCGTGAGTTGAATTTCCGGTTGTAGCAATCTAGGAAATAGGCGATGAGGTCCGGCAGATCGGAAACCCGCTCACGCAACGCTGGCATTCGCAGATTGACGACGTTGATGCGGTAGAAAAGGTCTGCCCGGAAAGTGCCGTTCGCAATTTCCTCTTCCAGTTTTCGATTGGTGGCGCATACGACGCGCACTTCCACCTTCTTGTCTTCCTGGGCGCCGATGCGGCAGAACTGGCCGTCCTGGAGCAGCTGCAACAATTTCGACTGCAAACTCAGGTCGAGTTCGGAGATTTCATCCAGAAACAACGTACCGCGATGCGCCATCTCGACGCGGCCGGGTTTGGTGCCAAAGGCGCCGGTGAAGGCTCCTTTTTCGTAGCCAAACAGTTCACTCTCAAGGAGCGTTCCGGGAATCGCAGGACAATTCACCTTTACCCACGGCCCGCTTTTCCAAGGCGAAGCAGCGTGGATCATGCGCGCGATGATGTCTTTGCCGGTGCCACTCTCTCCTTGGATCAGCACAGGGACGTTCGCTCCGGCTATTTTTGCGAGCCGTTCGCGCAGAGCTTGCATGGCATCGGTGCCCCCAAAAACGACCGCCTCTGGAGGCATCTCACCAAGGGGCTGGACCAGAGGACTGACTGAGTTTGCAGTGCTCATAGGGCTTTACCGGCTCGGCGGCACAGGCTATCGTGCGCGTGCATCCGGAGAACCAAACGCAAGCGAACGGGCTGGTACAGATTAAGGCTAGTCTATCTAGTTGATGAAAAGCAACTTACTAAAGATTCCAGGAGGACACGACTAGTAATCGAGGGGGCGCCTAGGCACAGGAGACTACGAGGACAATAAGAGAAAAGTTTTTCACACGAAAGAACCCTGCTTCCTCAGTGACGCCGTGACCTTGTCGCCGGCGTTGACCAGCGGCCGGGAAAACTTCAGGCCAACCAGGTTATAGGCCTCGGCGTGCTCGGTTCGGAGTACCTTGGCGCGCAGGGTGCGTGAGGCTCTTGGCAGAGCGGCCAGCGCAGCCAACGGTGCGCTGGGAATTTCCAGCGAAACCTCCGCCATTGAAGGGAGAGAGCGGCGCACCGCTACGAGCATGCCGCCGGCGGAGACGTTGAGAGCGGTTGCAAATTCCAGGAACTCTTTGTCGTGCTCAAGCCGAGTTCTAACAAAGACGGGAATGGCCAAGGGCAAGCGCGGCCATCGCCGACGCTCTACCGTTGGAGTCTTTGGGTTCACGCACACCCCTTCCGTCGCTGATTTACGCAACATTTCAAGCACCTCAGGGGCCAAATCAAGCGTAAAGGGCAATACGCTGCGAGCCAGGCCTACGAAAGCCATAAGTGTTCGATTGTCTTCGCCCGCCCAAACCGCCAGAAGCTGGACAAAGCACTGTCTTTCCATGATCTTCCGCGTAGCTTCATTCTCTGCGACGGGCTTCCTAGGCAGCGGCTTGAAACGGTCTAGAAGTGCAAGCTTTTGCTACACTTGGGTAATCAGCTTTCATTTTTCGTTGACAACGAAAAGTAACCTAGCATACGATTTTGATACAGCATTCTTCCTTAAACGGTGGAATGCCTCCTCCCTTCTGTGCTACACCGTCGTGCTCCTTATGGCCACTGGGCAAAAGAATATGTGCGTTTCCAGGCAGGGCGAAGGAAAGACGAATGCGTCAGTGTCTCAGGGTCCGGGGACAGGGATGCCCAACCCGGCGGATCTTCCGCAAGCGTATTCCGAGTTGCAACAGCGATTTCAGCGTACGACGAACGCACTCGGATCGGCTGCGCACGATTTGAAAACCCCTCTGGCGATTTTGAACGGGTACGTCGAATTGTTGCAGAGCGAGAAGCTGGGACCGATCAGCGACCGTCAGCGAGAAGTGCTGCACGACATGCAGGCGAGCGGCAAACGTCTGCAGCAGTTTATTCAGGACTTCCTCACGTACAGCGCTTTGGAAACCGGCGGCCTCAAGATGCAGTTTGCCGTGGGCAACATTAACGAGTGCCTGTCCGAAGTCTGCCGCTTGTGGTCGATGCGCTTCCAGGAAAAAGGATTGGCTCTTTATTTTCTGGCGAACGACAAGTTGCCGGAATTTGAGTTTGACCTTCCCAAGCTGGAACGCGTGATCTCGAACCTGCTGGAGAATTCTTTCAAGTTTGTTCCACAAGGCGGTACGGTTTGGTTGCATGCCGAACCCTACATGTGGGAACGCCGCGCTACCGCTCAGCCAGCGTCTTCCGGCGAGAGGCGCCGGCAGATCAATTCTCAACCCAATTCCGTGAAGGTGAGCGTCTCCGACACAGGCCCGGGAATTTCGGCAGAGTTTCATCAGGAAGTCTTCGATGATTTCTTCCGCTTGCCGGGCAATGAAAATCAGGACGGCATGGGCCTGGGGCTTGCGATTGTGCGCCGCCTGGTTCAGGGGATGGGTGGAAAAGTCTGGGTGGAAAGCGATTCGGGCGCAGGCTGCAAATTTTCATTTCTAATTCCCTTCAAACCTTCCTCGACTCCTAGCGGCAAAGGAAAGAATCGATGAGTGACACCGCCAAGATTCTTCTGGTGGATGATGAGCCGGCCATGCTCCGGTATATCCGGACATTGCTCGAAGTCGATGACTATAAAGTAGAGACGGCTTCAACGGGGGAAGAGGCACTGCAGCGGGTGGAAAAGGGTATGGAACCGGACCTGGTTCTCTTGGATGTACTCATGCCGGGGATTGACGGTCTGGAGACGCTGGAACAACTTCGACAGAAACGGCCAGGGGTCAAGGTCGTGATGCTCTCCTGCGTCAGCGACACGCGCAAAGTCGTGCAGGCCATGCGCCTGGGGGCGCACGACTACTTGACCAAGCCCTTTCAGAAAGCGGAACTGGATGCGGTCATTCACCAATGCCTGGATCAGGGCAAGGGTCCGATAGGAGGCGAAGTCGAGGAAGTTGCCGACGACGTGTTTTTCATCGCAGCCAGCCCAGCCATGCGAAAGATCCGCTCGCAAGCCGCGCTGGTCGCCAACGTGGATATTCCGGTGTTGCTGCTGGGAGAAAGCGGCACCGGCAAGGAAGTGCTGGCCCGCCTAATTCATAAGCTCTCGCCGCGGGCGCATCGAACGTTCTTGAAGGTAAATTGCGCGGCCGTGCCTGCGGACTTGCTGGAAAGCGAACTGTTCGGCTACGAGCCGGGCGCGTTTACCGGGGCGACGCACGCCAAACCGGGCAAGTTTGAACTGTGCAACCGCGGCACCATCCTGCTCGATGAAATTGGGGAGATGCCGCCGGCCCTGCAGGCCAAGCTGCTGCACGTATTGCAGGACCAGCAATTCTCGCGGCTCGGCAGCCGTTCCATCATCAAGGTGGACGTGCGCATCCTGGCGGCTACGAACATTGACATCCCTCAGGCGCTGGCTACCAAGCGCCTGCGCGAAGATCTTTACTACCGCCTGAACGCGTTCACTTTGCAACTGCCGCCGCTACGGGAACGCAAAGAAGAAATTCCCATTCTGCTGAAACATTTCATGACGCGCATGGCCGAACAGTACGCGCGGCCCCAGCTTCCGCTATCACCGCCGCTGCTGGAGGCGTGCCAAAGGCATTCGTGGCCGGGCAACCTGCGGGAATTGAACAATTTCTTGAAGCGCTACTTGATCCTGGGTGATGAGAATCTGGCAGCAGCCGAATTGCAGCCCCTTCATGACGGTAACGGAGGCGGTGCACGCACGGATTCCGGAGTGAAAAGCGGAGAAGCGGGCGGCGGATTGAAGTCGCTGGCTCGCAGCGCCAAGGACGAAGCCGAGGGGGAAGCGATCCGGCAAGCCCTCGAACAGACCAACTGGAATCGCAAACAGGCAGCCGGGCTTCTGCAGATCAGCTACAAAGCCCTGCTCTATAAGATTCGGCAATATGGAATCGCCGAAGGCAAGGGCCACCACAAGCTCTCCGCCGGGGCCTAAGCTACCATCGCGATCACGATAGGACGGGTTCGGCGGAATACCAGTTCGCACGAAAAACGTGTTTGCCGTCCTACTGCACCGTCAGACTGAACCCAACACTTTGTGTGAACGAACCCGAGGTAGCCGTCACCGTGAGAGTATAAGTGCCTGCCGGTGTTCCGCTCACTACCGGCTGCTGCTTGGCCTTGCTGCACGCCGGCAGCGGGACGATGAACGCGAAAAGCGTCAAAAGCACAAGCAGGCCCAGCAGGCGATTTCGTCTCCGTTTCTTGCCGCCTAGCCCAATTAGAGCCATACCTGGGGCTATCAGCCAGAGAGCATAAAACGGGCCGCGCCATTTTGCGGAACTGATCGTGGTCGGCGGCCGGGCAGTTGTCGTCAGGTTGAGCGTGCTTGACTGAGGACCAGGCCCATTAAAGGTGAGGGTGGCTGGAGAGAACCCGCAACTCGCACCCACCGGAGTAGTCCCGCAAGTGAGCGAGACATTGTTTCCAAACGTCACGGCCGGAGACACCTGCACCGAGTAGGCCGCAGTGACGCCAGCGACTACGGTCTGGCTGGAAGGAAGGATATTCACTGAAAAATTAGTGGCCGTGAACGGTGCCGTGGTCGAGATGGTTTGGTTCGTATTGTTACTGTTGGTTGCGGTGACCGTAACCGAACCACTCCCCGCCGTGGTCGGGGTTACCGCAAAGGCGACTGTCGCGATGGAACCTGATTGTAGAACAGGGATAAGGCAAACCGCAGTGTTGCCGGTCGGCAGACTGCAAATGCTACCAGATCCAGCGGAGGCGCTGGTAAAGGTAGCCGATATATTGGTGGAAAGCTGGCCGCCCACAGTGATGTTCGTGGCCAAGTCCGGCCCCTGATTCGTGATGGTAAAGGTGATTGTGATCGGATTGCCCGCGCCCACCACTTTTGAGGCCGGAGAGTACACCGGCGCCACGCAGGTAATACACAAACTGTTCGCGGGTCGCAGCATCACGGCGAACGCGTCCATGGTGGTTCCTTGAAAGGTCGGCTGAAACGCCCCTTGGACCTGCAAATTGTTAGAGGTAGTATCGCCAGCAAAATAAGTGTTGAGGCTGGGGTCGACTGTAATACTGGTGCCTTGATCTACCCCGCTTCCGCCGAAATAAGTAGCGTAAGAACCGACCGTATTGGTGCCGGACGTCGTCGTCGTATCAATGTGCGCAAAGAAAGCGTTCTGCGTGCCGTTGAGCGTGGTCTGGATGGCTCCGGCGGTGACTGGGAAGTTGGGCGGGTTGTTAATCACCGAATTGGTTCCCGAATTGGTCGCGCCGGTGACTAGCGCTCCGGCCCCGGTATCTACGGCAATCGCCAAGCCGCTATCGTTTCCGCCACCTCCCAGGTAAGAGAAATAACTGAGGCCTACGGTGTTGGTTGTGGTTCCGGTAGACTCGCTTGGATTCGTAAACTTCGCCACATAGGCATCGGTGTTCGTTGTGTTGGGGGTCGTCGAACATGTCGTCACGCCTGGATCATTCAGGCAGGGTTGAAATATCCCCGCTCCGGTAGGAATGTTGAAAACCGGCGAGTTGGTCGACCCGGTGATGTAGATGGCGGAGGCAGTAGTATCAATGGTGAGGCTGGTGGACGAATCGTTGTTGGTACCACCGAAGTAGGTGGAGAACAGTAGCTGGGTGGCACCCGTCTGAGCGTTGGCGGGATTCAGTTTTGCCACGAAAGCATCTGTCGGCGCAGGGCTGGCCGGTGGAGTACAAGTCACAGGGTAAGTGATGGTGGTCGGAGGAGTCGTATCGAGACAGGGCTGGTAGGCGTTCGAGATGGGGAAATCGCTTGTCGTCAGACCACCAGTGCCGTTCGTGCCTTCACCACTATTGTAGAAATTTGTGGTGCCGCTGAAGTAAACGTTCCCGGTGGTATCGACGGCGATGCCGCCGCCGACAGCGATCGCACCAGTACTCGGGTTGCCGCCGCCAAAGTATGTCGAATAAGCAACGCTTCCCGTACCGATGGTCTTGGTATTTACCTCCGTCACGAAGAACTGGATGCTGGCTAGCGACGCCGCTTGAAATGGCTGGGGTAATTTGCTCGCGGGAAAGACGTCTGCAAGACTGGGCGTGTCATTGGAAGTCGTGGTGCCTGTGACGAAGGCATCTTGATTGTTGTCGATCGCCAATCCGCTGGCGATGTCCGTGCCATTGCCGGCCAGGTAAGTGGAGTAATTCAGGGCAGTGAAGGTCGGGTTCAAAACGCTAACGAAAACGTGAGCCGCCCCCGTAAGGGCGTCGGGCGACGTGTATCCATTCCTGGTGGGAAAATTCAGCGAAGTAGTTGTTCCCGCAACGTAGGCATTGCCCGCAGTGTCAACTGCCAGCCCGACCGAGGTGTCGGTTCCGCTACCACCGAGGTAAGTAATGGCGAGCAAACCGGAAGGCCCTAGAGTCGGATTAAGCTCAATGACGAAAACGTTCTGCGCGCCGACCAGGGAGCCTTGGTAAGGGGTCGCGCCCGTTGGTATGGGCAGGTCATTGGAAGTGGTCGATCCCGCGAGGTAGATGTTGCCGTTGCCGTTCACTGCAATCGAGGTACAGCTGACCGGAGTCGAGGGACTGACCAGAGTCGAGGGACAGCTTTCCTCACCGTTCGCGCCGCCAAAGTAGGTGGAGTAGCTGATGGTGGGGTCGATGACCAGTTCTCTTGCGCGATCGTATGCGCCAATCTCGAAGCCGACGCGATTGGCAGCGCGAAGAACGAAGCGCCCTTGGACCGGCAGCTGCTGACCTGCGGCGTTTTGGTAAACACGCGGAGCCTGCAAGCGAACATCGGCCCAGGTTCCCTTGAGAATCAAGTCTCCGCCGCTCAACTCTAGCTTGGTTGCGCCATCAAACTGCAACTCAGCTTGTGACGGGTCAGCGCCCGCGGCGACCTTGAAGTCGTATTCCAAGCGGCCTTGGCTTCCATAGAAAACCAGATCGATTCCCGGATAAACGCTCTGGTAGTGAACGCCAGCAAACTGCGGAATTCCAGTGTGCCAGTTCTTCGGATCGTTTCCGATGAAGTAGTTGCTCTTGCCTAGCAGCGGATCGCTTCCGGTGACGGCTGCCGCCGGGTTGGCGCCCACCAGCCTCATGCGTACCGATTCCAAGCTCCGACCGGGCCCGCTATGACCGGGTGACGCCGGTCGCGCCGTTTGCATGGCCAGCACCGCTCCGGATGGATCCAGGTAGAGACTATATCCCGACCCGCGCGAGACGAATTTCACACTGGAATCGGCCTGGCCCTGGTTGGGCTCGAAGATCAGCGGGAGTTGGCCGAGGATGGCGCGGGCGTCCGGCTTCGATTTCGACGGAGACTGGCCGAAGGCGATTGGAATCGGGGAGACAGGAACCTGTGCCGACGCTTTCTGCGAGTAGCGGCGGGAGCCCAATCCGAGTATCCCGCAAGCCGCCAACAGCAAAACAAAACCCGCTCCCGCGACCCGGCCAAGCTGCAACCTGCTTCCCGACCCTTTTCCTATCAACGCCCCGCGGCCATTTCCCATCACGCTTTTCCTCCGATGCACACCGATCATAAATGGAGAGAGTAAAACCGATGCGCAGTTTTTACCCGGCGCCGGCGAAACCGCCCGCTGCTGATATGTCACTTTAGAACTGGCGGAAAATAAACAACTACTTAAACATCTGACGGATAGCTAAGTCAAGCGAGCGTCCGCATCCCTGCGCGCTCCACGACCTATCAGATGCGTTGGTAGCGGAGGAAAGATGCTGCGAGGTGCCACGAAAGTGAATGAAGCGATCTGAGCAGGCGGGGGCAAAAGCATCCCGGCAAAGTCCTGCATGCTAAAACAGGGCTGTCGTGCATTCCGCCGGACCATCCCTCCAAGGTACGCGCGAGCATTTACCGACCGAGTTCCATGCGTCTTTTTGTTCTTGCAAACTGCCGGCAAATCTATAAAGTGAAATGCTATCAGGGCCTGCCCCCAAAGCAACGGGTGGGCCTTGTGCCTGCCAGCCTGGCTGTTGATTCCGTTCTGCATTAGATTTGGTCTCTTGGGGAACAATGCTTTCGGAAAATACGCCACGGATGCCCCCGGACTCTCAGGAACGAAGGTTGATGCGGCGCTTCGACATGCGCCTGCCCGCAGTGGTTCGGCTGGATCAAGACAACGAATTTCAAACGGAAACTCAAAATGTGAGCGCGCGCGGAGTCTTCTTTTATCTTGACCGGCCGGTTCTCGAGGGCACGCCCTGTGAAGTTACGCTCACCTTCCCGCCTCACATCACGCTCACCGATGCGGTTCGGGTGCGCTTCACAGCCCGCGTGATCCGGTCGGAATCGCCTCTACCCTCATTGCGCGTCGGCACCGCTGCCATGATTGAAGACTACGAATTCCTGCGCTCCAGCGGGAGTACAGATTTCCTCAGCGCGCTGCAAAGAGATTGGAAAGCGGCGAACTGAAGGAGCGGGCTCGTTTACTTCCTGCCTCTCTCCAGATCCTTCAACTGCTGCCGAAGACGACTGTAGCGGCGCCTGATGCTGCCGAGATAGAGGCCGTGGATCAGCCAGGTCGCGATGTAGGCTGCATAGAGAAACTTAATGGAATTCATGCCGACCCCGGTCGTGATGGAGTCTTGTTGAACGGAACACTGGCTCGTGCGGCTGGCGCGGACGAACCTCCATCTCCGAGTAACGACTCAAGCGCTTGAGCTTCCTCGACGTCACGCTGCAACAATTCGAGGCGAAAACGCCACCAGCAAACCAGGAACGCAAAGCAGGAAAACGCCAGCCAGTTGATCAGGAGCACGTGCAACATGCGCGGATCGATCGAACCGCCGCCGCCAATTACAGGCTGCGGATGCTGCGTACGGAAAAACCAAATCGAGAAATAGACGAGCGGCACATCGAGCGCGCCAAAGATTGCCAGCACCGCTGCGAGCTTCGGAGTCTGCGAGCTATCCGAGAAGCGCCGCAGAACCAGATAACTGAC
>Ga0181532_10005269_pt1 | contig 11039 bp, 11 predicted proteins | sample PEATcosm2014_Bin_33_FD_119768 | JGI IMG/M metagenome (GOLD analysis project Ga0181532, IMG submission 119768) | Peatland microbial communities from MTU Mesocosm Facility, Houghton, MI, USA - PEATcosm2014_Bin11_30_metaG | ecosystem: Environmental > Terrestrial > Soil > Wetlands > Peat | place...
GATACCGAGCCGCGGCCCGCCGCCAGAAACCCTCCCGTCCCTCGCTCTTCTCAGCCCCTCTTTGCCAGAATTTCGCGGACCGGCTCATTGTCCGCGAACACTCGCCATTCGCCCACCAGACCGTCGCGAATCACGGCTTGCCAGGCGGCGGGCGTCTGCCAGGGGATGTTATCGACGGTGCCGCCCGCGCGTCCCACCGCCAGGACGGTATCGCCTTCGGAGATCGATTTGTCGACCTGAATCCAGTAGTCGGGACACATCGCGAAATAACCGCGCCAGGCTGTTCGCATGGAAGCAGCGCCTGTGACGGAATTGCCCAGACCGTCGACGAACCGATGGTCCGAAGTCATGAGTGACGCTAAGGCTTCGACGTCATTAGCATTGATCGCGGCAACGAATTTCAGGAAAGCCTGGGTCGCCATACAGATAGCTTACAGAAAACCGCGTTTTTTCGGGTAAACTCAATCCGAGGGGGAGAGATGGGAAATCTGGGGAATTCGCGAGTTGCGGCCGTCGTGGTGCTCGCCATGGCCGCCGCTGCCTGCCATCGTGGGCAAGATTCCAAGCAACTCGCGGCGCTCGATAGCGCCTTGAAGGCCGGAGTCATCACGAAGAGCGAGTATGACGCCAAGAAGTCGGCGCTGGCGCAACTGGCGGCGCTCGACAAGGCGCGCGACGCCGGTATCCTCACGCCCGCCGAATACCAGGACCGCAAGGCGAAGCTCACCGCGGTCGTGCCGCTGCCCGCCGTCGCCGAAGAGACGCCCGCCAGTCCGGCCGCCGCAGCGGTGTCAGCTCCCGCGTCCGCGGCCGCGCCTGCGTTGACGCCCGTCGCCGCGGCCGCCGGCGGTGTCCGCCAGGAGCACATCTTCGACTCTCACCTGAATCTGAACGCCTATGACGTCACCGTGCCCGCGAGTTGGAAGTTCGATGGCATTTACGTTCCGGGATCCAGCTGCGTGCAGATTCCTTTTCCCGTCTTTCGCATGTATTCTCCCGATGGATTGACGGAGATCCGCCGCCTTCCCCGTTTCGACTGGAGTTGGACCACCGGCAAGTTCAAAGGGCAGCAAGGGTCCGACTGCCTGGATTTGAAGCAGGACATGTCCGCCCAGGAATTCCTTAAATACCTCATCGGTATGATGCAGGTGGCTTACATTCGCGACTTCCCCATCCCGCAGGAGGCGATCGATGCGCAGCAAAAGGTCTTCGACCAAACCAATAAGGCGATGGAGGCGGGCGCCGCACAGTTGGACAAGATGAATGCATCGCTGGCCGTCATGAAGAACCAGCCCAAGAACCAGCCTGCGACCCAACACGGCGGCCTGGCGGCGGCCGTCGCGGAATATCGTAACGGCACCTTCACCATCGAGGAGGAGATTACGGTCAGGCTCATGTGCATGCATGCCCCCTTGAACTTCGGACCCGACCGGGACGCATTCACCGAATCCTGCAACGCCACGGTGAGGATCGTGCGGGCGCCCAAGGGGCAGCTGGACGCCGTTTTGGCGAAGACGCAGGGGGTGGGCGCGGTGGAAAACCCCGAGTGGGCCTCCAAGTATTTCGATTACACGATGGCCGTGGCGAAGGCGCGGTCGGACCAGATGTTCCGCGACTCCAACGCCCGCATGCAGCAGCAGCACGATGAGTTCGAGCGCGGGCAGGCCGTCCGCGCCCAACAGCACCAGCAGTTCCTGGCGACCATGCAGGAAGGCACCAACCGCTCCATGGCGCGCGCCGCCGAAGCCGCCAACTCGCGCCACGCCATCGCGCAGGACTGGTGCGACTACGCGCTCGACCGGCAGACCGTCACCGGCGCCGGCGGGACCGTCAAGATCTCCAACGCCTATACGCAGACGTGGACCGACGGCACCGGCAATTACTATCAGACCAACGATCCCAACACCAATCCCAACGGGGTTCTTTCGGGCAACTGGACGCAGACCAAGCAGGTTCACGGAGACGGCACGGCGAAGTAGGGGCTGTTGCTGAGGCGGCTTGCGGCGTTTCATGACTGTAACTCTGAAGCGTGAAATTGAACGCCGGTGCCGGCCGGCCGGAGACCTTGAATTCAGCCTGACCCCAGGCCTACAAAGGAAAATCGGCGGCTCTCAGCGGGGCCCCGCCAGCTCCCGCCGCAGCCACGCATGGGCCAGGCGCAAATCGTGGCGCACCGTGTGCACCGACCGGCCCACTACCTCGGCGGTCTCTTCGGCGGTCATACCACCGAAGTAGCGCATTTCAATAAGTTGGGCCAGCGAACTCTTCTCCTCCGCCAAAGCATTCAAAGCGAGGTCCAGTTCCAGCAGCTTCAACTGCGTGTTGCCCGTGTCGGCCTGTACTTCCACTTCTTGGTCCCATTGGATGTGGCCGTCGGCGCGGCGCACGGCCGCCCGAGCGCGGGCGTGGTCCACCAGAATACGGCGCATCGCCCGCGATACCAGCGCAAAGAAGTGGGCCCGATCGGCGAACCGGATTTCGGAATGGCCGAAGAGTCTGAGGTACGCTTCATTTACCAGCGCGGTGGGCTGCAAAGTGTGACCCTGCCGTTCTTTCTTGAGCTGGGCTTGTGCAATCCGGTGCAGGGTTGCATACACGATGTCCATCAGTTCGCCGCGGGCGGATTCGTCGCCGGCTCGCAGTTGCTGCAGCAATTGAGTGATCGGAGCTGGCGCTTCGGTGCCGATGAAAGCAATTATACGCCTGCTAATTTTCCGGAAATTCACCGATATATCGGTTAGGAGGACGTGTAAGCCGGCGGCGCGGTGGAGGGGGAACTGCGCCTTGCGGCACTGCGGTTCCGAATCGGGGGCTGTGGCATCGTATTCTGAGTTATGCAAGACGAGGTCTACCAATTGTTCCGCGAGGTGGACGACCTCTCACCCGCCGAGCGCCAACATTTTTTCGACCAGCACCGCGTGCCAGCGGAATTACGGGCGGAAGTGGAGTCGCTGCTGGCGTTCGACTCGCCCGATGCCGCGCTCGGCGATCTGATCGCCGGAGAGGCGGATGCCTTCCTGAAATCGCGCGAATCGCCAACCGAAGGGCTGCGCTGCGGCCCGTACCGCCTGTCGCGCCTGCTCGGCCGAGGCGGCGTGGGCGAGGTGTATCTGGCGGAGCGCGACGACGGCCAGTTCGTGCAACGCGTGGCCATCAAGTTTCTGCGACAGAGCGCTCCGCGTCCCTCATTTCGAATCCGGTTCACGCAGGAGCGGCAGATCCTTGCCGGGCTGCAGCATCCCGGAATCGCGCGCCTGCTGGATGCCGGCGAGACGGGAGAAGGCCAGCCCTATCTGGTGTTGGATTACATCGATGGCGCGCCGATGGATGTGTACTGCCGCACGCTCGACCTGGGCGGGAAACTCCGGTTGTTCCTTCGGGTGTGCGATGCGGTCGCCTACGCTCATCGCAATCTGATCATTCACCGCGACATCAAGCCTTCCAACATCCTGGTGAACGCGGCCGGCGAGCCAAAGCTGCTGGATTTCGGCCTCGCCAAAATCCTGGATGCCGTGACGGACCAGACGCGCACCCTGGAGCGTCTGCTGACACCCGACTTTGCCAGCCCGGAACAGGTTCGCGGCACGGCCCAGACTACAGCCACTGACGTGTATTCGCTCGGTGCCGTACTCTACCACCTGCTGACGGGCCGATCGCCTCACGATTTTCGCGGCACCACCCCGCAGGCCATCGATGCCGCAATCTGTTTCACGGAACCGCCCCCGGCCCGCCGTCTGAATCCGGAACTGCCGCAGGATGTCGACTTGATCCTGCGCAAAGCGCTGCGCAAAGAGCCGGAGGACCGGTATTCTTCGGTCGATGCGCTGGCGCACGACATCCGGGCGTTTCTGGAGTGGCGGCCCATCCAGGCCCGGTCGGGGAATACGTGGTATCGGGTGCGCCGGTTTGTGCGGCGCTACTGGATGCCGGTGAGCGCCGCCGTGGCCGTGATCGTCAGTCTCGCCACGGGGCTTTATATCGCGGACCACCAGCGCGCCGTTGCCGAGGCCCATGTGATACAGTTACGCCGGCTCGCCCGGCAACTGCTGGATTTCGAAGGCCAGCTGACCAGGCAAGATGCCGGCAGCGACTTGAACCTGCACCGCGAAATCATCGCCACATCCATCCAATACCTGGAGGGTTTGGGTCCGGAGGCCCTTCGCGACCAACAACTGGCGCTCGAAATCGCCGACGCCTACCTCCAGATCGCGCGCATTCAGGGAGTTCCCGAGTGGAACCAACAGGGCCAGTACGCCGCAGCCGAAAAGAGCCTCATCAAGGTGACGGAGATCGCCCACACTGTTCTGCTGGCCGATCCCGCCAACCGGAAAGCGCTCTGGCAGACGGCCAATGCGGCCCACGACCACGCCGTAATCGCCTATGCCGAGCACCGCCCCGGCGAGGTGGCCGCCTGGTCCCCGCAAGCCGTGGAGGGGTTCGACCGATTATCACGTCTCGGAAATTTAACCCGCCACGAAGTCAACGGCGGCACCTACATCTACGGCGATCTGGCGGAAGTGCACATGGGCCTTCATCGGTTTCAGGATGCCGTCCGTTATGCCCGCCTGGGTATCGACTATTCCCGGAATACTTCCACCGTCCCTGGGCCGCGGGCGCAGGCGTTCAACATGCTGACAGGGGCTCTGCAATACCTGGGCGACTTCCAGGGCTCACAGGTAGCCATGAGCGAAGCTCGCAAGGCCTGGGAGCAACTGCTCCACGACGAAGGCGACAAGTATTACACCCGAGTGATTCTGTACCAGACTCGTTGCCGCGAAGGACTCCTGCTGGGCGAGGATGGAAGTGTCAATTTGAACCGGCCGCGGGAGGCGGCGATTCGGCTTCAGGAAGCCTTCGAGGCCCTCGAACCCTTCGCTCTGGCGGATCGCAACAATCACGAGTGCCGCACCATCATCGCGGTGAGCGGCCACTTCCTGGGCGATCTCCTGCGTCACAGCGATCCGCAGCGCGCCCTCGGGATTTACGATCACTCGCTCCTGAGGATTCGTGAAATCCCCGACGATGTCGCCGCGCGGCGCACGGAAGCCATCCTCCTCGCCGGCTCCTCTTACGCTGCACGCCGGATGCGCCACGAGAACGACGCCGCGGCGCGCATTGACACGGCCTTTCACCTGCTACGCGAGACGGGCGACTATCCCGCCGCGGCCATCCAGGCCGGAAGCGAGGCCGATATCGCCGTGCGTGCTCTCGCCGCCCATTACGCCGAAACCGGCCGCCCCAACCAAGCGATACGGAGTTATCAGGAACTGCGCCGCGCCATCATGGCATCCAACCCCGACACGCGAAACGATCTGCTGAATGCAGTCTCCCTAACCGAGCTCGACGCTTGTTCGGCCGCGCTCCTCCGCCGTGCCGGCGCCGCAGACCAGGCCGCCGCTCTGGAGGCGGGTAGCCGGGAGTTGTGGCGCCACTGGGACCGCCAGCTTCCGAACAACCCGTTTGTGCTCCGGCAAATCGCCGCACTTGTTGCGCCTTCTCCGGCAATTCATTGAACCCCGCCGGCCGCCGATCCGGCCATCCCGGAAGAAATCGCCGATCGGACGCTAAAATTCCCTTCCATTCTCGCTTATAGAGGTAGAAGGATGGATGCCGGTGTGTCGTAACGAACGCCAACTTTGCGGAGGATGGATTGGACAATGCTACTCAAAGCTCAGGACTTGAAGACATTCGAGGCCTTTAAGAAAGCCAGCCGGGCCGCGGCCTCGCAGATTAAAGACAACACGCCGTTCTGTGCGTTCACGGACGTCCAGATGCTCGACGAATCCCAAAAGGTGCATCTGCTGAAACCGTTCCTGGTGGTCGGCAGCCCCATCAATGTAATCACTCCTTTTCTGAAGGATTTGAAAGGAACCAAGAAACCTCTGTGCAGCGGTCTGTGCTCGCTCGAACAGGGTAAGATCAGCCTGGTTGCCCACAAGGGTAAGTTGGACCAGGGGCTACTGAAATCGCACGCGCCCATCTTCAAGGATTTGTTCGGCAAAGAAGTGCAGATCGCGGCGGCGGGCAGTCATGAACCGGGCCAGCAGGGAGGTGCGGTCCAGCCGGCCGCGGTCCAGCAAGCCAAGTTGACGCAGGCGGCGCTGCATTGGGGCGGTACCAAGGACATGGTAGATGCGCGCATCAAGGAACTTGAGCGGGCGGTGAAAGCTCACTACGCACAGGCGGCTCCGGAGTTGATCAAAGAAATTGACAAGACCATGAAGAAGATCAATGCGACCCTAGGCAAACTGGATCACCGGCTCACCGAGTCCCTGAAGGTCTGCGCGGCGGCCAACGGAGCGGCGCGCGACTCCGAACTGAAGAAGGCGCACAACGTCCTGGAGGAATACAAACGGATTGTGAAGTCGGAGCAAATGATCGCTCATATCGATCGCAATCCGTTTGGTGTAAAGACGAATCTTCAGGGGAGCCTGACGGATAGCCTGAACAAAGCGGAACAATCGATGGCCTGAACAGTGGTCCCCGGGCGCGGGGCGGTTGAACGTCAGGAGCGCCGATCGGGCTCGCATTGAACTCATGGGGCGGACAACGGCAGCTTCGAAGGAGCGATGCGCCAGGTAAGGCCGCGCTGGTAGGGTCCGTGAGATCTATCGCGGAGAAATCCAAGGAATTACGCCCGGCCGTTCCGGGCTGGACCCGTGTTGGACAGCTTGGGATTCCCAACCTCGAGTCCACTTTCTATGCAACCTACGACTCAAAGAAGATTGCGGAGGATTATGTTTAGCAGATCGCAAATGGATAGCTGGTTAATCGCTTTGAACCCAGGGTTCCGAGCCGCTCTTGACGCCGTGCGCTATTTGGGGAACGGAGGACTGGCATGAGTGACCCCATGGACCAATGGCTCGCCGCATTCGGCGTCCCTCCGGCCCTTTTCGCGCCCGCCAAGGCGGCCGGCGCCGCGTTTCAACAGGCCGGCCATGCAGTCGCCCAGACCGCTGGTGGCGCCGTTACGGCAGCCGGCGCCGCGGGCACCGCTCCTCAAGTCACGCCGGCGCAGATCAATTCTGCCATTCAGACGGCGGATATCGCCTTGGTCGCACTAAGAGATCGGCTCACCTCCGAGATCGGCCTTTTTAGGGATCACGCTCAGAAGGCGATTAAGAATATGGATGGCGTATCTCCCGACAGTGTTGGCCCGCTGATTCTCAGCGTGGTGAGCTTAGTCGTATCCGTTGCCGTTCCCGAGACGGCGGAGCTCAAGGATGCAATTAACGCCGTTAAAGCCGTGGCGTCAGGGGTAAAGGAGTTGCAAGGCCACGAGAACAAGGATGCCGCGGCGTTGCTCCAGGAGGCCAGCGAAGCTATTGTCACCTGCAGCAACAGAGCCATACTAGCCAACAACAAGGCCTATACAGCCAAAAAACTGCTAGTAGAAGCGGCGCTGAAGAAGTTGCGCGGTAAAGAGGATGTCGAACGGCTGGTGCAAGGCGGCAAGGAAGACCACGACTTCCTGCTGAAGAGAATGGGGGTAGCGACTCAGCCGGCCGAGATTTCCGCGGCCGTGGGTCACCTTCGCACTGGGCTCGAACGTGAGCTAAGAAACTGGCTCAAACAGTCGGCCGCTAAAAAGGTAGAGCGCGGACTCGATGACAATCTGCTGTTCAAGATGGAAAGTAATTCCGCTCCGGAGTTGAGGGAAAGGGCCGCCAGGCAAAAAGCCGCCATTATGGAGAAGGCGGAAGAGCAATGGGTTAAAGATTACGATGACCACGTAGATTCCGTGATGAAGGACTACGATGTAGCGGAGGCGCAACCGGATGACGAAAAAGCGGCGAGCTCTTAGTCCAGGGGAGGGAAAGGATCCGCGTTCATTGGCCGATCCATCCACTGCGTCGAGCGCGGCAGCGGGTAGCCGTCTGCCGGGCAATCCGCGAAATTTCGGGCTGGATGATCAGCCGCGGCCGCAATGGACCCGTTCCCCGCCGGGTATATACTACAGCCATGCCCGCTCAAGATATCTTTTGGGCCCTTATCCTTACCGCGCTGCTGATTGTCTTCTGGAAGGACATCAAGGACGCGATCGAGGAAATCAACAACCGCCTGCAAGGTCCGCCCGGTCCTATGGGCCCGTTACCCTCCACCGACGCGCACCTGCTGCTCAAGCGTTAGTCCAAAGATTCCGCTCCCTTGTAAGGAAATCCGCGCACCCCGGACTATACGGTCAAGATGATCGAAGTCCGCAACCTCAAAAAACAATTCGGCGCCGTCGCCGCGCTCCGGGACGTCTCGTTCCACGCGCCCGACGGTGCGATCACGGGTCTGCTCGGCGCTAATGGCGCCGGCAAATCCACAACCCTCCGCACCATCTGCGGAGTATTGAAGCCCGACTCCGGCCAGGTGCTGGTGGACGGCATCTCGTCCGCCGGCGACCCGCTCGCCTTGCAGCGCCGTGTCGGAGGCCTGCTCGATCACGCCGGGCTCTACGCACGTCTGACTCCGCGCGAGACCTTCACCTTTTCCGGGCGGCTCAACGGCATCCCCTCGCAACGCCTGCGCCAGCGCGTGGAGGAAACCATCGCCATCCTGGGAATGCAGTCGATTGCCGATCGGCCCACCGGCGGATTTTCGCAGGGCGAGCGCATGAAGACCGCGCTCGGCCGCGCTCTCATTCACGCGCCGCGCAACCTGCTGCTCGATGAACCTACCAGCGGACTCGACATTCCCTCCGTCCGTTCGCTGCGCGCCCTGTTGCAGCGCACGCGCGATGCGGGGGCATGCATCCTGTTTTCGAGCCACGTCCTGGAAGAGGTGCAGGCGCTCTGCGATCGCGTGGTGATTCTGGCTGGAGGCCGTGTGGTGGCGGAAGGCACGCCGCCCGAACTGTGCGAGCTCGCGGGCGTCACCAGCTTAGAAGATGCGTTCGTCGCCTTCACCAGCGCGGAGGAGGTAGCGGCATGCTGAACCAGATCGCAATCGTCGCCTTGAAGGAGTGGATCGACGGCTGGCGGGACCGTCGCGCCGTCATCTCCGCCGCACTGTACTCCCTGATGGGACCGGGCGTTGTCGGCATGGTATCGCTGGCAGTACACATAGGGCGCGATAGCCAGGCAGTGCTGATCGCCATGATGTCGGTCTTCACACTCGTCTCGGCATTCGTCGGCGGTATGAACGTGGCCATGGATTCCATCGCCGGCGAGCGGGAGCGGCGATCGCTGGTCCCCCTGCTGATGCACCCCATCACGCGTCTCGACCTGCTGCTCGGAAAATGGCTCGCGGTCGCCGCGTTCTCCGCCGCCGGCCTGGCCTTCAATTTGGCGGGGTTCGCGCTCCTATTCCATCGCCTGCCGCCGCTTGCGCTTGCGCTGTGCCTGACTCCTCTCTGCCTGTTGGCGGCCGCGTTGGAAATCTGGATTTCCACCCTGTGCCGCGGCCTCAAAGAGGCCCACACATACCTTTCCATGCTGGTATTTCTACCGATGATGGTGGGGATGTTTATGGTATTCTCTCCGGTGGCCGGCCATGGCTGGTGGAAGTTCGTGCCGGTCGCCGGACATCAATTGCAACTCGACGCCGGCATGCGCGGCAAACCGTTAGACCCGCTGTCGATGCTGTTCCTCGGCTTAGGAACGGCGACTCTGGCCGGCATGGCGTTGCTTGCCGCCGCCGATCGCCTGGAGCAGGACGATGTGGTCTACGGCGGCTGAGCGCACCTTCCAGGAGAGCGATTTGGCGGCCACGGAACGGGTGGAACTCGAGCGAACCTTCGATCGGCTGTTGGCCGAGAACGGTCCCGCCCTCACGCGCCTGGCCGCCAGCTACACCAACACTCCCGCCGATCGAGACGACTTGGTGCAGGAGATTGCGCTCTCCATCTGGCGCGGCTTGCCGCAATTTCGCGGCGAATCCTCCGAGCGGACATTTATCTTCCGCATCGCTCACAATCGCGCCGTCACGCACGTGACGCGCCGGCGCCCGCCGGCGGCCGCGGAAGAGATCGATATACCCGACTCGGCGCCCAATCCCGAAGCCGGCTTGGCGCGCGCGCAGCAGAGCGAACGCCTGCGCCGCGCGGTCCATGGGCTTCCGCTGCTCTACCGGCAGGTGGTGACGCTCATGCTCGAAGGCATGGACTACGGCGAGATCGCCCAGATACTCGGACTGTCGGAAAGTAACGTGGGCGCGCGTTTGAGCCGCGCCCGGCAAATGCTACGCGAGTCGATGGAGGTGAAGCGGTGATGCCCGATCTGGAATTGGAAGACTGGCGCGCGCAGTGGCAGGCCGATGCGGAAGTGCCCGCGGACCTGCGGCGCAAAGTGGCGCGCGACACGCGCTACATGCGGCTGATGGTCGCTCTCGAAGTGCTGGTGACGGTGACCATCGGCGGCGGGTCGATTGTGTGGGGGATGCTCGAACCGCGGCCGGAAATGTTCGTCCTGGCCGTCGCGGTCTGGATCTTCCTGGCAGCGGCGTGGACCTTCGCGATAGTTACCCGACGCGGCGCCTGGTCGCCCGCCGCGGTGACGACCGCGGACTTTATCGACCTGTCGATTCGCCGCTGCCGCGGTAAGCTGGCGGCGGCGCGATTCGGCCTCGGACTCTATTTCGTGGAGATGGCTTTCTGCCTGACGTGGCTCTATCGCGATCCGGCGCGCCGCGTGCCCGGGCCGGCGATCATCTTCGGGGTGGTCACGCCGGTGTTTCTGATTGGCCTGGCGCGCTTCCAGCGCAATACGCGAAGGGAGCTCGCGCGTTTGGAAGAACTGGCTGAAGGTGGCGCGGGCTTCAGCCTGCAGGGTCGAGACTCATCTCGACCCGCCGCGCCGAAATAAGTCTCGGCGCTGCAGGCGCGAGAGGGACCAGCAAGTCGGCTGAATTGGGCGAAAAGCACCGCTCCCTCGCGGTCGCGGCTCATTAATTGAGGGTCGCTGTTTCAAAACTGGATTAATCAGCCGCGCGCGCAAGCAAGCGGATGCGCCACTACCGCTGCTTGGGGCTGAAGCGCCAGACGTTGCCGTCCTGCAAATTCGACAGCCAAACCGAGCCGTGGCCCACGCGGATGGAATCGCCGCCGGGGCCGA
>Ga0181532_10005272_pt1 | contig 11036 bp, 11 predicted proteins | sample PEATcosm2014_Bin_33_FD_119768 | JGI IMG/M metagenome (GOLD analysis project Ga0181532, IMG submission 119768) | Peatland microbial communities from MTU Mesocosm Facility, Houghton, MI, USA - PEATcosm2014_Bin11_30_metaG | ecosystem: Environmental > Terrestrial > Soil > Wetlands > Peat | place...
ATCATCGTCTTGGAGTGCTGGTCGCCGACGTGTCCGGTCATGGCGTCCCCGCCGCGCTTATTGCATCAATGTTGAAGACGGCGGTGCAAACCATCGTGCCCTGCGCGCATTCTCCCAAAGATGTGTTGCAGGGCTTGAATCGTATGCTTTCAGGACAAGCGGCAGATCAGTTCGTCACCGCCGCATATTTGTTTATCGACACGGAAAATTACAAAGCGCGATACTCTGCCGCAGGCCATCCGCCGCTGCTCCTCTCTCGTGCGGGAAGATTGCAGCGCATCGAAAGCAACGGCCTGGTTTTCGGAGTGGCGCGCGAACCTGATTATCCCGTTCGCGACATCGAACTGTGCCCGGGTGACAGGCTGCTGCTGTACACGGATGGATTGATTGAGCCCGAAAATGCCAAGGGCGAAGCATTCGGTGACTGCAGACTTGAGCAGGTTCTTGTCGGCGAACAGATGCGCGCGCCATCTGAGTTGATGTGCAAACTGCTCGAAGAGATCCGCGCCTGGCGGCCCGCCTCGATGGCTCAGGGGGATGACATCACAATGATCATCATCGACGTGCTGTAGCCAGCCCCGTCGGGCTTCGATCGGAGATTAGCCAGAGGTTCGATTGCCTCCGGTTAGAGCACAATTTCTTTAGTGGGAATGTGGTACGTGCGCTTGGGCCACATTGCTCCTGGATTACGAGCAAACCGGACCTGGCAAAACAGGGGTGGTAAGTCGTACTCACCGGAAGCATAGGCACTCGGCTCCATTTCTCCGGTTTGCGCGTTTATCACTATGCTGAGTGTCCTTTGGCACGGCAGCCGGACAGAGAAAGTAAGAGCTCCACGACCAGGACAAGAAGGTCGGCTTTCAATCGTCAAGGGTGCCATCGGAAAGGGCGACCGAAATACTCCCAGGACTACAAGCCTTGATTTTTGAGGCCAATTGACATCGAAGGCAAATGCCCACGTGGTTTCGCAATACTGTGTAGGCGCGAGCGTACTTCGCCTGGAATCGAAGGAGTTCGTCGCCTGCTTTCTTTTCGATCAAGCGAGACCGACAAATCTCGGCACGACGCTCATTCCAGATCTCCAGGGCGCTCTGACATTCTTCAAGTAATCTTTGATATTCGCCACAGACCATTGTCTTGACGGAAAGTTGCGCGCTCATATTCTTCTCCCTTCATTGGCGCAGGAGCATTTTGGTCGCCAACGAAGTTAAGTCACGAGTTCCAGAGAGTTTGACACTTAGGAGGCCTTGCCAAGCATGGGTTCCAGTACGCAGAAAGGTCGTAGCTCCTCCCATCCCTGCTTGTATTTTCTACACACTTCGCAGCCCAAGTTTCATCGCTTGTGTCCCAGTAAGACTGCTCTATGCGATTCGCTTTTCAGGCACTTAGTAATTTAGGAGGACTCTGGAAGGCAATTTGCGATTCTAAACGTAGGAGAAAGAATTGCGGTAGATTAATCCGCTCGACAAAAAAAAGTGGTTAGCGCGAAAATGCGGAAATGGCGCTCAAGGAGGCGCATCAAATGAGGCACACAGAGTGGTGGAAGGTCGTGGGCAAGGGACTGCTAGCTGGGGGAACGATGCGAACTCTCATATCAATTCGCTTGTTGCTTTTCGCGGTCTTATTGATGGGTCTTTCGTCTGCTTCATTTGCGCAAATCGGGATATCTGTCTCATTTGGTCCGCCCGCACTTCCGGTTTATGAGCAACCTATCTGCCCGGGGGACGGTTACCTGTGGACGCCCGGTTATTGGGCTTGGGATGGAGATGATTATTACTGGGTGCCCGGCACCTGGGTGCTGGCTCCCGAAGTCGGCTTCCTTTGGACTCCCGGATATTGGGGCTGGGGTGGCGCCGCATTCTTCTGGCACGAAGGCTATTGGGGCCCGCACGTTGGATTTTATGGCGGCATTAACTATGGATTTGGATATTGGGGTCACGGCTACGAAGGCGGCCGTTGGGACCATGATCATTTTTTCTACAACACCTATGCAAATCACGTGAACGAAACGATCATTCACAACACCTATAACACGCGAGTCGACATCTCGGAAAACCGGGTCAGCTTCAACGGCGGGAACGGCGGTATCAATGCGCGTGCGTCGGGAGAAGAGGAAAACTATGCCCGGGAACGCCACGTAGGTCCCGTTGCTGCCCAAAACCAACATGTGGAACAGGCTCGTTCCAACCCTGAGCTGCGCGCCTCTGCCAATCACGGCAAACCTCCCATCGCTGCAACGTCAAAGGCGGGTGACTTCCACGGCGGCGCTGTATCTGCCAAAGAAGCCGGGGCTCCCTATAAGGGTCCGGAACACGCAGCGAACGCAAATCGCCCACCAAGTGCAAACGAAGCTCATGCCAACAACTACAATCACGCGACCGATGTTCAGTCTCATCAGTACACGGCGACGAGCACGGGCAACGCAGCAACTGACAAAAAGTATCAACAGCAGCAGGACAAGCTAGCCGCCAAACAAAATCAGGAACACCAGAAGCTGCAGCAACAGCAGGAAAAAGAACACCAGCAAATGGCGAAGAAGAATGTCAGCGACGCGCAAAAACAGCAAATGGAACAGCGCCACACTCAGCAAACTCAGCAGCTCGAGCAAAAGCACACTGCGCAGCAGCGGAAAATGCAAACTCAACAGCAACAGCACGCGCCGCAGAGCCATCCATCGGCGCCAAAGCACTGAGCTAAAAGCAAACAGATAGTGCTCAGGCCGACAACTTCTGATTGGTTGAGTTACCGGAAGGGTGGTCGCTAGTGCTCCACCCTTTTCCAGCATGTCCGATCAGGGACGATGTTAGAGCACGGACAGGGGGCGCAAGAGTCCTGCGCCCCTACATGAACAGAAGCAAGAGAAATGCGCCCGCCTCCGAAGGCGGCCGCAAGAAGAGAACATCAAGAAACGTATATCAGTTGGACTCGGACCAAGCTTCTTCGACGCGGGCCAGGGATTTGTGTGCGGCTTCGAGTTGATCGAAGAGGGGCGGAGAATCGGGGCCGGATTTTTCTTTTAGTTCGAGGGTTAGGGGGAGATCGGCAGCGGCGGGAGCGGTTTTTAGGATGGCCAAGGCGGCGGGCCAGGCGATGGTGCCGTCGTAGGGCGGAAGGTGCTCATCCTTTTCGCCGTGGTTATCGTGGATGTGGGAGCTGACGACTCGATCGCGGAGGGGGTCGAAGGATTTGGCGATGCGGGAGTCTTCGGGGCCTTCGGCTAAATGGGCGTGGCCGATATCGAAATTGAAGCGGACAGCGGTGAGGCGGGTTTCGTCCACAAAATTGCGGAGGTAGGTGGGATCGCCCATTTCGCTGGGCGTGTTTTCAAGGCAGATGGTGACGCCGGCATGGCGGGCGTGGAGGGTGAGATGTTCGAGGGAGCTATAGGCGGCGTCGCGTTTGCGCGGGTCGGCGGTTTCGCGAGAGCCGCCCATGTGCAGGATCATGCGGGGGAAAGGGAGATCGTCGGCGGCATCGAGGACTCGCTTGAGTTCGTCCATAGCTTCGATGCGGCGTGTGCGTTCGACTTCGCAGATGGAGAGGGGAGTGCCGCCTTCGCGATTGAGGCTGAGGTCGCGGCTGGTGGGAGCATGGAGGGAAGCGAGCTGCAGGCGGTGATCCGAGAGGGCTTGGGCGATGGTGCGAACTTCCTGGCGGGTGGCGTAGTCGAAATGGCTGCGGGTGGCGAAGATTTCGATGGCTTGAAAGCCGGCGGAGGAGATTTGTTGGAGGAGTTCGGGAGTTAGTTTCTTGGAGACGAAGAGATAGGTGGAGAGGATGCGGAGCATAAGTGGCCGGGAGTATTTTAGCGTGAAATTGGAAAACGAAGAGGGATTCCTCCACTCCGGGATGGCCAAAAGCGCCATCCCTCCGGTCGGAATGACAGTTTTGGGTGGCGGAGAATAGGGAAGGAAAGCCCAAGAGCACAGTCAGGAATGACTGTGCCACAAACCCTCTAGTAGCCGAGGGCGGAGCCGTTGTCGCGGGGATCGGCTGCACCGCAACGTTCGCCGGACTTGGGGTCGATGCCGATGGCGTTGATCAGGCCGATGTGGCCTTTGCGCTTGACAGTGTGGCCGCGTTGTTTCATCTGTTCTTCCATTTCCTGCGGGAAGAGCTGTTCCATTTGGATTTCATCGGGGAGCCACTGGTGATGGAAGCGCGGAGCGTTGATGGCGGATTGCGCATCCATGCCGAGGCGCATCCAGTTCAGGATGCTGAGCAGCGTAACGGAAATGATTGTGGGGCCGCCGGGAGAACCGGTGACAAAACTGAGCTGGCCATCGCGCAGAAGAATTGTGGGAGTCATGGAGCTGAGCGGGCGTTTGCCGGGGCCGATGGCGTTGGCTTCGGACTGGATCAGGCCGAAGAGGGCGTTGGGGACGCCGGGCTGAGTGGTGAAATCGTCCATTTCGTCGTTGAGGAGGAAACCGGCAGAAGAGGTGACGTGCGAGCCGTAACTGTCGTTGAGCGTGGTGGTGCTGGCAACGGCGTTACCGGCGGCATCCACGACGGAAAAATGCGTGGTGTGCGGACCTTCACCGAGGCTGACGATGGTGTGCGGCGCGGCGCTGGTGCTGAGCCCTTGATTGCATACGTGCGGATTGCCTGCGTGAATGAGTTTGCTGGAAGAGGCGCGCTGGGGATCGATGGTGGCGAGGAGTTCCCTGGCGTAGCAGGGATCGGTGAGGCCGGCGACGGGGACATTAGAGAAATCGGGATCGGCGAGATAGGCGGCGCGATCGGCGAAGATGCGGCGCATGACTTCGACGACGAGGTGGACGCTTTGCGGATCGTCCCAGCCTTTTAGCGGGACAGTCTGAAGCATGTTGAGAGCTTCGATGACGGCGACACCACCGGAACTGGGAGGCGGAGATGAGAGAACTTCCCAACGATGGGAATCGATGGCGTAGCTGGCGTGGAGGACATCGCGGATTTTGGGCTGGTAGTGGGCGAGGTCGTCGAGTGTGATGAGGCCGCCCGATGCGGCCATGTCCTTAGCCAACATTTGCGCAGTTTCGCCTTGATAGAACTCGGCAGGACCATTCTTGGCGATGCGTTGGAGAGTGGCGGCGAGTTCGGGCTGGCGGAGGATGTCTCCGGCGTGGAAGAGCTTGCCGTTGTTGAGGAAAATGCGAGTGCTCACGGAGAAGCGTTGGAGGTCGGGGCGCTCTTCCTGGAATTCGTGGGCGAGTTTTTCGCTGACAGGAAAACCCTGTTCGGCGAGGCGGATGGCGGGCTGCAGGATGTCGGCGAGCTTCATGGTGCCGTGCGTTTTCAGGGCGAGGGCGAGGCCTGCGACCGTGCCGGGAATGGCAACGGAGCGGTAGCCGACGGTGGAAGCCTGTTCGTCCAGCTTGCCATCGGACTTGATGTACATATCGCGGGTGGCTTTTGCAGGAGCAGTTTCGCGGTAATCGAAAAAGCTGGCTTTGCCGCTGGCGAGGCGCACGAGCATGAAGCCGCCACCACCGATGTTTCCGGCGGCGGGTTCGACGACGGCGAGAGCGAAGGCCGTGGCGACGGCGGCGTCAACGGCGTTGCCACCGCGTTTGAGGATTTCCACGCCGGCCTGGGAGGCGAGGGGTTCGTCGGTGGCCACCATGCCGTGGGAGCCGCGGACAGGTTCGCGCGGCCAGTCCTTGGGAATGTCGAAGTGTTCGCGAAACTCAGCGGCGGATTGCGCGGCGGAACGGGAAGGTACGAGAGTAAGCGAAAAAATTGTGGCGGCTAGAAAGAAGAGAGGACGGTTCATGATGAAGGGAAAACAGTAAGTGATTCTGGGGGACGGGTCAAGACGTGGGCAGGTCACGCCCGCAGGCAAGCAGCGGGAGAGAAATGATCGTGCGAGACGGCTTGTTGGTAGAACGATCTAGAATGCAACTTTGTAGATGTTGCCCTTATCGTCTTTTGCGACGCCTTTAATAGCGCCGATGGTTGTGTTTTCAACTTTGTCCGGCTTGTAGAGTTCCACATTCAGGGTCGTCCCGCGGTTTCCCGTGAGGACAGCGCGGGCGTACAGCCGCGTGCCCAGGACATTTGCAACATAGAAGCCGGTACCGTAGACGGTATCCCATTCCGCGGACAGGTTGTCTGGAGCTGCGGCCGCGGCCGTTGCCGCGGCATTGGAAGAATTTGGACGAGGCACTTGCGCCCAGCGTCCTTTGCACACTTCGCCACCGTCGAGAACCACGGACAAATTGCCCGAACTAAAACCGTCGGAGAGTTTTGCGACGTAAACGGGCGGAGGAGTTCGCGAGGATAGAGGGCCCTGGACGGGGTAGAAACGTGCGGTGGCACATCCCGTCAAAGTAGAGACACACAACAGAGAAAGAACGAGGAGACTCTTCATGGGAAGTCCTCCCTTGAACAGGTATTCGCGTTATGTGACTTCATTCCTTAGGACGGTTTGTGAACAAAAAGAGTTACCACTATTCGAAGGGATGTGCGCGTTAGACGACGCTGCGAGCGCGCGGGGCGACTACTCTTCGAGGAATTCGATTTGCGGAGGGCCTGGGAGGAGACCGGCGGCGGTGCCGCGTTCGATTAAAGCGCGGACGGCTTTCTTACCTTTATCGCCGTAGCCGAGGGTCCATTTGTTGACATACATACCGACGAATTTGTCGGCGAGTTCCGTATCCATGTCGCGAGCGAATTGCATGGCGTAGTTGAGAGCTTCTTCGCGATGCTCGAAGCCGTAGGTGACGCTGTCGCGAATAGTTTTGGCGATCAAGCGGCCGAGGTCGGGACCGAGAGCGCGGCGGACGGCGTTGCCGCCGAGGGGGAGAGGAAGAGACGTAAGCTCCTGCCACCAGATGCCGAGATCGACGACACGATGCAAGCCAAGTTGCGGAAAGAAGAGCTGGCCTTCGTGAATGAGGAGGCCGGCTTCGACAACGTTGTTCTTGACGGCTTCGATGATTTTGTCGAAGGGCATGACAACGGCTTCAAAATCTGGCTCAAAGAGCTTGAGGGTGAGATAGGCGGAGGTTTTCAAACCGGGGACACCAATACGCCTGCCCTTGATTTCGTGGGGTTTCAGAGAAGTGGTGGAGACGACGATGGGGCCGTAACCTTCGCCGAAGCTTGCGCCGGTGTCGAGGAGGATGTAGTTGTCGCGCAGGGAAGGATAGGCGGCGAAGCTGAGGGCGGTGACGTCAAAGGTCTCCGCGAGAGCGGCTTCATTGAGTGTTTGGATATCGGAAAGGGTGTGCGTGTACTTGTAACCCGGAGTGGGGAGCTTGTGCGTGGCCAAAGCATAGAACATGAAGGCATCATCAGAATCGGGAGAGTGGGCGAGCTTGATCTCGCGGGGTTCCTTCTCGGTCTTGGACGCCGTTTGTCTTCCAGCCATAGGGGTAAAAGTTCCTCAGCCCCGGGGGAAGCACAAAGAGTGGCTCGACACCTGTACGGCGCTCAAATCAGAAAGAAGAGGTGGGTCGAGCGACGTTGGGACAAGCGTGGCTTTCGGCCGGGGTAACAGTTGCAGAAGAGAGACTAACACAGACTTGGGGTTCAGATAAACAGGCGGGGTTGGAGGGAAAGGGCGGTGGAAGGATGTAAGGCTGGAATACTGGAGAAGTATAAGAGTGAAAGAGTACAAAAGCATAAGAGTGAAAACGGGGTGCTAAACGGCGGAGACGAGGTGAGCTATAGCGTCCTCGAAGCTGACTTTGCCGTCGAGATAGGGCTGCCAATAGATGACCAGGAGACGGGAATACTCTTGCCAGCCGCGCTGGGTGAGTTTTTCGCGGAGACCGGGAGGAACGGTGGACGCGCTGTGAGGCTGGGCGGGGATATCATCCTGCAACGGATCTTCCTTTGCGCCCTGGAGGACGGGGCGGAGGACTTCGCTGGTGGTGAAGAAGATCAGTGCGTGCCAGAGGTCGCGAGGGATGGGCTTGTCGCGCTGGCGGCACTCACGGGAGATGGCATCTTCGACGGGGCGGGCAATATCGTGAGAAGCCTCGTGGAAGAGGACCTCGAGAGCTTCAGGGCCCTGGTTGCGAGGATCGATGCTGGCGATGGTGACGCGGAGGGGGTCGAGGGTGGTGTAAGCGCCAGCGGAATTGGCGAAAGCGCAAACTTCAACGCGGATTTTGTCTTTAGGCCACTTGGACTGGTAGATGTCCGCCAGGCGTTCAGAGAGGCCGACGCCCTGTTCGCGGACTAGAGGAGCGACGCGCACAACCCAACGGCGATTGGTGCGGTCGTGGTCTGGCCACCAATGAGCGCGGTAAATGGGAGCGGCAGCTTCCAGGATGATTCCGATATTGCCGGGTAGGCCGGCATCGCAGGCACGATTCTTTCTGCCAGTGAGTTCGTTGCAATCCTCAAAATCGCCAAGCTGGTCCTTCAAAAGAATCAAGTCAATATTGATCACGAGATCTTTGGGGGCGTAATTCGAAGTGTAGTAGGAGATGGCCTGATCCCAGATGCGCTGTTCATCGGGGGAGAGAGTGGGCTGGGAGCCGGGCGCCAGTTTAAGCACGGGTCCAGAGGGCTTGGCGGGTGTGTCGCGCGAATCCTTGATGGCTGCGCGCGCGCGCGCTTCGTGATAGAGAAAATGGTGGAGATTGACCCAGAAGCCGCTGTGAAATTCAAAGACGGGCAAGGGACCATAGATGGAGTCGACCTGTTGTGGGAAAGATGGGGGAGCGGCGGCGGAAAGGAGGCCGAGGGCCAAGAAAACGAAAACGCGAAGAAGGGCAAGGCGCATATACGAAAAGGGAATGGTAGCGTACTTCCGGGTCACGGCGAAAGGAAGCAGCTTCAAAATTCCTGATTGGATTCCGCCAACCAACGATCCAGAAGGGCTTGTTGTTCCGCAGAAACCTCGACGAAGGCCACGCCCATTCCGAGACCGTAACTGACATAGACAACACGGCCGATGGCCTCAAAATTTTCGTCATTATGGGTAATGCGCAGGCGGACTTTGGAACCTTGCGGGACGGGATTGAGGGTATCAATGTAGCAGCCGGTGCGGCTGATGTCGGAGGTGCGCGCAGAGAGCCGCGCGCCGCGCGGAAGTTCCACGACATCCGCGGCCAGCACCATCTGGTATCGCGGCGCACTTCGCCGCTCTACCGTGACATCCGGCATTTTGCATCTCCTGTCAAACCAGCTGATGCCGGTTTGTCTGCCGGGAGAGGCGCAAGGCACACGGAGGCGTGCTTCGCTGGAAGCCGGATGGTCCCTCTTCATTTTGGAGCGAGGAAAGATGAGTCGCAAGAGCGGCGAAACAATTCAGGCGAAAGTGTCAACGGCGACGTTTCAATTTGGGGCAGTACTTTAATTGATGGCCGGATCGGTCACGCCGCCAATTGCACCGTGACGATCTGCGCCGTGGAGGAGTCCCGATGCATCGCGGAAAAAAGAGAGTTTCCCGGTGCGGCCGTACTCGAGAGGGATAGCGGCAAGTTCGTATTTTGCGGGAGCGCCAGTGGTATTTGCGCCGACAACGACGTAGCGGAAGGAATAACCATCTTTGCGGCCGTCGGAAAGTTCCTTTGTGATCAGGTCGGCCTTTTCACTCTTGGCTTGGCCCTGGGATGGGGGACCGAGTACGGCCAAGGCTTCGGGGAGGCGGGTATAAGTTCTGCGATAGGTTTCGACGGCCTCTGAGAGTTGCTTCATGGAATCGATAGCGGACTGTTCGTTCTTTGAGATTTCAGCGCGATCCCATTCTTCACCGAGGGAAGGCAAATCGAGGAAGAGCAGGCCGAGGGAGAGCAGTTTCCATTGGCCGGCTTCGCGAACGAGGGTGATGAGGACGCGATGAGAGTCGGGATCGAGTGGAGCGGCGGCATCGCTGATGGTGAGAGGAAGGTAGACGAGGTTGTCGCGGAGTTCGGGCTTGCCGATATGCATTTGCGTGGTGAAGTCGGGGGTGACGCAAAAGACGTTGAGGTTGCCGGAGGCATCGAATTCGGCGCGAGGCTGGCCGGGATTGTCGAGGAGGACGAAGCGCTTCAGGAAAGTGGAGCGGGTGGCGGGGGTCAAGCGGGAAAAGGCTTGGGCGTTGCGAACAGTGAGGAAGCGGGCAAAGTCCGTGGAATTCTGGGAGCAAGCGGCGATCAAAGTGTCGCGTAAAGCGAGAGCAGGTTCAGCCGAAGGGTCCGACTGGGCAAGCGCGTTGGAAGAAGCAGAGCAAAGGAAGAGCGCGAGGAGCGAAGGGCGGAGACACCAATGTAAGAACTTCCGATCCAGCAAGACATCCCTCTCAATTCCTGGCGGTTTCCAGGAGCGCAGCAAGATTTTTTGTGAACACAGAACGCGGCAAAACATCCGAACAGCCAGCGGCCCGGGCCATCGCCGCAAGCTCCGTCTGCACGTGGGACAAGAAGGCCACCACGGGCAGGTCTTTATGAGTTGCGCGCAGATGCTCGATGGTTGCCACCGGACTGCTGCGCGCGTTCAGATCAATGATAACAAGTCTGGTCGGGGGATCGAGCAGGCCGAGAAGGGCTTCGCCCGTCGTGGCCACTTGAAAATCCACGCCCAATTGCTTGGCAGTCTCCGCAATTTTCATCTGGAAAAAGAGGTCGTCCATTAGGGCAATGGCACGTCCCATGCGTGTGTCTCCTGTGATCGATGCTTTTCGCCGGGCTTTCCCCTTGTGACCCAGCGGCATACAATCAGCGTGCTCCGATGAGGAGAGCGATGCAAGCACTTTCCCAAATGGCCATGAAAAAGCAGGTTGCCTGCGCCACGTTATGAAGGATCATCCAGAAGATCAGCGGCTGAGCGCGGCAAAACCTTTGGAAGTGACGCTGTACACGAAGCCGGGGTGTCATTTGTGCGAGGAGGCGAGGGCGGCGATCGAGCCGATGCTTGCGGAGTTTGGCGCGAGTCTGCGCGAAGTGAATATCGAGGGCGATGCGGTGCTTACGGAACGATATGGGTGGGATATTCCGGTAGTGTATGTGGGATCGCGGAAAGCGGCGAAGCATCGCGTTAATCGGGAGCAATTTCGACGACAATTGATGGAGGCCAGGGAGAAGAGTGGCGGCGGATGAGGATTCTGCAGGGCGGAC
>Ga0181532_10005273_pt1 | contig 11034 bp, 14 predicted proteins | sample PEATcosm2014_Bin_33_FD_119768 | JGI IMG/M metagenome (GOLD analysis project Ga0181532, IMG submission 119768) | Peatland microbial communities from MTU Mesocosm Facility, Houghton, MI, USA - PEATcosm2014_Bin11_30_metaG | ecosystem: Environmental > Terrestrial > Soil > Wetlands > Peat | place...
ACCACTTCGGCGCCGGCAATAAATATATCGCCCCGGTGGTGGCCGACGGCAAGGTCTTCGTTGCGACCACGAACAGTGTCGCCGTCTTTGGTCTATTGCCGTGACGATACGGCGCGCTTCTGCTGAAATCAGAATCTGAAGCGATCGATAAAGCGACAGGCCTCGGCTCAGTGCAACGTCCGAATTGTTGACGGGTGTCAACGCACCGGGGCGAACCTGCGGTGCGCGACGCGTACCGAGCATTTAGTGCTATCAAGCTCTTCGATGTCACCCAACTGCGCGGCGATCACGCGCTTGCGCGCATCGAGCCGCTGCCAGAGAGTTTTCGCTCGTTCAATGGCGTAGGGCGTAGAGTTCGGCTCGTCGGCGAGCGCGAAGTAGTTCGCTTTGGCGGCGACCGTGGCGCTCAAGGCAGTGCGGTGGAGAGACTCGAGTTTGCGTAATCGGGCTTCGATATCCACTTGAGCCACCTCCTATCTGGTTTGACGTAATCGTACCTGTTGTCTTTGACAGTGGTGCGACGGCGGTGTGACGAGTGGGTAACGGAGCTCGCGAGGATCGAGAAGGTTTACGGCAGGTCTTGGCGGCGCCAGGCCTCTTCTTTTAGCGCGAGTCATCTACTTTGCCGCTACTCTTATATCAAGGGTATGCCGCCGGGCTGGGTGGACTGTTTTTCCGGCACTCGCAGACGACGGCGGTGCCGCCGCCGGGCCGAGCGGTGATCGTCAGTTCACCTTCGATAAGATGCGCGCGGTGCCGCATGCTGTGGATGCCTATGCCGAAGACCTCCGATTGTGAGCGACTCAACCCCGTCCCATCATCGAGAATCTCGAGCCGCACGAGATCGCGGCGCACAATCAGGCGCACGACAATGGACTGAGCGCCGGAATGACGCAGCGCATTGTTGAGAGCCTCTTGCGCAATCCGGTACAAGTGATCGGCGGCTCCGTCGTCGAGACGAAGCGACGCGCGGCCCACTTCCTCAAAGTAAACGTCGCGCCCACCAAACGCGGCGTGACGTGCAACCAGCGCCCGCAACGCTGCGCGCAGCGCGCCGCGGCTGTCGCCAAGTGGCGAGAGACCGTGCGCAATCGTCCGACAGGTTGTGATGGCTTCGCTCGCCAAAGCTGCCAAGCGATCCAAGTCCGCTGCGTTCGGCAGTGCCGCGGACCGGGCAGCATTCGCGAGGCCCGATGCCATGAGAGCGAGCCCTGTCAAGTGCTGGCCCAGGCCGTCGTGCAATTCATCACCGAGTCGTCGCTGCTCCCGACTGGACGTCTCGGCCAGAGCCCATTCAAGCTTCTTGCGCTCGGTCATATCCTCCACCACGACGAGGTAACTGGTGACCGTGTGATCTGCGCGGCGCAACGGCGTGGTGCGGCCTTGAACCCACCGCACTTCGCCGCCCGGTCGTTGATAACGGAGCTCCAACCACATCGAGCTCGCCGTCCGGATGGTCTCCCGTTGTGCCTTGGCAAGGCGCTCACGATCTTCTGGATGTATCGCCTCGAGCCAACCGAGGCCGAGCGCTTGCGCCCGCGTCAACCCTGTGATCGCAAGCCATGATGCGTTGACATAAGTGCACTCGAGATTGGCGCCGCGCAGCAGAATGCCGATCGGGGCGAGGTCAGCGAGCAATCGAAAGCGTTCGTCCACGTCGCTTGCTCCGCTATGCGGCCTCGGCTCGATCAGGGCATTCTCCCGATTCAATGGGCTTCGGTTCGGTTACAGGGCCCAAATTATAACGGACCACCGTCAAACGGACACGCAAGGATTAGGTTGCGTTCGGCTTGCTCGCCAATCCGGATTCATCGTGAAAGTCACATCGAGGATCTCAAGTGCCGGTGCGGACGGAAGATCCGCACTCGGTGCAGGTGGCGAGCCCCGACGAGAGGCCGGGCACTCGGGGCTGGTCGGCCTCTTGGATGCTAATGAAGAGCTCTTTCCTGCCGATGTGAAACGACAGGCCTTCGCGCCCGAAGCAGCTATTTTTGATCCGACGTGAGGGAATTTCGTCGCAGTTGTCGCTATTCCTATTTCACTAGCTCAGCGTTCTAAGCGGCTGCCATCCTGGTCCGGAAGGCAGACGCCGCTTTCGCGGCTCGGCAGTATATTGACTAGTACCCGGCCCTCTTATCGACCACATTCTCGAGGGGATCTCCGTTCTGAAAGCGATAAAAATTCTCCACAAATATTTGCATGCTCAACTCTAGCCAGTCGGGGTTGTCGGTCTGATCGGTACAATGCGGTGAGATCAATACGTTCTCCATCTGCCATAGGGGTGAACTTTCTGGTAAAGGCTCATGTTCGAACACGTCCAATGACGCAGCGGCGATTTGCTTGCTCTGCAGAGCGCGAATTAACGCGGATTCGTCGATCACGGGACCGCGGCCGACGTTCACCACAATGGCGGTTCGCTTCATGAGGATGAACTCTGCATCACTTATCATATGGTGTGTCTCGGGAGTCAGAGGTGCAGCGCATAACAGAACGTCAATCTCCGAAAGCATTTCGTGCAGTTGGTTTGGCATAAAGTGTCGATTCAACAGGGGGTCCTCTACCGATTTGCTTGGGGTGCGCCGGACGGCATAAATCTTGAGACCCAGACATTTGGCCAAGAGTGCGCATTCGCGTCCTATCTCGCCGTAGCCCAGAACGCCCATCACTTGTTTGTTGGCCCAATTCACCTGGAAATGCTCCCAATGGCGATCGCGCTGGTTATTGATCAAACGCCGGACTTTCTTCGTGTGGAATAGGATTCCGAGAACAGCGAATTCCGCCAGCGCTCGCTTGGATACGCCGCGTGCATTCGTCAGGGGAATAGCACTTTCGATCAGGTTGGGAAATAGAAGCCTCTCAACCCCTGTCGACAACGAGTGTATCCAGCGAACGGAGTGCGCATGCCGCCATATCGTTGGGAAATCCACCGGTGCGCATAGCCCGGTGACCAAAATAACCTCGGCTTGCGGGGCTCGTCGCTCCAACTCCGCTTGATCGTTACTGACGGAGATATCACTCAGCGCGCACAATGGTTCGAGGATGCGTAACCCATGATGATCCGGCGGTGCAATGACCAGGAGATTCGTTTTCGGCATCGGGTCCTCATCGATCTTTGAGGAGGCGCGTCCATTTGGCCTCCTTTATTCTATCGCCTGGGAGGGTAACCCGCCTGCAATCGCTCTCAGGGATCCCCAGGATGCGGGCTATCAAACTCGTCGTGGATGACATGGGCGCCATCCCGCAGGACCGCCAGTGGGTCCGTGCGATACCGATGCCATAGCTATCATCGGCGCGGCCCGACACGCGCTCGATGATGTCGCACGCGCATTCATTCGACAGGAAGTGGCTACTCGAGACGAAAGGTCTGGGGTCAAACTCCTTGAGCGTGTCGCCGATATCGCCAGAGATATTGCGGCAGTCAGGGTATTTCTTCTCTATGGCATCGCCCATTGAAAGCCGTACCACTCGAGGATTTCCGAACCACCACTGCCCTCCACAAGGTGCGCTGGCCGCAAATTGTTGCCGAGGTCGGCGAGAAGAGGGAATCGCTGCGGAAGCTCTCGTCGAGTTTAACTCGGTCTGCGAATCACCGCCGATAGTGCTACGTATCTTCGATACTGCAACGCACGGAAGCGCACGGAAGATGTGCTCTTTGTGCAGACACTGCCTGCCCAAGAATTATTCATTGGTCGCCACGCTGGCTGCTATGGCATATAGTTGGCCTCGCTATCTATGTACTCACTGCTCGGGGATGCGTTGATCGGCCTGTTCGCGTCATCTGGTGACGAAAGGGAGAGTTCGATGAAATGTGTGATTGGCATACTGGTGGCGGCCGTGATGCTCACTTCGGTGCCAGCGCGGGCACAGGAGGCGGATAAGGTCGCCAAGGCCGAGACGGCTGCGCTCGCGTGGCTTGCGCTCACGGATGCGGGGGATTTCGCGCCTAGTTGGCATCAAGCCGCGAGTATTTTCCAGGCATCGATCACCCAACAGCATTGGGTGGATGCGTTAACTCGTGTTAGGGGGCCGTTAGGCCCCTTGGTATCACGCAAGGTTATATCTGCTCGATATGCAACGTCCCTTCCGGGCGCGCCGGATGGCGAGTACGTGGTGATTCGATACGAGACAGAGTTCACGAATGGAAAAGAGGCGGTCGAAACCGTCACGCCATGTCTCGAGAAAGACGGGTCGTGGAAGGTGTCGGGGTACTACATCAAGTGAGCTGCGGGTCTGGGTTGGGATCTCGATGCCAGGTGCCGGGCCACTAAGCGCTGGGCAGAAACCTTGGTAGAGGACGCGGCGAGGCGACGTGCTCGAACCCTGAGGCTAACCGTAGCAGCGTGGGCTCACTGAGCGCCGTGCCGAAAAACGACAATCCGATCGGCAATCCCCGGTGTAGACCCGCCGGCACCGTTACGTGCGGATAACCCGCGATCGCAGCAGGGGAAGAACAGCCACCCGTATCCAAATCCCCGTTCACAGGATCGATCAGCCACGCGGGCCCGGAGGTCAATGTCACGATGGCATCGAGACTGTGTTCGGCAAGAACTGCGTCGATTCCGTTGCTGCGCGTCGACTTAAGGCAAGTTTCTCGGGCGTTAAGGTAGTTCTCGTCGTCGAGTCCACCTTTGGCGTCCGATTGGCGTAGCAACTCCTGGTCGAAAAGCGGCATTTCACTCCCCGCGTGCGCCTCATTGAATCGAATCAATTCAGCGAGCGTGTGCACAGGCAAATTCTCAGGAAGCCGGGACAGGTAGGCGTTCAAATCATACTTGAATTCGTACAGAAGTACCTCGAGGTCCGGCGCAATCCAGGCCCCGTGCATCGGCAGGTCTGCAGGATCGACGATACTCGCGCCGGCGTTCCTAAGCGTCGCGATACAGCGATCGAGGAACGCGTTCATCGGCGTGTTAGCTTCGAAAAATTTTCGTGCAACGCCAAGCCTCGCGCCGCGCAGTCCGTCCGGGTTCAGATATTGCTGATAATCGGCCATAAATCGTTCACCGACCGCCGCACTCGCCGGGTCCCCGGGATCGGGGCCCGACATGACGCCGAGCAGAATCGCCGCATCGCGTACCGAGCGAGCCAGGGGACCTGCCGTGTCCTGACTGTGAGAAATCGGCACGATGCCGCGGCGACTGACGAGCCCAACGGTCGGCTTCAGGCCGACGATACCGTTCACCGAGGCCGGGCTGACGATCGAGCCGTCGGTCTCGGAGCCGATCGCCGCCGCGCACAGGTCTGCGGCGACGGTGACGGCCGATCCCGAGCTCGAACCCGATGGATTTCGGTTCAGGGCATAAGGATTGCGCGTCTGGCCGCCGCGCGCGCTCCAGCCGCTGCATGAATGTGTCGAACGGAAGTTCGCCCACTCGCTCAAATTGGCCTTGCCGAGAATCAAAGCGCCGCCGGCCCGTAGGCGCGCAACCAGCGGCGCATCCTGCGGTGCGTACCAACCCTCAAGCGCCAACGAACCTGCGGTCGTCATCATGCGGTCCGCGGTCTCAATGTTGTCCTTGATCAAAATGGGAACACCGTGCAGGGAGCCTCGTGGCCCGTGTGCCCGGCGTTCCCGGTCCAGGGAGGATGCGGTGTCGAGCGCTTGCGGATTGACCTCGATTACCGCACCGAGCGATGGGCCGCGACGATTCAACGTTTCGATGCGATCGAGATATCTTTGCGTTAGTACCCGCGACGTCAAGTGTCCGTCGGCCATCGCCGCCGCGATCCCCGCTAGATCGAGGGGCGTATCCGCTCGGATGATCGGCTTTGCAGCGCGCGCATTTCCCGCTGCCGCCAGCATCGATGCGGTCGATGTCAAAAGAAAGTTGCGCCTGTCCATCTGAACGCCCCCTTGAGAATCGCAGTCTAACGGGTCGGCCTCGAGTAGGGTTGAGAACTTTGGGTTCAAGCGAGGCGCCGCAACCGACGTATCGATACCATGGCATTCCTTGAGCTCCCAAATTGCGACCTTAGAGAAATGGATGCGACGAGCATAAAAGAAGAGGGGCTCTTGCGGGTCCCGAATAAGGAAATCAAGTTCATTTGTTACTGGCTTCCGGATCGGGAGGGAGGACGACCAATCGTCCATCGATCGGGAACGCCTTGAGCTCGATGCTGAAGCCTGGTCCATCACTAAATCGACGCTGACGGGCTTAGACCTTGTGAAGATGCGAGGCGATTCAATATCTGCGGTAGCGTTTGCGAGAGACGGCGAACGAGATCGCGCGGCGGCAAGCCTAACTTCTCAGCGAATGCACGCAGTGCGCTTGTGCCGAACAGTGCATGTAGCGCGGCTTACCGATGACGATCCGAATGGTTTAGAACGGCAATCTTCGCTAACGCGCCATTCACGGCTTCGTTTGAGCGTCGGACGCGACTAGGGTGCGCGCCGCCGAGTTGTCGTTCTGCTTGCTCATTTGATCTTTGCACGCTTTCATCGCTTCATTGTATGAGATCGTATTGTTAGCAGACATTTGCTTCCTCATGCATCCGACCATTTGAGCAATCAGCTGGCGCTTGCTCATCTTCGACTGACTTACCGAATCAACGGCAAGCGCTCGCTCGCCAACAAGCATCACGCTGGTCATGGCAATTACCGTAAATACGCGATTCATTGGGATTCTCCGACAGGCAACATTGTTGTTTAGTTTCCGAAACTAGGCTGGAAAAAGGTTAAATCTTTGCAAGCCGATGCAACGAGAACGACACAATTCAAGCGGGCTGATTGGGCTTCGTACATCATGCAGGCGCAATCGTCGCGCAGATTTTTCTTTAGGGCCAATAGTCGCCTACTGCCGACAGCGAAGAGAGAGCTGTCGCCGACTGCCTACATAGCAAGTCGATGCATCTGATGATGTGAAAGGGCCGTGGGCGACTTGGTACATGGATGTAGCAACGAATGTAATCCGGCCATTTGAGGCGGATGGGAACGGTCGAGCGTGGTGAGCTCGGTGCTGGTGCGCGCGGAGATTCAGCGAATATATTTTCCGGTTACAGCACCATCGAGCTTGCGAATACGCAGGGGTCTCAACATTCCGGGCTCCATGAGTCTCGCGTTGACGCCTATGCGGTCCAAATGCTTATCGACCGGAGCCCAATGAGTGAGGCAACCGCACATCTTACACCTGTGAAACTCGATGGTGCGGTCACCCCACATGTAGATGTCGGTCGCGCCGGCGGGCGGAACGATTCGCACCTCTTTCGGTGAATAGTACGCCCACAGCACGCCGTAGCGGCGGCATATGGAGCAATTGCAGTCCGTCAGTGATTGCGGCGCGGCGTCTATCTCTAGATGTACGGCACCACAATGGCAAGATGCGTCTATTGACGTTTTCACTTCGCCCTCCGCCTTCAGCAATTAGGAGTCATCCGTGGTATTCCGGTAAAGGCAACCTGGAGTATAAAGAGTGCGGGTGGAAGGGTGGATTGCGGAGCGCAGATTTCGCGGTTACGCGACTGGGGATGCGATGGCGCTGAATAAGCTTGGTGTCTGGGCTGGACTTGATGGCCGTTCTGCTGCTGATGCTGCTGCATTCGCCAAGCGCGTGGAGGCGTGGGGATATGGTGCACTGTGGATCCCCGAAGCGATTGGGCGCGAAGTTTTCACGTCATCTGCCTGGCTGTTGGCCAATACGCGCGATCTTACTGTAGCGAGCGGCATTGCTAACATCTACGCGCGTGATCCAATCTCGGCCGCGGCGGCGCAGAAAGGTCTTAATGAGCAGTCTGGCGGACGGTTTCTTCTGGGGTTGGGTGTCTCGCATATACCATTAGTGGAGGGCGTACGCCGTCACGACTACGGTAAACCCGTCGCTACGATGCGTGCGTACTTGGAGGCCATGGCTCAAGCACCCTACCGATCGGTACCGCCTAGCGATAAGCCAAAGACCGTCCTTGCCGCGCTGGGGCCCAAGATGTTGGAGCTCTCGGCAAAGCAGGCCGACGGCGCTCATCCTTACAATGTAACACCCGAACATACGCGGCAGGCGCGCGTGATTTTGGGCACCGGCAAGCTACTTTGCGTCGAGCAGGCTACGATTCTAGAGACTGACCCGTCAAAAGCTCGGGCCATGGGGCGCCAGTTTCTGGCGATTTATCTGGGTCTGCCGAATTACGTCAATAATTGGAAGCGATTGGGCTTCGCGGACGTGGACGTGGCGGGTGGCGGATCAGATCGGCTGATCGACGCAGTGATCGTCTGGGGCAACGAAAAAGCGATCCGTGCTCGCATCGACGAGCACTGGCAGGCCGGTGCGGATCACGTCTGCGTGCAAGCTATCGGGGAGAACGGGCAGCCTGACGAGCGTCTGCTCAGTCTGCTGGCGCCCAAAGTTTCTCAAAACAGCGCTTAGAAGGCTCTAGCAATGGAGACGAATGAAATTCTTTTGACTGCAAGTGTTGGACCAATCTAGGTCGTGCAGGGACAGACGGCTGTGAATCGTGGGGCGCTTGATGCAGCGCTTGCCGTTGGGATTCGCGTGGGTTGCCACAGGATATGGCAACGGATCAAGTCCGTGAGGCAAGTCAGAGTCGCGCCTCTGACTCGCCGTTGCCGTTGTTATTGCACTACTGCTCTTCCGGGCAGACGATTCGACGATTTCGCCGCCGGCTCCGAATGTCTCGTCAACTAGCTGCACCATTTTGCAGCATCAACCAACCCTAGCGCGCTTTTGCCGCTAAGTCGCCCTGGGCCTCTAGGGAGACATCGTTCCACTTTTCCCATGTCGCGATTCGCCTGGCATACTCCGCGCGTGTCATCGGCAGCCCGCCGGTGCCGAAGAAGATACGCAGCGGGGGATCCTTCGCATCGACCACCTTCAAAATGGCTGAGCCCGTCGCGTCGGGGTCACCGGGGACGTTGTTGCTGCGGAACGCCGCGATCGAGGCTCGCGCACCATCATAGGCTCGCATTTGAGTAGCACGCTTGGCCGAAGGGCCGCCCCAATCGGTGGCGTAGCCGCCAGGTTCGACAATGGTCACTTTGATACCGAAATCGGCGACCTCGGCGGCAAGAGATTGGCTAAAGCCCTCGAGCCCCCACTTTGATGCGTGGTACAGACCGATCGTTGGGAAGGCATTGACCCCGCCGATCGACGAGACTTGGATGATATGGCCCGAGCCCTGGGCGCGCATGATCGGCAGTGCCGCCTGGGTCACCCAGAGCGCGCCGAATAGGTTTGTCTCGAGTTGCGCCCTGGCTTCTTCCTCGCTGATCTCCTCAATCGCGCCGAAAAGACCGTAGCCCGCGTTGTTGACCACCACGTCGAGGCGGCCGAAGCGCGTGTGTGCCTCGGCGATCGTGGCATCGACCGCGGCTTTATCTGTGACGTCTAACGTAATCGCCATTACTCGGTCACCGTAACGCTCAACTAGCGGGGTGAGCGTTTTCACGTTCCGCGCCGAGGCGGCTACTCGATCGCCTCGGGCGAGCGCCGCCTCCGCCCACTTGCGGCCGAAGCCTTTGGACGTACCGGTGATGAACCAGACTTTGCTTACCATGTAGACCGTTCCTTGCGCCGCGCGGACGCCGTACAAGACTGAGCGAAGGCCTGAAAGATCGAAATTTCTCTCGCCAATCGTATTGATGATAATTTCTCTGGGCGGGGTTGCGAATCGATTTCCAACGACAGAATACAGGTTTCAGTTGAAGTCGACGCTGGAGTGTATGGTTGTTTTGACGGCCTGCGGATATAGCGTAGGCGCCATGAGCACTGTGATGAGCCAGGCTCGCCGGATGAGCCTGGCGCTGCATGTCATCGCCGTTGTATGCCACGGTCACTTGACGCGGATTACTCGGGGGCCAACTTCCCGATCAGCGGGGCTTACGAGACTAAACCGTGACTTGATGCGGCGCGGCGGCGGCAAAACGACCGCTGAACTCGCCGCCTCGGACTGGATCTCCTCGCGCGATCGCCGGACGTGGGCATTGACAGCCTAAGATAATCGCCGAATTTGTGGTGTGGGTCACCGGCGGGCATGGAACGCTCGCGGATAGAATACGGTTCGTTGGGGCGCTTCAAACACGGACCAAGTCGGCATACGGGTTCGAGATGTTCAATCGAGCGGGGCAGTCCGCGGTCTGATGACCGCAAGCATGATTCCGTTTATGTTGCTTGCTGCGCTCGGCTCCGTGCTCAGTGTTGCGGCTCATGTGACTGCCATTGCGGGGGTGACGCCGCCGGGCGGCCAACTCATCTGGCTCCTGCATGCGGGAATCTTTGTGGTGTGGGTGCCGACGGTGTTGGTCGCTGGCCGAGTTGCCCGCGGTGAGCGTCGGCGGCATTTCTGGAAGGTGGTGCTGTCGGGTTGTCCTCGATGGATGCTCCGATCGGCGTACGTTCTCGAGGTGGCGATGGCCGCTCGTGTGAGCGGTAAAGATCAAGGGTTGCGGTTCCACCACCATGCGGCGCCGAATAGCGCCACCATCATCAAGGATGAGACGAGTTTGATGATCGTGCCGAAGATCAAACCCAGCCAGGCGCTAACGCCCACGTTCGTCGAGCGCAGAACGCTGCTGCCGGCGACGAGTTCGCCGAGCACTGCGCCTACGAAGGACCCGAGGAACAAGCCGGGCAGCCCAAAAAACAGCCCGATGACCGTGCCCACGAGGGCACCCGACACCGCCTGCTTGCTGGCTCCCACTCGCTTGACGCCCAAAGCGCCTGCGAGCAAGTCGATGGTCAGCCCAATTGCGCCGACAGCTGCAATGCCGATCAGCCACCATAGACCAAGGTGATGATAATGATCGACCCCGGCGATCAACCAGATACCGGCAAAAATTAGCGGAATGCCCGGTACCGCGGGCACAATTGCGCCCGCGAGACCTAAAGCGATCAGCGCAGCCGCGACGACATTGAGCAAGAGCTCCATGAAGCAGTGTATCCCTCAAAATCGCGCAACCGGAAGCGGGCTTATTGGCAAAACCCGCGCGGAGTCAATCGAGAAGTAAAGCAGCGAGTCGGGCGCGGCGGGTCCGTGGCAGAACAGGGTTATTACCCGGCCTTCGGCCTCGCCCACTGCGCTACGCAATCC
>Ga0181532_10005276_pt1 | contig 11030 bp, 9 predicted proteins | sample PEATcosm2014_Bin_33_FD_119768 | JGI IMG/M metagenome (GOLD analysis project Ga0181532, IMG submission 119768) | Peatland microbial communities from MTU Mesocosm Facility, Houghton, MI, USA - PEATcosm2014_Bin11_30_metaG | ecosystem: Environmental > Terrestrial > Soil > Wetlands > Peat | place...
CATTGGGGCCCTGCGGTATTCGGTAGGTGGGCCACGTCGCGCAGGCGGAAAGGCCAGCCAACGCGAAGATTCCGAGTGGTCCCAGCCGCCTCAACGGCTTCGAAGCAGACATATCCGCGCATCCTTCGCGTTCGACCCATTGGTCGGTCTCGCGCCGTCGACGAGACCGTCGCCGAACTCCATCTCGGCGCACTAGACAAGATTGGTCGATGCGGAAGAAGCGGATTATCCGATTGAATCGAAAGCCGGCTGAGCGGGCGGCGCGACGTCCAGTTGTGCCCGTCGCTCAAGTGCGCGGAACTTTAGCATCGCGCCGACAGCAATTGAGTGCGGGAAGGAAAGGCGAGCCTGCCTCAAAAAGCGAAAAAACCAGTGCGACCGGTCAGTGAAAAGAGGTCGACCGCGCAAACTTTGCGGGGGCATCGCTGGTCCAGGATGCAGCGGGCATTCCTTACTTGCAGTTACCAGCCACTGGCCACCGACCCCTAGCCACTCCTCAGTCGTTCATGATCTCTTTTTCCTTGGCCGCTGCCATGTCGTTGACCTTGGCTTCGTGCTTTTTGGTCAACTCCTGGATTTGGTCCTTGGTTTGTTTGCACTCGTCCTCGGTGAGCGACTTGTCTTTCTCACCCACGTCGGCGTGTTTGTTGGCGTCGCGACGGACATTGCGGATGGCGACCCGCGCCTCTTCGGCCAATTCCTTCTCCCGCGAGACGAGCTGCCGGCGGCGCTCGTTGGAGAGCGGGGGCACATTTAGCCGGATGACGCGGCCGTCCGAGTTGGGTGAGAGTCCCGTGTCGCTCGACTGAATCGCCTTGGCGATGGCAGTCAGCGTCGAAGCGTCGAAGGGACGGATGAGGATCTGCTGGGGCTCCGGAATGCTGATGTTGGCGATCTGCTTCAGCGGCGTAGGCGAGCCGTAAAAGTCGACGCGGATCGAATCAACGAGTCCGGCCGTCGCGCGTCCCGTGCGCAGTCCCTGGAACTGGGTGTGCAGAATCTGGACGGCCTTTTCCATGCGGTCTTCGGCGTCGAGCAGAATTTCGTCTTGATCCATCTGCTGCTCCTTCACGTTGATGTCATTGCGTCGACGGAACGACGGTATTCATTGCGTCGATGGAACGACGCGGGTGCCGATCCGTTCGCCAAGGATCACCCGCTCGATGTTCCCGGTCTGCTGGAAGTTAAACACAATGATCGGAATCCCATGCTCCATGCAGTGATGAATGGCCTGTGCGTCCATCACCTGCAGGTTCTGACGGAGGACGTCCTGAAAGGAGATCTCCGAATAGCGGACCGCGTGCGGATTTTTCTCCGGATCGGCCGAGTAGACGCCGTCGACTTTCGTCCCCTTGAGCACGACGTCGGCCTCGATCTCGCGGGCGCGGAGCGCGGCGGCCGTATCGGTCGTCACGAAGGGGCTTCCGGTCCCCGCGGCCAAAATCACCGTGCGGCCTTTTTCGAGATGGCGGACGCAGCGCCGCCGGATGAACGGCTCGGCCACGCCTTCCATGCGGATCGCGGTCTGCAGCCGCGTCGGCACGCCGACCTTCTCCAGCGCATCCTGCAGCGCCAGCCCGTTGATCACCGTCGCCAGCATGCCCATGTAATGGGCGGTCGGGGGATTGATCGCCGCGCTGACGGCGGCAAATTCCCGCCCGCGGAGGATGTTCCCGCCACCGCAGACGATGGCCAACTGCACGCCCATCTGCACGACGCGGCGAATCTCCTGGGAAATGGCGACGACTTCCGTCATGCTGATGCCGGATTCGCCTCGCCGGCAGAAGCTCTCGCCGCTGAGTTTCAACAGAACGCGGTGAAAGGCCGGCTTGCGGGTTTCAGGTTGCTGCGACATTATCGAGAAGTGTATCGGGTGCGGTCGGCAAAACGAAGAGATGGCGATGGCCGCTATTGGGGGAAAATGTCATGGGAATCTTTGATAAGCTCCGCAACGAACTCGTCGACATCATTGAATGGGTCGACAACACCAACCGGACGTTGGTTTGGCGGTTTCCCCGTTATCAGAACGAAATCAAAAACGGGGCCCAGTTGATCGTTCGGCCGGGGCAAAAAGCCGTCTTTGTCTACCGCGGCCAATTGGCCGACGTGTTCGAACCCGGCAACTATGAGCTGAAGACCGAAAACCTGCCGATCTTGAGCACCCTGCAAGGCTGGAAATTCGGCTTCAACAGCCCGTTTCGTTCGGAAGTCTATTTCGTCTCGACGCGGCAAATTACCGACCTCAAATGGGGAACGCCGAACCCGATTGTTCTCCGCGACCCCGATTTCGGTCCGGTCCGCGTGCGGGCTTTCGGAACCTACGCCGTCAAGGCCGTCGATCCAAAGGCTCTGTTAAAGGAGCTGGTCGGCACCGACGCCAAGTTTGACGCGGACGAGCTGACCGAGCTGTTGCGGTCGATCATCGTAACGGCATTTGCCGACCTGATCGGCAGCTCGAAGATTGCCGTGCTCGACCTGGCGGCCCGCTACCGTGAACTCTCGGACGACCTCCGCAAAGCGGTGAACGAGCGCGTCGACGACGAATACGGTTTGGATATTCCGGTGTTGATGATTGTCAACGTGTCCCTCCCCGAAGAGGTGGAAAAAGCCGTCGACACCCGCTCGAGCATGGGCATCGTCGGCGACATGGACCGTTTCCAGCAATTCCAAATGGGACAGGCGATGACCGCTGCCGCGAATAATCCGGCCGGTGGCGGCGCCGCGGAAGGGATGGGACTGGGATTGGGGTTCGCGATGGCCAACCGGATGGCCGGAATGCAGGCGGGCACGGGACCGGGCGGGGGGCCGGCCCCACCTCCAATCCCGGGCGCCGCGGCCGCAACGTGGCACGTAACGACCGACGGCCAGACGCACGGTCCCTTCACGCTGCAACAAATGGCTCAGGCAGTCGCCGGTGGTCAGCTGAACCGCGAATCGCTCGTCTGGAGTCAAGGCATGGCCGCTTGGACCGCCGCCGGACAGGTGCCGCAGCTTGCACCGGCGTTCGCCACACCGGCGTCGCCGCCTCCACCTCCGCCGCCGAAATAGGCTCGAGCTCGACGCGATCGAACGGGTAATCGCCACATCGGGTACGGTTGACGTCGGCAAGTCCTGTTATCTCAACAGCCCGTTTGACCGGCAGCTCAACAGGAGCCTTGCACTCCCTCTCATCGAATCGCTTCCGTTGCAAGTCGCCTCGCCAAGAGACCACTCCACGCCGTGCACGAGACTCCCCCTAAAAAAGCGGAACAGGCGGCGGACGATCCACCGGCGCCCCCAGCGGCGGAAACGCCTGGGCGGTCGATCGACGACGGCCGGGGACGCGTTTTCCCGTGTGAGCAGTGTGGTGGCGAGCTGGTTTTCAATATCGGCGATCAGCGGCTCAAGTGTCCGCACTGTGGATTCGAGAAAGAGATCGTCGTTCCGAAGGACGCCGCCGTCGCGGAGCAGGATTTCCAGGCGATGCTCGACCGGCTCCAGGAGCAACGGGCTTCCGGCGATCAAGCCGAAAAGCGCGAAGAGACGCAAAATCACGTCTGCTGCGAGAGCTGCGGCGCAACCGTTGTGTTTGTCGGCACGTTGACCAGCCTGGAGTGCCCCTACTGCGGCTCGCCCATTCTACGCGAGCATATCCACACGGGAGGCTGGCGGGTCCCGGTTGACGGCGTCCTGCCGTTCGCTGTCGTCCGCGAGCGGGCCGCGGAGAACTTCGTCGGCTGGGCCCGGTCTCGCTGGTTCGCGCCGAACGAGTTTGTGAAGCGGGCCGATTCGGGAAAGTTCAACGGCGTCTATCTCCCCTTCTGGACGTATGACGCAGTCACCGCGTCGACTTACCGCGGCCGGCGCGGCGAGTGGTATTTGGTCACCGTCGGCAGCGGGAAGGACGAGCGACAGGAACGACGAACGCGGTGGTGGCCTGTCGCGGGCCAGTTTCAGCTCGTTTTTGACGATATTCTCGTGGCCGCGACGAGCGGCATCCGCCGGGACTTGATCGACGGCCTCAGCCCCTGGCCGCTCGATCGGTGCCTCCCCTTCACGCAAGACGTTCTGGCCGGCTTTATGGCCCGCACATACGACGTCGATCTCAAGGACGGATTTGATCAGGCGCGGACGCACATCGACTCGGCGATTGCCAACGAGGCACGGACGAGGATCGGTGGCGACGAACAAATCGTCGATAACATTCAAACGGCGTTTGGCGCGATTACCTTCAAACACCTCCTTCTCCCCGTCTGGCTCATGGCCTATCGTTACCAGGAACGGACCTACCAGGTGCTCGTCAACGCGAGCACGGGTGAAGTGGACGGCGAGCGACCGTACAGCAGTTGGAAGATCGCAGCGGCGGTCGTTTCGGGACTGCTTTTGGCGCTCGCACTCGTCTATTTCTACAACCAGCGATGAACTTGTCTTCTGATGATTTTCCCGAGCCATGGAGAGGTCGTGTGGACTCGATGCCTGCGGTCGTTTGAAGGCGCTGCGAGCCGTGCCGAGCTCGCCACGTCGCTCTTGAGTCGCGCCGTCGCCGGAGCGGCCCTGGCGCTATTCGCGACGACCTGGCCTCTCTGGATGTCACACGCGGCGTTTCCGCGGGTGCCCTTTTTGAGTCGGCTGCGCGGGATGCCGACCGGGCTGGAAGAAACGGTGTTTGCTGTCGCGTGCGTTGCTCTGGCAGCGGCATTCGCGGTTGGAAGTCAACGTCGCATCGGCCGCTGCTCGCTGCTGGTTTTCGTCGGAGCGGTCGGCTGTCTCGCGCTCGCCGATCAACATCGATTGCAGACCTGGGTGTATCAGCTTTCGATCCTCTCGCTGATTCTGGCGGTGATGTCTCCGCGCGAAGCGATCGTCTGGGCGCGGGTGCTGGTCGTCAGCGTCTATTTCTATTCGGCCCTTTCCAAGCTCGATTGGACGTTCATCTGGTCGGGCGGCGGACAAATCGTCGACGGATTGATGACCTTCCTGCACACGAGCCGCGAACAGGCGGGACCGGCACAACAGATTCTGGCCGGCTCGCTCGTTGTCGGCGAATTTGTGGTCGCCTTGGGGCTTTGCTGGAGACGTTGGCGACGAGCCGCCTTGATCGGTTCGGTCGTCATGCACGCGCTCTTGCTGGCCGCCTTGGGGCCGTGGGGGGCCGGACACAAGCCGGGCGTCTTACTGTGGAACGTGTTCTTTATCGTGCAGAACGTCGTTCTGTTTGGCGTGGCCGGGGAACGGACGCCGACGGACGAAGGCGGCTTCGATCGTCCGGACCAGCCAGAAAGGCGATCGACGGCCGGGCTTGCGTCGCGGTGTGCCGTGCGCGGCTTGGTTGCGTTCATTGTACTGTTCCCGCTGACCGAACCATTCGGTGTCTGCGACGTCTGGCCGGCGTGGGCCGTCTACGCCACCGGACCCGAACGTCTGCGGGTTTATGTCGACGCCGTCGATCGCGGTCGGCTTCCGCCGGACGTGCAAAAGTACGTCGATGGACCACGGTTTGAAGACGAACGCTGCCTCGTGCGGATCGATCGCTGGTCGTTGGAGTCGACCCGGGCGCCCCTTTACCCGCAGAATCGCTTTCGCCTCGGCGTCGCGCTGGCGCTAGCGCAAGCGGCCGGACTCGACGGCAGCATTCACGTCGAAATCGACGGACCGGCCGATCGCTGGACCGGCCGCCGTTCGTCAAGCACCGTGACGGGAGCCGCGGCCATTTCCGCCGAGTTGAATCACGACTGGCTCAACGGCTTTCCGCTTCCGTTTGCCGCGAGATTCGGAAGTCCCGCACGTTGAAACGCTACTTGGCTTTGGGATGCTGTCGCCGAAAGATTGCTCCGCGAATTGTCGTGAAGTTCGCTGAGAAATCGTTTTTCGGGCCGGTCCGCCAATTTTTGAGGCTCCGCTTTTGGTGGCGTTTCCGTTTCTCTCCCGAGCGATTCGCACCCATCGTTTGGTTTCCTTTGATGTGTCCAAGCAGACCGGAATCAGGATCGCCGGCCTGTCAATTTCAGATGTCGGTGTACTTCAATGCGGAAGCTAGTGGAACCTTGAGCGAGAAAATTGTCAATCGCGCCTTCCGTTCTCTCATTTCAGGCGGCGGATCCGGATGTTTCGCAAGGCTGCCAGGGTCTGATAGGAAGCCAGGCCGAAGGGCTTCGACGCTTCCACCTCGGTCCGGATGGAGATGGAATGTCCGGGCAGTTCCTGGTCGACGAGTTGCTCTTTGTCGAGCCACACTTCGATCTTGCTGTCCGTGACGCGAAGCCGGATGGAGTACCAGCGGCCGTTCTCGAACTTTCGATACTTGGTGGTCATGTTTTCCGATGCGTCCGAACCGTCGATGCTGGAGAGGCCGCAGACGCCGCCTCCCCACCCGCCCAGAATCAGGCTGCACGGATCCTTTTTGACGGGGAACGTCAGCCCGCAGAAAAAGTCCGAGCCGTCGACCCGCTGAGCGTCGAGCGTTACTTCGTAGTTCGTCCTCGGAATGGGCCGATCGATGGTCACGCCCGTGAGATCTTGCCCGACCGCCAGTCGCAGCTCGCCATTCTTCACTTCGACGGTCCCTTCGCCGCCGAACTGAGTGACTTTCCACCCGTCGAGCGTGCGGCCATCGAAGAGCGAAGTCCACTCAGTTCCGATCTCTTTGACGGGTTTCCGGGCAGCGCCGGCTTTCGCCGGAGCGTCTGCCGGCCGAGCGGACGATGTCGCACCATACGCCAGGGCAGTGACTGCCATCATCATTCGGGCCAAGGCCTTCGCCCCGCTGGTGTTACAGAAATATTTCATAAAGTGAACCGTGGAGAACTGAGATTGAAAGAGAGCCTGAAACGATACGACGGCCGATGTGGATCCTAGAGCGGAGCGAACACAAGGGCGGCTCACGCAACAAGCGGATTATCCGCAGAGTGCCGATTCTTCCGCAAGGTCCGCACGATCGGACGATTTTGCGCCGTCAATCTTGGCTGCCTTGGCGATCCGCGTGTGCTAGGTTTCAACAATAAGGACGCCGGTCAAGCGACCGGACCTGTCTCTCCTTTTCCCGCTCATTTCCAAAGTCCCGGAGCTTCTTGTGGCGGCATTGACGTCGTGCGCAGACATTCTGCTTGAGTTCTGTGATCGGGCCGTTTCCAGCGGATACCTGGTTGCCATGGTCCTGATCTGCGCCCTCCAGTATCTGTATCACCTCTATCGCAGCCACCGCGCCACCGAGCTCAAAGACCGGCTCTGCCGCCAGATTGATGATGTCCAACAAGACCTTCGGTCGGTCAGCCGCGATCGGACGTTGACATCGCTGGAGAATCAGATCCTGCGAGAATTTACCGGCGAACTCCATCTCGACCGGACCTTGGACCAACTGATCCGCCGGCTGGTCGACGAGACGAAAGACGGCTTCGCGGCATACGTTCCGCAGGGCGCGCTGCAAGGAGAGGTCACGCTTGCCCGCGGATTATCGGACCAGTCTCGCGAGGCGCTGATCGTGGATGGGCCCTACCTCGAGCGCGTCCGCAAGGAGGGCGTCACCGTCCTGCGCAAGGTGGAAATCTACGGCTCGCGGCTCTATGAAAACCTTTCGGTCGTCGACCGGACGCGATTCGACCGCCTGTTCTTGGCCGGCATTGGAACAGGCGACGATTTGGCGGGAGTCATCGTCACCACTTCGTTGATTCCTTCAGGCATCCCGTTGGATGAACAAATCGAGCTGGCCAAGCGACTGATGCGGAGCCTGGCCGTCATCGTCAAGCGAACCGAGGAACTGCAGTCGCGTGACCGGCAGCTCCAGTCGATGCAGGAAATCATGGAGCTGCGTACGGTCACAGATCAGAAACACCGGTCCCCGCTGGACATGATCGAGGCATTTGTCGATCGACTACGAGAGATGACACAGGCCGATCGAGCCGTCTTGTTCCTCGTCAATCCCGAAGGAAAGGGCGCGTACAAGCCGTTGTGCCGTTGTGGGATTTCCCTCTCTGCACTTAGCGCCAAGAAACACGCGGACCTGGAGGCAATCCTGGCGGAAACCGCCGTCGCTCGGAACGAGCCGGAAATGCTTGATAGCGCACAATTGGAACGGATCGGCGTCCATTCTCTGGTCGGCTCGGCGATCGTCGCACCGGTCGTCAGTCCCAACGGAATCGCCGGAGCCCTGTGCCTGACGCGGGAAAACAAGACCCCCTTTACCGGAGTTCGGCCGGAGTTAATCACTTGGGCCGCGGGATACCTTTCGGATACGGTGTTGCGCGTGTTGCATCAAGCCGTCGCCGAGTGGCACGCCCGGCAAGACGCCTTGACCGACCTCTCCAACCGCCGCACATTCGACCGCGAGTTCGCCACGAGCTTGCAGTCGGCGGCTGCGGCCGGCAGCTCGTGCGCCCTGCTGATGGTGGACATCGATCGATTCAAAACGATCAACGATCGCTTCGGGCATCTGGTCGGCGATGAAGTGCTGCGGTGCGTCTCGCGCGTCCTCAAGGAATCGGTCACCAGGCTGACCACGGGCACGCCGGGGATGGCGGCCCGCTTTGGTGGAGAAGAGTTCGCCGTTTTACTTCCGGGCGTCCAACGCCAGGAAGCATCGTGGATCGCGGAAACGCTCCGCGCGGCTGTCGAAGTGCTGCCCATTCATACCACCCAGCAGTCGCCGATCAATGTGACTATCAGCGTGGGTGCCGCGGTATTCCCCGAGCACGGCCGGTCGGCGGAGGAATTGCTCGCCACGGCCGACGCGGCGCTCTATGAAGCCAAGGAATCGGGCCGAAACCGGGTCGTCACGGCGACGCCGGTCGCCGCGTCCTGATCGCCGCAACAAGCCAAGGGCGGTTCGCGGAACCGTCCATGTCGGTTGTGTTGTCCGTTTCGCGCGACGACAATCACTCAGGTTGCTTTCGTGAGCCGAGTCTCGTGCTCCGAGCGGCCGAAGTGGTATCCTTTTTTGGGTCCCCGGCGCACAAAGAGATTGTTTTGGTGCAGACGATCGAACCGATTCAGGACTCCCCTAACCGCGAGGCCTTGCGAAAGTGGCGGACGGTGGCCGTCATGCCCGCCTACAATGCGGCCTCCACGCTGCGCCGAACCGTGGAAGACATTCCGCCCGGCACGGTCGATGAAATCATCCTGGTGGACGACTGCAGCCGGGACAACACCGTGCAAGTCGCTCGGGACTTGGGACTGACGGTCATTGAACATCAAAAGAACCGCGGGTACGGCGGCAATCAGAAGACGTGTTACCGACATGCGCGCGACGCCGGCGCGGACTACGTCGTCATGATCCATCCCGATTACCAATACGACAGCCGGCTGATTCCGGTGGCTGTCGAAATCCTGCGGCTGGGAATCTGCGACATGGTGCTCGGGTCGCGGATCCGCACGCGAAAAGAAGCGCTGGCGGGAGGCATGCCGCGCTACAAATACATCTCCAATCGCGGGTTGACGATCGTCGAAAACATCGCCCTGGGGCAGAACCTGGGCGATTTTCACAGCGGTTTTCGCGCGTATCGCCGGGCCGTGCTGGAGACGATCCCCTACGAGCGCAACAGCGAAGACTTCGTGTTCGACAGTCAGTTCCTGGCCCAAGCCGTGCACTTCGGCTTCAAGCTGGGAGACATTCCCGTCCCCGTGCGGTATTTCGATGAAGCGTCGAGCATTAATTTTCGCCGCAGCGTCACCTATGGACTTGCGACGCTGAACGTGCTCGCCCAGTTCTGGTTCAATCGGCTTGGACTGTCAACGAATCCGTTGTTTCAACCGGTGTCAAACGGTCAAGTCGTCACGCCGGGCAACTGAGGGACCGTCTCACGGTTTCTCCGCGGCATCGCAACGGCAGGCCATTTGGCCGCAGCCGGGGCATCCGCGGCCGTATTTTTTGAGAACGGCCGCTTCTAAATCGATATTGGCGACGTTCGCGATCGTGGCCAGCCAGGCAAGCACGTCCGCGAATTCAGCGGCCAGTTCGTCGGGCGATCCGTGCCGCAAGGCGGCCGCGAGTTCGCCGACTTCTTCCATCAACCACATGAACGTTCCGTCGACTCCGCGGACCGCGTCCTTTTGCGAATACATCTCGGCAATCAGCGATTGAAGCCCGGAGATCGTCAGGCGTCCTGTCCCAGCGTCAGAACTCATCAGCAACCTATCGAAAGTTCAGCATGAATCGTGGGGTAAGCTGCCAGCTTGCCCGTTCTGCAGATGAATGGCAAGCTGGCAGCTCGCCCCACGGATCCGTTTTCATTTCAACGAGTCCAGCTCCGCGCGGGCCTCGGCGTTCTTCGCATCGCGGTCGAGAATTGCCTGCAAATGAGTCTTCGCGTCGGCCTTCCGCCCCACCGCCAGCAGGGCCTTCGAGAGGGCCAGTTCGACATCGTCGTCCTTCGGTTTCAAATCGGCCGCCGCCTCCAGCTCGTCCAAGGCTTTCTGCGACTGGTGGGCACCCAGATAGGCATCCCCCAATTCGCGGTGGATTTGCGCGTCGAGTACGTCGACGTGCAGGGCGGCCTTCGCCTCGCGGATCGCCTCCGGGTATCGCTTTTGTTTCAGCGCCAACTCGGCGAGCCCCTTGCGGGGCGCGGCGTCGTCCGGAAAAAGCTCGCAGAGTTGTTTGAGAACTTGTGCCAGCCGGGGCACATCGTCGAGCTGAGCGTAAGCGGCCGCCAATCCTTGCAGGAAGTCCGGCTGTGACGGGAAATGTTTGAGCCCCAATTCGGCAAGGGAGGCCGCTTCGCCAGGTTTGTCATCGAGCAGTTTCAGCTTGATCAATGTCATCAGAATCTCTCGGTGTGGAGCGGAACGGTCCAGCAGCGGATTGACTCGGGAGATCGCCTTCGCATACTGCTGCTCGTCCGCGTCGAGGCGGGCCAGCACGAGGGAGGCCCTAGGCTCCACGGCATTCTTCGCGAGAGCCCGCTTGGCGATGCTTTTGGCAAGGCTGGAATTGCCGGCTTCCAACAGGGCCCAGGCGTAGGACCCCGCAACGGCCGGATCCCCCGGTTTCGCTTCGAATTCCTGTTCGAGCTGCTTCAGGCTTTTCGAGACATGCGGCTCAGCCTGGGGAATTTGAGCCA
>Ga0181532_10005277_pt1 | contig 11029 bp, 14 predicted proteins | sample PEATcosm2014_Bin_33_FD_119768 | JGI IMG/M metagenome (GOLD analysis project Ga0181532, IMG submission 119768) | Peatland microbial communities from MTU Mesocosm Facility, Houghton, MI, USA - PEATcosm2014_Bin11_30_metaG | ecosystem: Environmental > Terrestrial > Soil > Wetlands > Peat | place...
CTCACCCTTCGGCTCGTACTTAACCACACCGTCGATGAGCGCGTAAATCGTATAGTCGCGGCCCAGGCCCACGTTGCGACCCGGATGCACGCGGGTGCCCAGCTGGCGGACGATGATATTGCCGGCCTTGACGGTCTGGCCCGCGTAAATCTTGACGCCCCGGCGCTGGCCCGGACTGTCCCGGCCATTGCGCGTCGAACCCTGGCCTTTTTTGTGCGCCACGCAGTGTCTCGCTGGATGAAGCGGCCTTCCGAGCCGCAGTTCAAATAAAATTTGCGCCGTCGCCTAGGCGCCGGCGGAAATTTCCTCGATCTTGAGAACGGTCAGTTCCTGTCGATGGCCGCGTTTGCGGCGATAATTCTTGCGGCGCTTTTTCTTGAACACGATCACTTTCGTGCCGCGCGGCTGCTGGACGATCTTCGCCGTCACCGACGCGCCCGCGACCACCGGCGTGCCGACCTTGGGCGCATCGCCGCCGACCGCCAGCACGTTGTCAAGTGAAATAGCCGCGCCAACCTCGCCGGCCAGCCGCTCGACCGTTATCTGGTCGCCGACGCCGACGCGGTACTGTTTTCCGCCTGTCTTTACTATTGCAAACATCGCTATGCCGAACGAACACAATTATCGGACGCAGCCCGGCCTGTCAACGCATCGGGAGCTGCAGGTGCTGTCTTAATTTGCCCTTGAGTGTCTGAATTTGAATTCGTCAGTGTCTTAATTTGAGTTGAGGCGCGGATCGTCGGTCGCAATGCACAGTGACCGGCCATACGCATCGTTGAGCGCAAGGACGGTGCTGTATGTACTGTCCCATTCGTCAAGGAGGTCGTCTGATGGCGCACGACCGGCCAGCCATCGATGATAGTCATTGAGGGCGTTGGATGACGCCCTCTCCATGAGCAAATCGCGCGCCTTCGTACATGCGTCAGCGGCGTCAAACCAATCGTAGGTAAACCATTTGCTCAACGGCGCTCTTTCCGGCCCACGAGGGCCGCCTAGTTGCCAGTCTTCTTTATGCGCCATCGGGGGCACCATCAGGTACCAGCCCACAAGCGCGAGCGCGGCGGTGTGGCGGGGCTTCACGTGATTCTCGTCGAATGTGATACGCCAGGCCGCCGTGAATTGATCAATCGATACCCAGGCGCTCGCGGCCTTCGGGCGAAATCATCTGCGGTGTCCACGGCGGATCCCACACCAGATCGACGTCCGCCTCTGACACGCCCGGGATGCTCATGATCTTGTAGCGCGCGTCGGTCGCGATCGAGGCGCCCATCCCGCATCCCTGCGCCGTCAGCGTCATCTTGACTTCGACTTTCTTGGCGCCGTCGCCGGCGTCCTTCACTTCCATTCCATATACCAGCCCGAGGTCCACGATGTTGACGGGGATCTCGGGGTCGAAGCAGGTCTTGAGCTGCTCCCAGACCATCGCTTCGACGTCGCCGCCGGCCGACGCCGGCACCGCGCCCGCATCTTCGGGCTTTTTGCCGAGCGCATCGGCGTCTTTGCCCGCGACGCGGAACAGGCCGCCGTACGCGGGAATCTGCACGGTGAAGGTTCCGCCGAGCGATTGCGTGATAAAGGCCTCGGTCCCCTTTGCCAGCATCATTTTGTTTCCGGCCGGGATCCGTACGCCTTCGCACTCGCGGCTCAATTCAACGCGTTCCATCGGCAGATACCTTCCTTGTCAGAGTTCGCAGAGTTCGCATTGTAACGCGACCGCCCGACCCGGGCCATAGGCGCGACGCTGCGGCGCACCTATGCTGTAGCGAAGAATCCCGGATCCGGGTTCCTTCGCTTCGCTCAGGATGACTCAAAAAAAGTCCTAACAGGCCGGCAGGGGTGACCCCTGCACCCAGTATTAAGGCCGCCCGCCGTTGGCGGGCGCGGACCCTGCCTACGGCTTAATACTGTGCTGCCGTCGCCACGGCCAGGGCTCACCCCTGCCCATTGCGTAGTCGCGAAAAGATGCGCTGCGCAGATTTTCGCGTCTTCTCACCGGGTGCAGGGGTCACCCCTGCCGCCCACCGCGCAGGTGATACTTCCTTCATGACGTTGCCGCCACGATGCGCCCTTGATAAAGCGAGCGAAGGACGAAGGGGTACGCGGGTGGCGCAAGCGCGTCCCTTGAGCGAGATCACCGCCGAAGCAATGAGCGACTCGGAGAGTTTGTCGCTGTCGCGTGGAGACGGAAAATGAGCGAAACGCAGCGTGTCGCGACGCCAATCGAGTTCTGGTTCGACTTTGCCTCGGGCTATGCCTATTTCGCCGCGCTTGAAATCGAGGCGCTGGCCGAGCGCCACAGCCGGACGGTCGCGTGGCGGCCTTTCACGCTGGGCGCCGCGTTCAAAGTCACGGGCGCGCAAGGGCTGAGCCGTACGCCGCTCAAGCGCGACTATGCGCGCCGCGACTGGGATCGCCTCGCAAGGCTCAAGGGCGTGCCCTTCAACCTGCCGGAAAATCACCCAAGGACGGGATTGCCGGCGATCCGCGCCTTTTATCATCTCGAGCGAAAGGATTCGGATGCAGCCGCCGCATTGGCAAAGCGTATTATCATCAGCTACTTCCAGGACGGTCTCGATACCGACGATCCCAACGCCATCGCCGCCGCCGCGGCCCCCCTCGGTATCGACCCGGATATGATTTTGGCGGGCATCGCCGATCCCGAGGTCAAGCTCATCGCGCGCCAGCAAGGCGAGCAGGCGGTCGCCCGCGGCGTGTTCGGCTCGCCCTGGATCTTCGTCGACGGCGAGCCTTTTTGGGGAAGCGATCGGCTGCCGATGGTCGAGCGGTGGCTCGAGGCCCGATGGTAGCGCGACGGCAGCTCACTATTAAAAGACCGCGCGCGACAACGGAGCACGGCCTTAACGGTGGGTGCAGGGGTCACCCCTGCCGCGTCTTCTCACTGGGTGCAGGGGTCAGCCCCTGCCGCCCACCGCGCAGGTGATTCTTCCTTACCACTACGGATGGTAGAAATTGCTGTTTTTGGCCGTAATCGATCAGTCAGAATCGCGCCCGTTGCTGTCACGATGCGCCCCTGATAAAGCGAAGCAAGGACGAAGGGGCAGGAATGTGGCGGACGCGGGAATCCCGGGAACGAATCAGCGTCATTTCGGCATCTCGGCCAAGCAGAAGCTCTATCAGTTTCTGTGCTCGCGGCCGGCCGGTGCCGACGCGGGCGAGATGGTCGGGCTGCTGCTCAGCGGAGTCGGCTCGGACCCTGAACTCGGCGCGCGAATTGTCCGCCAGCTACTCGACGGGGATCCGAATTTCATCTTCGACGCCGACACTGCCCTGTGGCGGCTTGCGCAAAGCGATCGCATCCGCGTCTCGCTCGATCAGGCCGAGTTCACGGTGGTCGATCTGGAAACCACCGGCGGACGCGCCGGCCCGGGCACGATCATCGAGATCGGCGCGTACCGGATGGTCGGGCGGCGGCTCACCGAATCTTTTTCGACTCTGGTCCGGCCCAACGGCGGCGTCGTCCCGCGTTTTATCACGGGGCTCACGTCGATCACGACGGAGATGGTTCGCGCGGCGCCGCCCATCGAGGATGTGCTGCCCGCGTTCCGCGAGTTCATGGGCGAGCGGGTGATGGTCGCGCACAACGCGGCCTTCGATTTTGGATTTCTCGACTTCGAATACCGCCGCATTTTTGGAATCGGCCTCGCCAACCCGGTGCTATGCACGCTCCGGATGTCGCGCCGGTTCATGCCGTCGCTCAAGCGCCGCCGGCTCGACCTGCTCGCGGAGCATTTCGGGCTTTCGCTCGAAGGACGGCATCGCGGACTTGGCGACGCGCGGATAGCTGCGGAGCTGCTCTCGATTTTTCTCGAGATGGCGGATCGGATGGGTATCACGCGGCTGGATCGCCTGCTCGACGACCACCATCGCGGACTTGCCGGGATGAGAATCGAACGTCACGTGCCGCCCGACGAAATCGCGGCGATCCCGCATGCGCCCGGCGTTTACCTGATGCGCAATGAGCGCGGCGATTTGCTCTACGTCGGCAAGGCGCGGCGGCTCCGGGAGCGGGTGAGCTCATACTTCACCGCGTCGGTGAAGGCCAGGACGGCGGAGCTGGTCTCGCACGTTTACAAAATCGAGACGCGGCCGGCGCGCTCGCCGCTCGAGGCGGCGCTCGACGAAGCGCGGCTCATCCGCGAGCTGAAACCACCGTACAACCGGATGCTGAAATCGGCGGCGCCCGCGTATTTCATCAAGCTCGACATGATGGACGAGTTTCCGCGCGTGACGATCTCGACCAGGATGAGTGCGCGGCGCGGCGTGATGCATCTGGGGCCGTTCATCGGCCGCCGCAGCATCGAGCATTCAGTTCGCGCGCTTGCCAGAATCCTCGGCCTTCGCACCTGCGCCGGGAAGCTCGCGCCCAGCGAGGATTTTTCGCCGTGCATCTATGGCCAGATGGGGCATTGCACCGCGCCGTGCAACCTGAGTATCGACGCGGAAAAATACGCGGAGCGGGTTCGGCGCGCGGTTGGATTTCTCCGCGGGCGAAGCGGCCCGATCCTCGGTGAATTGGCCAGAGAGCGCGATCAGGCCGCGGCCGCGATGCGCTTTGAGGAGGCGGCGCGCTTTCGCCACCATCTCGAAGCGCTGACCACGCTGGCCCATCGCGCGACCCGCCTGAGCCAGGTGGTGACGGAAAACAATCTCGTGATCGTGACTGGCGAGGCGGCCGATCGCGCAGCGCACGTCGTGCTGTCGGGACGGCTGGCGATGACGCGCCATCTGGAGACGGGCGACGCCGCGGGCGAGGTAGCCGCGTTCGTCGCGGGCAATTACGATCGATACAAGTTGAAAAACGTCGAGCGCGGAGAGTTGGAGGCCATGACGATCGTCGCACGATGGCTCCGGGAGCGCGCGCCTGACGAGGGTCGCCTCATCTATCTGGCAGGTCCGCAGCTCGATCCCGCCGCCCTGGCATGCTGATGGCAGTACTTGGAACCAAATGCGGCGACGATGTTTGGCCAGCCCTTGCCGCAAGAGTTGATCTGGTTGTAAAATCAGATAATCATGAAATCAGAGATTTCAGCCACCGACGCGGCTCGGCGATTTTCAGAAGTTCTGAACCGCGTGCGATATCGCAACGAGACTTTCGTCGTAAAACGAGGCGGCGAACCAGTCTGTGAGATCGTCCCCGTGCGCACCGCGGCCTTCACCGGCCGTGAACTCGCGGCATTGCTCCGCTCCCTGCCACACCCCGACAAGGATTATCTGGACGCGGTCGAACAGCATGTTCGAAGACAGCCGAAGGCCGAGAAGTCAAAGTGGCCGCGCTGATCGATTCCAGCGTCTTTATCGCCGGCGAGCGCGGCCGGATCGATCTGGCAGACCTTCTGGCTGCGCTCGGGGCTGAAGCTCTCGCGCTTTCCGCCGTCACCGCGTCGGAACTGCTATATGGCCTGCATCGCGCTCGAACGACTGCGCAACGAGAACGCCGCAACACTTACCTCGAGGCGATATTCGCGCAAATGACCGTGATAGCGTTCGATCTCGCCGTCGCGCGAGTCCACTCAGCCGTTTCGGCTGAGCTCGACCGCACCGGCCGCCAGGTCGGCTCGCACGATCTGATGATCGCGGCTACTGCGATGGCCCATGACTACCGCGTGGCGACGCGGGACCTCAGGAGCTTTCCGAAAATTCCGGGCCTCGAGACTGTCAGGATCTAGCGCCCGGTTCACCCTTTCAGATTTGGGTAGTGGGCGGTTTTGAAATCTGGGCGGGACCAGACGGGATCATGCGGGATGAACTGGAATGACGGGTTTAAGTTTTGGCCGGAACAAACATGCCAACTAGCATGCCGGCCAGCAGAACGGCTCCAATCGCGACTCCTAACCAAACTAGAATCGTGTCCATAGATATAGCGACCAGATATATAAACCCGAAGAACTCGAACGTCCGACTGTAGGGAAGATCGGTCGTTTTTCTTATGAACGGAAGCGTTATGAATGGCAGCCACACGATTGCCTCCAAGACAGCGGCGCACCAAATGTATCGGCGAAGCCAATAAGGAGTCTTCTGCCAGCCGCGTCGATAGGCGAATCCAGCGATCACGGCCATCGACAGAATCCAAACGCCCGGGCCGATGTTCCCGTCGGCGGTTAGAAAAAAGTTACTTTGCAATCACTCTCTTAAACCTGCATTCAGATTTGCGGCGAACAGCTTGAGCACGCGCTGCCACGCGTCCTTGGCTTCGGCGGGGCGATGGACGTCGGTGCGAGTGTCGTTGAAAAATCCATGCGAGCATCCCGCGTAAACCTTGACCTCGCCCGGCTTGTCGAACTTCTTCAGCGCCGCCGCCAGCCGATCGACGTCCGCCCGCTGGATCCATCCGTCGTTCTCGCCGTATGCGTAAAAAACCGGGCAGCCGAGATGCTTGAGTTTTTCGTCCGGCGGAACTTCGCCATAGAACGGCGCCGCGGCCGCGATTTCCCGGCTCTCGCATGGCAACAGCAGCGCGTAGCTGCCGCCCATGCAAAATCCCGTGATGCCGATGCGGGTCGAATGCGTCCGTTTCTGTGCGCGCAGCCATTCCACCGTGGTCTGAAGATCCGTGATGCCGTCTTCCTTCTTCAATCCGCCCATCAGTTGCGCGGCCCCGCCGGGTTCGGTGGCAACGCGATGGCCCTGTCGCGAGTACAGGTCCGGCGCGATCGCGAAGTAACCCTCGCGTGCCAGCCGCCGGGTGATATCGCGGATGTGGTCGTTCAGCCCCCACCATTCCTGCACTACGATCGCCGCCGGCGACGGCTCGACGCCGGCCGGCTCGGCGACATACGCGTTGAGCGCGCACGCACGGCCCGCATAGCTGACTTCACGCGTGATGATCTCTTTGTTCGCCATTGTCGCTCACCTCGAAATTAAAATGACACCCGCGCGCCACGCCATCTACTCCGCGGCCGTCTCCGGTATGAAGCCGACCGCGCCATTCCTGAGTTTGATCTGGAGATAGTTGCCGCTGATTCCCGTGACGTGAACGTACTTCTTGCGGCGCACGTGGCCGATCGTGGAACTGGTCTCGTCGGGATTTTGATATACCGGTGAATTTTTCGTCAACAGGAAAAGTTTGTTGAGCGGCTTGATCTTCGGCGCGCCGCCTGACGCGGTCGTCGCCGTGGCAACCGCCGGCGCCGCACTGGCAGCCGGTGTCGCGGCCGGCGCGGGCAGCAGCTTGGCGTCGAGCGCCCGCACCTCGGCGAACTCCGCGTTGGCTTCGGTCGCGCGATCCGGCTCCGTCGCCAGCAGATTCGCCAGCGCCAGGTGCGCCTTCGCGTCTTTGGGGCTGAGTCCGATTGCGGTGCGGATTTGATCTTCCGCCTCGGCGGCCTTGCCTTCCTTTACCAGCACGTCGCCCAGATCGAGATGGTAGTTGGGACGGTCCGACTCCAGCGCCACCGCGGCGCGGTACTGATTTTCGGCCAGTCCGCGCTGGCTCTGATCGCTATAAAGGTTGCCGAGTGCGGCGTGGGTCGCCGCGTTTTTTGGATCGATCTCGAGGACCTTCATGAACTCAACTTGCGCGTCGCCCGGCTTGTGCTCGAAGATGTACAGATTCCCGAGTGCGATATGGGTGCGCGGATCGTTCGGCGCGAGCTTCGCCGCCTCCTGGTAAGCCTTTTCCGCGTCGGCGAGCTTCGTCGTCTGCATATCCGTGTCGCCCTCGCCAAGAAAATCCTCGGCGGTCTTGTGATGGCATCCCGCCCCTATCAGGATCATCGCGCCAACCACGATCATCGCCCCGGTCCGGGTCGTTAAGCTTCGCTTCCTGTTCATCGCTGAGGTACCTCCAAGACTGGCGCGCCTTCCGATTGCGCGGTGATCGGGCCAGCGACGGACAAATCCGCACATCAATGTTGAAGCGTGCACGGAAACACTGTCAAGCACTCCGGCGCCTGTTGCAGTTCCCGTTGGATGCGCGGGCCTGTTAGGTTATAAAGATACCCCGTGCGCTTTATCCTGATCGCTGCCAAGCAACTCGAATTCGCCAAGACCCGGCTCGCGCCGGTGCTGCCGCCCGGCGAGCGCCGTGCGCTGGCCGACGCGATGTTTCGCGACGTGCTGGCGGCTTCGCTTGGCGCAACCGCCGCCGACCGCGTCGCCGTGGTGACGTCGGACGCGGGTCTGCTCGCGCTGGCGCGCGCTGCCGGTGCACTCACCATCGACGAGGAATTTCCGCGCGGCCTCAACGTCGCCGTCGGACTTGCCACCTCCGCGCTGATTGCCGATGGTGCGCGAACCGTTTGCACGGTACTGTCCGACATCCCGTTGATCGCCGCCGAAGATATAGACGCAGTGTTTGCCGCGATGCCCCCCGAAGGCGGCGTGGTGCTGGTTCCCTCGCGGGACTTCTCCGGCACCAACATTATCTGCCGCTCACCCGCCGGCGCGGTGGCGACTCGATTCGGTCGCATGAGCCTGGTGCGCCATCTGGACGATTGCCGCAGCTCCGGCGTTGGGGCTAGAGTTCTGCGGCTTGCGCGGCCCGCGCTGGATCTCGACGTAGTCGCGGACCTCGCCGAGTTCGAGCGCGCCGGGTCCGCCACGCATACTCAAAACCAGTTGGCCCGGCTCGGGATTGCTCACCATTAAAAATTGAAAAACCGACTGATGGCGATCGTGGAAATGACTGGGCGGCTCGGTGCGCTGGTAATCGACGGCGTTGTCCGGCTCGGCGCGTTCGTGCTTTTTTTGCTGACCACGGCGCTTTATGTGTTCATCCCTCCGTTCAAGCCGCGGCTGTGGATTCGGCAGATACGAATCATCGGCGCCGACTCGCTGTTTCTGGTCATTCTAATCGGCGGTTTCACCGGGATGGTGCTGGGTCTGCAAGGCTACAACACGCTGCGCCGCTTTGGCTCCGACGGCGCGCTGGGCACGGTCGTCGCGCTGGTTCTGGTGCGCGAGCTGGGTCCCGTTCTGGCCGCGCTGATGATCGCGGCGCGCGCCGGTTCCGCGATGGCCGCCGAGCTCGGCGCGATGCAATCCACCGAACAGATCGACGCGCTCACCGTGATGGCGATCAACCCGATCCAGTACCTGGTCTCGCCGCGGCTGCTCGCCGGCGTGATCAGCTTCCCCTTGCTGACGGCGGTCTTCGACGTGGTGGGGATCTTCGGCGGCTACATGGTCGGCGTCGGTTTGATGGGCGCGCCGTCGGGTGCGTACTTCAACGGTATCGCCGCCAACATGGACGGCCACGACATCATGACCGGCGTCTACAAGTCCCTGGTCTTCGGCGTGATCGTAATCTGGATCTGCTGCTACAAGGGATATCACGCCGACCGGATGGCGACCGGGGTCAGCCGCGCCACCACCGAAGCGGTGGTGCTGTCCAGCGCCCTGATTCTTGCATTTGACTATTTTCTTACGTCTATACTTTTGTGATAACGCCGTAGCCAACGACGATGCATGAGCCGAACTGAAATCATCCATGAGCCAAACTGAAATCAACCATGGCGACGGCCATGCGCAGGACATCGGCAACGCGCCTAGCGCCGGAAATGCAATCGAAGTGCGCGATCTTCGCCGCCGCTTCGGCCGCCAGCAGGTCCTCGACGGCGTTACGCTCGACTTTCCCGCCGGCCAGATCACGACCATCGTCGGCCCCAGCGGATCGGGCAAGACCGTTCTGCTCAAGCATATCAACCTGCTGCTGCGGCCCGACTCGGGCACGATTGTGTTCGACAACGTCGAAGTGACAAAGCTCGGCGCGACCGGTCTGGACGCGGTGCGCGAAAAATTCGGGATGCTCTTTCAGGCCGGCGCACTGTTCGACTCGATGTCGATATTCGACAACATCGCGTTCCCGCTGGTCGAGAAAACCAGGCTCACTCGCGCCGAGATCGCCGAGCGCGTGCATGAAACGCTCAAAGCGGTTGGGCTGCAAGGGATGGAAGCCAAGTTTCCCTCCGAGATGAGCGGCGGGATGCAGAAGCGCGCCGCGCTCGCGCGCGCACTGGTGCGGCGCCCGAAGATCCTCATGCTCGACGAGCCGACCACCGGCCTCGATCCGTCGCGGACCGGTGCGATTCACGAACTTATCCGGCGCACGCAGGAGAATTTTCAGCTGACCGCCGTGATGGTAAGCCATGACGTGCCGGCGGTCTTCGAGGTTTCCGATCGCGTCGCGTTTCTCCATAATGGCCGCACTCATCTCAACGGCACGGTGGCCCAGGTGATGGCGGCCGATGACGACGTCTTCAAACGGTTTCTGGCGGGCAAGGCCTCCGGCGAGGAGAATGAAACAGCCCTTGCGGGCTGAAACAAAGACCTATGTACGCAACTCGAACCACGCAGCTTGTCGTCGGCATTTTCGCGATTCTCGGAATTATCGCGCTGGCGATTTTGTCGCTCTCGCTGGGTAAACTCACCCTGCTGCCCAAGCCGGGCTACACGCTGTACGCAAGTTTCGATAATATCTCGGGATTGAAGACCGGAGATCAGGTTCAACTGGCGGGTGTGCAAGTCGGTAAGATTACGCAGATCGAGCTCAAGGACATGCGCGCGCGGGTTGCGATGCGTGTGGACGACGGCGTGCCGATCGACAAGGATGCGATCGCGTCGATCAAGACCAGCGGAATAATCGGCGACAAGTATGTGTCTATCGCGCTCGGCCCGAGCGACCTTATCCTCAAAAATGGCGACACGATTCGGCAAACCGAGTCGGCGTTTGTGCTCGAGGACGCCATTGGCCAGCTGATCAACAACAGCGGCACCAGCGGTGATTCCAAGGAAAAATCCCCAAACTCAGACAAGGAGCAGAAGCCTGGAAAATCGCAGAAATAACCGGGTGAAATATATGATGACGCCAACTTCCATCCAGCGAATCGTGCCGCGGCGCGCGATCGCGATGCTAACGGTGACAGCCGCGCTCCTCGTCTGCCTTGCACCGTCGCGCTTTTTGGCGGCCGCCTGGGCCGACGATCCGATGTCCGTGGTGCAGACCACCGTCAATCAGGCGCTGGAGGTGCTGCGCGACGCTCAAACTCCGCTGGCCCAGCGCCAGGACAAG
>Ga0181532_10005280_pt1 | contig 11025 bp, 9 predicted proteins | sample PEATcosm2014_Bin_33_FD_119768 | JGI IMG/M metagenome (GOLD analysis project Ga0181532, IMG submission 119768) | Peatland microbial communities from MTU Mesocosm Facility, Houghton, MI, USA - PEATcosm2014_Bin11_30_metaG | ecosystem: Environmental > Terrestrial > Soil > Wetlands > Peat | place...
CCACCACTCCGACCAGCTGTTTCTGGAAGCCGGCGTACGGGGCGCCGCCGGCGTCCAGTGCATTGGCCGACGAAGTCGACAGCACCATGATCAAGCCGAGAGCCAGCAGCAGGACGCTGATGCCCAGCACCAGGTAGTACGAGGTGAGCGGCCGGTCGAGCAGGCCGGCCCGGGAGGCGCGAGCCCGGGAGAGCGCAGCCGCGCGCCGCGGCCCGGCCGTGGCTGGCTGGCCGGGTACAGCTGCCTGGCCAGCGCCGGCTGCCTGACCAGCCGCGGCCGACCGGCCCGCCCCGGCCCGGCCGGCCGCCGCCGCGCTCATCGCGGCTCCGCCAGCCGCCTGACCGCGGCAGCGAAACTCTCGCCACGCGCCGGGTAGTCGCGGAACATGTCGAACGACTGGGCCGCCGGGGCCAGCAGCACGGTGTCACCTGGCACGGCAAGCCGCGCCGCCTCCTGCACAACCAGGTCCATGATCCCAGTGTCGGTGCCCGAGGCCGTCACGACCGGGACATCCGGCGCGTGTCGCGCCAGGGCCTGGCCGAATCTGTCCCGGTCAGCGCCGAGCAGGACGACGCCGTGCAGCCGCCTGGCTGCCGAGCTGACCAGCTGGTCGAGTTCGGCGTCGGCGCCGCGGAACAGGCCGCCGGCGATCCAGACCACGGCCGGGTAGGCGGCCAGCGACGCGGCGGCGGCGTGCGGATTGGTCGCCTTGGAGTCGTCGACGTAGTCGACCGCGCCGACCCGCGCGACCAGGCTGATCCGGTGCGGCTCGGGCCGGAAGGCCGCCAGGCCGCCGCTGACCGCCCCGGCGGGGCACCCGTAGGCCCGGGCCAGCGCGGCCGCGGCCAGCGCATCGGCGACGTTGTGCGGCGCGGCCGGGCGGACGTCGGTCACCGCGGCCAGCGCCACATCGTCACCGAAGGCCCGGTCGACCAGCGCTCCGTCGGCGACACCGAGCTCACCAGGACCCGGCGGACCGAGCCGGAACGGCACGACCCTGGCTGTGCCGGGCGCCGCCCCGGCCAGCTGAACCGACCGCGCGTCGTCGGCGTTGCAGACCGCGATGGTGCCCGGGGCATAGATGCGGCCCTTGTCCCGCGCGTAGGACTCGATGTCGCCATGCCAGTCAAGGTGGTGCCCGGCGATGTTCAGCACCACCGCGGCCAGCGGCCGCAGCGTCGAGCTCCAGTGCAGCTGGAAACTGGACAACTCGACGGCCAGGACCGGGTAGGGATCAGGCTCGGCCACCGCGCCGACCACCGAGGTGCCGACGTTGCCCGCCGCGATGGCCCGGTGCCCGGCCGCGGCCAGCATGGCCGCCAGCATCTTGACCGTCGTGGTCTTGCCGTTGGTGCCGGTCACCGCGAGCCAGTCCTGCCGGGCCCCGCCGGGCAGCACCGGCCGCAGCCGCCAGGCCAGCTCCACGTCACCGATCACCGGCACGCCCGCCGCGGCCGCGGCGGCCAGCAGCGGCGCGTCCGGCCGCCAGCCAGGTGAGGTCACCACCAGGTCCAGGCCGGCCGGCAGCTCGTGGTCGGCGCCGAGCAGCACCTCGATCCCGAGCTCCGCCAGCTGGCCAGCCAGCTCACGACGCTCGGCGTCGTCCCGGGAGTCGACGGCGGTCACCCGGGCACCGTGGGCGGTGAGCACCCGGGCGGCGGGCGGCCCGGATACCCCGAGCCCGGCCACCAGCACCCGCTGTCCGGCCAACTGCGCGCCAGGCCCGCCCGCCGGCTCGGTCACCCTGGCAGCCATTCCACGTAGAAGATGCCGAGCCCGAGCGCGATGAACAGCCCGCAGATCAGCCAGAATCTGATCACGATCGTCGTCTCGGCCCAGCCGAGCAGCTCGAAATGATGCTGCAGCGGCGCCATCCGGAACACCCGGTTACCGGTCGCCTTGAAGAACCCGACCTGGATGATGACCGACATGATAATGATCACGAACAGCCCGCCCAGGATGACCAGCAGCAGCTGGGTCTTGGTGCACACGGCCAGCCCGGCCAGCACGCCGCCGAGCGCGAGCGACCCGGTGTCTCCCATGAAGATCCTGGCCGGCGGCGCGTTCCACCACAGGAAGCCGAAACAGGCACCGGCCACGGCCGCGGCCACCACCGCGAGGTCGAGCGGATCTCGGATCGCGTAGCAGTTGGGGGTGAGCGCCACCGTGCAGTCATTGCGCAGCTGCCAGTTGGCGATCAGCACGTAGGACGCGAGCACCAGGATCGCCGCCCCGGTGGCCAGGCCGTCCAGGCCGTCGGTCAGGTTCACCGCGTTCGACCAGCCGGCGATCATCAGAACGATCCACAGCACGAACGGGAGCACCCCGATCGTCGGGCCGAAATCTCGCAGGAACGAGATGTGCGCGTCAGCCGGGGTGAGGTCGTATCCGTCCGGATGGCGGAGCACCTCCAGGGCGAAGATCGCGCCCACCACCGCCTGGCCGGCCAGCTTGGCGCCGCTGCGCAGCCCGAGACTGGTCTGCTTGTAAATCTTGATGAAGTCGTCGATGAACCCGACGGCGCCCAGGCCGGTCATGAGCAGCAGGACCAGCAGCCCGGATATCGACATCGGGTCGTCGGTCACCTCGTGCCCGACGACATAGCCGATCAGCGTCCCGACCACGATCACGGTCCCGCCCATGGTGGGGGTACCGCGTTTGGTGGCGTGGGCGGCCGGCCCTTCCTCCCTGATCAGCTGGCCGTAACCGCGTTTGGTGAAGAGCCTGATCGCCAGCGGCGTGCCGAACAGCGCCAGGATCAGCGCGACGCCGGCCGAGACGAGAATCGTCTTCACCGAGCGGCTCCGTTCGCCGCCGCCAGCGGCTGTTCTCCGGTCAGCGCCAGCGCCACTCGCTGCAGATTGACAGCCCGGGAAGCCTTAACGAGAACCACATCGCCGGCCCTGGCCCGCGCGCCGACGGCCGCCACCGCCGCGGCCGCATCGGGCACCGCCACCAGCTCGCCGTGCCAGGATGGTTCGGACTTGGCCCCCGCCAGCATAGGCGCGGCCTCCGCGCCGACCACGATGAGCGCGGTCACGCCGGCCCGGGCGGCCAGCCGCCCGGCCTGCTCGTGGAACTCCCGTGCCGCCGGGCCCAGCTCGGTCATATGCCCGAGCACCGCGTAGGATCCCCGTCCCGCCGCCATGGCGGCCAGCGCCTCGAGAGCGGCACGGAGCGCCTCGGGGTTTGCGTTATAAGCGTCGTTGATAACCGTCACGCCGTCCGTGCTCCTGGTCACTTCCATCCGCCACCTGCTGCGCGCGGTGGCCGCGGACAGCCCGGCGGCGACGTCCGCCACCGGCATGCCGAACTGGCCGGCCAGCGCGGCGGCGGCCAGCGCGTTGGACACGTTGTGCCCGCCGAACAGCCGCAGCTGGACCGGCGCCGAGCCGTCGGGAGTGACGAGCATGAAGCCGGGCCGGCCTGCGTCATCGAGCACGACGTCAGCCGCCCGCACGTCGGCGCCGGCGCGGCGGCCGAAGGTGATGACCCTGGCCCGGGTCTGCCCGGCCATCGCCAGCACCCGCGGGTCGTCGGCGTTCAGCACCGCTGCGCCGGTTTCGGGCAGCGCCGCCGGCAGCTCGGCCTTGGCCCTGGCCACCTCCTCGATGCTGCCGAACTCGCCGGCGTGCGCGTGGCCGACGCAGAGCACCGCGCCGAGGGCGGGCGGCGCGATCTGGCAGAGGCTGGCGATGTGGCCGGGGCCGCGGGCCGACAGCTCGCAGACCAGGTACCTGGTCTGCGTCGTGACCCGTAGCACGGTCAGCGGATGACCGATCTCGTTGTTGTAGGAATCCCGCGGCGAGACCGTCGGGCCCAGGGTCTCGATCAGCTGCGCGGCCAGGTCCTTGGTGGTGGTCTTGCCCGCGGACCCGGTGATCGCCGCGATCTGCAGGCCGCTGGCCCGGTCTACCACGGCCCTGGCCAGCCTGGCCAGGGCCGTGGCGACATCGGTGACGATCAGCGCCGGGGTCCCGGTCGGCCGGGACGCCAGCACCGCGACCGCGCCGGCCGCCACCGCCGCCCCGGCGAAGTCATGCCCGTCGGCCCGCTCTCCCGGCAGGGCCGCGAACAGGCTGCCGGGGGCGGCCTGGCGCGAGTCAATGACCACCGGGCCGGTGACGACCGCGCTGCGGTCAGCCACCAGGTCGGGCCTGGCTCCGACGATCTCGGCGATCTGCGCAAGCGCCAGCGGGATCACAGGTCCTCCGCGTCAGTCCGGGTGTCTCCGGCGCGGCGGCGCCCCAGGGCCGCGGCGGCCACCTCACGGTCATCGAACGGGATCACGGTAGCGCCGGCGTACTGACCGCGTTCGTGACCCTTGCCCGCAATCACCACCACGTCTCCCTTGCCGGCGCCCGCGATCGCCAGGCCGATCGCCGCGGCCCGGTCCGGCTCGACGCTCACGTGCGCCCGCTGAGCTGGCGGAACCTTCAGCGTGCCGGCCAGCATCTCGGTCAGTATCGCGAGCGGGTCCTCCGAGCGCGGGTTGTCGCTGGTGAGAATGGCCACATCAGCCAGCCGGGCCGCCGCCTCGCCCATCAGCGGGCGCTTGGCGGTGTCCCGGTCGCCGCCGCAGCCGAGCACGATGGCCAGGCTGCCCGCCGTGACCGGCCGGAGCGCGGTCAGCACCGCCTCGACCGCGCCCGGCTTGTGCGAGTAGTCGACGAGCACGGTGAAATCCTGGCCGGCGTCCACCCGCTCCAGGCGGCCGGGCACGCCCGGGCAGGCCGCGACCCCGGCCACGGCGGTGGCCAGCCCGACGCCCGCCTCCACCAGCGCGACGATCGCGGCCAGCGCGTTGGCGACGTTGAACGGCCCGGGCAGCGCCACCGACGCGTCGGCCTCGACGCCGCCGGGCCCGATCACCCGGAAGGTGCTCCCGTCCGCGCCACCGCGGACCTCGACGGCGCGCCAGTCCGCGGCGGGATGGCCGGCGGCGGAGAACGTAGTCGTCGGGATCAGCGGCCGGGCGGCCAGCTGCCTGCCGCGCGCGTCGTCGATGTTCACCACCCCGGCCCGGGCGTAGGCGGGCGTGAAGAGCGCCGCCTTGGCGGCGAAGTAGTCCTCGATGTTGTGGTGGAAGTCCAGGTGATCTTGTGACAGGTTGGTGAAGATGGCCACGTCGTAGCTGGTCCCGGCGACCCGGCCGAGCGCCAGCGCATGACTGGACACCTCCATCGCCGCAGCCGAGACACCGCTCTCGGCCATGACCGCGAAGAACGCCTGCAAGTCAGTGGCCTCCGGCGTGGTGAGCTGGCTGGCGACCGCGGTATCGCCGATTCTGGTCTAGACCCCGCCGACCAGCCCGGTCGAATGCCCCGCGGCCCGCAGGCCGGCTTCCAGCAGGTAGGTCGTGGTGGTCTTGCCGCTGGTGCCGGTGACCCCGATCAGCAGCAGCCTGGCCGACGGGTTGCCGTAGATCCAGGACGCGACGGCGCCCAGCCGGGACCGCGGGTCACCGACCACGAAGACCGGCAGGCCGGAGGCGACGGCGGCGTCCCGGCCCGTGGGGTCGGTGAGCACGGCTAGCGCGCCGGCCGCCGCGGCGTCCGCGCAGAACCTGGCTCCGTGGTGCTTGCTGCCCGGCAGCGCGGCGTACAGGTCACCGGGGCGCACCAGGCGCGAGTCGTGGGTGATGCCGGTGACGCCGCGGCCCGGGGGCTGCGACGGCGCCTGGCCCGGCCCGGCCGGGCCGTACGTCTTGACGCCAAGCAGCACCGCGAGACCCGTGAGCGGGCGCGCGGGAACGTGGCGAGGGCGAAGATCCGCTGGCACGGGCTGAGGGTACCTCCCTTCACGGCGCGGTGAGCCTGACGTAAGGACGCCGGCCGCCATCTGGCGGGATCTTCATCGTCTGCAGCGCGAACTTCATCACGTGGTAGAAGACCGGCCCTGCCACGGCGATGCCGAAGTAGTTGCCGCTCTTGGGGTCCTGCAGGTTCACCGCGACCACCAGCTGCGGGTCAGTGGCCGGGGCGATGCCGATGTAACTCGAACCGTACTGACACAGGCAGCCGCCGCGCTGCGGATCGGGCACCTGCGCGGTGCCAGTCTTGGCCGCGATCGAGTATCCGTTGATGATCCCCCACGGCTCGCCGGCCTCCTCGTTCACCTTCGGCACCTGCTGCAGCATCCTCATCAGCTGGCCGGCCGCCTTGGTGGTCAGCACCCGGCGGCTGGTGGGCGCGGGAGCGGGCTGGAACTTGCCCGACCCGTTCGTGGTGCCGGCCACAATGGAGGGCTGCACCCGGACCCCGCCGTTGGCAATGGTCGCGTAGACACTGGCCATCTGCACCGCGTTCACGGCCACGCCCTGGCCGAAGGACAGGGTGTAGCGCTCGTCGCCCCACCATTTGGCCGGGACCGGCAGGATGCCCGGGCTCTCGCCGGGCAGGTTCAGCCCGGTGGGCGAGCCGATCCCGAAGGCCCGGAACATCTGGTACTGGACCTGCGGGCTGACGTGCTGGACCACCTGCACCATGCCGACGTTGCTCGAGTTGGCCAGGATGCCCGCGATCGTGTACCTGAAGGTGGGGTGCAGCTCGGCGTCGTGAAACGGAAACCCGTCGACCACGATGTGATCGGGGACGGTGTAGGTGCTCATCGGCGTCTGGCCGCCGTGCTCGAGCGCGGCCGCCACGGTGATCACCTTGCCGGTGCTGCCCGGCTGGAATACGTTCGCGACCGGGATGTCGCTGGTCCCGGCTACGCTCTGCGGCGCGGCCGGGTTGAACTCCGGGTACTGGGCGAGCGCGAGGATGCGGCCGGTCTTGGGCTGCATCACCACGATCGTGCAGTTCCTGGCCTTGGTGGCCTTGACCTGAGCAGCGCAGGCCCGCTCGGCGTACCACTGGATGTTGGACTGCAGGGTTAGCTTGAGGTTTCCCGCCGGGACCTGCGGCTTGATCTTGGTGTCGGTCAGCGGTATCGGCTGCCCGGTCGTGGTCTTCTCGACTTCCTCGCTGCCGTCCCGGCCCGCCAGCAGCGAGTTGTACTGGAACTCCAGCCCCGCCTCGCCGTGCAGGTCCCCCGCGGCGTCGGTGTCGGTGAAGCCAAGCACGTTAGCGGCCAGTTCCCCGTTCGGGTAGGCCCGGGCGTAACTGGGCGTCTCGCTGATCCCGACCAGGCCGAGCGCGGTGATCCGGGAGCCGGTCGAGGCCGTCACGCTGCGCTTCAGGACGACGTATTGCGGTGAGGACGGGTGCATGAGCAAGGCCAGCACCGCCGGCTGCGTCATGCCAAGCGGCCCGGCCAGGGCACTGGCCACGCGCGGCCGCATGGCGACGTTGATCTCGGCCGGGTCGGCGAAGACCAGGTCGGTCTGGACGGTCATCGCCAGGATCCGGCCGTCGCTGGTGGTGATGGTGCCGCGCACCGCGGGGATGGATTCAGGTGCGAGCCGCAGGCGTTCGGCCAGCATCTGGTATCGCGGCGCGTCGAAGCCCTGCAGTTGCACGAGGCGGGCCGCGAACATGGCGAGCACGGCCAGGATGCACAGCAGCGTGACGTTCAGCCTGCGAGACGGGCTGCCCCGCCGAAGGACCGGCCGGGCGGCGACCATGAACGACGCCCGCCCCGGCTGACCCGGGCGCCGCGGGCTGCCCGGGTCGCGCTCGGCAGACCGCGGACGGCCAGGAAACCGCGAGCTGCCCGGGCGCCGTGAGCTGGCTGGCCCACCGGCACCGGCCGGGCGTCGCAGCTCGCCGGCCCGCTGATCATCCGGCTGCCGCTCGCCAGCGGACCGCCGCGCGTTATCGGACCGCCTGGCACTATCAGATGACCGCGGACTATCGGCTGGCCGCGGCCGCCGGGGGCTATCGGACCAGGATCGCCGACCAGGCTCTCCAGCCCGCCGGGTGCCGTCCGCACCCCCCCGGCCAGCGTCGTGCGGCCGCCGTCCGGAGTCACGGCCGCGCTGGTCGGCGGCCCGGCGGTGCGGGCCGCCCGGCAACGGCGGGCGGCGGCTGGCTCGCGGCCCGGACCGGTCATCTCTCCCCCGCCCCCCGTCATCGGGGCTCACGGGCCGTACCCAGGCACCCCGGCCGCCCCGGCGGCGCCGGCCGGGGCGGAATACCGGCGGCCGGTCTTCAGGTCGACCATGCTGAGAACGGACTGCGGACGCATTCCTAGCCGGTAGGCGCGCTGCTCGATCGTGGACGGCGATTCCTCGGTCGCCACCTGCTGCTGCAGATCCTGCTGGCGCTGAGCCAGCTGGACATTGTCCTTCTGCAGGTCGCTGATCCGGAATGAGGCGGCCGCGAGGGTCGTGTTGATCACGAGCAGGCAGACCAGCCCGCCGCCGAGCAGCCCCAGCAACAGAAGGATGAACGGAGTCCGCTGGCTACGCGCCGCATCGGCGGCGGTGCCGGCCGCCGCGGTTACCGAAGCGGCGCGAGACGGCGCCGCAGGGGTTCCTGAGCGGGACCCGGCTGAGGCCCGATTCAGGAGCGCGGTCGCCGCGCCGGTCGCGGACCGCCCGGCTGCTCGGTTCCCCCTGGCTGGGCTTTGGCCAGCTGGGGTTTGGCCGGCTGCGGTATGGCCAGCTGCGGTTTGGCCGGCTGCAGCCCGGCGACCTGCGGCTCGCGTCCGCCCGGCGGCAGGCGGCGGCTGGCTCAGCGCCGATGCGCGCTGGCCGGACGGCCGCGGGTCCCGGACCGGCGGGCGCGGAACCCGGCCGGACGGCTGTGCGTCCCGGCCGGATGGCCGCGGATCCTGGTGAGGCTGTCGCGGGTCCTGGCCGGCGGGTCGCGGGCGCGGGCGGCGCGATGCACTGCTTCCCCCGGTGGGGCCGGTGCCTCGCGCGCGCGTGGTGGTAGTGGTGACATTCATCGTGCTGCGCCCGTCCTCCCTCTCGCCCGCAACCCGGGGTCGCTCCTCATGCCGCGTCCCTTATCCGCTCGGCGGCCCGTAGCCGGGCCGAGGCGGAACGCGGATTGGCCGCCAGTTCGTCAGCAGATGGCCGCTCAGCTCCCCTGGTCAGGAGCCGGAACAGCGGCCGGTGGCCGGGCAAGGGCACCGGCAGCCCGGGCGGCGTCGTGTCGACCGTGCGAGCTGCCAGCGCCCGCTTCACCGCACGGTCTTCCAGCGAGTGGTAGGCGAGCACCACAATCCGGCCGCCCACGGCGAGCGCGTCCAGCGCCATGGGCAGGGCCCGGTCCAGCGCCTCGAGCTCGCCGTTCACCTCGATGCGCAGGGCCTGGAAGGTGCGCTTGGCCGGATTCCCGCCGGTGCGCCGCGCCGGGGCCGGGATAGCGGCACGGACTATCTCGCTCAGCCGCATCGTGGAGGTCAGCGGGGCCCTGGTTCGTTCCCGTACCACCGCATCCGCGATCCGCCTGGCGAACCGCTCCTCGCCGTACTCCCGGAGCACCCGGGCCAGCCGGGCGGCCGGATAGGTATTGACGACCTCCGCGGCGGTGAGTGCCTGGGTGCGATTCATCCGCATGTCCAGCGGGGCGTCGTAGGAGTACGCGAAGCCCCGGGCCGGATCGTCCAGCTGGGGCGAGGAGACACCCAGGTCGAACAGCACGCCCTGCACCCTGGCCAGCTGAAACCGGGCCAGGATCGCAGTGATCTGATCGAAGGCCGCGTGCACCAGCCTGACCCGGTCGTGGTAGGCCGCCAGCAGCTGCCTGGACTCCCCGATCGCGGCGTCGTCGGCATCCACGCCGATCACCGTCAGGCCTGGATGCTGGGCAAGCAGGGCGCCCGTATGACCCGCCCGGCCGAGCGTGGCGTCCACCAGCACCGATCCCGGCAGCTCGAGTGCGGGCGCCAGCAGCGCCAGCACGCGCTCGGTCAGCACCGGGCGGTGCCCCTCCGCCATGCCCATCTCGCCCCCTCTGCTCCCAGCCGGTCATTCCGCACCGTTCTGCTCCCGCTCGGCCCGCAACTGCGCCGCCGGACGCCACACGGCGAGCGCTTCCCGTCGGCGCGGTGCCCGGCCAGGCCCCCATCCGCGCATGCGCTGATGGTCCGATTCCGCCTGGCGCCGGGGAAGTGGCGTCAGCCGGACCTGGCCACCCAGCGCGGGTGGAGACCTCGCCGGGCACCTGGCGCCGCTCGATGCGGCACCTCGTTCACAAAATTCCTGGCAGCACCTCCTCGGACGCATCGGAGAAGGCGTCCTCCTGCTCGGCGAGGTAGGAAGTCCAGGCATCCGCGTCCCAGATCTCCAGCCGCGTATTAGCGCCGATCACCACGCAGTCGCGTTGCAGGGCGGCGTAGTCGCGCAAGCCCGGCGGAATGGTGATCCGGCCCTGCTTGTCCGGCACCTCATCGGAGGCACTGGCGAAGAACACCCTGCTGTAGTCGCGGACCGCCTTGGCGGTCACTGGCGCGGTGCGCAGGGCCTCGGTAATCCGGCCGAATTCCGTTTCGGGGAAGACGTAAAGGCAGCGCTCCTGGCCCTTGGTCAGAACGAGGCCGGACGCGAGCTCTTCCCGGTACTTCGCGGGCAGGAAGAGACGCCCTTTTTCGTCCAGTCGGGGCGTGTGAGTGCCGAGAAACACCAGCTCTCACCTCCCGGTCCCCCACCGATGCTGCCTCAGGGCCAGGCTCCGCCCCACGGTGCACCACTGTACTCCACATTCCCCCACCGTCAATGACGGGAAGCTGATGAAACGGGGCGGCTGCGTGCCAAGTCTCAAGGTCAGAAGGGGTGGAGTGAAGTGGAGCAGCCGGCCCGCGCACCCGTGGCGAGGCAGGACGGCGCCATGCTCAGCAGCCGCGCAGCCGCCCCCGACGCGCGCTGCCGCCGCGATCCAGGCACATCCGGTGGGCACTGTTACAGCGCCGATACCACCGGGACATCGCTTCCTGGCCTATGCACGACGTACTGTCTGAACGCATGGTCGTGGTGGCCGGACAGTGCAGTCTGCCTTACCAGCGGACCGGGGTTCGCGCCGGATGTGACGCGAGGAGGATGTGTGGTTATTGATACGGGTAACCAGGCGGAACGGAAGCTGGATGAGCTCGTACAGGTAGCCCGCCGCGTCAGTACGTCCGTGGAAACTGTCA
>Ga0181532_10005282_pt1 | contig 11023 bp, 12 predicted proteins | sample PEATcosm2014_Bin_33_FD_119768 | JGI IMG/M metagenome (GOLD analysis project Ga0181532, IMG submission 119768) | Peatland microbial communities from MTU Mesocosm Facility, Houghton, MI, USA - PEATcosm2014_Bin11_30_metaG | ecosystem: Environmental > Terrestrial > Soil > Wetlands > Peat | place...
CAAGTCGGGGTACTGAACGTCGAACAGGCGAGAACATTCGTCAAGGCGATCTCCTGTCATCCCTATCGGTCCCTGTTCGCACTCGCCCTGACAACAGGCATGCGGCCCAGCGAATACCTCGGCCTGACGTGGAACGACCTCGACCTCGAGCGCGGAACGGTCAGTGTTTCCCACACGCTCGAATGGCGAAAAGGTGGTTGGCAGTTCGCTGAAACGAAGCGGTCACGAAGCCGCCGCTTGGTAAAGCTCCAGGCTTGGGTCGTAGCCCTCCTACGAGAACAAGCCGCAAAAGAAATGCGAGCCCGTGGAGATCTCCTCCTGTTCCGTGCCCGACGCGGGGGACCTATCCGCGAGTCGCGTTTGGTGCAGGATCATTTCAAGCCCTTGCTCAAGTCGGCAGAATTGCCAACCATTCGGCTGTACGACCTGCGCCACTATGCCGGGTTCCGGACTATTCCGGGAGAAGTCGTTCTCGGACCGACAGGCAGTGGTTCAGCGCAGTTTTGCCCGGCATAGTGAGAGAGGTGTTTTCCTGAAAAGCTGGTCTGGAAGGAGAATACCTATGCACCAGGTCTTCACGTGCCACCGACTTTGCAAACAGAACAGCCCATTGGGATTGTATATCGATTCCTGCGCCGCCGAGATGCGTAAAGAAGGCTATCCACAGCCAACAATCGAATTACATGTCCGTTTAATTGCCGACTTCAGCCGATGGCTGGCAAAACGCCGAATCACCGCACAAGAGGTGAGCGCGGAACTGTTTCAGCCGTACCTTCGGGCGCGAGCACGACGCCGCAGCCCAACGGGAAGCGAATCTCGCGCGCTTCGCCGGCTACTGGATCTGTTGGTCCGAGAAGGGGTAGTCCCGGAGCCAGCACCGCCGGCGGCGACGCCGGCCGACCGGTTGGCAGCGGAATTTCATTTCTACTTGCGACAGGAACGCGCTCTCGCATTGACAACGCAATCCTATTACCGGGCGTTCGTCGCCGAGTTTCTGAGAGCGCGCTTCGGCGCTGGGCCAGTCGACCTTTCTTGTCTGTGTGCCAGAGATGTAACTGGATTCGTGCAGCGCCGGGCGACCAAATTCCAGAGCAAGCGGGTCCAGTTAATGACGACCGCACTAAGGTCGTTTCTGCGGTTCGCACGCTATCGGGGAGATATCGACAAGGATCTCGCCGCATGTGTGCCGGCGGTTGCAAACTGGAAGCTATCGAGCATACCTCGCGCCATTCCCGCTCATCAGGTGAAACTCGTATTGGATTCCATCGACCGAAAAACAGTTGTCGGTCGCCGCGACTACGCGATCCTTTTGCTCCTGGCGCGACTGGGTTTGCGCGCAGGCGAAATCAAGGCACTCACGCTGGAAGATCTGGATTGGAAAGAGGGATTGATCAAGGTACGGGGGAAAGGAGGGCACTATGCTCAACTGCCCCTTCCAACCGATGTTGGCGAGGCCATCGCTGATTATTTACGGAACGGGAGGTCGAAAGCCAGTAGTAGGTGCGTATTCCTGCGAGTGAGGGCGCCCATAGACGGTTTCAAGGGTCAATGTGGGATCGGCTCTATTGTGAAACACGCGCTGACGCGGGCTGGGGTTGATGCTCCTCGCAAAGGGGCACACCAATTCCGTCACGGTCTGGCATCTCAGATGCTTCGGCGGGGAGCATCGTTGTCTGAAATCGCCGAACTTCTGCGGCATAGCAGCCCCCAGACCACAGCAATCTACGCGAAAGTGGACCTGGATTCGCTCTCGACGTTGGCTTTGCCTTGGCCAGGAGGTGCACAGTGACCTCATGGAGTAAAGCGGTCGAGGACTACGTGAAGATGCGCCGCCGTCTGGGATTCAAACTACTGGCCACTCAGGTCGGACTGATAGACTTCGCCTCCTTCCTCAAACAGCGCCACGCGGCACACATTACGATTGCGCTGGCGCTGGAATGGGCACAACAGGACAAAACTGTGCAGCCAGCGCAATGGGCCAGCCGACTCAGTTTCGTACGTGGGTTTGCTCGCCACTGGAGCGCTGATGATCCCCAAACCGAGATTCCACCGTACGGCCTGCTGCCCCATCGTCTTGGGCGTGCGCGCCCGTACCTCTACAGCGACGATGAGATCTGGCAACTGCTTCAGGTTGCACGGCAGTTGCCTTCGGTTCACGGTCTGCGAGGTTTGACCTATTACTGCCTCCTGGGTTTGCTGGCTGTGGCGGGCTTGCGTATCAGCGAGGCGCTGAACCTGCAAACGGAGGATGTGGATCTGAAGGCGGGTGTTCTCACCATTCGGGGAACAAAGTTTGGAAAGTCTCGCCTGGTGCCCATTCATCCCTCCACACGTAAGGTGCTCTCGGATTATGCGACGCGGCGTGATCGTTTTTTTGAACGGCCCCTGACCTTATTCGTATCCGGTCGTGGCACTCGACTGTACTGCTCCGACATTCGTCGCACGTTCTACTCTCTGTCCCGGCAAATCGGGTTGCGAGGCGCTTCCGATAGCCATGGACCGCGTCTTCACGACTTTCGTCACCGATTCGCTGTAGAAACTCTGGTGCGGTGGTATCGGTCCGGTCAAGACGTAGGTCGCCGGCTGCCGGTTCTCTCAACCTATCTGGGGCATGCTCATGTGGCTGACACCTACTGGTACTTAAGCGCCTGCCCCGAGTTGATGGGGTTGGCCGTCAAGCGATTCGAAGATCATTGGGAGAAGCAATCATGAAGTCCTCCGCCACACTGGCCGCTTTGCTGGAGAGATTCTTTACCCAGCGCCTGATGAACCAAAGGCAGGCGAGTCCTCACACCATCAGTTCCTATCGGGACACCTTTCGGTTGCTTTTGCAGTTCGCCCAGCAGCGTCTGCATAAATCGCCTGCATGTCTTGCCTTCGAAGAAATCGATGCGCCAATGATTGCCGCATTTCTGGATGACCTGGAAAAGAGCCGCGGGATTACGGCCCGCAGTCGCAATCTACGCTTGACAGCAATTCGCTCCTTCTTTCAATATGCCGCTTACGAAGAGCCATCCCGTGCCGCTCAGATTCAGCGAGTGCTAGCCATTCCCGGGAAGCGGCACACTCGCAACTTGGTCCACTTCCTAAGTCGTCCCGAAATCGACGCCCTTCTCGATGCGCCCGACCAAGCAACCTGGTTTGGCCGCCGCGATCATGGCTTGTTGTTGGTGGCCGTCCAAACAGGGTTGCGCTTATCGGAACTCACAGGCTTACAGCGCGCCGACGTGGTTCTGGGCAGGGGTGCGCACGTCCGCTGCGTAGGCAAGGGTCGCAAAGAACGGTGTACGCCGCTTGCCAAGACAGCCGTAGCGGTTCTGAAGGCGTGGTTACGGGAACCGCCCAAGCACCGCACTGAAGTGTTATTCCCCACTGTGCGCGGCAGTCGCCTCAGCCCGGACAGTGTCGCGGACTTGCTGGCCAAACACGTATCCATCGCCGGCAAGTCTTGCTCGTCTCTCCGAAAAAAAAACGTCACTCCGCACGTGCTCAGGCACTCGATGGCCATGGCGCTGTTGGAGGCCGGTGTCGATCGAGCGGTGATTGCTCTTTGGCTGGGCCATGAGTCCGTGGAAACCACACAGATCTACCTCGAAGCCAACCTCGCGATGAAGGAGGAGATTCTGGCAAAAACCACGCCTCCCGGCGGCAAGCCAGGCCGCTACCGCCCAGTCGACCGACTGCTCACCTTTCTCCAAAACCTATGACCAAGACTATGCCGGGCAATTCTACGAGCGGACGCGCTCCGCCTCAGTATCGACGGGGTTTCGCCCATCCAGAAATGCTCCTCCCGGAATAGTCCGGAACCCGGCATAGTGGCGCCTATGCCGGCCCCGGAATAGGCGCCATACGGCTGCAACGATTTCACTGATTGCGGGGGTCTCCCCAAAAGTGATCAGTGAACAGCTGGGACATGCCAGCGTGGCGTTCACGCTCGACGTTTATTCTCATGTTCTGCCGCATATGCAGGACGCCGCCGCGGAAAAGGTACAAGCGTTGCTGATCGAAGCTGCTCCCGAATGACAGGAGCTTGATTGCGTGTACGCGCCACTCAGAGCAGCGATCGGGTGGCGCGTCCAGTTGGTCGAAAAGTATTGGAAAGGAGAAGCCCACGCACGCTTCCCGCTCACCGCCGAACGAAAATTGCGGTACTGTTGGCTGAACCCCGATCAGTCTTAATGTCTATAAGCTCCCAAAAATCAGTTGAGTAGCCCGTTGGAGTGTGCCATTGGTGTGCCGCGACGGGGTCGATTCCGGATCGCGCGGTCGTTTTGGACGGGCACCCTCTGTGACGCTGAAGTTCATCTCAAGAAGGTGTTCGGCGTGTGCTACCGGGAAGTGCCCCCGTGAGCCTGCTCAAAGCAACCAGCCGTGCGCGCCGGCAAAACCAACCGAGTCTCTCAGCGGCGGCTGATCCATTTCACACTTTGTGGGGCAACTTCCGCCAGTATTCTCGGGCCGACAAGGCCCAGCCAATTAAGCTTCGCTCAAAGAAAGAGAAGGCTTGTGTTCGGCGTCATGGACCCAATATGGAGGCCGGCCGTAGTGAGCGTAGAGCCGCCCTTCGTACTCTCGGGTGATTGCCCTGGATTCGATATACTCGGGACCGTTTTTGATGGCTTCCCGGGAGAGGTGGACATAGACTTTCGATTCTGTCCAACTCACTCGTTCTATCCACGCGGGTGAAAGGAGTACCTTCTTGCCCGGCCACCAATTGCGCGTTGCCACCTCCAGGTAGCGAATTGCCCAGGCTTCGTCGTCCACCACGAACCCGTCCACATGTCCGATTTCAACGTCGCCAGCCTCGATGTTATAGCCTGTAACGGCCTCAGTGCTTCGGAGATGTGAATCCGTCGATCCTTTCCGTACTCTGTCCACCGTCGCCTGCGTAGAGGTCCTGGTTCGACTTGCCAGGCCCGCCGGGTAGAACGCGGGACCCCACAAATAGGGGCCGCCCCAATAATAGGGATACCCGTAATACCCCAGGTATTGGGCCTCGTGCTGTCGGGAGACGGGCTTGTGCGTGTCGATGTCAGGGCTGTGCTCTACCTTCTCTTTCGTCAGCTTTCATCGTCGAAGTAGAGTTGATCTACGGTTCCAAGCTCGCCATCCGTCGCTCGGACAACAAAATCTTTCAAACGTTTGTTCGTTAACACTCTCTCGCCCTCCTGGGTTGTTGTTGACTGCCTGGTTGATGCAAGCGATCTCCAGAGCCTATCGATTTTCCACACCCAAGAACTTAACCGCCCCATCGCCACTTCACGCTGGAACAACCGTGGATCCAGGGGCTGAAGCCTTGAGACGCTCCTTGGCCTCTGCGGCGGCTTTGCGAATTCAGCCGCGACTTGTCCTGCGCGGCCTGCCACCGTACCAATGCACGTGCAACACCAACGTGTTTCGCGATTGGCCTTCCGGTTTCGTGCCCTTTGCGAGACCGCCGTACCGGGAAGGTGCAGAATCTGCCGTTGCGCATGCACAGTCCGCAAACGGGAGGGCCGTGGTAAGAGCGCAAGCCGCTCTTTCACCTCTATGAGAGATTGGTGCACTTCGTGCACGTGAGAGCGAGAGTTCAGCCACCACCACAGGAGAGAACAGATGCACGAGTTGCACCACAGAGCCGCCGAGCAACACGAACTTGCGGCAAACGCCCATCGTACGGCCGCTGAATACTACGACAAAGGGGATCCCGAAGTGGCAGTCTGGCATTCGGAACGGGCCGTTGAGTACTCGGATCGCGCTTACAAGCTAGCCTGCAAAGGAAACCCACACCACGTCTTGAAGGAGTTCTTAATGTCTGCACGCTATAACCACGGATCGCATTCCGAAAATCATCACCGCGCCGCTGAGTTGCACGACAATGCCGCCCACGCTCATCGTGGTGCCGCGGGAGCCCATGAGAAACAAGATCACCAAGCCGGGCAAGAGCTCTCCAGGCAAGCTCTGGAACACTCACAGCAGGCCTTTGAGCAGACCAGGCAGGCGCATCGGAGCGCCGTGAGTGAACACGGCACCGCGATTTGTGGGCACGAGGATATCGCGGCGCTGGCCTATGCGCTGTGGCAAGGTAGAGGCGGTCCGGAGGGATCACCGGAGGAAGACTGGTTCCATGCCGCACAAGAATTGCGAGCTCGCAGCGAAGTTCTCAAGAAGTGAATGCACAACCAATAGATCGGAATCCATGAAACACTCTTATATTTCGTTTTCCGCAATGCATGCCGTTTTCTGCGCCGCCATTCTATTTGCGGCACAGGGTAAGCCACTGCTCGCTCAGCAGTCCCCGCAAACTCCACCTCCGAGTCAGGCGCTGACGTCGAATCAACTCGACGATCTGGTAGCACCGATCGCGCTCTACCCGGATCCGCTGCTGAGCCAGATTCTGGTGGCGTCTACCTATCCGCTCGAAATTGTCGAAGTTTCGCAGTGGCTCCAGCGAAACCCGGGGCTCGCGGCCGCACCCCAGGAGCAGACGCGTAACACCGTGGTCCGGGCTACCCTGGAGAACGGTTTGCGTGTGGTAATTGTGCGAGATCCGCTTGCCCCTGTGGTTACTGTGGAGGAGAACTATCTGGCGGGCGGCAATGAAACACCTGCAGGTTTTCCCGGTACGGCCCATGCGCAGGAACATATGGCGTTTCGCGGATGCGCGGGGCTGAGCGCGGATCAGATAGCCGCGATCTATGCAGAACTGGGCGGTGACCAAAACGCGGACACTCAGCAAAATATCACTCAGTATTTTGTCACTGTGCCGGCCCCGGACCTGGAAGTCGCGCTACGGGTGGATTCGGCCTGCATGCAGGATGTCCAGGACTCGCAGGAGCAATGGTCGGAGGAGCGCGGAGCAATCGAGCAGGAAGTCGCGCGAGACTTGTCGAATCCGACATACAAATTCGTTACGCGCCTCAACGAAGATCTCTTCAAGGGCACGCCCTACGCGCATGACGCACTCGGCACCAAGGATTCGTTCGACGCGACCACCGGCGCGATGCTCAAGAAGTATTTTCAGGATTGGTATGCGCCGAACAACGCCATTCTGGTGATCGCCGGGGACGTTGACCCCGCGGCGACGCTTGCCCGCGTCAAGCAGTTGTATGGGCCGATCCAGCAAAGGCCGATTCCCGCTCACCCGGAGATCCACTTGCCGCCAGTCGAGGCGGACAGCTTCACGCTTGATAGCAATCTTCCCTATGAACTGGTGTTTGTCGCCTTCCGCATGCCCGGAACATCCAGCCCCGACTTTGCCGCGACCCGTATTCTGAGCGACGTCATTGGCAGCCAGCGCGCCGACCTCTATGGCCTGGTACCACTCGGCAAGGCCCTGGGAACGGATTTTGGCCTGGCCGAAACCTATCCGAAAGCCAGCGTCAGTTTTGCGCTTGCCGCGGTGGCGCCCGGAACCGATCCGGCGCCCATTACCGCCGAGATGAAGACCATCCTCGCAAGCTACGCGAATAAGGGTGTGCCCGCCGCGTTGGTGGAGGCAGCCAAGAAAGGGGAAATCGCGAGCGCCGAGTTTCAACAAAACTCCATCCCAGAGCTGGCGGCAAGCTGGTCCCTTGCACTGGCCGGCGAAGGCCGCGAATCACCGTCGGAGATTGTCGAAGCGATGAAAAACGTTACGGTGGCCGATGTAAATCGGGTGGCGGCGACCTATCTGTCGGTGCAGAGCGCCATCGTTGCGACGCTGAAACCGTCGGCCTCCGGTGAAGCGGTCGCAGACAAAGGTTTCGGCGGAGCCGAAGTCACGACGGCGGCGCCCACGAAGCCGGTTGCGTTACCCGATTGGGCGGAAGCCACCGTGAAGAACTTGAAAGTGCCACAAGCCCCCACTCCTCCCTCCGATCTAACTCTCTCGAACGGGATGCGCCTTATTGTCCGGACGGAAAGGGTCAGCCCCACTGTCACGGTGATCGGTTCGGTCAAACACGAATCGGATTTGCAGACTCCTGCCGGCAAGGATGGGTCCGATGACGTGCTCGCGGAATTATTCTCCTACGGGACCGAGACGCGCGACCGCCTTACGTTCCAGAAAGCTCTGGATGATATCGCGGCCACCGAGAATGGCGGAACGAACTTCAGTCTGAAGGTGCTGAAGCAAGACTTTGCGAAGGGCGTGGAACTGCTGGCGGACAATGAACTCCACCCCGCTTTGCCGCCGGATGCGTTCCGGATCGTGCGCGATCAGGTGGCGCAACTCGTCGCCGGTACACTTGCCAGCCCGGCATACCGCACGAATCGCGCTCTGGAATCCGCGTTGCTGCCGAAAGACGACCCGGCGCTTCGAGAAGCCACGCCTCAATCGGTTTCCGCTTTAGCGCTGGTTGACATCAAAGCTTACTACACGACTGTGTTTCGCCCCGATATGACCACCGTCGCGGTTATTGGCGACATCACTCCCGAGGAAGCCCGGCTGGTGTTCGAGAAATGGTTCGGCGCGTGGAAGGGCGTGGGGACGAAGCCCACCGTGACTCTTCCGGCGGTGCCCGTAAACAAGGCGGCCACCGTTAACGTACCGGATCCGACCCAGGTGCAGGACTCAGTGGAACTCGCCGAGGAGATCCCGATGAATCGCTTTCATCCCGACTACTATGCCTTGCAGCTTGGCGATCACGTGCTGGGCGGCGGCTTTTACGCCACCCGCCTGTATCGGGATCTCAGGCAAAAGGCAGGGTATGTATACAACGTGGACAATGCGCTGCACGCCACGGAAACGCGGGCGACGTACACGGTCACGTATGGTTGCGATCCGGCGAATGTGTCGAAAGCCCGCCTACTGGTGGAGCAGGAACTCGCCGCGATGCGCACGACAAACGTGACGGCGGCCGAACTTCAGCGGGCCAAGGCCTTGCTATTGCGCCAAATTACTTTAAGCGAATCGAGCGAAGGTTCCGTTGCCGGCGGCTTCGTGTCCCGTGCTTTGGTCGGGCTCCCACTAGATGAGCCTATACGCGCCGCGCAACGTTATTACACGCTCACGGCGGAGCAGGTTCGACTGGCTTTCGAAAAGTGGATTCGTCCTGGGGCCTTCGTTCAGGTCGTCCGGGGCCCGGCCCCCCAGTGAGCTGGCAGGGCGGATGGGCCATCCCGTGCAAAGGGACAATGCTCAGCCCGAACGGGCGAAGGGGATTCGACATGAACACACAGACAGAGACAGGCGGGTTCCAACAGATCCTGGAACGAAGCGCGGCCGAACTGGTTCAGGTATTGCAAAGGCGAGATGGCATTGCGATTGAGAAGAGCCCGGAACAGATGGACGAGATTCAGGACGCGACTGAACGAGAGCTGGCCATTCGCAACGTGGACCGTGAGTCCAGCCTGCTGCGCGACGTGAAAGACGCATTGGGACGAATTCGCGACCGCAGCTTTGGAAGCTGCACTGAGTGCGAATCGGCGATCAGCCCGCCCTGACCAAGCCAAGCGGAGTAAAGTCATATGAATTGGAAAACACTTTTGATCGGTGGTGGATCGCTGGCTGTGGCCGCGTTTCTACTTGGGTTTGTTCCGCAGTACGTGAAGGCCAGGCATCTCGCCAACCAACTCGGTGCGGAACGGCAGCAGTTCAGCTCAGAACGCGAAAACTCACGGATGGACGAACTCGGGCTGCTGTGCGGGTACGTTTACTTGCAGACGAACCTCAAGAATTACGGCCTGGCGGGCCAATACTCGACGAAATTCTTCAACCGCGTCCGGGCTATGAATAGCCAAGCGCCGGATGCGAGCCGGCAGGCCTTTCTTCAGTCGGTGCTCGCCAAGCGGGACTCGATTACGCAAGGATTGGCGAAAGGGGATCCCAGCATTGTGGGCGCACTGCAAGATCTGTTCCAGAGTACGCTGCAGACTACGCAAGCCGGGCTGAAGTAAGTAAGCTTGTAGGCTAGTATGTCCGAAAGTGGAAATTATGGCTTATTTGTGGAGCCTGCGAGGGCTGTCGTGGCGGGAGTTGGCGAAACGCACATGCCACAGAAGCTGGGAAGATGAGGTCTTCGGACAGGCAGCCCGGTTGGCGTTCTATTACCTCCTCAGCATGTTTCCTGTTTTGCTGTTACTGCTTATTGCGCTCGATAAACTCGCCAGCCCAGGGTCCACAGGGTCTAATTTGCGAAGCACGCTCCTGGGCGCCTTCCAGCAGATTCTGCCTCAGGATGCGTCGGCGCTCATATCGAAAACGCTTGGTGAACTGAATGCAGGAGCCGTTGTCGGCGCTGGAGCCGTATACGCGGGGTTGGCCTCCGCTTGGGGCGCCTTGAATGGCACTTGGGCCATGATAGCCGGACTGAATAAGGCCTATGAGGTCAAGGAAGATCGTCCCTGGTGGAAGGTGCTGAGTATCGCCATCGGCTTGACCCTCTCGCTGGGGATCATGGGCCTCCTTGCGCTTGGGGCGATGCTCTATGGCAGCGGGGCCTGGAAAACGATTGACCGGAATCTTGGTATCGATACCCACTCCCCGTTTCTCGGACACATCCTACAGTGGGCCGCGACGGCGATACTTCTGTTCTTCTCGCTCGCTTTGCTTTATCGCTTTGGGCCGAGCTTAAATGATCGGCGGTGGCAATGGAGTATTCCGGGTGCGGTCGTGGCCGTCGCGTTATGGGTCGCCTCCACGATGCTGCTGCGCGTCTATCAGAATCACTTCAGTTCTCAAAGAATTTATGGAGGACTGAATGCGGTGGTTGCGCTTCTGTTTTGGCTGTATTTTACAGGCGCGGCTATCTTTATTGGCGGTGAGGCCAACTCTGAAATTGAGAAGGCCGCTGCGAAAGCCCATCGCGCTGTCGCAGGAAGGTCCGGGGAAAGACGCAGTCGTGGCGAGGGCAATTCCACCAATTAGCATGGCGCTTTGCCGCGGTTCGGAAGGCGTAACATTCAATTCAGTGCGCAGCCAGCCCTTTTTGTTGCGCCGTTGATGACTACCGGCTAAAAGCCGGTAGATTCAGGTTGCGGCTGAAAGCCGCCTGAAGGACGTGGCGGCATCGGCGGAGCGGGGCGGTTTCGCGTGCCCTCGGTGGAAAGGCGAACGTTGGCA